>ENA-UOWG01004002-UOWG01004002.1-activated-sludge-metagenome-genome-assembly--contig:-NODE-4002-length-10622-cov-4.227217_pt1 | contig 10622 bp, 11 predicted proteins | sample MGYA00238147_ERZ761563 | MGnify/ENA primary metagenome ERZ761563 (study PRJEB28884, sample SAMN05720216) | anaerobic digester metagenome | isolation source: active sludge of municipal... | reverse complement strand
TTGAAGTGGCCCACCGCTTTGCCCGCAGCCCGCGCTTCGTCAACAACCGCTTTCGGACTTTTCATATATAATAAGATAATAACATGAAGCCCTACGACTTTATAGCCGCCGGCGACATCGTAACCGACGCCTTCATCCGGATTAAGAACGCTCGGGTCCATTGTCGAATCAATGAAGAGGATTGCACCATCACCATGCGCTTCGGCGACAAGATCCCATTTGAGCGGATGGTTGAGGTGCCAGCGGTGGGCAACGCGCCGAACGCAAGCGTCGCGGCCGCTCGTTTGGGCTTGAGATCGGCTTTGGTCACCGACTTGGGCGATGACAGTCATGGCGCCAAAATGGTGGAGCAACTGCGCGCCGAACAGGTTGGCACCGACTTCGTGACCGTCCATCCGGGCAAAAATTCCAACTATCATTACGTGCTTTGGTATGAGGATGACCGCACAATCCTCATTAAACACGAAGAGTTTGATTATCGCTGGCCGGAAATTGACACGCCGCCCGAGTGGCTCTACTTTAGCTCGGTGGGTGAAAACTCGCTCGCCTACCACGAAACAGTGGTTGATTATGTCACTAAAAATAAAATTAAGCTCGCCTTCCAGCCCGGCACCTTCCAACTGAAGTTGGGGACGGAAAAATTGAAAGCAATTTATACCGCGGCAACGATTGTGTATATGAATAAAGAAGAATCACAACGACTTTTGAAAACCAAAGAAACCAACCTCAAAAAGTTGCTTGCTGGCTTGCGGGCGCTTGGTCCAGAACTAGCCGTCATCACCGACGGCAAAGCCGGCGCCTATTTAGGCACCGAGACTGGCGACTGGTTCATCCCCATTTACCCCGACCTAGCGCCGCCGGTTGATCGGACGGGCGCCGGCGACGCCTTCGCGGCCACCTTCACCGCGGCGCTGGCTTTGGGCGAGACGCCGGCGACCGCCTTCACTTGGGCGCCAATCAATTCAATGAGTGTGGTCCAACAGGTGGGCGCTCAAGCCGGACTTCTCTCAAAAAAAGAATTGCTCGATTATCTTGCCGCCGCGCCAGAGAGTTACCGCCCGCAAAAATTAGCATAAAAAAATACCGGTCGAGGCTAAGCCTCGACCGGTTCAAGGTTCAATAACAAGACGAGTTCAACTGGTATCATCGGTATTTGGATCTAGTCGCGGCGCCGCTTGTGGCGAGGTCACACCAATAACCAAAAAATCGTCCAGACATTTGGCGGTGAGCAGATTACCAATGGTCACCCCAACCTTTAGACTCATGATCAGACGAATGGCGTCTTCATTAACGAAAGACACGTACCCATTCCAATCACAAATCCAACTGCGATGACTATGCCGAAAAAATCGGCGAAACCAAATCAAAACTACCTGAGCAATTTCTTTAAGATCAATGACTTCGGTTTCAATCAAAAGCTCTTCGTGGTCCCAACCTTTCTCGAGCGACGGCACCCGACACTCACGACCCCCGATCGAACCAGAGGTATACCACTCCATCAACACCCTTACCATTGTCAAACCCTCCCTTTTTCTTGTTCTATTTAAAAACTAAAATATTTTTGGTTATTTGTCAACCGAGCACTAAATTTAGTGCTCGGTTTAAAACCGGTAGCCCTCTTTTTTCAGTAATTCTATTTTTGCCTCCTCGCCGCCGCGGTTATAATCGCCGGCTTCGCCGCTTGCCTTAATCACCCGGTGACAAGGCACCGCCAGGTCAAAATTCTGACTCATGATGCGGCCCACCTCGCGCGCCGCGCGCGGATTACCAGCCGCCTCGGCCACTTCGCCGTAGGTCATTACTTCCCCCTTCGGGATCGCCTTCACCACTTGGATTACCTTGTCTCTAAAGCCAGCCATTGACTAAATTATAACACCGAGTAAGGTGGAGGAAGAAATAGTGGTTCTTACCATAACTAACCTGGAAGGGGGTGAAAAAATGAGCGAGGCAACACACGAGGACCGTGATTTGTACACCATTTGCAAGCTCGAGATTGTAAGGCTGGAAGAGGAGATCTTACATCTCGAAGGCCAAGACCGGGAATCAATCGGAAAACGGCCAAAAAAGGGAACGGTTTACTCTGGGATGACGGATGTACTGGCCTACCATATCGCAACGGATCGTTATTCGAAACTAGTCGTTGACATAATGGAAAAGGTACGACGAGGAAGGATACTTCAAATCGAGCATTTGGAAGTTAGGCTCCATGATTTCAGAACGATTCTGGGAAGTCTCAACATCTGTCCGGTTTGCGAAGGGTATGGCTACGACAACTCTCCCCGACCAGTATCCGAGGGCCCGGATCCTCACATACCGCCATGTCACAAATGTGGCGGATCAGGAACTAAAACCGGGATTAAGAAGGAGGAAGAGCGGGTGGCATCAATCCCGAAGTGCGACTTCAGCGATTTTTGTTCTAATCACGACGAAGGCACGTTGATATAAAGATGATAAACCTGAAGCGGTCGCCACTGGCGGCCGCTTTATTTTTTTAAATTTTATTTCTTGCGTTTGATCGCTTTTTTGGCGGCGGCGGCGATGTGGGAGACGCCGATTTTGTAGTGTTCAATCAGTTCCGCCGGTGTTCCCGATTGGCCAAACTGGTCATGAACGCCGATGAATTCAACTGGCGCCGGCCATTTGTCGGCCAAGACTTCCGCCACTGCGCTCCCTAGGCCGCCGGCCACTTGGTGCTCTTCCACTGTCACCACGGCGCCGGTCTTCTTCACTGAGGCAACAACCGCTTTGTCATCAATCGGTTTGATGGTGTGAATATTCAAAACTTCCGCCTCAACCCCTTTGGCCGCCAATTGTTTGGCCGCCTTAAGGGCGTTGTGGACCACCGAGCCGCAAGCAATAATCGTCACCTGCGGTTCCGCGCTCGTCCACAGCAGGTTGGCTTGGCCAATTTCAAACGGCGAGTCGTCGGTGGTGATAATCGGCGTTTTCTCCCGAGCGAGACGAAGATAGACTGGACTGCCCCAAGCCGCGGCGGCGATAGTTGCCTTCCTAGCCTCAATCGCATCGCAAGGCGCGATGACCGCAAGCCGCGGGATCACGCGAGTGATTGCCAAATCTTCAATCGCCTGGTGAGTACCGCCGTCGGGTCCAACCGAGACGCCAGCGTGCGAACCGGCGATAATCACCGGCCGATTGTTGTAGCAAATGGTCGTTCGGATTTGCTCCCAATTCCGCCCCGGACTAAACATCGCGTAAGAAGTGATGAAGGGAATCTTCCCCATCGCCGCCATCCCGGAGGCGACGCTCGCCAAGTTTTGCTCGGCGACGCCAATTTGGACAAAGCGCTCGGGGAATTTTTTCGCGAATTTTTCCGCTCGCGCCGACTCGGTGAGGTCGGCGCAGAGCGCCACCACTTGCTCGTTCGCCTCGCCGGCTGCCAAGAGTCCCTCGCCGTAACCATTCCTGATGGGCACTTGCTCCACCTTCGGCGCAAACAGTTGCTCATTCAATTTTTGTTTAGGATTCAAGCCGGTCATAACTTAGGTGGAAATTCTATTGGCCAAATTTTGCAATTCGCGCAGAGCCGCCTCGCCCTCGGCCTTAGTTGGCGGTTTGCCGTGCCATTCATATTTCTTCTCAAACATTTTCACCCCTTTGCCGGGGATGGTGTTAGCGATGATAACGCTTGGCCGTTCATAAACGCTTTTGGCGGCACCAATGGCGTCGTTGAGCTCGGCAAAATTATGGCCGTCCACCTCCTGCACGTGCCAATTCCAAGCCTCGTATTTCTTGGCGAGCGGCTCAAGCGGCATCACCTCCTCGGTATAGCCGTCAATTTGGATATTGTTGCGATCAATAATGGCGATTAGGTTGCCCAAACCCTCTTTGCCGGCAAGCATCGCCGCCTCCCAAGTTTGGCCGCACTCCTGCTCGGCATCGCTCATCAAGCAGAAGATGAACGGGCCGGTCGTTGGATTATCAATTCGGCCGGCGAGCGCCATCCCCACTGCCTGCGAGAGACCCGAGCCAAGCGGGCCGGAACTGGTCTCAAGCGCCGGCAGGAAGTCGCGATGTGGATGTCCTTGCAGGCGACTGCCAAACTGCCGCAAGGTCAGGAGCTCATCTTCGCTGAAGTAGCCGGCGCGAGCCATGGTGGCATAGAGCACCGGACAAATGTGGCCATTGGAGAGGACCAAACGATCACGCTCGGGCCAGTCCGGCCGGCTCGGGTCGTGGTTCAACACATGGAAATAAAGGAGCGTGAAGACGTCGGCCATGCCCAAGGGCCCGGCAGTGTGACCCGAGCCGGCCGCGAGCAGCGCCTTAATAATCAACTGACGGATATCATTGGCCGTCGCCGTCAAGGTTTTGATTTTGTCGTCAGTTAGCGGAATCATGCTAAGTTTTGAAATTGAGCAATCGTTTTAGTTAGATCGGCCGCTTGCCAGAGCGCGTTCCCCACCACCAAGCGATCGGCGCCAGCGGCGATAACTGATTGAGCGTTAGCGAGATTAAGACCGCCGTCAACACTAATTGTAATCTTTGGCGCCAGCGACCGCAAAGTTTTAATCTTCGCGAGCACTCGCTCATCAAACGGTTCGCCATGATAACCAATTTTGGCCACTGCTAACAAATTGATGAATTTGAGTTGCGGCAAGAAAGATGCAATCGTTTCAACCGGCGTCGATAAAAGCAGCGCCACTCCCAATTGAGTTCGTTGATGGTCAAACACCTCAATCAATTCCGCAAGATCAGCCGTCGCTTCGGCGTGAACGATCACCCGATCCACCACTTCCGTCCAAGCGGCGAGGGTCGCTTCCGGCTCATTGATCATCAAGTGAGCTTCCAGTTTGATTCGGCCTTCCACTAATTCCAAATCGCTCGGCGTTTGCCAAGTCATAGTCGGCGCGAACTGGCCATCGGCAATATCCAAATGGGCCCAGTCGGTTTGGCTCTCCACCAGGTTGAGCTTGTCTGATACTTCGCTGCCGTTTTGGGCAATAATGGCCGGCACTAATTCCATAAATTAAAATTGGAAAATTTCTTCTGTCGGACGATCAATTTTCTTAATCCGTCTGACATGACGCTCGTCGCCCGAGAAGTCAGTGGCCAGCCAGCGTTTGACCGCTCGGAGAGCAGTTGCCTCGTCTAAAAATTTGGCCCCGAGCGCGAGAACATTGGCGTCATTATGCTCGCGGCTCAAAATAATAATTTGCTCTTCGCCGCCATAATAAACGGCCGCGCGCACGCCGGGGAAGCGATTGGCGACCATCGCTTCGCCTTCCCCAGAAGCGCCCAAGATAATCCCCCGCGATTCGGTTGGATTGGCCGCCACCTGTTTGCCAACAATTGAAATAAAGTCCGGATAATCGTCACCCGGTGTCAGTTGGAAGGCGCCTTCGTCTTCAATTTGGTAGCCATCGGTTCGCAAAGCCGTTTTAATTTTCTCCTTGAGAGCGAAGCCGGCGTGATCGGCCGCCAAATAAATAATCATAAAATTTAACTGGCCTCGCCCGCGCGGCGGACGTGGCGGAGCAAGGTGTGAGCATACCCCATCTCGTTGTCATACCAAGCAAGAACTTTGACCAAGCGCTTATCAACCACCCGCGTCAGGTCAAGTTGAGCGAGCGAAGCGAAGGAGCTGCCCACGATGTCGGCGGAGACGAGCGGCTCTTCGGTGGCGGCGAAGATGCCTTGCCAGCGATCGCTCGCCGCCGCTTTCATTAGCGCCAAATTAATTTCTTGAACGGTGGTATCGCGCTTGGCCACGAAGGTAACATCGACCAAAGAACCGGCCAAGACTGGCACTCGCACCGCTAAGCCGTCAAACTTGCCCGCCAACTCGGGCAAAGCTTTGGTCACGGCAATCGCCGCGCCGGTTGAGGAAGGCACAATGTTCGCCGCGGCCGCCCGGCCGCGGCGCCAGTCGCGATCCGGACCGTCCACCAATTTTTGACTAGCAGTGTAACCATGAATGGTATTCAAAATCGCTCGTTCAATCCCCACCGCTTCGTCTAAAATTTGCATCAGTGGACTGGCCGCATTGGTGGTGCACGAACCGTTGGAGGAAATTTGGCAGGTGGCCAAGCGATCTTCGTTAATACCCACCAAAACCGTCGCGCCCGAGACGCCGGCTGGCGGTTCGTCCTTAACCGGCGCTGAGATCACCACCTTGCTCGCGCCGGCGGCGAGGTGAGCCTTGGCGGCGGCATAGCTCTCAAAAACGCCAGTTGACTCCACCACCACCTCCACCCCCAATTCGCCCCAAGGCAAACGGGTGGGATCCTTCTCGTTGAGCACTTTGATAGCTTGACCAGCAACAATTAGCTCGTCGCCTTTCACCTCAACTTTTTGATCGAAACGGCCGTAGGCCGAATCATATTTCAACAAGTAAGCGAGATTGTTAATCTCGCCCAAATCGTTGACCGCCACAATTTGCAAATCGTTGGCGCCACTCGCCACTTTAAGAAAGGCTCGGCCAATCCTTCCCAAGCCGTTAATGGCAACTTTAGTTTTACCCATTAAGATTATTATAACAAATTATCCAAACAAAAAGAGGAGCAACCGCACATTGGCTGCTCCTCATCCACGTTAGCCATTACGGCCACGCAGTGTGTAGGCACAAAATCAAAAAGATCTGATTACTGGTGGGGCGGCAGGAACGCGCTAAGACGCAGAAAGGAGGTTGATCTTTTCAGGGAGCCCGTTGGAGGCCTATTCCGAGCGCACTCAACCGCCACCCCACCAGTTCGACCTCAAACAGGCTAACATAATTAACCCCAACCTGTCAAGCAATCAGCTCTTGAGTTAGTGGATAATTTTTAAAGTTGTTTCCTAAACAATTCGGCGAGGAGGCTGGGGTTGGCGGCGCCACCCGAGAGCTTCATCCCCTGACCCACCAAGTATTGGAGTACCTTCTCATTACCGGCTTTGAATTCCGCTACTTGCTTCTCGTTCTCGTTAATCACTTGTTCCACAATTTTTGCCAATTCACCTTCATCGCTCTTTTGGAAAAGGTTTTTAGTTTCGGCAATAGCGCGCGGCGATTCGCCTGTGGCCACCATAACAGCCAAAATGTCTTTGGCGCCGCGCGAGGAGACTTCACTGACTTTCACCAAATTCAATAATTCGGTCATCGCCTCAACCGAGGGGAAAATTTTAACACTACCGCCCTTCTCTAAGCCGGCTAAGTCAGAAGTGAGATAATTGGCAACCAGCTGGGCAGTGTCGGCGCCAAGCGCTACCACGGCGCCATCAAACAATGCGCCATATCTTGGCACGGTGATTAAAACCTCAATATCATCGGCTTGGATGCCATAGTCACGAGCATAGCGCTCGCGCTTGACCGCCGGCAGTTCCGGCAAAGTGGCGGCCAAATTTTGAAATTCAGGAATCTGACTGATCATCAATTTCGGAATATCCGGATCTGGGAAGTAGCGATAGTCGTCAGCGGTCTCCTTCTGCCGTTGGCTGAAGGTTAGCTCTTTGTTCTCGTCCCAACCGCGCGTCTCTTGGACCACTTTCTCACCCTTTTCTAAAATGGCGGTTTGGCGATTAATTTCAAATTCAATCGCTCGCTCCACCGCCCGAAAGGAGTTCAGGTTTTTAATTTCCACTTTCGTGCCCAGCGCCGACTCCGCCGGCGCGACACTAATGTTGGCTTCCACTCGCATCTCCCCCTTCTCCATGTTTGCCTCCGACACATCAAGATAAGCGGGTGACAAAAGTAATTTAAGTTCGCGGGCGAACGCCGCTGCCGCTTTGGCGCTATGGATCACTGGCTCGGTGACCAACTCCATCAGCGGCACGCCGGCCCGGTTGAAGTCCACCAAGCTCTCGCTAGTTTTGTCATCATGAATAGATCGCGCCGTGTCTTCCTCAATATGAATCCGTGTTAGTTTGACACCAGCCAACTCGCCGCCCGAGACCAATGGATATTTATATTGGCTCAACTGATAACCCTTCGGGATGTCGGGATAAAAATAATTCTTCCGATCAAACTCGGTGTAATCAGCCAGTGTCCCGCCGACGGCCAAACCGACTCGCAACACATGCTCAATCGCCTTTTGGTTCGGCACCGGCAGCGTCCCGGGGTGAGCCAAGCAGATCGGGCAAATGTTGACATTGGGCCGCTTTTCGTCCGGATCGTTCTTGGAATTACAAAACATCTTGGTCGCCGTTTTGAGCTCCACGTGGACTTCAAGACCGATTGTTGGTTCGTAGTTGTTAGCCATAAAATAAGATTTGAACATCCCAATCTTAGCCGAAATCCCGCTTTTTAGCAAAACAAAAACCCCGCCACAACTTTGCAGATGTGGGCGGAGTTTTTGTTTTAAGTCTTTTTACTCCTCCGAGATTACCCGGAAATAGTATTGAGTGTCAGCCGTAAGGCCAGTCACGCTAACTGCGTGCTCGGTCACCTTCGGGCTGGTGTCCGAGGTGCCAGTTGAGTTGGCGTAACCATAGTTCGGCGCGCTCGCGCCCGAGATACTCGGGTGAGAGACCGTGTCGTAGATCACGCGGCTGTCAGCCGGCCGATTGGTCGTCCAATGGATAATCGCGCTCGTCTTAGTAATATCAGTCACGCTGATATTAGTGATAGTGAGCGGATTAGTGACTTCGTCCACCACGTTGATGGTGATAGTCGTGTCGTCCTCCACTGCCTCGTGGTCATTAACCGTCAAACGAACGGTCATGGTACCAGTCGCCGTGTAGGTTTTGACATAACTCTCGCCAAAAGCGCTAGTAGCATCGCCAAACGTCCAGACATAGCTGTACGGAGCGGTACCACCGGTGGCGCTGCCATTAAAGGTGACAGGGTCACCCACGTTTACCGTGGTGCCATTAGCCGGAGCAGTGATGCTCGCGACCAAAGCGGTTTGAGCGATAGCCGGCAAGCCGGCGGTCAGCACAAACGCAGTGATTACCACGATGCCAAAAATTTGCTTTAACATATGATTGAGCAAATTAGGTTGATAATTAAGCTTAATTTGACCTTTAGGGCAACACATAGTGATAATGTGTTAGGTCATTCCTACCACACCCTTATGAAAAAAGCAAGCCCCGATACTTTTTCAAGCATCGGGGCTTTAACTGCCACCTTGCCGCCTTTGGCGGCTAAATCTCAAGAGAACTCAGGGAAACCATTCGGAATTGATCTGGTCCAGATCTTATCCCGGAATGTCCTCCCGTTCGAGTCGGTCACATCGAAGTAAACCCAGCCTGATCCCGGCACGTCGAAAGTCTTGGTGACATTCTGCTGATATTTGAACGAGTTATCAGGAAAGTGCCACTTGAACTCGACATAAGGCGCAACTCCACCACTCACAAGAGCAGTAAAGTTAATCGCCTGACCAACCGCACCAACGAATCCGTCTGCTGGCGAAGTAATCTCCGCCATTAACGGCTCTGGCCCTTTGGAGACGGTCACGTTGACCGCGCTGCCAACCGCAACCACGTTACCACCCGTCGGATTCTGGCTGATTATTTTTCCAGCCGGAACCGCGGGATGATAGACTTCGCTCACCGTCCCGAGGACTAAGTCAGCTGCTGTCAGCAAGGTTGTAGCTTCCGCCACAGTTTTGCCAACAACGTTTGGTACCGTCGTCGTTTCCGGCGGTTCCGGGCCCTTAGAGACTGTCAGATTGACCGCCGAGGCCACCGGCACCACTGTGCCCGGGACTGGCGACTGGCCAATCACTTGGCCAACCGGCGCCGTGGGATGGTAAGCCTGGCTCACCGTCCCGGTCTGCAGGCTGGCGTCAGCTAGGTCGATCTCGGCCTGGTTCAACTGCTTGCCGACCACGTTTGGTACGGTGGTCGTGTCTGGAGGCTTAACGCCCTTCGACACCACCACGTTGACCACGCTACCCTTGGGAACCAAAGTCCCTTTGATCGGATTTTGGATAAAAATCCGATCTTTAGGCTGGGCCGAGGTGTACTCGTAAGTCACTGTGCCAAGTACCAAATCTCGGTTATCGAGCGCCACTTCAGCTTCAGCCAAAGTTTTGCCGATCAGCCCCGGCACTTTCCTATTCTGACCCGGATCATTTGGGTCGTACGGACCGGTGCCGTCGAGGATCTCATCTTCGTTGGTGAGACCATCGGCATCGTAGTCCATGTCAAGGTGACCGGAGATAAACTCCGTTTCCTCGACTTCATCGAGCTCGGCCAGATACCGCGCGCTCCAAGTGACGGAACACATTTCTTTGGTGCTCACAATCAACTGGAGCCATTGGTCAGTGTCGTTGGCTTTGAGTTCCGAATCGGCATCCTTGAGTGGTATGTTGACACACCACGGGACACCCACCCAGTAGTTCCAACTGGCGCAAACTACTGTTTGGAAAACTTCCCGGACTACATACCACTGGAGTAATCCAGCGGCATTAGAGGCCACTTCGTGGCCATTCCGATCGGTGACAACGGCTTCGCCGTTGTCTTGATAGCTGACGAAATACTCGTCAACTATTGTCGGCCCGACTCGCGGATTTCGATCGGTGTCGATAATCCGCTTGTACTCCACCCGGTAATAATTAATCCAAGCCGAGCCGTAACGACCATCGGACGCCTTCGGACGCGGTACGACCCAATAACTGGTGTCGTCCGGTGTCTTTCCTTGGATCAAGATCCTTTCAAAGTCCTTGATCCCTCGCGCTGACTGG
>ENA-UOWG01004001-UOWG01004001.1-activated-sludge-metagenome-genome-assembly--contig:-NODE-4001-length-10622-cov-5.279833_pt1 | contig 10622 bp, 11 predicted proteins | sample MGYA00238147_ERZ761563 | MGnify/ENA primary metagenome ERZ761563 (study PRJEB28884, sample SAMN05720216) | anaerobic digester metagenome | isolation source: active sludge of municipal... | reverse complement strand
GCTTGAAAAACCTCCGTCGTGAAAGAGATTCTGCATTGTAACCTTTTTTGTAAGGTCTGAAAAAAGTGTAATACAATAGTCGGCACAGTCGGCTGCAGTTGCATTGCCCAGAGGGGACATTCTCTCGGAGAAATCAACAAGAGAGTCGAAGCCATGGATTCCGCTTCCTGCAGTTGTTACAGTAGGTGACTGGGAAACAGTGTTAATTCTCACTTTTCGTTCGCGTCCGTATATATAGCCGAAACTTCTTGCTATTGACTCGAGCAGCGCTTTTGCGTCACCCATGTCATTATACCCTGAAAGAGTCCTTTGGGCTGCGACGTAGGAAAGAGCCACAACAGAACCCCATTCTTTTATGGCATCCAGTTTATAAGCCGTCTGAAGCACCCTGTGAAAACTAAGAGCAGAGATATCGAAAGTTTTCAGCATATTCTCATAATTAGTTGACTCATAAGGGATATCCTTCCTTACGTTCGGAGACATGCCAATTGAATGGAGGATAAAATCAAACTTGCCCCCGAAAATTTTCATACTTTCTGTCAGGAGGTTTTCAATATCTTCCATTTTTGTTGCATCAGCAGCAATAACCTTGCTGCCTGTAATCTTTGCAAGTTCATTTATTGTACCCAGCCGCATTGCAACAGGTGAGTTGGTTAGAACAAGCTCAGCTCCTTCTGCATGTGCCCTCAATGCTACCTGCCATGCAATCGACATCTCATTAAGAGCGCCGAAAATAATCCCTTTCTTTCCTTTTAAAAGACCTTCTCTCATTTTTTAAATAACTAAATTTCAATTAATTAATCACAGTCTTAAGCAACTCTCTGGCATTTTTCAATGCTGTTTCTGTAACTTCGCTGCCACTAAGCAGCCTGGCAACCTCCAGAACACGTTCTTCATCTGTTAACAAACGAATCCTTGTAATTGTTGCATCATCATTATCATCTTTATATACATGGTAATGCCTGCCTCCTCTTGAAGCAACCTGAGGCAGATGTGTAATATTAATGACCTGCATGTACTTACCCATGCTCTCAAGTATCTGTCCAACCTTATCAGCAACCTCTCCTGAGACACCTGAATCTATCTCATCAAATATTATTGTAGGCAGGTTGCTGTTTCTTGAAAGAACCGATTTAAGGCTCAGCATAACTCTTGAAAGCTCACCCCCGGATGCTATCCTTGAAATGTTCTCCGGAGCGATCTGCTTATTCGAAGAAAAAAGGAATTCAGCATTATCAGTGCCTGATGGCCTGTATTCACCATCGGATGAAAAATCTATCCTGAACCTGGCATTTGGCATTCCAAGCTGTTTCAGCAGTTCAGTTATCTTACTTTCTGTTTCAGGAAGTATATTCCTCCTTTTTGCTGACAACTCCTCTGATAGTTTTCTTAGGTTTTTTTCTTCTACCTCAATAAGTTTCTCAAGTTCAGCTATCCTGTCATCACCAGAAGCAAGGGCAGTTAGCTGCGATTTCATTTCTTCAGTTTTAACAAGCAGCTCATCGAGGTTTTCAGCCCGGTGTTTATGGCACAATGTATAAATGACATCCAGTCTTTCATTTATCTGCGCAAGTCTGGCCGGATCAGCATCTATTGTTGAAGCAAGCCTGTCAATTTCTGCCGCGAAATCATCAAGTTCTATAAGCGCTGATTCAATCCTTGAGCTCAGGGCTTCGCTCTGGGGAAGAAAATTTCTTATACGTGCCAGGTTTGAACGAACCTCCCTGAGCATTCTGAGAATTGATATTTCGTCTGAAAGAAAGAGCTGGGCAGAAGAAGTAAGGGCATTTTTTATCTCCTCTGAGTGAACAAGAAGCTCCTGACCTGCTTCAAGTTCTTCCTGCTCTCCTTTTTTCAGTTTTGCCTCCTCAATCTGTAACAGCTGATGCCTGTAGTATTCAAGATCAGCCTTATTTTTGTCATAGCTCTGCTTCAGTCCGGAATATTCCTTTTTGAGTTTCCTGTATGTATTGTATGAACCTGAATATTTTTTCAGAAGCATTTTTGTACCGGCAAATGAATCAACAACCGACAACTGAAATGAATTATCATTCAGCATCAGGGTCTGGTGCTGTGAATGAATATCTATAAGCCTGTCGCCCAAATCCTTAAGCACAGAAACAGTAACCGGAGTGTCGTTTATAAAAGCCCTTGATTTTCCTGCGGGATTGACCTCCCTCCTAACAAGGGTCTTATCATCATAGTCGAGGTCATTGCTTTTGAAGAAATCCTGAAGTTCATAAGCTGACAGGTTGAAAATCCCTTCTACTATGCATTTCTCATTTTTATCAAGCAAGGCTGATGTATCAGCCCTGGTACCGAGAATAAGGGAGAGTGCACCGAGAAGGATTGATTTTCCGGCACCTGTTTCACCTGTAATAATAGTCAGCCCTGATTCGAGGTCTATATCGAGCTCCTTTATAAGTGCATAATTTCTTACAGATAATTTAGTCAGCATGGAGAAGGCTATTGAGCTGAGGATGAATTGATTTTTTCGTACTTGGCCTTATTTGCAGGATCAATCTCATTCATTATCTGCATAACCCTGCTTTTTTCCTCGGGGAATGATCCTGAAAATACATTAATTATTTCATCTGCCTTGGCATCAATAATTATCTGAAGGAAGTACATATACGGATCAGGCCTTTTTCTGTAGACCTCCTGCAGCAGCTTAAGGCTTTCTGCCATATTTATCCTGGCTTCACTCACTCTTGCTTCCATCATATCCATGCCTTTCATGTAATATTCATAGCTGAACAGCCTTACATTCTCATACTCCCTGTTCAGAACATTCTTTACAAGCCAGTACCTGTTGCGGTTTCTTGAACCATCGAATGGCTTCCATCCAGTCTCAGGGGCATTCTGGGCATTTGTGACAATCTTTTCTGCCATCTGGAAATAATCTGTGCCGCCAAGCGGAGAAAAAGTATCATAGTCAAAACCAAGGATCATGTATGTATAATAGGCAAGAACAGAAATAAGGTTGTTCCTGTGTGTGCTCGGATCGAACTCAAGAGTCTGAAACTCAACATATCTGAACTGAAAATTATTATCAACAAAATTCAGGAGTGTTGAATTGTATGTTGTATTGAAAACGGGCCGTCTAAGCTGTATCTGGATTGTACCCTTGAATTCATCACCGGAAAGCTGGTCGGTAAGGTTTATAAGGATATTACAGTCGATCCTTTCCGCGTAACTGAAAACATTGTTTGTCCAGATCGTATTATTCATGAAATCATAAATATCGCGCTGCATGTTTTCGAAGATCTCCCTGTTTGACCCCTGGATCATCTGTGCAGAGATCTGAACATTACAATTCAACTCCTGCGACTTCAGAACCACAGAACTCAGAAGCAGAACAGCTGACAGGCAATATCTCAGGTAACGTTTAGATTTCATCTTCTGAAATTATCTCATCATTGATATTATTTTGCTCAGAATATCCCTTGCAACATCTTCCTTTGATTTCAACTCAAATTTATCAATTTTATTGTTACGGCTTATTATTGTAATCCTGTTGGTATCATGACCGAATCCCGCGCCCTCTTCCCTGAGAGAATTCAACACTATAAGATCCAGATTTTTGCTTTTAAGCTTTCCTGATGCATTTTTAATTTCGTTATCTGTTTCAAGTGCAAAACCAGCCAATAACTGATTTTTCTTCTTCTGTTTTCCCAGAGTATATGCAATGTCGACAGTGGGTTTCAGCTGAAGGTTTAATATTCCATCCTTCTTCTTCAGTTTTCTGTCGCTGACGTCTGCAGGTGTGTAATCAGCCACTGCAGCCGACAATATTGCAACATCGCAGTCAGGGAACAGGGCTATGCATTCCCTGGCCATTGAATCTGCATTTGTTACATTTGTTACATTTATCTCCTTATGTTTCGGGACTGTATTTACCGGACCCAGAACAAGATGCACTTCCGCTCCCATCTCACAGGCAGCGTCGGCCAGTGCTATCCCCATTTTGCCTGAAGAATAATTACTTATAAACCTTACGGGATCGATAGGTTCTCTGGTAGGTCCCGCATTTATCAGAAAGCGTTTCCCTTTCAGCGGTTCAGAGTTTTTTTTTTATCAAGGAAGCTTTTGATCTCCTTCACGATTTCCTCAGGTTCTGCCATCCTGCCTTTCCCGTAAAGACCGCTTGCAAGCTCCCCGCTGGCGGGTTCAAGAACATGGTTCCCATAAGCTTTCAGGGTCTCAATATTTATTGTTGTTGAAGGATGGGCAAGCATGTCCATATCCATTGAGGGAGCCACAAATACCGGGCAGCGTGCGGAAAGGTATGAAGTAAGAAGCAGGTTATCAGCAATACCTCCGGCCATCTTTGCTATTGTGTTTGCAGTGGCAGGCGCAATAAGAAAAAGGTCAGCCCACAATCCCAATTCAACATGACTGTTCCAGTCACCGTTTTCGGGATTATAGAAGGCTGAAATTACAGGATTGCCAGAAAGGGTTGCTATTGTCAGAGGTGTTATGAACTCCTTTGCATGATCAGTCATAACAACCTTAACCTCAGCTCCTTCCTTAACAAGCAACCGGATGATAGTCGCAGTTTTATACGCTGCGATACCTCCGGTGATACCTATTAGTATATGTTTGCCCTTAAGCATAAAGGCAGTATTTATTTCTGTTTTGTGTCGTTCTCGGGATTCCTGAAAAAGATTTTGTTTTCCTCAAGCTCCTGCAATGCAATAAGTGTAGGTTTTGGAAGCCTTTCATAGAATTTGGATATTTCAATCTGTTCCCTGTTCTCGAAAACTTCCTCAAGGTTATCACTGTATGAAGCGAACTCCTCAAGCTTTTTGTTAAGCTCCTGCTTCATTTCAACAGAGATCTGGTTAGCTCTTCTTGAAACAACAATCACTGTTTCGTAGATATTGCCGGTATCCTTTGTCAGTGACGCAAGGTTGCGTGTGACAGTTGTAACAGGTGCTGCTGATTTTCTGTAATCCATATAGTTATTGCTTGTTTAATTGATCAACCGGTATTGCCGATTTCAGGTATTTATCGGTCTTCTGGTAAATTGATTTAACGTCCTTTGAATACTTGCTTTCCGGATATTCCTCCATAAATGAATAATAATCATCAAGAGTATCCTGATAGCGTGACTTCTGCTTGTCGGCCATGCTGTAAAAAGCATAAAGATACAGGGAATTAAGCTTCAGAAACATCATTTCTTCCCTGTATTTTGAGTTTGCATAATTCTTCAGACTGTTGTTTATTGCCACAACAGCCGACTTATACTCCTTCATATCATAATAAAGTCTTGCACTTCTGTAATTTTTCTCAACGAGCCTCTCCTCCATCTCTTTCAAAAGTGTCCTGCATTCATCCACTTTAGGGCTGTGGGGAAATTTATTTATGAAAATATTAAAGCCTTCTATTGCATTTTTTGTATTTTCCTGGTCCAGCTCAGGCCTTGGCGAATTAAGATAATCACAATAAGCAGCCAGATAATGAGCTTCCTCTGCATGCTTGCCAAAGGGGAACTGATCAACGAACATCTTGAACTGTGTTCCTGCCATTATATAATCTTTCATGCCGTAATAGCTCTGCGCATTTATCCAGTTAAGTTCCTCGCCTTCTTCTGTTGCCCGGTAACGTGGAAGTACCTGGCGAAGAAGCTCAGTCGTCTTAACATATTTGCCCTCATTGTAATACTCAAGAGCTCTTGTCTTCTTAAGATCAAAATCAGTGCTCTTTAAAAGTTTCTCATACTCGCTGCATGAAGTAACGAGCAGAAACACAACCGGTATTATCAAAAACCTGAATCTCATAGAAAAATGTTGCGCAAAATTACTGAATTTTTTTTAACCTGAGAAATAAACGGAATTATTATCAGTTTATTTTCTGCAATATACCATCAGGTAAATAGGTATAAATAGGTATAAAGCAAGATAGTGATATCTTTACTTTTGTAAAAAAATATTAAACAACATTATCATGGATATTTTTGATAAGATAAAATCAACTAAAGGCGCACTGGGTCAGTACTCAGGAATGGCTGACGGTTACTTCATGTTTCCGAAACTTGAAGGAGAAATTGCTCCAAGAATGAAATTCAGGGGCAAGGAAGTACTAACCTGGAGCCTTAATAATTATCTGGGTCTGGCAAACCTTCCTGAAGTGAAAAAAGCAGATGCCGAAGCAGCTGAAAAGTACGGCCTTGCTTATCCTATGGGAGCAAGAATGATGTCAGGCCAGACAACAATGCATGAGAAATTCGAAAAAATGGCAGCAGAATTTGTTGGCAAGGAATCATCTTACCTGCTCAATTTTGGCTATCAGGGTATGGTTTCAATTATTGATGCCCTTGTTGACAGACATGATGTAATAGTATATGATTCTGAATCACATGCCTGTATAATGGACGGACTCAGGCTACACATGGGCAAGAGATTCGTTTTTCCTCACAATGATATTGAGAATTGCGAGAAGCAGCTTCAGAGAGCACAAAAGATTGTGGAACAGACAGGTGGCGGGATACTTGTTATCACTGAAGGTGTTTTCGGTATGGCAGGCGATCTTGGTAAACTCGACAAAATAGCGGCTCTTAAGAAAAAATATAATTTCCGCTTCCTCGTTGATGATGCACATGGTTTTGGCACAATGGGAAAAACCGGTGCCGGAACAGGTGAGCATTTTGGTGTACAGGACCAGATTGACGTTTATTTTGCAACATTTGCAAAATCGATGGCCGGAATAGGAGCCTTTGTAGCGAGCACACATGAGGTTGTTTCCTATCTCAGGTTCAACCTGAGATCACAGATCTATGCAAAATCGCTTCCAATGGCAATGACAATCGGTGCAATAAAACGCCTTGAGATTGTCAAAACACACCCCGAATACAGGGAAAAACTCTGGACAATTGTAAATGCTCTTCAGAAAGGTTTGAAGGAAGCCGGACTGGACCTCGGCAAGACAGAATCACCAGTTACTCCGGTTTTCATGAAATGCCCGCTGGCCCAGGTAACCCAGCTTATTTATGACCTCAGGGAAAACCATGGTGTATTCTGTTCTGTTGTGATTTATCCTGTAGTGCCAAGGGACGTTGTAATGCTCAGGATCATTCCTACTGCTTCACACTCTCTTGAGGATGTGAAATACACAATTGAAGCATTCAAGGCTATAAAGAAAAAGCTTGACAATAACGAGTATCCGAACGAAATGGCTGATTTCAGCAAATAAGGTTCGAAGAATTTATTTATGAAGAGGGTGTTCGTTACGGGCACCCTCTTTGTTTTATCCTTTGAACAAAACTTCTTTTTAGTGGTTTATTCATAATCATGGCAAATTAAAAACAAGTTATGGCCATAGATTATTTATGCTGAACGACAAAAAAGATTCCGGGAAAAATCTGCTTAAAGGTTATAACATGCTTCTGTATTTCGCCGGAACAATGATTATTTATGAACCTGCCGAGGAATGCATTGTCGATTTCTGGAAACAGGGTATCCTTAAAAAGCTGCCTGTAAGCAGTTCAAATCCTGAATTTATCAGAGCAGCCTCACAGTTAAGGGAATCATGCACTGACTCCGGTTCAAACACAACGGCGATGTCAGAGGATTTTTACAGGCTGTTCAGGAAGCCATTAACTGCCCTTGCACCAATATTTGAATCGGAATACAACAATTCCTGTACAGCTGAAACTGCAAACAGTTATCAAAATGTAACGGATTTTTACAACTCATACGGCTGGATCTCAGGAATAAGGTCACAATTTAAGGATGACCACCTTGGTGTTGAACTGCTGTTCCTGACTACGCTTATTGAAAAGTATCTTGAACTTGATGACTATGCATGCCATGTTGAGATGAGAAATGAAATAAAAAGATTTATTGAGCAGCATCTCCTCTCATGGGTCCCGGAATGGCACAAAAAGGTTAATAAGCACTCATTAACAATAAGTTACAAAGGAATATCTTCGCTGATTTACGCCAGTATTGAGGATATTTATTCTATATTATCTGAAGGCAAAAAAGAAGATCTGACTAAAAGTATCTTCAGAAATTAGGGTTAAAAAAACTGATTATAGCGCCCATATAGTATTCCCTCCAGCCTTCGGCTATATTGTCATATTCATCGTCGGGAATGTTTGTATGCTCAACTGTTACATCCGCCTCATCCTTAACAGGCTTTATTGTGATTGTAACGATCGATCTTTCAGCCTGTTCGCCGAAATACCATTCCTGCACAACTTTATGATCCGGGATGAACTCAATGTTTTGCCCTGTTATATCACCCTCCCATAATGAGAATTCACTGCCCGGCTCTGTACTCATTTCAGCCGGATAACCTGACCATATACTTATTGTGTATGGATTTGTCAGCGCTGAATAAACATCAGCAGCTTCAGCATTTATTCTGAAAGTCTTTTTAAAAGTTTTCATTTCAGCTCAATCAGGTACCTTTCAGCATCAATCGCAGCTATGCAGCCCGATCCGGCAGCAGTTACAGCCTGCCTGTAATGAGGATCCTGGACATCGCCAGCTGCAAAAACACCAGGTACATTTGTTTTTGATGTACCGGGAATGGTCTTTATATAACCGACTTCATCTGTTTCGAGATATTTCTTAAAGATATCGCTATTGGGAGTATGACCGATTGCAAGGAAGAAACCGTCAATCTTTATTTTAACTATCTCAGATTCAGGAGTTCCTTTCTTCTTCACAAGCATGGCGCCCTCAACCCCGTTTTCACCAAACAGGTCAAGTGTCTGGTGTTCCCAAAGCACCTCGATGTTTTTAGTATTCATTACACGTTCCTGCATTGCCTTTGATGCTCTCAGTACATTCCTGCGGACAATGAGATAAACCTTATTGCACAGACCTGCAAGGTATGTTGCTTCTTCAGCTGCTGTGTCACCGCCTCCGACAACTGCCACATCTTTTCCCCTGTAGAAAAAACCGTCGCAGGTAGCACATGCCGATACGCCCTGTCCGGCATATTTTGTTTCAGCATCCAGACCAAGGTATTTAGCAGTTGCACCAGTTGCAATTATAACGGCATCAGCAGTAAGAATTTTTTCATCATCTATTGTTACCTTATGCTTTTTGCCCGAGAAATCAGCGGCAGTTGCGACACCAAAACGGATGTCAGCACCGAATCTTTCAGCCTGCTTTTTCAGGTCTTCCATCATCTCAGGACCGGTTATACCGTTTGGATAACCCGGGAAATTATCAACTTCAGTAGTTGTTGTAAGCTGTCCGCCCATCTGCATGCCTGTATATAGTACAGGTTTAAGGTTTGCCCTTGAGGCATATATTGCAGCTGTGTAACCGGCTGGTCCTGAGCCGATAATCAGACATCTCACATTTTCAACATTCTCAATATTCTTACTTTCAGCTTCTTTCTGAACGTCAAGAGGTTTAAATATTTCCATAAATTATAATTTTATTCTGATGGCAAATATAACCAAGTTTTGTTTGATTAAATTATGTATTTGAACCTAATAGCAAGTAGATTAGATTTAAAAAAGCATAACTTTAGGTCATTGCATTGTTTGTTTGTATCTTGATCATGATAACCGGAATTTACACTTATGGGCACCGGAAAAATATCCATACGTTTTTTTGACGACCGCGAAGTGCGCGCAGTCTGGGACGAGCAAAATTCCAGATGGCTGTTCAGCGCACTGGACGTTGTGGCTGTGCTTACCGATCAGGATGACTATGGCAAAACCCGTAACTACTGGAAATATCTTAAAGCCAGATTGAAAAAAGAAAACAGCGAGTTGGTTAGTACCACTACCCAACTGAAACTTTTAGCAAGTGACGGCAAGCGATATAATACCGATATGTTAGATTATCATGGCATTATAGTTTTAGGCAAAGAATTTCCGGGGAAAAAAGCAAATCGGTTTATAGATTGGTTTACATTCAGTGATGAAAGCATAGACGGTAAAAGTAAAACAAAAGCGTACGCCTTGTTTGAAAGCTCTTTTCTCGACAGCATAGAAGTTGGCACAACCAAAGGCCTTCAACAGATACACGCCTATCTGTTTGGCGGATTGTACGATTTTGCCGGACAGATCAGGCAGAAAAATATTTCGAAAGGAGGGTTTCAGTTTGCCGTATCACGATTTTTGGATAAAACGCTAAAAAAAGTAGAAGCAATGCCCGAAACTTCATTTGACGATATCGTAAACAAATACATAGAAATGAACATCGCTCATCCTTTTATGGAAGGCAATGGAAGAAGCGCCCGGATATGGCTGGATATGATACTAAAAAAACGCCTGAAGAAATGCATTGACTGGAGCAAAATAAGCAAACGGGATTATATGAACGCGATGATGGTGAGTCCGACAAACAGCAGCGCATTAAAATCTCTTTTGAAAAATGCCCTCACAACAAAAATAAACGACCGCGAAATGTTTATGAAAGGGATCGACTACTCATATTACTACGAAGAAAGCAACTAGATGAATCAAAATATTGTATGAGCTTTATTGTGATTTCGAATTGCTGAGACAACTAAGGTTTGATAACCTAACTAGCTCGACCAATATTAAACCAAATAAAAGATGAGGCTTTCGTAAAAATAGAAAGCCTCATCCAATCTTTGTCGGGGTGATCTGACTCGAACAGACGACCCCTTGCACCCCATGCAAGTGC
>ENA-UOWG01003996-UOWG01003996.1-activated-sludge-metagenome-genome-assembly--contig:-NODE-3996-length-10636-cov-7.192231_pt1 | contig 10636 bp, 10 predicted proteins | sample MGYA00238147_ERZ761563 | MGnify/ENA primary metagenome ERZ761563 (study PRJEB28884, sample SAMN05720216) | anaerobic digester metagenome | isolation source: active sludge of municipal... | reverse complement strand
CGGGCGCCTCTTTCAGCTCACCTATATTCCTGTCGAAATAATCGAGTATCTTCTCCGCCCTCTTAAGGTCGCCGCGCGCCGAGAATATTATAGCCGCGAGGGCATTCTCGTAGAGCGAAACAAAGTTGCTGCCGTCGGAACTTTCAAGCAGGCCGTTCTCGAGCTGCAGGCCGCTAACCCACGCGTAGACGCGTTCGGTATCCTGGTCGGCCTTGGGCGCGTCGGCGGCTCCCCTCTTCGAGATATGGGCGCACCCGGCGAACACAAGGGCAAGAAAAGACAACGATAACATGGTTGTCAGTGTCTTTTTTCTCATTTTACCTCCTCGGCTTTCCTGTAAGATAATATCTCATCGGCGGAGCGGGCAGCGATAAAGAACGCCACCATAAACGCGGGGAAGAGTTGCGCAAGCAGCCTGGAGAGGGAACAGAAGATGTACCATCCGAGTCCCTGCGGCGACAAAAGGTATATCAGGAAGTATACGCCTGCCATTCCCGCCAGGACCGCGGAGATGAACGCTACTCCCTTCGCCTGGCCTTTACTGACCGCGACCCCGGCCGCCAGCAGATATATGAAAATGCCCGCCTTCCCCACAAAACCGCCGAAATACGAATAGTGTATGAACGATCCGGTTATGACCGCGTAACGGTCCGGGTCAAGGAGCCGGCCCGCAATGCCTCCGTCCTGCCCTGACAACGCCGACCCGGCGAACGAGATGATATCGTTCTGTGGCGCAAAATTCGCCTTAAAATACACGAGCGTTAATATTACGGGCAGCGACCCGCACAGGAACCAGGCGAGCGCGACGGCCGCGCGCTTCAACCGGCCGCGCCACGATTCGGCAATAAACAGCGCAACGGCATAAATTACAAAGAACGCGATACCCTCGTTCTTAGTCCAGGCGGCGATCGCGGCAAGCAGCCCCGCTGCTGGCAGCAGCCGCCTGTCATCACCGGCCTTACAATAAACGAGATACATTGACACCGATGCCACGATAAGATACGCGAGCGGAATGTCGGCATACTGTGATGAACTGTGCAGTACCAAACGGTTCGCTGACAATATCGCGAGGCCGCATAATATCCCTTGCAGATTTCCTTTTACCAAAGATACGGCAAAGGACGCTGTTGCCGTCATGGCAACCATGAACAGGAACGCCGCGCATTGCGCGGCGAACGTATATTCCGCGCCCGCATACATCCAGCACCGGGCGACCGTGGCTGGCAGCATAAGCGGATAATCCGGATGGCTCCACCTCAACGCCTCGTCGAACATCCTTGTCCATAGCTCCGGCTGCCTCGACATGAAACGGGCATGCTGGTTCCATATAGAATATGCGTCCCATTCCCCGTGCGGCACCCTGGAAGCGAAAATTACGAAAGAGATGACCGTCGCCGCCGCGGCTATAACAAATAATGCGACCAGGACGGATCCGAAAGCCCCGGACGCCTTCGCTGCCGTCCCTCCCTCCGGATCGCGGGCCGGGGAGGCCGTCCTATGCGCGGCGACAGAAAGCGCCAGGAGGGCGAGGACCTCAAATATCATGTAAGGCGCAAATCCCGCCCTGTATGCGCCTAACGCGAGCCACCAAAAATACATGCAGGATGTGACGCCTGTCCCGATGCCGAATGATACGCATGCCGCCAGCGCGCGCCCGTAGGCTGTCCTGGCGGCCGAAGGCCAGATCAAACTGCATATCGCATGCCCTATCCCGTAAGATACCAGCAGCGAATAGATTAACGTTATCATCTTATCCCGAGCTGGCGCTTTATCAACCTCACCTCTCCGCGCTCTTCCTCGATGACATATTCGTGCTGCCCGGACCTGTCTATCACGACCGGGCATAATACGTACTGCATTATATAATGCTTTTGGATGCCGTTCTCGATGTCATCTGTCTCGTAGCCTACCTTTCCTCCGGGAGGGAGGTAGGGCTTCATCGTCGAGTACCTCGCCTCTTCGGCCTCTATATCCGTCCCCTCGAAAACCCAGTTGCGTATCGTGAGCACGAGTTCCGCGGCCGAGAGGCAGCATACGGCGGCGAATACAAGTACGGCGGCGCGCCTCAAGGCGTAAACCTCTGGTAAATCAATACCCCGATAGCGTAAAGGAAATCCTTCGTCTTGATCTTCTTGCCCTTCTTCGCGCTCCTGCCGGCATACGAGATAGGCACTTCCTTTATCCGCACGCCGAGCTTCGCGGCCTGGGACGTCACCTCCGGCTCGAAGGTAAACCTGTTCGCCCTGAGCTTCATCCCCTTTAAGACGTCCGCGCGCATCGCCTTATAGCATGTCTCCATATCGGTTATCCTTGTCCCGAACAGCAAATTTGTAAGGAACGTAAGCGCCCTGTTCGCTATGAAGTTCGGCAGCGCCATCCCGTCCGGGCGCCTGACACCTAAGAACCTGCTCCCGTAAACTACTTTTTCATCGCCGGCAATGATAGGGGCTATGACCTTCGGGATATCACGGGGGTCGTACTCCGTATCGGCATCCTGGATTATTATTATATCCCCGCCGGATTCGGATATTCCCTTCCTTATCGAGTATCCCTTGCCCTTGTTCACGGGGTTCCTGAGGATCTTTATCTGCGCGCCCGTCCCGAGCGCTTTTTGGGCCGCGAGCGCCGCGTCGTAAGTGTTATCCTTAGACGCGTCGTCCACGACGACCACCTCGAATTCGGCGGGGAACCGCACCGCGCCGACTCGCCCGAGCACATCCGCTACCGTATCCTGCTCGTTATAGATCGGGATGATTATCGACAGCTTCATTTGAATTGGCGCAGTTTGATGAAAGTCGCCGTATGCAGCCAGTATTTGAACAGCGTTCCGAGTATGCCGAGGCCGTAGGCGACGCTCGGCAGGAACCTGATAGACGACGCCTCGTCGAAATACCTCGTCTTGATCGGGACTTCCTCGATCTTGAGGTTATGCGCTATAAGCTGCGCGATTATCTCTGTATCGAATATGAATGAATCGCTGTTCATCCTGTAATTTACGGTCCGCAGGGCCTTGGCCGAATACGCCCTGAAGCCGGAATGGTACTCTGTCAGGTACGTGCCGAACACGACGTTCTCCATGGCCGTCAGCAGGATGTTCGCGTTATGCTTCCAAAGCGGCATCCCCCCTTCGAGCGCGCCGCCTTTCATCATCCGTGAGCCGAAGACCGCGTCCGCCCTGCCTGCGACTATCGGCTCGACAAGTTCGGGAATGATCTTCGGGTCGTACTGGTAATCGGGATGCACCATTATCACGATATCCGAGCCGGACTCAAGCGCCTTCTCGTAACAGGTCTTCTGGTTCCCTCCGTATCCCTTCCTGGCTGCGTGTCTGAAGACCTTCAGGCCCAGTTTCTCCGCTATCTCTACGGTGCCGTCACTGCTCGCGTCATCCACGAGTATTATTTCGTTAACCGTGTCCTTCGGGATGTCGGCAACGGTCCTTTCGAGCGTGCCCGATGCGTTATAAGCCGGCAGGACCGCCGTTATCTTCGCGCTGCCCTTGCGGTCCGCATACGCCGGCTTCTCGAGCTCGTCGAGATATTCGAGCCTGCGCGCCTTCCTTGAGAATACTTCGAGCTGGTCGCCGAAATTTACGCGGATGACCTTCTCCGCGAGCCGCTTATTTCCGAGGAAGATAGAGGCCGCCCTGTGCAGGAACGGGCTACGCTCCTTCAGCCCCTCCAGCAGGTACCCTATCGTGAAATAGCGCGAATGCCCGCGCACGCTTACAGGAACGAATCCCGCGTCGTTGAGCATCCTCGTGATCGTCTTCCTTGTGAAATAATAAAGGTGGGATTCCCTGACCCCCCACCAGCGCGCTTTCAACAACCTGCTCGCGATACTTTCTATGTCAGGGGTGCTTACGCAGAGTATACCGTCGGGTTTCAGCGCGCGCCTTATCTCGTTGAGCATCCCTTTGGGATCGGAAAGGTGCTCTATAGTATCGTTCAGGACTATCGCGTCGAAATAATTATCGGGATAACCCGCGTCGCGGAAGACGCCCCGGAAGACCTTATCGAGCCCAAGTTTCTCTTTCGCGTAACCCGACGCCCACTCCGACGGCTCCACGCCGTAAACATCCCAGCCTTTATTGCGGGCCTCATAAAGGAAGAATCCCGCAGAGCAGCCGATATCGAGCAGCCGCCCGCCCTTCTTCATCCTCTTCAGGGCATTGAGCGTCGAGCCGGCCGCGAGGCGCCGGCCCTGCTGTTCTTTCGTATACAGGTCGTCGTGCATGCCGGCATAGAGCCCCATGACCTTTTCTTCCGGGGGCCTCGGGTTCGCGTAGATGAGCCCGCACTTCCTGCACCTGACGAGCGTTACCGCCCCGTCGTCGCCGTGGTCGGTGATCTTATATTCCTGGGCCCCGAGCCCGGCGCCGCCCTGCTGCCGCGGCCTGGCGCCGTACACATATGAATAGCTGTTAGAGCCGCAGAGGTTGCATGCCGTCTCTACGAGACCGCTTTCGTTCATATCCTCGGCCTTTCCTTTAATACCCCTACCGATATATCCAACGAGTGCCGCTCTATAAAGGCTTTCCTGAAATAGCCGTAATCCGTGTATGCCGAATACAATATTGCCGCTGCCATTATCGATACCATGGCCTTCAACGCGTTGCCACTGAACTTCGATCTAAGGTACCCGTACGTATACCAGGCCCCAATCCCTCCGGCCACGTAGAACAGCGCGTAGACCGGGCTTATATACCTGAGGTTCTGGCAGTACGGCGCTATCACCGCCACTGACGCGAACGCCAACAATATGAATATTATGCCGGACGCTATCTCCGGCGTGACCGCCATATCCTTCCTGCGCGCGATTATGAAAACTATGCCCGCCAGGCAAAAAATCGTATTCAACGGGCTTATTGTGAAAAGCGCTAAAAACATATTATACCACGGCCCCGTCTGGTATTTGATCGCGTATGCGTTCTCGGGCATCCCGTCCCTTATGTGCATCATGACGCCCATAAGCTGCGCCGGCCCGCCCGCCGCGAACGACAGCAGCGCGAAACTGCATACCGCGCCTGCGGCGATGCCCGCGAGAAGCTTCGGCGCCTCCGCGAAGCGTTTCTGCCTGTACAGGAAAAACAAGAGCCACATGATGCAAAGCGCGTAAAAGACCGCGCCTGACTCCTTTATGAGGATAAGATAACTCCCAAGCACCACGAAGAGCGCGGACCAGATAGCTTTTTCTTTGCCCCTTATTACCTCAGAAGCGGCATATACCAGCAGGAATCCCAGGCTCCCGAAAACCGCGTCCTGCCAGGCTCTCCTTGAGATCACTATGTCCATCGCGGAAACTCCCATAAGCAGCACCGCATAAAGTGCGATCCACCCGTTAAAATATTTCAGCGCGAACGCCGCGAGGAACATAAGCGCCATAATGTTAAATATAAGCGACAGGTAAGATCCGGCCCTTTCGTCATGTATTCCGGTCAACTCCATGAAATATGATAACGGCCACAGGTAACCTATCCTCGTTGGAGGCGGGAATTTCCATAGCTCCTTCTCCTTATTATAGGAATCCAGCATTGTTCCCATGCCGTTGCCCCCATATTCCGCGATCGTATCCGCCTGCCAGGTATATATGACCTCATCCGCGCTCCTAAAGGAAACGCCGTGGTTGTATATCCTCAATACTATTCCAGCCGCAAGGGCTGCGATTATCATCAATCCCGCGATCCGCGGCGCCGTCATTTCTTGTCCTTCCTGAGTTTTGCCATGAAAAACCCTTCCATGTAATCGTTAGGGAGCACCCGCATAGCCATGCCCATCTCCTTCGAGAACGCTTTTCCTTCCCAGCGCGCGATGCCGCGCGACTTGTTCGGCAGGGGCATGTCGACCGGAAGCAGGCGCAACCCCTCAAATTTATTCAGCGCCCAGTCGACGACCTCCTCGTTCTCTTCCGGGGAGAACGTGCATGTCGAATAGACGAGCTCTCCGCCTTCCTTCAGCGCGCTCACGCCCGAATATATCAGCACCTTCTGCGTATGGGAGAGATCCCTGACCCTCTTCTGGCTCCACGGCTTGAACGATTTCGGGTCCCTCATATAGAAGAGCGCCTCCCCCGAGCACGGCGCGTCGACGAGCACCTTGTCGAAATAATCGGGGTATCTCCTGCCCATCTCGATCCCGTCTTCCATCAGCGTCTTCGCGAAATCGACTCCCTGTATCTTCAGCGTCGCGAGGAGTTTCTCGTAGCGTATCCCGAGCTTCTCGACCGCCACGAGCTCTATCTCCCTGCCGGCCAGTGAGGCGATCTCGCTTGTCTTCGCCCCGGGAGCGGCGCAGAGGTCGAGTATCTTCTCGCCCGGCTTAGGGCCGAGCAGCATGGGCGGCAGCATGCTCGAGACGTTCTGCATGTATATTTTACCATCAATATACGCCGGGCTCTTATGTAATTCCTTATTCGCCGACCTGAGGATGAAACTGCCTTTCGGCCAATGCAGTTCGCGGTATTTTATCCCCTCGCGGTCGAGGTCTTCCTTCAGCACCGGCAGGGATGCCTTAAGGTAATTGATCCTGAATGTCTGTTCTTTCTTATGCAGGAATGTCTCGCAGATCTTTGGGAATACGGAAGGATATAACGCTTTCAGCTTTTCTATGAATTCTTCGGGAAGCTCGTTGAATACGGCTTTCATTTGTCTTTTGTTTTCACGGCTTTCGGCCTCTGCCTCGCTATCTCATAACAGAATATAGCCGAGGCCATGGCAACGTTGAACGACAGCGCCGCGCCCTGCATCGGGAGGGTGACCTTCATCTCGAGATGCTTTTCGACGCCGTGGTGTATCCCCTTTCCTTCCGAACCCATTACTATGCAGAGCGGGAACGGGAGCGACGCCTTCGTAAGGTCATCGCCGCCTTCGACCACCGCGCCCGCGGCCCAGTATCCGGCTTTCTTCGCGTGTATCAGCGCGTTCGTCAGGTTATTTATCCTGCAGATCGGGACATAATTGTCGCCGCCCGAGGCCACGCTCAATACCGTCTCGTTGACCTCGCACGCGCCGCGCTCGGGTATCACTATGCCGAAACCTCCGAAACACGCCGCTATCCTGATTATCGCGCCGAGGTTCTGCGGGTCCGTAACCTCATCAAGCATTATGAACGAGAGCTTTTCGCCTTTCGGGTCCGAGACCAGCGATTCGAACGACGAGTACCTGAACGGGTCTATCTCCGCGATGATGCCCTGCAGGCGTTCGGTCCGCTTCATCCTCAGCATCTCCTTTTCGGGAACCTTCTGCACCGGGATGCGCCGCGCCTTTATGAGCTCGAGGGCCGTCGGGTCGTCGAAATCCTCCGCGATGATCACCTTCCTGACTCCCCTCATGTTCGCCCTCAACCTCTCGATGACCGCGTTCTTTCCGTAAAGCAGCATTGGGCTATTCTGGGCCATCTTTTCCCTCCTCGTCATCGTTGTCTACCTCGGCCTCGACATCTATTATATTCCGGTCCTTCATCGCGTTCATGCTTTCCCCGCGGCCGCTGCGGCCTCCGAAATGGTATACCTTGAACCCGCCCTGCGGGCTGATAATAAGGTTCAGCATGAAGCTTATAACGCTGAAGCAGAGCGCCCCCCAGAATGCCGCGGAAAAATCCGCGATAACGAACCCTTCGACCACCCACGATACGATATAAAAAAAGAAACCGTTCATGAAGAGCGTGAATATCCCGAACGAGAATATCGTCAGCGGCAGCGTCAGCGCGAATACGACGGGCCTCAGTGTCGCGTTGATAAGCCCGAGTACAAGCGCGGCAAGGACGGTCGCGAGGCGGCTTTCCGAATGTATGCCGGGCACGATGCTTATTACGAGCACCATCGCGGCAATATTGACTATCCACGTAAGGACGAAACCCCTCAAAAGCGACTCCTATTTTATCTGTATCGAGAGCAGGAATATGTCGTCGCTCTGCTCGCCGTTCTGGAACTCCTTCAGTTCCTCCATCAGTTTCTCGTTGAAATCCGCCACATAGAGCGCGCCGTGCTGCCTGACGAACTCTTCGAACCTTTTGTTCCCGTACATCTCCCCCGACGGGGCTTTCGCCTCTATTATGCCGTCGGTAAAAAGGAATATCTTGTCGCCCTTTTCAAAATCTATCGTCATCTGGTAGACGCCGCCCTCATCCATCCCTATGCCCATAAGGAACGTCTGCGACTCCATGTATATGATCTCGCTATCGGACTTCCTGTATAGTATCTGCGGCGGATGGCCGAAATTCGAGTAGGTCAGCTTCCTGCCCTTGAAGTCGAGCAGCCCGCCGAATGCGCTGAGGAATATGCTCATCTTCCCGAAATCCGACTTGATGAACCTGTCGAGGCGCTTCAGCATCTCCCCGGGGTCTACCTTCAGGCGGAGCAGGTCCTCGATTTCCGTATGCAGCCTGTTGACCAGCAGCGCGGCCGAAACTCCGTGCCCGGTTATATCGGCTATCATGAAGACAAGCTTGTCCTTCTCGATGAAATGGAATTTCGCGTAATCGCCGCCCATATAGAGCATCGGCCTGTAGTCCACCGCGATATCGACGAGGTCCGTCCTGACCGACTTCGGCATCAGGCCGCTGTGTATCTTGTTCGCTATCTCGAGTTCCTCGACCATTATCCTGCTCTTCTCCTCGATCTCCTTCTTCATCACGAAATCCTTCTGCCTCATTATCTCCTCGCTCCTCTTTACGACCATGCATATGATCGTGGCGGTCACGAGAAGCGTGATGTTGATGCCGAATATCTCGTAATTCACGTAGGTATTCGACATCTCATATACGCCGATGAAACTGACAAGAGTATAGACGCCGAGCGCCGCGGTCTCGAGGATGTTCCACGGCAGCAGCAATACGCTCGCGAAGAGCCCTATCAGTATCAGCGTTATCCCGAGGTTTGCTATTACATCCGGATGCGCCGCGGCCGCGAGTATCGCGATCGATATCAGGAAGACGCTGAAGAAGAAACCCCTTATCTTATGTATGATCAGGCGCCGCTTGAACTTCCCGGAGAATAATATGATAACCGCGAGAATAGTGCCGCCCGCGACGCCGGGAATGTCCTTGGCGCCGAGCAGCCTCCTGAACCAGAAGCTGGCCAGCACGACCTCTATGAAGAAAGCGCTTATCGCTATATAGCAGAAGAGGTTTATCCGCTGGTCGAAAATGCGCCTCAGCTCGTTCTTGTATTCTTCCCTGAACCTCTCGGGGACCAGTTTCAACATATTTAGTCTTCCAGTGCCGTCATCTCGACGACCGGTGAGCTTATCGACGCCTCAAGGCCCTTGAATCTCAGCCACCTGTACGGGGGTTCGCACGAATACCACGAATAATTCTTCGGTATGAACGCCTTCACGGGGCTCAGTAATCCTATGTTCGGGTCAATGCAGACCCTGAATGCGTCCTGTTCCCGGCCGTTGACCGTTATCTTCTCCCTGCCTTCCACCCTTATCGTGACGCTGTAAACCGCCGGCTCTTCGTTGACTATATTCACTACCCTCTGCTTCTCTCCGGCATCAAGCATCGACCGGACCGTGGCTCCCGTAAGCATCTTGTTGATCATACTGCCTTTATATTTGAACGACCTGTTCTTCTCGGACCCTTTCACGTGATCCCTCACCAGGCACCGCACTTCACTTTTGCCCGCGGCGTAATCCTGCGTCTCTTCAAGCAGCGTCTTCCCCGATGACGAGAGTACCTCCCTCTTCAGCCAACAGGGTTTTATCCCGTCGCTGCCGCTCTCGTATTTCGCTTCCGTCCTGCATGAGGTCTCGCCTTCGAAACCGTAATACCGGCCCTTGCCTTCTTCTGTTATTATATAAGCGCCGGGTTCGCCTTCTACGGGAGCTGTCGTTACCGTCGACTCCCATAATGTCCTTCCGTCGGGGCCCGAGCACCTTTGCCTGGTAATCACGGAGCCTGCCGCGGCCGCATATGTCACTGCTGATATGGAGAGTACGGCGGCGGCTATCATTATCGCCTTCTTCACTCAGGTATCTCCGACTCGAGTTTGTCGATCAGTTCCTTTATGTCCTTTATGGTCGAGGCGGGAAGCAGTTTCGCCATTTCGATATCATTTTTCAGGCCTTTGAGCGTCGCAACGACACGGCGTATCGCGGCGGACTTCCTCCTGTCCCTGGCTTCCTGCGGGTCGAGGTCCTCCCTCTGCCGTATGAGCGCGGTCAGGTCCTTCTTGACCTCGCGGAAATCCTTACCCTTCTCGAAAACGTTCTTCTTCAGCGATTCGTATCCGTCCTCGCCCAGCTCCTTCTTGTTCTTCGCCATGCGCAGCAGGTTGACCGCCTCGTAGCTCGGGACGCTCGCGGCCTCGGAAGGGTCGTCATCGCCTTTCTTCAGGTACTGCGGCTCTTCCTTCTCGAGGAAATAATACGAACGCAGCAGCTTCATCGCGGTGTCTTTCCTTATCCCTATCTCCTTCGCCGAAAAGGCCTCGAAAGTAAGGTAGCCCCAGTCCTTGTACATCTTATCCTTCCATACCGCGTAAAGGGACTGCCCGAGGTCAATCCACGAGGTCTTGAACTGCATCACGTTGCGCAGCACGCGGTACCTCAGCGAACCCTCGTCGAGCCCTTCCATCTTCCTTTCTATGTTCTGTATCGCCTTCGATTTCATGTTCCGGATTCTCCCGTCCAGCAATA
>ENA-UOWG01003995-UOWG01003995.1-activated-sludge-metagenome-genome-assembly--contig:-NODE-3995-length-10640-cov-3.596316_pt1 | contig 10640 bp, 8 predicted proteins | sample MGYA00238147_ERZ761563 | MGnify/ENA primary metagenome ERZ761563 (study PRJEB28884, sample SAMN05720216) | anaerobic digester metagenome | isolation source: active sludge of municipal... | reverse complement strand
TTCAGCTTCCTTGTAGCCGAGCCTGTCGAAAAGTATCCTGTGGAAATGGTTATACTGCCCGAAGCGGCAAGGGCCGTTGTGGTCGGGCATAAAGAAGCTCATTTTTGATGGATCAGCGCCAGGTTCCATGAGCTTTCTCAGGAAACTGCCTGTGGTGCAAATCATGGGGAAACATTCCTTCGACGAAGTATATTTCCGGCCAATGGCCAGGTCTTCTTCTGTTTGTTTTGGCAATACTTCCGAAGGAATGCCGCAACTGCGCGCTGCCGCCGAAATGGCATAAGCATGGTCGTTCATGTAGGGAAAGTACAGTACACGGCTTTTCTGAGGCGATGACTGCCCCGGGCGTGGCCTGAAGATTTCGGATTCCGGTTTTGCATTCTGCTCCGAACCTTTCAGGCTGTCGAGAAAAGCTTCGATACGTGTTACCATGCCGGCATCGGCTGAGTGTTCATCCACCTCGAGGTGCAGGAATGGCTTGCCTTTGAGCTCTTCGGTAAGGTAATGCCACAGGAACGAATCGGGGCCGCAGCGGAAATTGCTGATATAAACGGCATGAAACCTGTCATCGGCAGCAACGAGCCTGGCGGCAGCGATCAGTTTCTGCCCGTTTGGCCAGTACATGTTCCTGTAGTTGCCGAAAACCTTGATAGTGGGCAATTCCAGCATGTCGAGCGGTATCGGCATTACATTGTTCCCGATGAGTTTTTCAACCAGGCTCAGGTTGAGGAAAGGGTCTGTGCTGTTGTATGGACGGCCGAGTAAAATCACCGGTTTGCAGGCCGGCGGAATGTTTTTTAACGCTTCTTTGCCGTATTCAATAAGGCCTTTTTCGAATTTTACCTGTGCCTCATCAGCTTTATATATTGCATTCCTGATATCGTCTTTGTCCAACTTAAACCTTTCGCTGAAATATTCAGTGAGTTCCTTCACCAGCGCCCTTTCGAAAAACCTGAAATGCAAGGTTGGGATCAGCAGCCTGCTCTCATCGAACCTGCCTTTGAATGCGGCTTTCACCATGAAAGGATAGCTCTGAACCCACGGACAGTTGCAGTTGAAGGTCGGGTTTCCCTCCACTTTTTTGGCATTGACGATGAATGGAGTGAAAATGTAATCAACGTCTTTTTCAACAAGGTCGGCAACATGGCCATGCATCAGTTCAACCGGCAGGCATGTTTCGGTAGTGATGGTTTCAATGGCTTTGGTTATCAGCGGTTTATCCGATTCGCGTGAGAGGATGATATTGAATCCAAGCTCTTCGAAAAAAGTCCTCCAGAACGGAAACTGCTGGTATAAGACCATCAATGCCCGGGGAATGCCGATTTTGATGCCTTTTTTGCCTGGGTCTTCAACAAAGCCGCCCATCAGCATTTCTAGCCTTTTGGCAACCAGGTTCGGAATGTTGTTTTTCGAGCGTTTTCTGTCGGAGGTTTCGTATTTTTCGCATCGCCCGCCGTAATACAATGATTTTTTTTCTCCTTCTATTTTTACCCGGCGAATTTCGCAATGGTTGGCGCATCCCTGGCAGGTAAACCGGCTTATGGCATACTGGGTGTTCCGCATGCCGAAGCCTTTGAACCGCGTATTCCTGCTGCCCGCCATGTGGCGTTGCGCAAGTATGGCAGCGCCGATGGCTCCGGTAACATCGAAATGCGGCGGGATGATGATCTTTTTGCCCAGCACCTGCTCAAATGCTGCCACAACCGCTTTGTTGTTGGTAACCCCGCCCTGGAAGAAAATACGGTCGCCGATTTTCCGCTCAGCCACAACCTTTTGCAGGTAGTTGTAAACGATGGAATAGGCGAGCCCTGAAATGAGGCTGTCTTTTTTTGCTCCTTTCTGCATGCTCGAGTTGAGGTCCGATTCCATAAATACGGTGCAGCGGTCGCCGAGTTTTACCGGCCTTTCCGCTTTAAGCGCCATGCTGCCGAACTCCTCAACGATGCTGATGTCTAATTTCTCAGCCTGCTCTTCGAGGAAAGAGCCGGTGCCAGCAGCGCAGACCTTATTCATCTCAAAATCAACCACAACGCCATTTTCAATGCTGATGTACTTTGAGTCCTGTCCGCCGATCTCGAAAATAGTATCCACCGTGGGATCGTAATCAATGGCAGCGGTTGCCTGGGCTGTGATTTCATTCTGAATGGTGTCGGCGCCGATGAAGTCGCCGGTAAGGTAGCGGCCCGAACCGGTGGTTCCGGCTCCGATAACTTCAACCGCATCGCCCACTTCGTCGTAAATCTCAGTCATTCCTTTCTGAATGGCTTCGAGTGGTTTGCCTGCCGTGGGCAGGTATCGGCGGGCAATCACATGATGCTGTTCATCAATGAGTACCACATTGGTGCTGAGCGAGCCGATATCAAGCCCAAGGTAAACCGGAAGTTTTTCCTGTCCGTTTCGCTTTTGATGTAAATCTTTCCGGTAAACGGCTTCCGATTCTGTCAGTTTTGGCAATGTGACCTGTTCCGAATTGTCCCTTCCCAGGTAGTCTTCCAGGTATTTCAGCCCTGTGAAATGGTTCATTTCCAGGTTGTTGTTTACGGCATACATCACTGCCCCAATGGCGCCCATCGATGCATGGTACTCAGGAATTACGAGTTCGCCGTCAGTAAGTTCAAGCACTTCGCGAAAAGCCCGCACCATACCGGCATTGGCTGCCACTCCACCTGAAAAAACGACCGGTTTTTTGATCTCTTTGCTGCGGGCCACATTGCTGCGGAAATTGCGGGCCAGGGCAAAACACAGCCCGGCGACGATGTCGTGGAGTGGGGTTGCAATCTGCTGGTGATGGATCATATCGCTTTTGGCGAAAACGCTGCAGCGGCCTGCGATGCGCGGCGGATCAACTGATTTCAGCGCCATTTCGCCAAATTCGTTCTCAATGGAAACGCCTATCCGTCGCGCTTGCTGGTCGAGGAAGGAGCCTGTGCCGGCTGCGCAGATGCTGTTCATTTCAAAATCGGCAAGCCGCGAATATCCCGAAACCGGATCCTTTTCGAGGATGATGAGTTTGGAATCCTCGCCACCTATCTCAATTACTGTGCGGGCTTCGGGGTATAATCTGCCTGTTGATGTGGCCTGGGCAATGATCTCGTTTACCAACACCCCGCCAATGAGTCCTGATGCCAGTTTACCGCCGGTACCGGTGAGCGCGATGCCTCTGATGCAATCAGCAGGATAGGCGTTCAGCAAATGTTTCAGTCTCTCGCTCAATACATGAAAAGGCCTGCCGTGGACAAAATCGTAATGATTTTCCACAACAGTGAGGTCTGTGTTGAGTACAACAGAGTTCAGGGAAACAGAGCCAATATCGAAGCCAAGGAAAACGGGAACGGATGGCGACAAGTCACGGGTATTCGGTAGTTTCATTTTACCGGGAACAACCAGGTTACTTTAACAAGTCATGACCATAAGAAAGAACAGTGATGCTAAGATATGGCGATTTAGCTGAAAAAGCAATAGCTGATTATGATTTTTCCCGCCAAAGTACATTGGATTTGTTGTTACGAGACAAGGAGAACTTCAGGTTTCAATTTCTGTCGGCAAGTTCGGCCAGTGCAAGCACGGTTTTCCAGTTGCGTGTAGTGGCTTTTACACCCAGACTGCTTTCGATAAATGTATTGGTGAGTTTAGCATTGCCATATCCGTAGGGGCAGAATAGAAACACCTCTTTTCCACTGATGAAGAACTGTTCGGGCGGGAAGTCAAGGCGGGTGAAAGATTTAATAACATCATCTGCCGGAGCCTTTTCAAGAAATGTTACATGCAGGAACGCGGTATCAAATTCCGGCTCCCTGATAAACGGATTGCTGCTGATTGTTTCGTTCCATTCATCTTTTGTGCGACAGATAACAGGCACATCGAACCCGAACTTCTGCCCGACAGCCATCCCAATTTTCTCAGAAATGAATTCAGCCGGTAGTATTTCGGGCGAGCTGAAAACCACATTCCCGCTTTGAATGTAGGTGGTCACATCTCTGAATCCTAAAAGCTCAATCAGTTCTTTAAGCTCTTTCATCGGCACCTTTTTATGGCCGCCCACATTGATGCCTCGAAGAATTGCGATAAGGGTCTGCATGGGGTTGGTTGATTTGTTGATTTGTTGATTTGTTGTTTGGTTGATTGGTTAATAGTGCCGGGTTCCAGGTGCCGGGTGCCGGACTTAAGTTTCCAGCTTTTTACACTGAGCCTGATGCTGAGCTTGCCGAAGCATGCCGAAGTGTCATTTTCCAAATTACCTAGTTCCCATTTTCAATTTTCAATTTTCAATTTACTCCTCATGACGTTAAATTCTGAATTGAATATTACCGGGGTAATCTGAATCTAAAACTCCTAACCTGCACAATCACAATCCCTGCGAGCATGAGAAGGCAACCGGCGAGGTTTCTCGCTGTAAGTGATTCATGAAGGATCAGCCAGCCGCCAATCACGGCAAAAACCGTCTCGAAACTGAGTATGATGGAAGCATAGGCAGGGTGTACATGCCGCTGTGCTACTACCTGCAGCGTGTAAGCTACACCTACTGAAAGCAACCCGCCATAGAGCAACGGAATCGCAGCCCTGTAAACTCCGCCCTGCAGCGTGGTTTCGAAGACAACCGATGCGGCGAGGCTTAATATACCGCACACGGCAAACTGCATGGCCGAAAGCGGCAAAGCAGGCAGTTTCTTCACCAGGCTGTTGATGAGCTGTACATGAATGGCCCAGAAAAAAGCGCTCAGCAATACCAGCAGGTCGCCTTTTTGTATCATAAACGTCCCGCTAAAAGTGAGCATAAAAAGTCCGCAAACAGCCACTGCAGCTCCAATCCACAGGTTCGTGCCGGTTTTCTGCCCGACAAGCAGCCCAAGCAGCGGCACAAGGATAACATACAACCCCGTGATAAATCCCGCTTTTCCTGCCGTGGTGTAAACCATGCCTGCCTGCTGCAGCGATGCAGCGGCAAACAGTACCAGGCCTGCTGCCAGCCCGCCCGTCATGAGGTTGCGCGTGAAAATCTGCTCTCGGACTTTTTCTTTATGCTTCATCCAGATGATAAGCGGAATGAGCGAGATGCTGCCAAGCATAAAACGCAACCCGTTGAACAAAAAAGGCCCGATATGTTCCATGCCGGCACGCTGGGCAACAAAGGCAAATCCCCAGATGATGGCCGTGAGCCAGAGCATGGCGACTGATTTCGGATGATGCTTTTCTTTCAAGTTTGTTGTAATTCGCTAAATGTTATATTTGCTGATTATCTCAGGGATCAATAAACTAACAACGCTATGAAATTACTTCTTTTGAGCAATTCCACCAATGCAGGCGAAGATTACTTAGGCTGGCCGCGTCAGCTTATCCACTCCTTCCTGCTCGAAAATAATATAAAAACCGCCGTGTTTGTCCCGTATGCAGGGGTCACCATCAACAACAACGACTACGAAGCCCGTGTGGCAGAGGTTTTTAGCCCCATGGGATGCAGAATAACTTCGGTGCACAGGTTTCCTGACGCAGTTCAGGCTGTGACGGATGCCGAATGCGTCATCGTAGGTGGCGGAAATACCTTCAGGCTCGTGCAACTTATGTACGATAAAGGTATCATGGAGCCTGTGCGGCAGAAAGTTTTGGCCGGAACGCCTTTCATTGGCTGGAGTGCCGGCGCAAACGTGGCCTGCCCGAGCATGAAGACCACCAACGATATGCCCATTGTGCAGCCTGCGAGCTTCGATACGCTGAATCTGTTGCCATTCCAGATAAATCCACACTACCTCGATGCCCATCCCGAAGGACATGGCGGCGAAACCCGTGAACAACGCATTATTGAGTTTCTCGAAGTGAACCGCAAAATAACAGTTGTCGGCCTGCGCGAAGCTTGTGCCCTGCATTATGACGATAATGGCATCAAACTCATCGGCAACAGGCCCATGCGTGTGTTCAGATATCACACTGTGCCGGTTGAATACGAGCCGGGCAGCGACATTGATTTTCTTCTCAGCCCCACGGCATAAAAAAACCGGCATGAGTCAGCCGGTCATTTTTTTCAGGTTTTCAGTTCATCAGAACGTGTATCTTACCGCAAACTGGCTTTGCCAGAAAAACCAGTGGTAGTCGTCGTTCCATCGGTTTCCAAGCAGGTTGATACCGGGACGCCAATCGAGTGAAAAGCTGAAAGGGATATTGGGCTTTAATTCAATACCCAGTACGCCGTCAACACCTACAAAGGCGCCTTCGCCGTATTTTGTACCGCTCCAGCTGCCGATATGCGCACCGGGGCCATAATACCACTTGAACTGATCGGCAAGCTGGCTGTGAATTTCATACATGCCCGTCACGATAAAATAATGCCCGAAACCGCCAACCGTAAAGTCAAGCGCCTTGCTGTCGTCCATAAATGTTTTGTAGCTGATGCCCGATGGTGTACCAAAAGCAAGACCCAGGGCGTGTTTGTATTGCGCATTGGCAGCAAGAAAAGCTGCCGAAAAAAGTGTGATCAGAACGAGTCTTTTCATGATTTTGAAGATTTAAACGTCAAATTTGTCCCAAGAATTGTGCCAAAAGCAGAACGCAAAAGTATCAAATGAAAGTGCAATTGCGCTGCAAACGGGCCTGTCGAAACGCCACTTTTTCATTCATGCGATGAACTCTTTTGCAATTCGCAGGCTATCCAAACTATGGGTTTCACTATCTTTGTAATGGCTGATCAGTCGTCACGCCAAAATCTTTTGTTTATCTATCAACCAAAAACATACAACTATGACATTCGAATTGCCAAAACTGCCTTACAATGCATCGGCTCTTGAGCCTTTTATCAGCGCCAAAACCATTGAATTCCACTATGGTAAGCATCACCAGACTTATGTGACCAAACTCAACGGGTTGTTGCCGGGAAGTGCATTTGAGAATGCAACGCTTGAAGAAATCATTCAAAAAGCCGAAGGACCGATTTTTAACAACGGCGCCCAGGTGTGGAACCATACCTTCTTCTGGGAAGGTTTTTCGGCCAGGAGAGGCACATCGCCTTCCGGTAAATTGCTGCAACTGATTGAACAGCAATTCGGCTCGTTCGACGAATTCAAAACGAAATTCGCCGATGCCGCCGTCAACCTCTTTGGTTCGGGCTGGGCATGGCTGGTATTGAAAGCCGATGGCTCGCTGGCGATCGTTCAAACAGGAAATGCCGGCAATCCGCTTCGCGACGGACACAAGCCATTGCTTACCTGCGATGTATGGGAACATGCCTACTACCTTGATTACCAGAACCGCCGCCCTGATTTCCTCGCTGCTTTCTGGAACCTTGTTGACTGGGACCTGATCGCTGCAAGGCTGGGCTAACCACCATTGAAGTATCAGGATTTGGAATCCGGCGCGGGTACCGTGTGCCCCGCGATATCTCTGTGGAATTACTACAATTGCTTCAATACTAATAGCTTATGAGTGATATTTTTAATAAGGTCAATGCCCTTGCGGCAAAATACACTGATTATACTGCCGGCAATCTTTCGAAACTCGTGCAAATACGTTCAGTGAGCCTTGGCGAGAAGGCTGTGGCCGAAGAACTGATGCGGCAGATGCTCGAAGCCGGTTTCGACGAAGCGCGTATCGACGGGCTCGGGAATGTCGTGGGCAGGATTGGCCACGGAAGTAAAATTCTTGCTTTTGATGGCCATATTGATACCGTTGATGTCGGGAATCGTACCAACTGGCAGTTCGACCCGTTTTCGGGCGAAATCAGCGGCGGCTATGTTCATGGCCGCGGCACTGTTGACCAGAAAGGTGGTCCCGCCGCTTTCGTTACCGCAGGCCGCATCCTTAAAGAACTTGACTTCGGCCGCGACCTGACGATATACTTTACCGGCACGGTGATTGAGGAAGATTGCGACGGCCTGTGCTGGAAATACTTAGTTGAAGAGGAAAAACTCAGGCCTGATTTCGTGGTGATTACCGAACCCACCAACCTCAACATTTACCGCGGGCAGCGTGGCAGGATGGAGATCGAAGTCTCGTTTAAAGGAATTTCGTCGCACGGCTCAGCCCCTGAGCGGGGTAAAAACGCCATCTATGCGGCTTCGCGTGCCTGCCTCGAAATCGAAAAACTGAATGAGCGGCTTGCTTCCGATCCATTCCTGGGCAAAGGCAGCGTTACCATTTCGGAGATTGTTTCAGGCAGCCCTTCGCTCTGTGCTGTGGCCGATTTCGCCAAAATACACCTCGACCGCCGCCTTACCTGGGGCGAAACTAGCGAATCGGCGGTGGCTGAAATACAGGAGATTGTAAAGGATATGGATGCTACGGTCGAAGTGCTTCATTACGAGGAAACCTCTTACACCGGCCTTCGCTACGGTATGGAGAAGTATTACCCCACCTGGAAACTGGAACAAAACCATCCGCTGGTGGTAAATGCGCAAAATGCCTTCAGGCAGGTGTTTGGAAAAGAAGCGATTGTAGATAAATGGACATTCTCCACCAACGGTGTCACCATCAACGGTTACTATGGCATTCCCTGTATCGGCTTCGGCCCCGGCAACGAGGTGCTGGCTCATGCGCCAAACGAAAAAGTTCCCGTGAGCGACCTCGTGGCGGCTTCTGCTTTTTATGCCGCTCTTGCCTATACCGTTTGATATTTAACCACTCAGGCACTCAGAGCACTTAGGCTCACCAGGCAATTACTTTCATATAAAATACCGAAAGTTGGAAATTGCCGAAAACATTTACTAATAACAAACGCTCAGTGCCTCTTATGTCCTGAGTGTCTAAGTGGTTCTAAAACAAAATATTATGGAAGATCTGTTTAAAGAATACCTCGCCGAGCTCAAAACATATTCAGCTTCGCTGTACCGCAAGGATTTTCTGCTTACCTGGGAGAAATCAACAGATGAACTGAAAACCATTCTCACCGTTGCCGAAGCGCTGAAGTACCTGAGGGACAATAATATGTCGGCGCGGGTTTTTGATTCGGGGCTGGCAATATCACAATTCCGCGACAACAGCACACGCACGCGTTTTTCATTCGCCTCGGCCGCCAACCTGCTCGGACTTGCCGTTCAGGACCTTGACGAAGGCAAATCGCAGATCGCCCATGGTGAAACGGTGCGCGAAACCTCGGCCATGATCTCCTTTATGAGCGATATCATCGGCATTCGCGACGACATGTACCTGGGCGCCGGCAACGCCTATATGCGCGAAGTGGGCGCCGCGCTCGACGAAGCCTTTGCCGACGGCGTGCTGCCCCAGCGCCCGGGAATTGTAAACCTGCAATGCGACATTGACCATCCCACACAAAGCATGGCCGACCTGCTGCACCTGAAAACCGTTTTTGGGTCGCTCGAAAACCTCAGGGGTAAAAAAATCGCCATGACATGGGCTTATTCACCGAGCTACGGCAAGCCATTGTCGGTACCGCAGGGCATTATCGGGCTTATGACACGGCTCGGAATGCGCGTTGACCTGGCCTATCCCGAAGGCTACGGGCTTATTCCCGATGTGACGGAACTTGCCGGCCAGCAGGCAGCCGAAAGCGGCGGCAGTTTCAGGGTGCTGAACTCGATGGACGAAGCTTTTAAAGATGCCGATATCGTTTATCCGAAAAGCTGGGCGCCATACCATGTGATGGAATGCCGCACGGAATTGCTTCGTGCAAACGATCACGACGGACTGAAAGCGCTTGAAAAGGAATGCCTTGCCAACAATGCCCGCTTCAGGGACTGGGAATGCACCGAAGAAAAGATGAAACTCACCGCCGGCTGTAAAGCGCTCTACCTACACTGCCTCCCTGCCGATATTTCGGGTGTTAGCTGCAAGGAAGGTGAAGTGGCTGCCACAGTCTTCGACCGTTACCGGGTGCCGCTTTACAAGCAGGCAGGCTTCAAACCCTACATCATTGCAGCCATGATGCTTACCAACAGGTTTGATGATCCTGCCGGCGTATTAACAAGCCTCTTCACGGCAAACCGCAAGCGAAAATCCTGACCAGGCTTCACTCATTGCTTCTTTAACTTTCCGGGAGCCTGATGAACAGGCGCTTTCAATGCGCTATGCTGCCAGTATCACGGCCGGTATGGCAATCAACAGCACCAGTGCATAGATCGACAAAATCACGATGGTGAAGATTCCCAGGAATTTAAACAGCGACTTCAGGTTTTCGAAGCCTGTGGTAAGCGAGGCCTGGTTGTTCGCCGCCAGCGCCATCTTTACCTGTGCCGAGAACTTTTGAAGGTAACTCACAGGGAAATAGTACAGTACGGCAATAGCAATGTAAATAACGCCGAAAATACCCATGGGGAAGGGCATTTTGGTGTATTCGCTTAACGCGGAAAATCCGGCGATCATAAAAATGGCGAGCAGCACGAGTAACCCTATGCCGATGTAACCCATAATGGCGAGGAAATTTCCCCATTTCACGGTTTCACGAAGATAGGCATTGATTTCGTTACTGATGGTTAACTGGTTGGTGTCCTGGATGTTGTAATCGGTGTTTTCCATGGTTGGGTTGGTTTGAAGTTTGCCCTTCGACAGGCTCAGGGTAAAAAGTTTGATGTTTAATGTTTTAAGTTGGGGTTTGGGGCTCGGCACCCGGCAACCGGAACCCAATCTTTAATCAGTGCGGAATATACGAAGAAATTTTAAAAACGCAACCGAAGTGCGAGTCCGGTGGCGCTGATTCCCAG
>ENA-UOWG01003992-UOWG01003992.1-activated-sludge-metagenome-genome-assembly--contig:-NODE-3992-length-10651-cov-6.538033_pt1 | contig 10651 bp, 10 predicted proteins | sample MGYA00238147_ERZ761563 | MGnify/ENA primary metagenome ERZ761563 (study PRJEB28884, sample SAMN05720216) | anaerobic digester metagenome | isolation source: active sludge of municipal... | reverse complement strand
GCCGGATCAGCCCGGCATGGCTCCGGTCAAGACTCTCCGCCATCCGGAGCAGGGCCGAGAGGACCCTGATCCGCTCCCGATCTCCCGGCTCGAGGGGAAGTACCGCAAACGTCCTCTTTTTTGGCGGCTTCTTCCGGTGATAACGGGCGATGAACGCCATCATGAGGAGTTCCCTAGGGAGAAAACCAGGGATATCGGTGTTCCTGATCACGTAATAGGAGTGTATATGGTGATTGTGGTAGGAGATGAAGGATCCCACGTCATGGAGGAACGTGGCATAGACAAGGAGGTCCTCCTCGGGGCTGGAATATGCATGCAACCCGCACTGCTTTCCGCTGGAGAAGAGCTCCTGGGCGAGGCGTGCAACGGTTCGTGCATGATGCTCATTGATACCGCAGGAGCGGGCGAGCTGGAGGACGCTTCGTTCCCGCGGGGATACGCTGTCGATCAGGGGGATCTCCTCCATCCGTGTGAGATAATCCGCAAGAAGACCATCCTGCAACCCTCTCTGGGTGGAGAAGATCCGGTCGATGGAGAGGGCCTCCATCAGGGTTTCAAGGATGGCGGCACCGCAGATGATGATATCCCCCCGTTCCGGGTTGATACCCGGGACGTTCCTCCTGGCAGGGAGGGGAAGGGAGCAGAGGAGACCGGCTACCCGTGCCAGCTCTGAACGGGAAAGCCCGGTCTCAGGGGTGGATATTCCCTCCCCGGTTTTCATGGCAATCTCTGAAAGGTTGATGATGGTGCCCGAGCTGCCGATGGCAATGTCGAACTGGTGGGAGGAGAGCCCTGGTAAAGCCGGGGCGATCACCTCTCTCACATGATCCCGGATGCGTGCGTACTTCTTTTTTGTGACCGGCTTCTCGTCATCGCGGGAGAAGTAGAGGTTGGTGAGCCGGATCGATCCCAAGAGCAGGCTTTCGAGGTGGCAGGAGGTATGCTGCCCTCCTATGGCGATCTCTGTGGAACCCCCCCCGATGTCGATGAAGACCGCCTGTTTCTTCCCGAGCTGGATCCCGGTTGCCACCCCCATGTAGATGAGCCGGGCTTCGTCCCTTCCCGAGATGATCCGGACATCGATCCCAGCTTCATGACGCAGGCGGTTCAGGAGCACGTTCCGGTTCCGCGCCTCCCGTGCCGCGGACGTGGCAACCGCTACCACTTCATCGGCTGAGAAGGATCGGGCAAGGGAGGTGAAATTCCGGCAGACCCCGACAGCCCGTTCGATAGCCTCGTCACGAATGAGATCCTCCTCGAACTCTCCATCGCCAAGCCGGACCGTCTCCTTCTGGCGGGAAAGAACATGGTAGGTGCAGTGGGGGAAGAGACGGACGATCAGCAGCCGGATCGAATTGGTACCGATATCGAGAAAGGCAACTACGCGTTCCCGTGATAGCCCGGCGGGATGTTCTGAACCTGTCATTCCTGCCTAAACTTCTCTTTCTAGCACCATGAAATGCGGGGTCAGGAGGATGGAGGATCCCCGGCAGCTCCCGGAGCGAGGCGGCACCGGCACCTCCCGATGGTAAAGGCTACGAATACCGCAGAAAGAGCGATGATGGCGAATGCCAGGACAAACGTGGTCAGTTCCGCGATGAATCCTGCAAGGACCGGAAGGAACGTCATTCCCCCGTAACTGGCGGCATTGAACAGTCCCATCACCACCCCCTGCCGGGTCTCAGACTCGGCAAGATACGCCAGCTGGGCGATCATCACCACCCCTGCAATCGCGCCGACCAGGATGAAAAAGACAGGCGAGAAGAAGACGCAGAGCACGGCTGCCGCCATCGCAAGAGATGCTCCTTTTATTGTCGGAATCGGGGGAAGGTGGGCATGGGATACCACGATCACGGCGATTGCAGTGGCGGTGCTCATCCCGGCAATGACCAGTCCGACAAGGGCGGGTGAGAGATCCGAGAATTCCGGATAGAGGGAGGTGAGCGCCCCTGTTATCCCGAGGAGCACAATGGTCGAGATCCAGAGCCAGAAGTATTCCTGTATCACACGAAGCAGCCGTCTCCCCGTATTCCGGATCGGCTCACGGGCCGGGCGTGGCTGTCCCCCTCCTGGCTGCATGACCATGCTCGCGAGGGTGGGGATCGCCCCGATCAGGGTGAAGGTGGCGATGCCCGACACGCCAACACCGGTCATCTCAACAAGCCAGCCGCTGGCGATCAGCCCTGCGACAAGACCAATATTCAGCATCGCCATGAAATATCCGCTCGAGGTCTCATGGTCAGGCCGTGAATTGATCAGGGAGAGGGCAGCCGGGACGAACAGCCCTGCCCCGATCCCCTCGATAACACGGAACACCACGATCAGGAGAGTGGAGCTGGTAAGCGTGAGGAGCACCCCTGAAGCAACGGTCAGCAGGAGACCTCCCCTCACGAGAGGCAGTTCGCCTGCACGGTCAGCAATCAGGCCTGCCGGGAGGACGAGAAGGAACGCCCCGAGGAAGTATGCAGAATAGATGGTACCCTGGGCGATCGTACTGTCCCCGAACGATGCAAGTTCCGGCACGATCGCATTCGACAGTGCCATGATGGTGAAAACGCCTAAAAAGAGAGGGAAGCGGTTTCTCATGGCATCGCTTCAGATCATGCGGTATGTCTCAAGGTTCATCGGGGAATGAGTCTCGATGTGGTACCGCTTGTAGAGCGAGCTTGCCAGATCGATCGTATTGTTCTCGTCGCCATGAATCGTGAAGATCTTTTCCGGTTTGGGCTGGACATGGCCGATATAGTTGATCAGCTGCCTCCTGTCCGAATGGCCGGAGAACCCGTCAATGGTTACGATCTCGAGGTTGATGACAATGGTCCCCTTCCGCCCGACAGGAATCTCCCTCCATCCTTTCTGGATACGCCTCCCCATCGTACCTTCTGCCTGGTACCCGACAAAGACGAGTGCATTCCTCTCATCGGAAGCGAGCCCGCTCAGGTATTCCATGACCGGCCCGCCGTTCAGCATACCGCTGGTCGTGATGATGACGCAGGGATCCCCATTGATCACCTTCTCACGGAGATCCGATGAATCGACAGGGACAAAGCATTCAGCGAGGAATGGGTTCAACCCTTCCTTGAAGATCTGGTTGCGGAGTTCACTGTTCAGGTACTCCGGGTAGGTCGTGTGGATTGCCGTGGCCTCCCGGATCATCCCGTCGAGGTAGATCCTGACCGCCGGGATCTGCTCTCTCCTGATCCCTTCCTCCAGCGCAAGCATGACCTCCTGGGATCGCCCCACGGCAAACGCCGGGATGATGACTTTTCCACCCCTGGAGATGACGTTTCCTATCGTCTCGTACAGCTTCTCCTCGGCATCTGCACGGGCCGGCTGGAGATCGCCGCTGCCCCCGTATGTACTCTCCATGAAGATCGCTTCGAGCCGCGGGAACTGGTTGGTGGCAGGGTTAAAGAGCCTGCTCTTGCTGTAGTTGAAGTCACCGGTAAACGCGACATTATAGAGCCCGTCTCCGACGTGGAAGTGGGCGATCGCCGACCCGAGGATATGGCCTGCATTGTGGAAGGTCAGCTTGATATCAGGAGCGATATCCGTCACGCTCCCGTAATTGAGGGTGATGGAATGCTTGATGTAACTCTTCACATCGTTTGAGCTGTACGGGATCTTCCGATCTTCCTTTGAGACAACGTCCAGGTAATCCAGCTGGAGCATCGCTGACAGATCCCGCGTGGGGGGGGTGCTGTACACGGGCCCGTCAAATCCGTACTTGTACAGGAGGGGCACCAGCGCACAATGGTCGAGGTGTGCATGAGTGAGCACGACAGCATCCAGTTGTGAAAGGGGGTGAATCTCCGGCACGTAGAGATAGGGAGCATTGTTGGTGCTGTTGTCAGGTTTCTCTCCACAGTCGATCAGGATCCTGCTCTCGGGAGTGGAGAGGAGGAATGCCGCCCTCCCTACCTCCCTGCAGCAGCCGAGCATGGTCACCCGGACCCATGCGTCCTTGCTCGTGACATCGCGGTGGATACGCCGCCCGATGGTCCGGAGAAACTGTTTCCGGTCCTCATTCACCGATCGCAGGAACTGCCTGACCTGTTTTACTGTTGAACTCTCGATCGGCGGGGTCCTGACGACCTTGGGCGTCCATCCGATATGTTTCGTGATCTCACGGAGCGTTGCACCGTTCTTGCCGATGACGACACCTGGTTTCTCAGCCTCGATGAGCACCTCACCGGTATCTGCATCAAAGAAGATATCGGTGATCCCTGCATTTTCTGCGACAACCTCACGGATCTCAAGCATTGCCCGTTCGGGGTCCTCAAGCACATTCGGCCTGACAACGATACGCTTCCGCAGGTCCCGCGCCAGGATCTTGATCAGGTCAGCCTCATCGGCAAACCGCTTGGGGTCATCGGTATAGATGACCAGCTCGGGCCCTTCAAATTCCACTTCAGAGACAGTGATACCCGCAGGTACTCTCTCATCGATCTTATTCTTCAGTTCTTTCAGCCGATCTTCAATAAGCATCCAATCAGTCCTAAAAAAAAGTATTATGCCGTTGCTGCCGCGCTGTTTTTCGGGAGCTGGTCTTCAGGGACCTCGAAATACTCGTCCTTCGTGATCACGACGACGTGCACTCCTTCTCCCGAACCTGCATCCCTTTTCATGGCAGCACGGACCGCTCTCACTGCAAGCGAGATCGCGTCTTTCCTTTTCATTCCCTTGGTAAACCGGTCCTCGAGCACCCCGTATGCCATGGGAGATCCGGATCCTGTCGCAACGATCTCCTCTTCCTTCGTTGCCCCACCCATCGCATCCACCGAGAACAGGCCTGGTCCGGAGTCATCAACTCCTCCCACGAGGAGCTGGACATAGAAGGGGTAGTACCGGTTGTTGTTCAGGATGTTGGAGAGGAGAGTTGAGGCGGCGGCGACCGACATCGCTCTCCCCCTCCTGATATTGTAGAGACTGCACTCTACGGTCATGATCCGGGCGATCTGCTGGGCATCTCCCACCCCCCCTGCAATGGTCATCCCGATTCGGTCTGCGATCTGGTACACTTTTTTTGCTTTCTTGCTTGCGATCATGTACCCCATTGTTGCCCTTTTCTCGGTAGCAAGCACGACACCGTCTTCAAAGACAAGTCCGACAGTGGTCGTTCCCTTCAGGGGCTCCTGATATTGCTCACTCATATATTCACCCCAAAACATGGAAAACGCTGGAAAAACCTCACAAAAGCGCTTCAACAATTAAATGTCATCCGAAAATTTAAAGGTTTTTATTGTCCGGTGCACGGCACATTGCCCTGATGAGGTCACGGTCAAAGAGCATGGCAACCAGTTTTTTGTCACCGTTCACGACCGGGAGCTGGTCAACCCTCCCCCGCTTCATCTTGAGCGCACATTCGCTCACCTCGGCATTCAGGGGCACGGAGATGACATTGCTGACCATCGCGGTCTTGACCGGTTTATCGGGGAGCTGGATCTTTGAGATACCATAGCTGATGGTGTGCATATCCCGGATGCTCTCCCAGGTCCATTCATCGTCATCGGTCCCGTTCGAAAAATCACTCACTTCGACCATGTCCTCGATGGAAGAATGCCGGATCAGGTCACGCTCTGATATGATCCCCTGGAGCTTGCTCTCTGCATCGAGGATGGGGATCGCATCGAACCCTGATATCTCCATGATACGGGCGACAAGCGGGAGGGGTGTCTCCTCCCAGAGGGCAAAGGTCTGGCTGATATACGTGGGCTTTATCTCGTCCTTTATCCGCAACTGGGCGATGGCATGGACAAGATCGGCGACGGAGAGCAATCCGACGAGTTTCTCCCCTTCGACCACCGGAAGCCTCCTCACGTTCTTCTCGATAAGGATGCGGGCGGCCTCCTCGACAGGGGTGTCAGGGGAGACGGTCGCAGGGTTGCGTGTCATCAGGAGGCCGAGCTGGGTCTCGTCTGCCTTGCGCAGGAGGTCTTTTCTCGTGATGATCCCGACGAGCTTCCCTTCCTTGAGGACAGGGACCCCGGAAATTCCGGTACGCTTCAGTATCTTCAGGACATCATCCCTGTTCCCCGGTATCTCAACAGTGACCACCTCGGTGGTCATGAAATCAGAGACGTTCATGGTTTCGATGGTCGCACCACCATAACTGTTTTTGGAGAGTTTGAGACGACAAATGAGCTGACACTGCCAAGGAGTATCCGGTCTACCTCGCTCTTTCCATGGGATCCCATCACCACAAGGTCAACAGGAAGTTCATTGATCGCCTTCAGGATCTCGTTTCCCGCATGCCCCTGGCGGATGTAGGTCTGGATCTTGACGCCATGCTGTTCTCCTAACTCTTTTGCCGTATCCAGCGCAGTCTTTCCTTCCTTCTCAAGCATGCTGTACATGATCTCCCAGGTACTGTCCATGGGCAGGGAGGAAAAGAGCCCTGTCTCCACAACGTAGATGGCATGAACCTCTGCCTTCCAGACCCGTGCCTCTTCGATCGCGGCCTTCAATGCATTATCGCTGATTTTTGACCCGTCTATGGCCACAAGGATGTGTCGGAACATGGTACTCTCCAAAAGAGCTTTTCTATTAATGTCTTTTCAGCAATTAAAAACTTTTGTGACGATATTTTTCCGTCCGGCCCGTTTGACCAGCGTTGTTATCATGTCATGGGAGAGCCAGAGGTTGGAGTCACCGGGGTGGATCACGAGGAACCGGGCGGGAGATCCCTCCGTGATAAAAGGGCGAGTCTTTGTGAGGCACGATCCTTCCACCGCTGCCCGGAATATGAGGGCGGGAGGAATCTGGTAGACCGTCGCGATGAAGGACATCTCGCGCCACAGGTCGGGCTGGACGAACATGCAGTTGTCAGTTCCAAGAACGATCCTGCACCCTGCCTCTATCATCTTTTTTAAAGGCGGCTTGCCCGGGGAATCGGTCACCCCGAGGGTCCAGTTCGACCGGGCACAGACGGCGATGGGTATCTCCTCTTCTGCACACCTGCGAAGCTGGCGGCTCGTTGCGTGAGTGCAGTGCACGATGAGATCAGGGGCATAGTCAAGGGCCGAATCGATGTCAAACCGGTCCCTCTCTCCGGCATGAAAGGCGATCAGCCTCTTCATTTCACGCGACCGGCGTATGATCTGTTCAAGACCGTGGATATCCCTTGCACTGCTGACCCCCAGCCCATCGGCATATGCTTCTCCCCCTTCACGGCCGAAGATGACCGGGACGCAGGAGATCCCCTCTGCAGCGGTGCGCAGCGCCTGCACTCCTGCCGGGCCGCCTTCCCGAAAATCGGCACATCCGGCTGTCCCTGCCTCCTGCATGAACTCCAGGGTTGCGCGCATCGCCCGGATCAGCTCGCAAGGGGGTGTTTTTTCGAGTATCTGGTGCTTGAGCCCGTGGGGAGGGGTGACCAGGCTCTCCAGGCTCCCCTCTGCCCGGAGGTCCATTGCCACACTGTCTCCCAGGTGCGTGTGTGCATTGAAGAGGGCCGGGCAGATCCAGGGGGCACCCGGTCGGGGCGCACGATCTTCGATGCGGTGGATCCTGCCCCCGCGGACGACAATCGCTACCTCTCGCTCCTCAAGCCTCTCTCCGATAAGGGCCCGCCCTTCCACCACACACTCGCTCCTGGGCATATCCCGGATTCACCGATTTTAAATAGGGATAATGAGAAATTAATACGTATGGCAAAAAAAGCAGGAGGCAGGCTGATCTCCTCTGCCGGGCTGGTCAACTACTACGAGAGCGAGGATAAACGGGCGATCCATATCAATCCTGTTGCCGTTATTGTGGTAGCGGTTGCGATTTCGGTATTCATCCTTGTATTGAACCTCTTTACCTGAAATCAGGTATTCCCCTTTCCCTCCGTTTTTCCGATTTCCGGGCGGCAACACCTTTGTACATATTCGAAGGAGATGGCCGTACCGGTCTTTTCCAGGCATAAAGGGGGGGTGAACCATGATCCCGCCCTTTGCAGCCTGGGATGCCGGGGGGATGCTCCCGATCTCCCGCGGGGTGATTCTGCAACACGATCTGCTCCAGTAGATCTCCTTGCACGTTCTGCTCCAGCACAGCTCCTTGCAGGCCAAAAAGTCAGCTATCTCATTGTATGGCTTCAATCGGGACCTGTGTCTGGACAGCTCCTCGTCTGCAAGGGAAAGGGGGGATCCTCGAGATCTCAGTATCGGGAGGATTCCCGCAGGGCCCTCAACAGTCAGGAGTCCAGGATCGTCATTCTGATGGTTCATTCGGGAGCCGTTCCGGTGCAGATCCTGACACTCATGAGGTAAGCAGCCTCCTCATGATGTCTTCTTCGGGGGAGAAGTACAGGTTGTCATGGCCGTTCCAGGTGGGACAGTTCCGGAAGACCACTGCCGGGACCGCATTATTGCTCTCTCCCATGATGAAGTTGGCAAACCCGGCGATCTCGTCAACCACCGCCTCTTCGGTGATCTTCAGGACATGCCCGAAGAGATCGGTATCCCCCCGGAAATCGCGGATCGCTGTCATGCCGCTCCACCCGATGGCATGGCCGGTCTGTCCCCTTCGAAACGATCGGCCGCAGGTATCGGTCACGATCACTCCTGTCTCGACTCCTGCAACAGCACGGAACCCTTCCTTCAGATCGAATGCGGCACCCATGGGATCAGGGGGGAGCAGGATGATGTGCTCCTTCTCGATGTTGCTCTGATCGACCCCCGCCCTCACCCCTACATGGCCGCAGGGAAGCTCAGAGAGGACAAAGGGATACTCCAGGAGGACCTCCTTTGAGGCGTCAAGCACCCCCTGGATGAAGCGGGGGTCTTCCCCGGTTCTCCCGGCTATCCGGCACGCCCGTTCGCTGGGAATGATCTCCCCGAGTGACCGCGTGTATCCCTTTGCCTTGGAATAGACCGATGAAGCGATGCAGATGATATCGCCATCCTGCAGATCTACCCGTTCGCTGATCAGGGTGCAGAGATCATCCCCTTCCTGTATCAGCGGGAGCCCGCGGACTCCCATGACCTGGATCGACTCGTCTTTCATATCTTTTCTAGCGTAGGGAAAACAGGATGATAAAATACAGCTGCCGTAGCCAGGGGGATCCCGGGAGCACGATATTTATATACCAGAAAGGATGCAATCAGCCATTGCTGATGTATCTCATCATCCGGTGTCCCGGCTGCCATACGTTCTCTTACGTAGACCGGTACCAGCAGTGGAAACTCTGCCCCCGGTGCGGGGAGGCGATCAGTGTCAGGCAGGGGCCGGCTTACCTTGAAGTAGAGGATTATTCGGTGGCAGAGCAGATCATCAGGCAGCTCGAACGCTACCTCGACAGCACCCAGAAAAAGGACCTGTCATCCGACGAGATTGCCGCACTCCGCCAGCAATACGCGGACTGGATCCGGAGCAGGATCTGACCCCCGGCTGTCCTGCTTCCCTCCGGTGTCCTGTACCTCCCCCTGGTGAGAAGGGTATCGTGCTGTTCTCCCGGGGATAGAGAAAGGGCTCTTCGCTCTTCTGTTCTTCGCTCTGCTCGGGGATTCATCCGATCTGATACCTCAGCAGGGCAGCGATGCCCCCGAGCCCCTCCAGCTGTCTGCCCGGCTCAAATGCGCTGGAAAAGACAACGATGCCGGCGTTCATCTGCTCCGCCCTGTCCATCAGGTGGATGGTCTCCTCATCACGCAGGAGGGTGTCCACGATCAGCAGGCGTTCGCAGGCGCCAAAATCGATCGCTCTCTTCACCTCTGCCCTCCCATAGGCGGCCGGGAGGCCTTTCGCTATCCGGGAAAGGAGCTCGGCAAACAGCCTGACCTCGTTTCCGAGCTGGATGTCCTCGTGTATCCGCTCAAGGATGCCAAGCCCGATCACCTCCTGGACCGCCCCGATCCCGATCCTCCGGGTCTCGACCACGAGGGATCGTGCGGTGAGTTCCGGATTGGCGGAACGGAGGAACCTGACGAGATCGTCCTTGACAAATCCAGGTCCGGCAATCACCAGCGGCCCCGTGATCCCTTCAAGGTGGGCGACCACCCGCTCAAAAAAAGGCGACCGGAGCCCGGTTCCCGATTCCTTTCCGCTTCCCGAGGTGATGGTAAGGACCGCCTCCGGGCCGAACTGCCGCATGCGGAAGAGCTCGGCCTCGCCCTCCTCGATGGTCAGGATGTGGACCGCTTCATAGACCGATGCCTTCACGGCCCGGTCGATCCGTTCCCGATCGACAGGACGCCACCGTTTGATGACCGAGATCTCGTATCCCGGTTCAATATTCAGGGTATGATAGGAACCGGCCTCGTCCCCGTGTTCGATGATCCCGGTGATGCGGAGCCGGTTGGCAAACCGGTGGAATTCGGTGCGTTCGACCCGTATTCCGAGCCGGACCGGCCGCTTCTCCGGCTTGTCCGGGCGCAGCTTGTCCGAAGCCGACTCCACCGAACGGAGCGTCGTGGCAAAGACAAGATCACCCGGACCGATCAGGTGTTCCAGGTGCCAGAGATCGTCCAGGCTCTCCGGGAACAGGCGTATCTCGCCGAATCCGCGCTGCAGTTCTCCCTCTTCAGCTTTCATGGTTCCACGATGTCAGACCCGCCTGGTGGGACAAATGCCGCGATCCGGTCAGTGTTCAGGAATGCCTTCTGTGTCCTTGCCTCTTCCTCGCCAATCCTCGCACGCAATGCCCGGAGCACTTTCTTGGCCGTAT
>ENA-UOWG01003983-UOWG01003983.1-activated-sludge-metagenome-genome-assembly--contig:-NODE-3983-length-10674-cov-4.067426_pt1 | contig 10674 bp, 8 predicted proteins | sample MGYA00238147_ERZ761563 | MGnify/ENA primary metagenome ERZ761563 (study PRJEB28884, sample SAMN05720216) | anaerobic digester metagenome | isolation source: active sludge of municipal... | reverse complement strand
CCACTTCGTGGACGAACTCGGCATCACCGAGTTCCAGGTCAACACGCCGTTTCCAGGCGGCGAGGCGACCGCCGCCAAGCAGGCGTTGCCCGTGGCGGCAGTGGAGAAGCTCAGCCGCTTCTATCTGGATCTGGCCGAGATCTGGCTGGAGCGCGGCTATCGCGCTGGCGTCCAGCTTGGCCCGTTCGACGCCTTGCTCCAGCACTTCAGCCACGAGCCGGCGACCCTGCCCTGCATCTGGGGCGACAACTGCGCCAATGCGCTGGTCTCGATTGACGCCCGGGGCTACGTGGCGCAATGCGACTGCTGGGTGACCAGCTATCCGGCTTATCACTATGGCAATATTCTGGAGTGTGACAACTTCGCGGCATTGCTGAAAAACAGCCCCGCGCGCCGCCAGTTCAATGAGCGACCTATCCAGTTGATCCAGCGTGACTGCGTGAGTTGCGATTACCTCTCGCTATGCCATGGCGGCTGCCCGGTGCGAACCTATAGCGTGCATGGCACGCTGTTCGAAAAAGATCCCTACTGCGAACTTTACAAGGACATGTTCGGACGGATGGAGCGCGCGGCCCTGGATTTGGCGCGGGAGGCGGTCGCGGCGCGCGGCCTCGCGGCTTGAACCGCTGCGGCCCACCGGGGGTTGCCCGGAATATTCCACGTGGAATAATGTCACGGCCTGCACGGCCTCAGGGGGGACTGCCCGGAGTATGCCACGTGGCATACGGTTGAGAGCCGACTCCCGACTTCAGTGGGCATTCAGCTAAGATAACCTAAATTTCATGGGCCTTTTCATTCAGCTCCCGCCTTGTCAGGCGGATGCGCGTCACTCACGATAAGGATGACTGTGAATGAGTAAAAAGAGTGCTTTCTTGGCCGTCGCTCTGGGTTGCATCGTGGCAGTTCCCCTGGGGGCGGCGGAATCGCCAAAATCCGATCCGGTGATCGAGGAGATCAAGACAGTCCTGCGTCAGCATGACGAAGCCGTAAACAAGCAGGATTTCAAGGCGGTGATGGGACTCTATGCCGATAACCCGGACGTGGCGCTAATGGGCGCTGGCCCGGCTGATTTCTGGAAGGGCAAGGCGGCGATAGAGGAATCCTACAAGGCCTTCTTCAAGGACTTCAAGGCGGGTTCACTCAAGCATGAATGTCCGGACGCCTCCGGCGGGCATGACGGTAATATCGCCTGGCTAGTGGCCTCCTGTAATATGCAGGATGCTACCTCGGACGGCCAGACCCGCGACTATGTGCTCAACATTTCGGGGGTAATGAAGAAGGAAAAGGGGGTCTGGCGCATTCAGACCCTTCATTTTGCCACCCTGACCGGTGACGATATGCCACCACCGGAAGATGATGGCGCACCAGCGGCGGAAAGTGAAGAACCGGCGGCGACTGTCACGCCAGCAGCGCCTCCAAAGACCCGGTAAGCGGAGAATCAAAATGACTGACCAAGATGATGGGCAACGAGATGGCCCAATAACTGATAATCCTGACCAGGAGCCAGCCGCGCTGGAACGACGGGAGTTTCTACGCAGTTTGGGGAAGTGGTCACAGGCAGTGATCGGCGGGGTATTGGTGGGTAACGCGCTAATCACTTCCGAACCCGCCGAGGCGGGGCCCGGCGATTATCCGGGTGGTCCGCCGGGTGGTCCGCCGGGTGGCCCGCCGGGTGGTCCGCCGGGTGGCCCGCCGGGTGGTCCGCCGGGTGGTCCGCCGGGTGGCCCTCCTGACTGGTACAACCGGCGGCCCGGTGGCTGGTACAACCGGCGGCCTGGTTGGTATAACCGGCGCAGTTGGTACAACCGGCGGCCCGGTGGCTGGTATAACCGGCGGCCTGGTTGGTATAACCGGCGCAATTGGTACAACCGGCGGCCTGGTTGGTATAACCGCTGATCGGTTGTTAATGAGTTTAGGCTCTTAAGCCGTTCTTTATGGGGCCCGCGCCTTGGAAGCGCGGGTATCCCATCCTTAAGGTTGCGGATCTGCTAAAAAGCGGAGTTCAGCAGATTCGAGGGAGAGTACTGATCCGTCAGGATGCGCGCGTTGGGATCCCAGTCGCGCTCGGTCGAAAACAGCGGCGCCAGCCAGGCGCTGTCAAAACCCAGCGGTTTCAACTTCTCCTCGAGTAAATTGGCATTCCGCCCGATTTCGTCGAGGCGAGGCAATCCATCCATTCTGGCCAGGATGATGCGGTTTCTCAGCTTGACCCTGAGATTGTAAAAGTCGCCAAACACCGACTGATAGGTGGTTGATTCGTGGTGATAGAGACGGCTGCTGGAGAAGGTGTTTGCCGCCAGAACGCCATCCGCCGTCAACAGGGTCTTGACTTCGAGCAAAAACTCCCGGGTTAACAGATGCTCGGGGATATATTCGTGATCGAAGGCGTCCAGCATGATCAAATCGTAGCGTTGCCCGGCCTGGCCTGCGCGCTTTACGAAAACCCGTCCATCCTCCTCGAACACCTGGACTTTCTGGCTTGGGTTAAAGCCAAAGAATTGCCTGGCGACGTTCACCACCGCCGGATCGATTTCGACGATATCAATCTTCACGTCGGGAAACATTTTCGCCAGCGCCGTCGGCAAGACGCCGCCTCCCAGCCCGACGATCAGAATCTTCCGGGGGCTGGGATTCAGATACAACGCGCCCATCATCATTTTGGTGTAGCTGAAAACGAACTGGTTTGGATCACTCAGCGACAGGCAGGTTTGCCGGGCGCTTTGCTGATGCCGGCTGAAACTCATACACCTCTGCTCATCTTCTTCGTAGACCACGATATTCCGGTAGAGCGACTTTTCGGTGTGAATGATGGTCATGGCGGCGGCCGGCGTTGCCGTGAAGCAGGCGAAGAGAGCCAATAGTATTTTAGTTCGATGGCCTTGACACATCGGTCGAATTCCCCAAAAAGATGGCGAGCAGGCTCAGGAGCAGCGAAATCCCCATGAGCCCAGCCAGAATCTGATTGATCTCGAAATAGAGAACCAGATAGAACGAGGTCGCAATGGTTCCCGCCGCGCTACCAAAGGTTGAGAAGAAATAAAGCAACCCGGCGATATGACCGCTCAAGTGAGATTCATTCACCAGCAGGCGGACGGCATAGGGCGAGACCATGCCCATGATGGCCGTCGGAATAAAGAAAAGCAGGGTGGCGGATGCCAGGGAACCGTAACGGGGATCGTGGATGAGATCGAAAATCCAGTCGAGAACCGGATGACCCAGAACGATCACGGGGAGCGTGGCGATTGCCCCGGCGCTCAGAATCAGCGCCAGCCGACGCAAGCTGGGGTCGTACAGCGATAATCGGCCGCCCAGGAGATAGCCGAGCGCCAGCGCCAGCATGAACACGGTGATCACACCACCCCAGACATAGAGACTGTTGCCAAAATTCGGGGCAAGAATCCGCCCGCTCAACAGTTCGATAGCCATTACAAAAAAACCGGACCAGCCGGCGATCAGGAAGATAAACAAGCGGCGCAAAATCGGGTCCTTGAAGTTTTTGAGGTTGCTTTTTCCGTCAACTTAACGACAACGTGACAGGATTATCATGGAATGACGCCTGCCTCGCGGCGATGGGGCCGCGATGGGCCTTTACGAAGAAGGACGCTCAATCCGGCCATAGTGCAGGAACAGCCGGTCGAAAATGCTGAGATAGACCCGGGTCGTCCCTGCGACGAGCAATCCCAAAAGTGTGGGAATGCCCAACGGGGCCATGGCCTTGGCCAGTCGCCTTCTGGCGCGGCGCAACCGTTCCACCCGGTTGAGATACTGATTGATCCGGGTATTCTGGCTGTAGGCCACGCTGCTGAGCAGACCCAGGGCCAGCAGACCCGACACCCACCAGGGCAAGAGCGAGAGGACGAACGCCACAACGCCAGCAGGCGCTACCAAGGCGGCCAGCACGATGGCGTAAGGCAGGCGTTTTCCTAAAAAGAATACCTTGAAAAATTGCCTGGAGCTGACCCCCAGATGCCGTAGCAAGGTCTGCCGTTGGGTTTCATCTCGCAACAGGTCTTGAATCCGCAGAAACCGCCAGTCGGCCCCGGCCATGGGGCCTGGCAATTGTTCACTGACCAGCCGGTAGCCGTAATACATCAGGCTGTAAGCTTCCTGGTCGGTGAAGGAATCCAGATCGGTGCGAATATGCGAGAGCGCATACAACAGTTGTGGGGCGTCTTCGGGGAATGTCTGCTGGCTGACCGTGGCGCCCAAGTGAAAAAAGGCGTGGGTTTGCGGCGGGCGAGCGAAGAGATCATCCAGAATCTTGTTACGAATGCGATCCATCATGATTTCGTTGGCCCGCATGGCGACATTGACCAGGCTGATGGAAGGGTCTCTGACATGCTTGAGCAAATCCGAGGCGTCGCTACAGATGATCTGGGTGCAGCCTTCGGCAAACAGCGAGACCAATCCCTGATTATCAAAGACGCCGCCATCCACCAGGCGGATGATGATGTCTTCGCCGGCTTCGGATTGATACAGGCCACTCAAATAAAGCGGTTCATAGAGACCGGGAACACAACAGGAAGCAGCCACTGCCTGCCCCAGAGTCAGCCAGTCCAGACTGAGGCGCTGCAATGGCGTCAGTTCCGGGCTGCCAAAATACAGCTTCGGCATCACTGGCATCTGGCTGGCGTGGCGGTTGTAGCCAGCCATTTCTTCGCCCACGAAGGCGCCAGTGAACTGCCACAGGTTCCCTGTGTTCAGGGCGGTTGCGTTCAGAATCAGCGTGGGGATTTTAGGGGGAATCCCATCGGCTGAAACGGGAAACGCGATGGGCTTAATCGGTAAATCCTTGAGGAAAATACCGGTCGCGCCCCACGCCGGGGTGTAGAACAAGTCGGTGTAAAGTTCCGCCATGCGGTCGGTGGATGAATAACCGTCGCGAAACATGCAAGCGTTTTTGCGCCAGTCCAGAAAGGCGCGCATCCGCAGGTTTTTCTGTACCGCGCGCAGAAAGTCCATCTCGATTTCCTGGACCAGTTGGATATAGGCCGCCTGGCAGGGTTGCAATCGGTCTGAGCGACGGCCTTCCAGCAGTTCCTTGACCTTGAGATAGTAATAGGTGCCGATGATGGAGCCGCCGGACACGGTGGAGATCACATCCACGTGCCGCAGTAGATCCAGTTCCGCCAGTCGGCCCAGCACACCGATATGGAACAGGGACGCGCGAAGACCGCCGCCCGATAGCGCAAGGCCGGTTTTATCGCGCTGGACAGCGGCGTGAAAAGCGGTGAAATCGAACATCTTAATTTCCCAAAAATTAACGACTTGGCATTCATTTCAATTTTCCACCATTAGCAGGTTTTCAGCAATGACATTGATGAAGGTGAGCAGATGAACTGGAAAATATACATTCCCGATCATTAGGCAAAGTATTTTTATACAGCATTGATGTTTTAAATGAGTGTGCTAAAATTTCCCCAGTCACCACGGGAAACGGGCGGCGTCGCGCCGCGAAGGGGGAACGATGAATGAGCGGGTTAAACAGCCGGGTTGCGTCCTGCAGGCCACCGCGATCAGCGGGCGATTGCAGGGCTTGGTGGGCGAAATCGCCATCGCCCAGACCTACCAGAACGCTGAACCGGTGAACATCGAGGCGGTGTTCACCTTTCCAGTGCCGGTGGAGGCGGTGCTGCTGGGCGTGGACATCCAGATTGACGAACGGATGTTGCAGGGCCGGGTGTTGCCGAAACGGCAGGCTGAGGAAGCCTACGAAGATGCGGTCAGTGGCGGCGACAGCGCGATTCTGCTCCAGGACGCCGGGCGGGGGCTGTACACCATCAATGTCGGCAATCTGCTGCCGGGGCAGACCGCCCGGTTGCGTTACCGTTACGCGCTGCTGTCAGTCTGGAACGGCGACACGTTGCGCCTGCAACTGCCCACCACCATCGCTCCCCGCTACGGCGATCCCGGCCAAGCTGGCCTGCAACCGCATCAGATTCCGCAGGTGGATCTGAACGCGGAGAACCGCTTCAGCCTGGAACTGGAACTGGGCGGGCCGCTGCGTCAGGCCACGGTGGAGTCGCCTTCCCACCGCATCAGCGTCGAGGCCGGCGCAGAGGCCTTGCGGGTGCGATTGGCCGGCGACCGGGGCCTGATGGACCGGGATTTCATCCTCAACATCCGGGGTTCTGCCGAAGCGCGGGCGGCGCTGGGGCTGTGCGCGCCCGACCAGGACGACTGGATCGCGCTGGCCAGCTTTCAGCCGGAGTTGTCGGGCCATGCCGGCGCTGGCGGCCGGGACTGCGTGCTGATCGCCGACTGTTCCGGTTCGATGGCCGGGGATTCCATCGCCCAAGTCCGCCAGGCGTTGCTGGCGATTTTCGACCGGCTGCAACCGGCGGATCGCTTCAACCTGATTGCCTTTGGCAGCCAGCCGCGCGCCTTTTTCAAAGGCTTGCATTCCGCCGATAACCGGGGACTGGCGCAGGCCCGCGCGCTGGCAGCCAAGCTGGACGCCGACCTGGGCGGCACCGAAATCGGCGCAGCGTTGCAACTGGCCTATCGGCAACGTCAGGGTCAGCCGCTGGACATTCTGCTGATGACCGATGGCGAAGCGTGGAACGCCGAGGAACTGCTGGTGGAAGCCCGGCGTTCCGGTAGCCGCGTCTTCACTGTGGGCGTGGGCGCGGCGGTGGCTGAGGGACTGGTCCGTGGTTTGGCGGAGGCGACGGGTGGCGCATCCGAGTTCGTCCATCCGAACGAGGACATGGCGGGGCGCATCGTCCGCCATTTTGAGCGGATTCGCGCCCCGCGCGCCGAGGCGACGATGACCTGGCCGGCTGAGCCAATCCGACGCTGGCCGGAATCCATCGAGCGCGTGTTCGGCGGCGACACCCTGCACCTGCTGGCCTGGTTGCCGACCCAACCCGAAGGCCCGGCGACGCTGAATCTGACGCTGAGCGACGGCCAGCGGTTGAGCCAAGCCGTCGTTTTGGAATCTTGGCCGGTAGCGGAAACCGCCGATACCCTGTCCCGGCTGGCGGCGGCCCGGCGCATCGCCCAGTTGTCCGCCGAAGACGCTACGGCGCTGGCGGTGGAGTATCAACTGGTTACCCCGCATACCCATTTTCTGATGGTGGACGTGCGCGCCGAGGGCGAAAAAGCGACGGAGTTGCCCGAATTGCGCACCGTGCCGCATATGTTGGCGGCGGGGTGGGGCGGCATCGGGAGCGTGGCGGTAGCAGAGCGTTGCATGGCCCCGATGGAAGCGGGCCCCGACTATCTCGCTGTGCCGGCATTTCTGCGCCGTGGGCCGTTACCACCCCCGCCGGCGCCGATGGCAGCGCCGGCGCCCAGGGCCACCCAAAAATTCCAGGTATTGAGCAAGCTCAAGGCCATGTTTGATCGTTCGCAAGAGCCAGCCAGCCCGTTCTCGGGGATCGCCGGCTGGCTGCAAGCCAACGCGACGCGGCTGGCTGATCGCAAGCAGCCGTTGCCCGCGCTGGACGAACTCGCTGACGCCTTGCCGGACGATCTGCTCGCCCGATTGCGGGAACTCGTCGCCCAGGGTGAGGCCGAGGAAGCCGTCGTGGCGGCATTGCTCCATGCCTTCCTCCAGCACGGACCGGAGTGTCGGTTGCCGCGCAACGCCAGCCGCAACATTCGCGCCCGATTCCAGCAACAGGTCTCGGCGACGCTGGCGGCGGTGGTCGAATCGCTGGTCCAGACCTGGTGCGCCACGGGGTGAAAGCCATGAACGAATCGCCAGAACCCACGTTCGGGATTGATGACCTGTGCAGTCTGACCGGCGTCGCCCGGCGCACCGTGCGGTTCTACACCCAGAAAGGACTACTGGACCCGCCGGAGGGCGAGCGGCGCGGCGCGTACTACACCCGCCGTCATCTGGAGCAACTGCTGCTGATTCGCAAGTGGCAGGCCGCCGGCGTTTCCCTGGAGCGCATCGGTCGCCTGCTGCGGGGCGAGGAGGCGGGACTGCCGCCTGCGCCGGAACCGGGAACTATCGAGGTCTGGAGCCGGGTGACGCTGCGGCCAGGGCTGGAGGTGCATCTGGAACCGGGCCGGCTGGGATTGACGCCGGAACAGGCGCGGGAGTTGATCCAGCGCCTGCTGGCGGTGGCGAACGAGTGGTAATACCGGTTCTGGATAGGTTTTGTTGGAACGGGTAACGCCGCAGGATGCGGTGAGGTACGAACCGCATCTATCGCGACCGATGCGGTTCACTTCGTTCACCGCATCCTACAGCTTCATCCCAGCCTGTCAGGTAAAAGCCAAAATCTACCAGGGTTTGGTATAATCGCTTATTCGTCAAGGAATTGCAGCCAACTCCAGGTCAGAGGGGGTCGCGTTGCCGTGGTCAGAATCGCCCCGCCCGGTAATCCGCCAGGGCTTGCTCGATTTCCTCGCGCCGGTTCATCACAAACGGCCCCCACTGGGCAATCGGCTCGTGCAACGGCTGGCCGGCGATCAGCAACAGACGCGCCCCGCCGGCGCTGCACAGCAGCACGCCTTCGCTCTCCGGCGCGTTGGACAGCACCGCCAGGCGCTGTGCGACGACCGGTTCACCGCGCGATCCCACCTCCGCCTGACCGTGGTAAACGTAGATAAAAGCATTATGACCCGCCGGGATCGTTGCCAGATGGGTCGCGCCCGCTGGCAGCGCAAGATCCAGATACAGCGGCTCGGTCGCCGGGCGCTGGATGGCCCCGGCTACGCCTGCGCTCTCCCCGGCGATCACCTTGACGGTCACCCCGTTCGCAGCGGCGTAGTCAGGAATCGCCGCCGCCGGAATATCCCGGTAACCGGGCGCCGTCAGCTTGTCCCGCGCCGGCAGATTGACCCAAAGCTGAAAGCCGTGCATCAGGCCATCCTCCTGTTCGGGCAACTCGGAATGAATGACGCCGCGCCCGGCGGTCATCCACTGGACGCCGCCAGCCGTCAGCAGGCCCTCATGACCGGCGCTATCACGGTGGCGCATCCGCCCGGCCAGCATGTAGGTCACGGTTTCAAAGCCACGATGCGGGTGATCGGGAAAACCGGCCAGGTAATCGTTGGGGTTATCCGAGCGAAACTCGTCCAGCATCAGGAAGGGGTCCAGCCGCCGTTGCAAATCGGCGGTCAGCACCCGCAGCAATTTGACGCCAGCGCCATCAGACACCGGCTGGCCGGCTACTTGCCGCTCGACTTCGCGGCTGTGAACCACCGGTTTGGATATCGCGTTCATCGCAATCGCCTCCATCTCAAATAGGGTCGGTCCGCCCGGCGGGCGGAATTTGTCTGAGCGCCATTGTCCGACTTGTCAGATTGATAAAAAAGCGCAATATTTGGCGCATATTCATCTGCTTTTTCGATTATTCCGATGCCTTTTCCCCGAACCACGCTGGAGCAATGGCAGGTTTTGCAGGCGATCATGGAATACGGCGGTTTCGCCCAGGCCGCCGCCGCTTTGCATCGCAGCCAATCCGCGATCAGTTACGCCGTCGCGCGGTTACAGGATCAGTTGGGGGTCGCGTTGCTGGTCCCCGCAGGCCGCCGCATGGTGTTGACCCCGGCTGGCGAGGCGCTGCTGCGCGATGCCCGGCCCCTGCTGGAAACGGCGTTGCGCCTGGAGCGCCGCGCCCAGGCGCTCCAACAGGGCTGGGAAGCAGAGGTGCGGCTGGCGGTGGATGGACTGTGTCCCACCGGGCCGTTGCTGGCTGCGCTGGCGGCGTTTGCGGCGCGCTGCCCGGCCACGCGCCTGCATCTGCATGAAGAAGTTCTGTCAGGGGCCGAGGAGATGCTGATGCGCGGCGAGGCGGATTTGGCTCTCGTGACCCGGATGCCGCCAGGCTTTCTGGGTGAGGAGATCGCCGAGGCCGAATTCGTGGCGGTGGCCGCGCCTGCCCACCCCTTACATCAGCAGGGCCAGGCGCTGACCGCCGCCGATCTGGAACGCTTCACCCAGGTGGTGGTGCGCGATTCCGGCGTCCGTCAGCCGCGCGACGAGGGCTGGCTGGGCGCTGCCCGGCGCTGGACGGTCGGCAACCCGGAAATGGCGGTGGCGCTGGTGGGCGCCGGGCTGGCGTTTGGCTGGCTGCCGCGCCACCGCATCGAAACAGAGTTGGCCACCGGCGCGCTGCTTGCTGTGCCGCTGACCCGTGGGGCCACCTTTCGCCGGGCGTTGTATCTGGTGATAGCCGATGAAGTCGGCGCGGGTCCGGCGGCACGGGAACTGGCCGCTGGCCTGCGCGTCCACTTGGGTGACAGTTCAACCATGAAGGGAAGTCAAGATCAACAGGAAATTTCCGACTAAACTTGCAAGCGTTCAACGGAGGGGAAGGAACCCCAATACAGAGCAGTCCTCGCAGAATTTTGGAATCGCCGCTTCGAACCACCCCAACGCTCCGCGCTGCCCCGCCGTGGTCAAGGTGGGGAAATTTACCACGCAAATTATGGACCTACAGGATGACTGACAGCGCCCTGCACATTGGCCGCCGAATCTGGACGGCGATTTTTATCTTGGTGGCCTTGGCGCTGCTGGCCGGGGGGTATGGCTATTATCGCGGCGAGGCGGAGCGCATCCGTCGGGACAAGCATCAGGACATTGCCGCCATCGGCGAACTGAAAACCAGCCAGATCCGCGAATGGCGGCAGGAGCGGCTGGCCGACGCCCACCGAGCGGCGGTGAGCCCGTTCTTTCGGCGGGCGCTGGCCGACTGGCTCAGGACTCCTGAA
>ENA-UOWG01003974-UOWG01003974.1-activated-sludge-metagenome-genome-assembly--contig:-NODE-3974-length-10690-cov-4.223601_pt1 | contig 10690 bp, 9 predicted proteins | sample MGYA00238147_ERZ761563 | MGnify/ENA primary metagenome ERZ761563 (study PRJEB28884, sample SAMN05720216) | anaerobic digester metagenome | isolation source: active sludge of municipal... | reverse complement strand
ATATAGATGTCCAGTTCGATGACATCCGCACCCGCCTGAAAAGCAAGCAAAGCCCCTTCCAGGGAATTTTCAGGAGCACCGTAACCCAAACCGCGATGGGCGATGATCATGGGATGACGAAGAACCGAATGATCCGGGAACAACCCCATGAAATCATAAATTCCGGCATGGTGGTCGACGATCAAACCGTCCGCTCCGCGAAGGATGGCATTAAACCTTGCCGCATCATCCGAGTTGGCCAAATCAGCGTACACGGTGATCAATCGCTTCTGCAGATAATCGATTGTCTGTTGATCGGTATATTCCGCGGGCAACATCGCCGCCATCGCGCCGCAGACGTTAACGGCATCGCGGATTGCCAAACGATCCGAATCACCCAAAACCGATTTTTGATCATCAAAGGGAATTTCCAAAACCCCTCGAAGCATCGGGGCTTTCGCTCTTGCCCGCAGGATGGCCGATGAGGAAGCGGAAAAGACGAAGGCTTCGACGACACCGTAGCGACGTAACAGGATCGCCAAGATTTCGGCTTGGTCTCCATCCGTCACCCGGAAGGCGGGAATGACCCGACCGTCAATCGTTTCCAATGCATCGAGAAGCGGCACCGTTACGCCGTTTTCCAATCGAATCGATTCCCCGCTTTCATCCACATTCATGACAAGGACTTGCGGACGAACGACCGACTTCATGGCGTCCAAATCGGCTTGATATTTCGCCAAAGTCATAATCGAAGGGGGAAGAGAAATGCCGGTGGCAGGGGTAAATAGATTGGCGATTTTGGTCAAGTGTGGAACAATGATATCCGCATAGGCTTCGGGGAAGGTCACTTTGACACGGCTGAATGCCGCCACCGAGCCGCTGGCTTGCATTCCCAAACGACCCCCGAAAAAGTCGCTGGCGTTCTCGGCGGTGATCATCAGTGTGTCATTGATATATTCCTTGACCGTGTCACCGGTCACTTCGATGCGAAGACGATAAATCTTGGCCGAGGAAATGGCCTCGGAATAGGAGGCGGTATTGGTGACATTCCAAGCGGAGTTGCCCCACTTGGCGAATTCCACCCCGTTCGCCGCCGTGGCGTTTTGGCGAATGGCCATCTGTAAATAACCAGACGTTCCGTATCTGAACATAAAGGAAGCCCAACGGGTCGGTTCGGAAACCGAAGTGATCGTCATATCGGTTTCGATGACATAATCGTTAAAAGCCGAAAGATAACTCGGCAACAAGACGCGGGTCGGTTTGCTGGCGATTCCATCCAAAACGATTCTACCGTTGTTGATCGAAGCTGAACCGATATCGATGGTGTAGCCGGCGGGGAGGGCGCCGTTGGGGAGGCCGGCATACGAATCATTCAATAAAACGAATTCTTCTTCGGCTGGATCTTTGGAAAAAACGTTAATTTTGATTACGGTAGACCCGGAAGAAAAGGACAAATGAAAAATTCCCGTCGCCGAAACCGTTAATAATCCGCCTTCTCGGGTGAGTCCGGCGGGAAGTTCAGCGAGGGTAAAATCACTCAGGAATCCATCCAAAGAACCGGCGATGTAATGGCATTTGGATAAATCGACGACAGTATCCGCATCGACCAACAGATAGTTTTTCTCCGTCGACAATTCCCGCACGGTTTCGTCCACCAACTTTGTGGTCGTCGTGGTGGTGGTCGGCGTCGTAGTTGTGGTGGTGGTGGTAGTGGTTGTCGTCGTCGTGGTCGTGGTAGTAGTTGTCGTTGGGGTCGAAGTCATGGTAGTTGATGGGGTCGACGTGGTCGACGGGGTGGTTGTCGTTGATTCGGTCGTAGTCGAAGTGGTTGAGAGGGTGGTCGGCGTGGTTTGAACCCCGCAACCCACAAGTAAAATCAACAACAGAATGAAGAAAAGCAGGGTGGTCCAACGTTTCATGATGTTCCTCCTATCGATATCGTCCGTGTCGCAGGCATTTTCATCCGGTTTCTTTCATTTCCAAAACAAGATCTTCCGACACGAGAAATGGTTTCTATCTTCCATTATATCACCGGAATATTGCCACGGTGGTGGAGCGCAAAAAAAAATTAAAAAAGGGGGGAAGCCACTCAACGGCTTCCCCCTATCATGAAAGCGAATCTCTCTACGACGCCTCTGGACCTCCATTTGTACTGGGTGCCTTGGCCGCATGAACGGCTTTGACATCGTTGAGGACGGCAATTGCCCAATGGATCAGAAAAGCGATCCAAAATGATCCGGAATAATAGGTGATCCAACAGAATAGCACTCCCAAAAAGAAAGCACCAAACGCTTCTTTGGGACCTTTGAAGATATGTATCATACTGTAGATGACGCTGTTGATGAAGATGGCCGGCCACAATCCGAAAGCATATAGACTGGAGAAAAATACCATGCCGCGAAGAGCGAATTCATATCCCAAGAGATAAAGAGCCCAAAAGCAGGCATTGAGGATCGTTCGGCGTTTTGTCCAGTTTTTTTTTCGAACTTCAGGATAGTAGGATAAGTCAATGGACTTCTCCGACCTAAAAAGACTTCCGCCGATCAAAAGTACAACGGGAATCATCGTCAAGAGACCGTATTGGGAAACAAAGAAGGCAAGGGAAGGAAGGCCGACGCCATAATCGACGATCGGCCGTTCAAAGAACGCCGCGGTCAAAAGGAGTGGCACTACCCCCAACAGGACGAAACCTGCGGTTCTGCGAAAATAAACAGAGGCTTCGAAATCTTCGGGCGTTTCCCCGAACCGCATTCGAAACCGCTTGATCAAGGGAAAGTCACTAAAAAAATAGTAGGTCAAATAGAGAAAAACATAAGCTGCCAATGCCCAAATTTCATTGCCGCCCAGGGATGAAAAATCGAGGGTCATGTCGCCAAACCTCATTTTCCGTACCTCCCGCTCTTCAAAGCGTATTTCCGGAGGAGAAACCCGGAAAGTTTTGGGAAAATCCGATAGACGAATTGTGTCACCTTTCCGAGAGGGGTTAAGTAGACCACCGCGCGGCGTTTTTCAACGAGGCGATAAAGGATTTGGGCTACGTGTTCCTGAGTATCATCATTCTTATCTCTTCGGAATGGAACCTGTTCTCCCGAGGCGGAGTAAATGGTTTTATCTACATCGTTTTCCGTGAAACCAACGTAGACGATCCCGACATGGACGTGGTAATGGTCGATTTCGGCGCGTAACGATTCCGAAAAACCGGTCAATGCCATTTTGGCCGTCCCATAGGGGGCGATTCCGGGAAGGCCCTTCAAGCCCGACAAGCTCGATACAAAAACCACGCTCCCTTGGCTTTCGATAAGAGCCGGAAGAGCGAATTTGGTCATATGGACTGCGCCGAGAAAATTGATGTCGACGATTTTTCGAAATAAGTCCAAATCGGTTTCCGCAAACAATCCGCGCATACTCATACCCGCATTGTTGATCAAAACATCAAGACGGTGGTATTTCTCCAAAACCGCTTCGATGATTCTCCGGCAATCCGGAATGCTGGTGACATCTCCTGGAAAAAAGTCACACTTGCCGAATTGAGCATTGATCTCGGCTGCTGTTTTTTCCAATTCTTCTCTCCGTCGACCGGTTATGATCACTTGGGCCTGACTTTGAGCGAAGCGCTTGGCCGTTTCCCTCCCGATCCCTTTGCTGCCTCCGGTGATGAGGACGACGCGACCTAACATATTTTTCATGATTGTCTCCTCGGAAGAATGTATCCATGGTCGCGGTACCATCGGATTGCTTCGGATAAAGCTTCTTCCAGCCTTGTCTGCGGATATTCGAGTTCTCGAATCGCTTTCGAGGAGGAATAATAATGCCCGTCCCCGGAAATCTTGGCCATTGCCACGGTGAGTTTTGGTTTTTGTTTCCGCAAGCGGGCAATCCCTTCCATCGCTGCCGCCATCGGCACAGACAAAAAGGTGGGAATGATCAGTCGGGGCGTTCTGACTTTGGCCACTTGACCGATCAGCGAAAAAAAGTCGCGATAACATAAATTGGTTCCGCCGGTGATGTAACATTGACCGACTCTTCCTTTTTCCAAAGCATTGACACACGCTTGAGCTACATCCTTGACGGCCGCGAAACATCTTCCGCCCTTGGCACAACCGGGAACCTTTCCCGCCATCACGGACAGGATCATTTCCCCCGTTCCCGGTTTCGAATCGTTCTCACCGATCATAAAAGTGGGATTGATGATTACGACGGGAAGGTGTTTGTCACGAACCTCTCCCAGCAAAAAATCTTGGGCGGCTTTTTTGGAGTCCATGTAGTCCAAACCGTATTTTCCGCATGCATACCCGTCCTCCTCGGTCCCGGGATGCGATAACGTCCCAAATCCGAACGAGTTGGCGGTTCCCACATGAACCCATCGCCGAATTGCACTTTTCCGTACCGCTTCCGCAAGCAGTTTAACCACGTCAAAATTGACCTTCCACGAAACAGCATTTCGACTCGGCCATACATCGGTGACGGCAGCGGTATGAATCAGATAATCGCAAGAAATGAGGGCTTTTTCGATATCGGCGAAACACAAAAGATCCCCACGAAAAGGTTCATATGCTAAGCCTTTCAAATTTTCTTCATCGGTTCCCCTCAGAAGAAATGCCCGCACTTCATACCCACTGCGTAGAAGGAAACGAACGATATGACTTCCCAAAAAACCATTGGCTCCGGTAACAAGTACACGCATTTTTCTCTCTCCTAAGTAGTGAAATGGACAAAAGTAGAATACCGATATTCCGGACTTCGGGATCGTGAAGACAACTCCGTCACCCAAGCAAAAAAAATGAAAACCCACCGAGATTCTGTTTGGCGGAATTGAAAGATTTTTTATTCGATGACGGGAAAGGTAAAGCGGAAACCCGGAATTCCACCGGTCGAAACCCCTAAGGAGTCCGCAACACCCATCAGAAAGAGATCAGAGCCGGCAATGAGACCGGAGTTCGGAGCGATCCCGGCGGCCGAAACTTGACGTGTGGCAGTAACGGTATAGACCCCGCCGGTGAGGACGACACCGGCATTATTGCCATAATATCGATTGGCAACAATGTAGACAATTCCCGTGGCGGTGTTTTGGTTGTTGCTGTCCAGATTGCAATCGATCCCGCAAAACAAAAAGGTCGGACCGGAAACATCATCACCGAAAACGACGTGTCGATCACTGGTAAAGTTGTCACGGACATACAGTGTAGAACGAATGTACTCCGTCGTTCCGTTGTTACTGGAATTGATTGTCAGGCTGCCATTCACTATCAGCGTTCCCCCGGTGATCCGCGCGTTGTTTTTGATGGTCAAAATCCCATCCACGATCAAAACCGCACCATCATCGATCGTGATATCCCCGGAAGTGCCAAGAGTGAGATTGCCGTTGATGTAAACATTGCCGTGGATAGTGAGATCTTTATTTTTGGCCAAAGTGACAGTTCCGGTCACATAGGTATCCACTGAAAGAGTGGGATTTACCATGTTTTGCAAAGTATTTGGTGCCATATTGACGTAGCCGTTCGCCGTACGGACGGTTCCTTCGTAATAGGTCATGATCGATGCGAAAGTTGTAAAGGTCGGTGCGGTCATACCGTATTCTGCGTTCACAAACTGGGTGATGTAAGCACCGAGAAGGTACTGGACCCGGACCGTCGGATTTAGCGAAAATCCCGGTTCGGAACCGGTATACTGCAGAAAGGTTTCATAGGTCGATTCGATGGCATCGTCATAAAGGATATAACTGGTAACGATTTGATCGCTGTCCACGGTTCCAGAAACCGAAAAAACGCCATTGCCGAGATCGAGGATATCCACGCCCATAAAACCGGATAATCCGGACAAGAAACCCGAATCAAGGGTTTGTTCGCGAATGATAATCCCGAGCGTGGATTTCACCGCGATAACCGCATTCTCGTATTCGGCCGTGTTTTCAATGGTGACATCGACCAATCGCGATTGCTTGAGGACTACGACAAACACCGTCGTCACTGAAGCGACGACGAACATCGCGATACCGAGGACGGCCGCGAAACTCATGCCTTTTTGACTTTTTAGGATGTGCATGCCGATCCTCCTTTCCTCTTAGGCGGGGATGGTACTCGTTGTGAAGGAAAAGACGGCTGTGAACGGAAACGAACGTCCGTCCGCAGCGACAAGAGCGAAGGAAAATGTTACCGTTGTTCTGGTGGGGGTCGAGCTCACCACAAGCGTTGAGGTCGGAGAGAGGGTAAAACTGCCCATTTCCAAAGGTACGCCGTTAACCAAAATCCCCGTTGAATGAACGGCGATTTCCGTTTCCAACGGCGTGGGGTGGACGAGGGGCGAAATCGATCCGGTGACAGCATCATAAACATAAGTGTATTCCTGAATCAAGACGATACACCCACCGGCGGGTTCGCAAGTGGTGGAATAGGTGTTCGGGTGGCTATCTTCCATGGTTTTTTCCAAATAACGGACGAGGGCCAAACCCGTGGTTTCCGCGGTTTGGTTGACCGAAATCCGATCGATCCCCCGAATCATCGCATACGCCACGGTTCCCAAAAGAGAGGTGACCAAACCGAGGATGACGATGGCTCCGAGGAGTTCGGGAAGGGTAACGCCCCGATGTTTTTTATTCATCATAAATCACCCCATCGATGACGACCGTCTGTGTTCCAAAATAGGTGATGATCACGCTAAAACGGACGACTCGATACGTAAGCGATGAAACCGTGGGTGCTTGAAAAGAAACCACGACTTCGGAATCATAGAGAATGCCGTCGACTTCATGGGTGAACGGAACACAGGAAAATGGAGAAGCGGGGTCGCCGCAATCGGCGGTGGTCAGGTTTTTAGCCGATCCATCGAGCCAAGCGATCACTTCCGAATAGGTGGCTTGTTCCACGATTTCATCGCGGACAAGGGCACCGACCCGGACCGCATCGACTTGACGGGAGGTGGCGATCGATCGGTTGTAGGCGTTGACGATCAAGATGGTAGCTGTCGTCAAAACAAGAGAAAGGATGACAAATGAACCGACTGCTTCCAAAAGCGTGAATCCATGTCGATTGATTTTTTTCAACGTCATCAACCCCTTTCTTGTTTTCATTATAGCATGATTGCGGGAAAAAAGAGGTCACCGATGTCGGAATTGCCATCATTCATTCGAGAGAACCCGCTAATCCTGTGGTTTTTTATCTGGGTATTTGCTATAATCATAATGATAGGGGGTGGCATCGGTGCACGAGATAAAAATGCATGTAAAGCGGGATGTCATGTGGGTTTTCTCCTGGATCATTTTGACTCTCTCGGTGGTGTTCACCATCGGAACCTTTTTGACGTTGTCGGTGGCGCTCGCCATCGACGAGACCAGTGTCGGGCCAATTTATCTGGGAAACCGTCCGGAATCCGAATACCCGACCTATTTGGAGCGTCGTGTCTCCGAATGGCGGGCGAATGCATCCTACCGATTGAGTTTCCAAGGGTTTATGTACGAAATCGACCTCCAGGAAATCGACTTTGATTCCGAAGAAACGATTCATCGGATCGTTCGAAACTCAGAAAACCTGGCGGTATTCACCATCGATGATTCCGGCAAAGATGCCATATTATCCGGTATCGAAAATCAATTCTCGACAACGATTTTCGCATTTTTCGATGCCAACACCTTTATATCTGATCTCCTTTCTGATATTTCCCACCTTTACCAAATCAAAACCTACCGACTGGATCGATATCTATCTGCGAATTCCGCCCAAACCGTCATCGCCTCTACCGTCGTCGACGGCTTGGACCCGGATGACGCCGAAGCCATCGTTGATGCCGGAGGGGTTTATGTAATCCAACCCGGTTCGCGTTTTTCACTGCTCGAGGCAACTTCCGATAGCAATCTGGATAATATTCAATTATCCATCATTGCCTCGGGTATGCAAACAGTCACGGCCGAAACGCGGTTCCATTCTTTCTTATACCGTTCCTGGGCGGAAATGCCATCTTGGGCAGAAATCGGAAACAATGTTCGCGTGATGCGCGTAGCCGGACTCGACTTTTCCTTTTTCAATCCGATGGATGTCACCTATCATTTAGCCATCAGTTCCGAAAGTGCCACATCGATCCGCTTGGAATTGATCGGCCATCCGTTCGTTGAAACTGTCGACGCCGTATGGGGACTGTCCGCTTCGATTCCCTTTTCGATTGAGACCATTGACGACGCTTCGATCGATGCCTCCACTCCGGGAGTCATCGTCATCGATACCGTGGAAGAGACCATCTATCGTGTCGTGGTCCGTCCGGGAACCGACGGATCCGTTTGGTTCTTGAACCGAACCGTTGTCGCCCCGGGATCCGCTGCGTTCACCGAACGAGTGGCAATCGACGAAAGGCCTTCGATCTCTGCCATTTACCGAGAAAACACCGTATCGAAAGGTGGGGACTGACATGGCTTTGAAACGCATCGGGGACATACTGGTTCAAGAAAACATCATCACCCAAGAACAACTTCAGACCGCCCTTCTCCAAAAAAACCTCGACGAACGCCTTGGAGAAGTTTTGGTTCGTCTCGGATTCACTTCCGAAGGACAAATATTGAAGGCTTTGGAAACATCGACGGGCGTCCGTCGTGTTTCCCTGGCCAACTTCAAGATCGATGAAGAAGTTCTCGGAATGGTCGATGAGGACTTCTGTCGGCGCCATACCATCATTCCGCTCCGCATCGAAGGAAAGAAACTGTGGTTCGCCACCGACGACCCGCTGGACTTTGGCGTTTTTGAAGAGTTACGAGTGCTGACCGGATATTCGCCGAAAGCCTATTCATCAACCAAAAACGAAATCATCGCACAAATCGAAAAATACTACGGTTTTACCCGAACCCTTGAAGCGATGGGAATCAAACAAAACGTCGCAAGGGAAGAAACCGAAACCATTTCCGATTCGGCCGAAACCCCGATGGTCGCTTTGGTGAACCACATTCTCGCATCCGCGGTCTTCCAGCGAGCTTCGGACATCCATATCGATCCGATGGATGACAAAATTGTCGTTCGATATCGAGTGGACGGGATCCTCGACACGGTCCGTGAATTTCCGTTGAACATCCACAAACAGATGGTTTCTCGGATCAAAGTCATGTCCGGAATGGACATTACCGAAACGAGAATTCCTCAAGACGGGCGAATCCAAACCCCGATTCAAAGCCGGGTGATCGATCTACGTATTTCGACATTACCGACCGTTCGGGGAGAAAAAGTGGTAATCCGCATCCTCAATCCCGCTTCAGCCCTAAATTCGATCAAGGCCCTAAATATGAGTCCTCGGGACGAAAAAATGGTTCGCGAGATGATCGCCAAGCAGAACGGGATCGTTCTCGTGAGCGGCCCGACGGGATCCGGAAAGACCACCACTCTCTATTCCTGCATCACCGAACTCAATAATCCAGGCGTGAATATCGTCACCGTCGAAGATCCCGTAGAAATCAAAATGCCCGGGATTAACCAAGTGCAAGTGCACCCGGAAGTCGATTTGACCTTTGCAAAAGCCCTCCGTTCGATTCTTCGTCAGGACCCAAACATTGTAATGGTCGGAGAAATTCGTGACGTCGAGACCGCCGAAATCGCCATTCGGGCCTCGCTTACCGGTCACCTGGTCCTATCCACAATCCATACCAACGATGCCGTCCGAACGATCACGCGATTGCTCGACATGGAAATTGAACCCTTTCTCATCGCCTCTTCCTTGAGCGGGGTGATTTCTCAACGTCTCGTCCGAAAACTTTGTCCCGATTGTTCGTTTGAAGATCGACCAACGGAAGGCGAAAAAACATTGTTTGTTCGGAACGGACAAACCCTTGAGACGGTCCGTCGTCCCAAAGGTTGCCCCTCCTGCAACTTCAAAGGGTATGCGGGCCGCATCGGGTTGTTCGAAATCCTTCCCATTTCCAAGGAAATGCAAAATCTGATCGCCAGAAATGCCCGGATCGACGAATTGGAAAAAGAAGCCCAAGCCATCGGAACTCGTTCCCTTCTTCAGGCGGGATTGGAAAAAGTCAAATCCGGAATTACGACCCTTGAGGAAGTCCTCAAGGTCGCTGCCGAATGATGGGGAGGAGATAACGTGCGTCTCCGCAATTTCAAATATATCGCCCAAAATGTCGACGGCAAAATCGTCCGGGGCCGGATTGAAGCCATCGACCGACAAGTTGCCCTGAAATTCCTCAAATCCCGAAACTATGGTGAAATCCGGCTGGAAGAATACACGAATCTGTTGGCCCGATTGAACCAAATCACGATCGGAAAAACGTTGAAAACGACAGACATGATTTTTTTCTTGCGACAACTCGGAAGTCTGATGAAGGCCGGAGTAAACATTCTTCCCGCACTGGAATTGCTTTCGCTTCAACAAGAACGACACGGCCTTCGCATGATTCTTTTTGAATTGTATCAAAACGTCTACAATGGTCTTTCTTTGTCCAAGGCTTTGGCTGTGCGCTCCAAAGAATTCCCCAAATTGCTCGTTTTGATGGTTGAAGTCGGTGAGTTATCGGGAACCCTGCCTGATACGATCCTTTCGATGGCGGCTTATTATGACCGCCAGACAAAAATCAACAACCAAATCAAAGGCGCTTTACGGATGCCGGTGATCTACTTGGTGGCGGCATTATTGATTGCGGCAGGGATGCTTTTGTTCGTTTTCCCAAACATCACGGGTCTGTTCGCTTCTTTCGGTGAAGCGGAACTGCCCGGCATCACCCAATTCTTTTTGT
>ENA-UOWG01003961-UOWG01003961.1-activated-sludge-metagenome-genome-assembly--contig:-NODE-3961-length-10715-cov-5.237992_pt1 | contig 10715 bp, 4 predicted proteins | sample MGYA00238147_ERZ761563 | MGnify/ENA primary metagenome ERZ761563 (study PRJEB28884, sample SAMN05720216) | anaerobic digester metagenome | isolation source: active sludge of municipal... | reverse complement strand
AGTCCCTCTCCGCCTACGCGCGGCAGTTCCTCGGCCGCATGGACAAGCCCGACGTCGACTACATCGAGGGGCTCTCCCCCGCGATCTCCATAGAGCAGAAGACGACCCACCGGAACCCGCGCTCCACCGTGGGCACGGTGACGGAGATCTACGACTACTACCGCCTCCTCTACGCGCGGATCGGCGTGCCCCACTGCCCCAAGTGCGGCCGGGTCATCAAGGAGCAGTCGGTCGACCAGATCCTCGACACGATCCTCTCCTGGCCCTCGGGCTCCAAGCTCCAGATCCTGGCGCCGGTGATCCGCGCGCAGAAGGGCGAGCACAGGAAGATCCTGGAGGACGCGGCCAAGCAGGGCTTCACCCGAGCCCGCGTGGACGGCGAGATGCGCGCCCTCGACGAGGAGTTCAAGCTCGAGAAGCAGAAGAAGCACTCCATCGAGATCGTCGTCGACCGCGTCAAGCTCGCGGACGACTCGCGCAAAAGGCTCTCCGAGGCGGTGGAGACCGCCCTCGAGATAGCGGAGGGCTCGGTCATCGCGATCCGCGGCGAGGGCGAGGGGGCGAGCGAGGAGTTCTTCAGCCAGAAAGGCGCCTGCCACGAGTGCGGGATCTCCCTGCCGGAGATGGAGCCGCGGCTCTTCTCCTTCAACGCGCCGCAGGGCGCCTGCCCCGCCTGCTCGGGCCTGGGCGTTAACCTGGAGTTCGACCCCGACCTCGTGATCCCGGACAAGTCGCTCTCCTTCGACGAGGGCGGCTGCGTGCCCTACAACCCCGACGCGGCCTGGTACCGCAGCCGCTTCGAGGGCCTGGCCAAGCACTTCAAGTTCAGCCTCTCCACGCCCTTCGGCGAGCTTCCCAAGAAGGTCATGGACGCCATCCTCTACGGCTCCGACGAGGCGGTGAGGATCAAGTACGAGAACCGCGAGGGCACGGGCAAGTTCGAGTACGAGTCCCGCTTCCCCGGCATCCTCGCCGACCTGAAGCGCCGCTACCTGGAGACCCAGTCCGACGGGGTGAAGCAGTGGCTGGAGCGCTTCATGACCGAGCGGCCCTGCGAGGCCTGCGGCGGCAAGCGCCTCAGGCCGGAGGCCCTGGCCGTGACGGTGGGCGGCACGGGCGTCCACGAGCTCTCCTCCATGTCCGTGGAGGAGAGCCTCGCCTTCTTCGGGAAGGTCTCCTTCACGAAGACGGAGGAGCAGATCGCGAAGCAGATCCTCAAGGAGATCACGGCCCGCCTCAGCTTCATGAAGAACGTGGGCCTCGACTACCTCTCCCTGGAGCGGAAGGCGGCCACCCTCTCGGGCGGCGAGGCCCAGCGGATCAGGCTGGCCACGCAGATCGGCAGCTCCCTCGTGGGCGTCCTCTACATCCTGGACGAGCCCTCCATCGGCCTCCACCAGCGCGACAACCAGCGCCTCATCGACACCCTGGTCTACCTCCGCGACATCGGCAACACCCTCATCGTCGTCGAGCACGACGAGCAGACCCTCCGCACCGCGGACTACATCGTCGACCTGGGGCCGGGAGCCGGCGTCCACGGCGGCCACGTCGTCGCGCAGGGCAGCCCCGACGAGGTGATGCGGAACAGGAAGAGCGTCACGGGCCAGTACCTGGCGGGGAGCATCTCCATCGACGTGCCCGCCGTCCGCCGCGAGGGCTCAGGCAAGTCCATCTCCATCAAGGGCTGCCGCGAGCACAACCTCAAGGGCATCGACGTGGAGATCCCGCTCGGCGGCTTCACCTGCATCACCGGCGTCTCGGGCTCCGGGAAGAGCACCCTCCTCACGGACCTCCTCTACCCCGTGATCTCGAACCGCGTCATGGGCACCGCCTGGCCGGAGGGCGAGTACGGCTCCATCGAGGGCCTGGAGGCGATCGACAAGATCATCAACATCGACCAGAGCCCGATCGGCCGGACGCCCCGCTCCAACCCCGCGACCTACGTCGGCGTCTTCACCGCGATCCGCGACCTCTTCGCATCCCTCCCCGAGTCGAAGAAGCGCGGCTGGAAGCCGGGGCGCTTCAGCTTCAACGTGAAGGGCGGCCGCTGCGAGGAGTGCCAGGGCGACGGCACGAAGAAGATCGAGATGAACTTCCTCCCCGACGTCTACATCACCTGCGAGGTCTGCCACGGCCGGCGCTTCAACGCCGACACCCTGGACGCCCGCTATAAGGGCAAGAACATCGCCGACGTCCTGGACATGACGATCGAGGAGGCCGCGGGCTTCTTCGAGCACATCCCCCCGATCGCCCACAAGATGAGGACCCTCCTCTCCGTGGGCCTCGGCTACATCAAGCTCGGCCAGTCCGCCCTGACCCTGTCGGGCGGCGAGGCCCAGCGCGTGAAGCTCGCCTTCGAGCTCGCGAAGCGGAGCACGGGCCGCACGCTCTACTTCATGGACGAGCCGACGACGGGCCTGCACTTCGCCGACGTGAAGCAGCTCATGGAGGTGATCCAGCGCCTCGTGGACACGGGGAACTCGGTCGTGATGATCGAGCACAACCTGGACGTGATCAAGCAGGCGGATTGGATCATCGACCTGGGCCCCGAGGGCGGCGCCCGCGGCGGCACGGTCGTCGCGAAGGGCCGGCCCGAGGACATAGCCCGCGTGAAGGCCTCCTACACGGGCAGGTACCTGAAGGACGCCCTCAAGTAGGCCGGAGCCGCCAGACGCGCGCCTGGTCCCGGGGCGGCGCGCCGGGCGGCGGGCTTCGCTTGAAGGCCGCGCCCCGGCCGCGCCGGCGGCTTTCGGCTTTACGAGCCGGGCGGGCCCGCGCTATGATGGCCTGGTGCGCCGCGACCCAGGCCAGACGCGATACGCGGGAGCTCTCCTCCTAGCCCTCATCCTCCCCTTCGCGCGCCTCGGCGCCCAGGCGGGGCAGCCGCCCGCCTCGGGAGCCGCCGCGCCCTCAGGCGGCGCGGCGTCCACGCCGGCCGGCGACGCTGCCGCCGAGGCGCCGCCCTCCGCGGACCCGCCTTCCGGAGCCGCCTCCTCGGCTGAGGACGAGGCCGACCTCGTCCGCAAGACTCTCGCCCTCGACATTTCCACCGCCTCCTTCTACGAACTCGTGGCCTGGTGCAGGTCGAGGGGCCTCCCCTCGGGCGGCTCCATCGCCGAGCTCAAGGCCCGGCTCTACGAGAGCTACGGCGTCGAGCCCCCCGCGGCGGCCGGAGCCGCGGGCCGGACCGTCACGATCGAGCGCGCCGCGGAGGCCGAGTACTTCGAGCTCGAGGAGGAGGGAAGCTCCCTCGTCAGGCTTTCCGGCGGCGTCGTCCTGGTAGTCCGCGAGGAGGGCAAGGCCGAGTCGCACCGCCTGGAGGCCGACGAGATCCTCTACGACCGCGACCGCAACTCCGTCTCGGCCAAGGGCCGGGTTCGCTACCGCCGCGAGGGGTCGGCCGGCGTCGAGGAATTCTTCGGGGAGACGATAGTCGTCGACCTGGACGACTGGTCCGGCGTCTTCCTGGACGGCCGGCTCCGCAGGACGGAAGCGGGCGCCGCGGAGGGCGAGCGGGGCCTTTCCTTCTCCTCGGAGACCATGCTCAAGCGCTCGGGCGACGTCATCATCCTGGAGCGCGGCACGGTGAGCTCCTGCGACGAGGAGTCCCCCCACTACTCGGTGCGGGCCCGCAAGATGTGGCTCCTGGGCGAGAACGAGTGGGCCGTCTCGGACGCCGTCCTCTCCGTCGGCGAGGTGCCTATCCTCTGGCTCCCCTTCTTCTATTATCCGGGGGACGAGATCGTCTTCCATCCCGTCTTCGGCTACCGCTCCCGCGAGGGGCGCTTCGTCCAGACGACCACCTACCTCATCGGGAGGAAGGTGGAGAAGAAGGAGGCGAGCGGCTTCTTCAAGATGGCCAAGGCCTCGTCAGGCGGGCCCGTGGAGACGCGGGGCATCTTCCTCCATCCCGTGAAGGACGCGGAGGCGGCCGCCAAGGACGCGGCCTCCGGTCCGACCCTCAAGCTCCTCGCCGACCTCTATTCGGGCCTGGGCGCCTTCGTCGGCCTGGACGGAAAGCTCGCGGCGAAGGCCCCCCTGGAGAAGCTCGAGTTCACCGCGGGCGTCGGCCTTTCCCGCTCCCTCTTCCCCGTCACGAACGGCTATTCGCCCTACGTCCAGGAGGGCGACTGGCGGAGCGTGATGAACGGCTCGGAGCTCTTCGGCGCGAGCCTGCCCTTCCGCTACGGCCTGGACCTGTCGGCCTCCCTGCGCTCGGGAGGACTCTCCGCGAGCCTCGGCCTTCCCGTCTACTCCGATCCCTTCTTCGAGCGCGATTTCCGCTACCGTTCCGAGGACATGGAGTGGCTCGATTTCGGGGGCCTCGCGGATTCGGCTTCCTCGACCTCGACCTCGGCCTCCTCCAGCCAGCCGAGCAAGCGGAGCTCCCTCCTCCAGCGCCTCGATCTCTCCTATTCCTGGCGGCCGGCCGCCCTGAGCCCCTGGCTCTCGCAGTTCGACCTGAGCCGCCTGGGCCTCTCCCTCACCTGGCTCGCCAAGGCCGCGACCGACGACGGGAGCATACTCTACGACGCCGATCCGGCGCGGGAGTTCTTCTACCCCGACGTCTTCCGCCCCGTGGACGCGAGCCTCACGCTCAGGGGAAGCCTCCTGCCCGCGAAGGGCAAGGAAGCCGCGGGCGCCGCCGCCTCCGTCGCCGCCCAAGGAGAGGGGCTGCGGGAGCCCTGGGAGGAGGCCTCGGGCGGGGCCGCCGGGGAAGGCGAGGCCGCGGGAGGCGAGGGAGAGGGCGAGGGGCCGGCAGGCCCGGCCGACGCGATCGGCGGCCCGGCCGGAGGCGCGGCGGGGGAGGGCGGCGCGGAGTCCGGCGTGGCGGCCGCCGCTCCAAAGAATGAAGCCACGGGCTCGGGGCTCCGCCAGGCCGGGCGGCTTCCGGACGCGCCCCGGGCCGCCTCCCGCGATCCCTTCTCCCTCTCCGCGGACTGGAGCCTCACGCCCTCGGCCTTCATCGAGGACCGCTACCTGGGCGGGGAATGGCAGGAGTCCGGGGACATCGACTTCAGCCGCCTCTACCGGCTTTCCTCCTACCGGCTCGGAGCCACGCTCGGCGCGACGGCGAGGGCCTTCGGCGACCTGGCGACGGCCTCCCTCGGCCTTTCCTTCAACTCCCAGGACCAGTCGCGCGTCTCGACCGACGACCCCGACTACGCCTCGCGCGTCGCCTCCTACCGCCTCGCGGACGCGCAGTACCGCCAGGCCAAGCTCGGCTCGAGCCTCAAGCTCTCCGCCAAGCCCTTCGCCGACTCCTGGCTCTTCGGCTCGAGCTCCTTGAGCTACAGCCTGGACGCCAAGCTCTACGAGCTCGCCTACAAGGGCATGGACGGCGACACGGCCCTCTACTCGGAGCGCTTCCCCGAATGGAGCTCCGACGGCGTCACGAGCCACGCGGCCGCCTTCACCCTGGGCCTGCGCACGGGCTCGAAGACCCAGAGCCTGGGCGTCGCGATGAGCCTCCCCCCGACCACGGAGGCCTACAGCGCCCTCCTCTCCCTGGAGGCGGGGGAGGGCGGCCTGGGCGCCACCCTGGGAGTCAAGGCGCGCATGTACAGGCCGACGGGGGCGGCGGACTATTCCTACGACCCCGTCTCCGCGACCCTGGGCCTCACGGGGTCGGGCGGCCTCAAGCTGGGCGACAGCCTCTCCTACGACGCCGTACTGGGGAAGCCCCTGACCAATTCCGCGAGCCTCGGCCTGGGCGGCTTCACCGCGACCCTCCAGCACAAGCAGAGCCCCGGCTACACGCCCGTCCTCGGCTCGGGCTGGGTCTCCGACGGCGACACGGCCTTCCGCGCGACCGACTTCACCGCCGCCCTGAAGGGCGACCTCAAGAGCCCGGAGGACTCGAAGCTGGGCCTCGGCCTTTCCCTGAGCGGTTCCTACACGCAGAATCTCCTCCGCTTCTCGGAGTCCGTCCTCTCCCTGGGGCTGACGGCCAGCCTCAAGATCGACCGCTTCCTCGACCTCTCCTTCACGAGCCTCTCCCAGAACGCCGCCGTCTGGCGCTACTGGCCGGGCCTCTTTCCCGCCGTGGACGCCCTGGGCGGCGCGGAGGCCTGGTACAAGAACCCCCTCCTCGACCTCTACGAGTCCGTCTCCTTCTGGGATCCCGAGGCCAGGCGCAGGAGCCTCTTCAAGCTGAAGAGCCTCTCCCTGAAGCTCAAGCACGACCTCCACGACTGGGACCTCTCCTTCGAGCTCTCGGCCACGCCCAAGCTCGACACGAGCTCGACGCCCTACGTCTACGTCCTCGACACCTCATTCTCGATCCTCGTCGCCTGGCGGGACGTGCCCGAGATCAAGACCAAGGTGACGAAGGACGATTCCGGGCTCGCCTACTAGGCCGCGACCCGCGCCGCCTGGCGGCCGGTGGGGTGGCCGGAGGGACAAGCCCGCCGCCTCCCGGCCGCGCCGGGCGCCCGGCTGGCCCGGCCCGCTTGTTGATTTTTTCCGGAAGGGCCTGTAAAGTAACGCGGAGAGGCCCCTTTGGACGGCATTTCAGGCATCGTGCTCGAGAACACCGGCACCCTGGCCGACGTTTGCGGAGCGAACGACTACAATCTCCGCATCATGGAGCGGCTCCTCGGGAGCCGCGTCTACAGCCGCGGGAACGAGCTCTTCCTGGAGAGCGAGGACGCGGCGACGCGCGAGCTCTTCCGGGCCCTCCTCGAGCGCCTGGTCGAGTCCCTGGAGGAGGGCATGCCCCCCTCTCCCGACCTCATCATCGCCATCCACGCGAGCCTCACGCCCGAGGGCGAGGGCGGCCCCAGGGCCTGCGCCGACGGCCCCTCGGAGTTCCTCGACTCCTGCGTCCAGATCCCCGGGGGGACGGGCAAGGTCTATCCCCGCTCCCGCAGCCAGGCCCTCTACCTGAAGGGCCTCGCCACCCACGACCTCTGCTTCTCCGTCGGGCCCGCCGGCACGGGGAAGACCTACCTCGCCGTGGCCTGGGCCCTCCGCGAGATCCTCCAGAAGTCCAAGCGCAAGCTCATCCTCACCAGGCCGGTCGTGGAGGCGGGAGAGAGCCTCGGCTTCCTGCCCGGCGACCTGGCCCAGAAGATCAGTCCCTACCTCCGGCCCCTCTACGACGCGATGGAGGCCCTCGTCCCCTACGAGGTCGTCCGCCGCCTGGAGGAGAGCCGCGCCATAGAGATCGCGCCCCTGGCCTACATGCGGGGCCGAAGCCTCTCGAACTGCGTCGTCATCTTGGACGAGGCGCAGAATACGACCAAGGAGCAGATGAAGATGTTCCTCACCCGGCTCGGCGAGAACAGCCGCGCCGTCGTGACGGGCGACGTCACCCAGATCGACCTCCCGCGCAAGTCCGAGTCGGGCCTCGTGCACGCCCTCGGACTCCTCAAGTCGGTGGACGGCGTCTTCGTCTGCCGCCTGGACTCGCGGGACGTGGTGCGGAGCGGCCTCGTCCGGAGGATCATCGAAGCCTATGAAGCCGAATAGCCTTTCCCTCGCCGGCCTCCGCGCCGTCCTCGCGGGACGCTCGGGCGACCGCGGCCTCCTTTTCTCCCTCGCCGGGACCTTCGCCGCCGGACTCCTCCTCGTCCTCTTCCTCGGCCCCGGCGCGGCCATCTCCCGGAGCGCCCTGGACGAGATCGAGGTCGGCCGCGTCGCGGAGAAGGACATCGTCGCCGACCGCGAGCTCACCTTCGTCGACGACAAGGCGACGGCCCTCCGCGTCGAGGCCGAGGAGCGCCTCGTCCTCCCGATCTACGTCGTCGACGAGAAGGTCGGCGTGGCGGCCCTGGAGCGCTTCCGCGTCTTCCAGGAGCTCCTCGTCTCCCTCTCCGCGAAGAAGTACGCGGAGGACAGCCTCTACCTCAAGGTCCAGAGCGAATTCCCCGGCCTCCTCTCCAAGGACGACGTGGTCTCCCTCGCCCGCTATCCCCTCAAGTCCCAGGCCTTCTCCCACGCCGACGCCGTGCTCCGCCGCCTCCTGGAGCGGGGCGTCGCCGCCGCGCCCTCCGCCGGCCTCGAGCGCTACAACCCCGACTACGTCGAGCTCCGCCGCTGGCGGGACGGCCGCCTCGAGTACGAGGAGCTGCCCGCGAGCCGCCTGCCGAGCCTCCGCGCCTCCGCCGGCGTCATCGACGACGAGATCGTCGCCCGGCGCCTCTCCCGCCCCCTCTCGAACTACGTCGCCTCCCTGGTCCGCAGCTTCCTCGTGGAGAACGCCTTCTTCGACGCCGACCAGAGCGCGCGCCGCCTCGAGTCGGTGCGCCGGCGGGTCGACCCCGTGGTGCGCACCATCGCGCGGGGCGAGCGGATCGTGCGGAAGGGCTTCATAATCTCGGAGAGCGACTACGCGAAGCTCGCCGCGGCCAAGGCGGCCGTCTCCCGCGCCGACTGGGGCAGGCTCGCGGGAGACGCGGGCTTCTTCGTCGTCGTCTTCGCCCTGGCCCTCCTCCTCCTCGGCCCCGCCGTCTCGGGCGCCGCCCTCCGCGGCGGCGAGGCCCTCCTCGCGGCCGGGGGCGGCGCCGTCTACCTCGCGGCTGCCCTGGTGATCTCGCGCTTCGCGGGCTTCTCCGACTCCCTGGACCTGGCCCTCCTCCTCCCGACAGCCCTCTTCGCGATGCTCTTCGCCATCATCGTCGGGCAGCGCTTCGCCCTCCTCTACGGCCTCATCCTCGCCCTCCTCGCCCTCCTCGCCTCGGGCTTCGACGCGAGGCCCTTCGCCCTGGCCTTCCTCGCCTCGGCGGCCGGGGCCTTCTCCGTCCGCCAGGCCGGCTCCCGCATCGAGCTCGTCCGCGCGGGCGGCCTTCTCGCCCTCCTTGAGGCGGGGGCCGCCTTCCTCCTCGCGGCGCCCGGCGCCCGGGGCGCGGCGGAGCTCCTCCTGCCAGCGGCCTTCGGCGCGGCGAACGGCTTCCTCTGCGGCGTCCTCACGCTGGGCTTCCTCCCCGTCATCGAGCAGGCCCTGAACGCTCCGACCCGCTTCCGCCTCATGGAGCTCTCCGACCTCAACGCGCCCATCCTCAAGCGCCTCCTCACCGTCGCCCCGGGCACCTACAGCCACTCCGTGACCGTCGCCCACCTGGCCGAGTCGGCCTGCCGCGAGATCGGCGCCGACCCCCTGCTCGCGCGCGTCGGGGCCTACTACCACGACATCGGGAAGATCGAGCAGCCCGAGTACTTCGTGGAGAACCAGGCGGGCTACAACAAGCACGACGAGCTCAACCCCCGCCTCTCCGCGACCGTGATCCGGAGCCACGTGAAGCTCGGCGTCGAGCGGGCGCGGAGCCTCGGCCTTCCGGAGGAGGTCGTGGACATCGTCGCGGAGCACCACGGCAACGGCCTCATCGCCTGGTTCTACAACCAGGCCGCGAAGGGCGACGCCGAGGCCAAGGCCGAGGACTTCAGCTACCCTGGCAGGCCCCCCGCGAGCCGCGAGGCCGCCGTCGTGATGCTCGCCGACACCGTGGAGGCCGCCACTCGGACCCTCAAGAAGCCGACCCTCGCCAGGCTCGACCAGGCGATCAAGGACCTCATGATGGACAAGGTCAGGCAGGGCCAGCTGGACCGCTCCGACCTCACCTTCCGGGACCTGGAGACGATCCGCAACACCTTCGTCCGGATCCTCGCGGGGCACTTCCATTCCCGGATCGAGTATCCGAAGCTGGCCAGGGAGGCGCGCGATGAACGACGTTGAGATCTCCCTCGAAGGCGTGGAGGAGAAGCCCTGGATCGAGGAGGTCTCCGCCTTCGCCCTGGCCGCCCTCGAGCGGCTCGGCAAGGACAACTGGGACCTCTCCCTCCTCTTCTGCGACGACGCCTTCATCCAGGGGCTGAACCGCCAGTACCGCGACAAGGACGAGCCCACGGACGTCCTATCCTTCGAGCAGGGCGAGGTCTACCGGGGCCCCGACGGGAAGGAGCGCGTCCTGGCGGGCGACATCGTGATCTCCCTCGGGGGACTGGCGCGCAACGTGGAGGAATTCCGCGTGCCCGAGGCCGAGGAGCTCAGGCGCCTGGTCCTCCACGGCATCCTCCACCTATCCGGCATGGACCACGAGGACAACGACCCCTCTCGGCCCATGCTGGCCCTCCAGGAGGAGCTCCTGTCCTCCCTGCGGAAGGCGGGCGGACGATGAAGGAAGGCTTCCTCTCGCGCCTCTCGCGCCTCGCGCGGGGGCAGGGCAAGCCCGCGGAGGCCCAGGCCGAGCGCGGCGACGAGGGCGAGGAGGCGAAGGCCGAGCGCCGCGAGATGATCAAGGGCGTCCAGGAGCTCGCCGAGACGACGGTGCGCGAGGTCATGGTCCCGCGCATCGACACGGTCTTCGTCCCCCTCGATGTCGGGCGGGAGGAGCTCCTGGAGAAGGTCTCCTCCTCCGGCCACTCGCGCTTCCCCGTCTACCGCGAGAGCATCGACGAGGTGGTCGGCATGCTCTACGCGAAGGACCTGCTCCGGGCCCTGGCGCGCGGCGGCGACTTCTCGCTCTCGGACATCGTGCGAAAGCCCTTCTTCGTGCCCGAGTCCAAGCGCATCGACTCCCTCCTCCGCGAGATGAAGCGGCGCCGCGTCCACATCGCGGTCGCCGTGGACGAGTACGGCGGCGTCTCCGGCATCGTGAGCCTGGAGGACATCATCGAGGAGATAGTCGGCGACATCCAGGACGAGTTCGACGACGAGCCCGAGGACCTCTCCTCCCTGGGCGAGGGCGTCTGGCTCTGCGACGCGCGGGCCGACC
>ENA-UOWG01003959-UOWG01003959.1-activated-sludge-metagenome-genome-assembly--contig:-NODE-3959-length-10722-cov-4.509234_pt1 | contig 10722 bp, 14 predicted proteins | sample MGYA00238147_ERZ761563 | MGnify/ENA primary metagenome ERZ761563 (study PRJEB28884, sample SAMN05720216) | anaerobic digester metagenome | isolation source: active sludge of municipal... | reverse complement strand
GCACACCGATAAGAGCCGCGAGTTGGCGGAAGCTGCGCAGCTGGTAGTGCGCGCCATCGCAGATGACGACGAGCGTCGCCGGAATGGCATCGCCGGCCGGTGCGGGGAGCGGCGGGGGCGCGACGAGTAGTGCGGCCACGGGATTGGCGACTGACTCGCTCGGCTCGCCCCGCAGCCGCCACACGCCCAACAGCCCGGCGACGACGAGCATGAGCAGCAGCGGCAGGAGCGGCCAGGCGCGGTGGCTTGCCGTTGGCACATTGGCCTGGCCGGTCGTGGGCTGGCCGACGATGGCGGGGCCGAAGGCGTTGAGACCGGGAATGCTACCCCACAGCGGGTTGCGCTCCGCCGTCGCCGCCGCTTGCTGCGGGCGCGATGCAACGTCGCGCCCGGCCATGAAATCGTCCATCTCCTCCGCTGTGACGCGGATGTGGTACGGCGACTCAGGCATCGTCGTCATCCACGACGTAGGGTACGCGCGTTGGAGAGTCGAGGCGGATGCCGGTTGTCGGCTGCGCCGGTGCGGTCTGGGTCGGGTAGGACGACGGCATCATCATCACGACGGGCGGCACGACGTGACCGCCGTAGGGCAGGCCGGGGTAGCCGTAGCCAGGCGGCGGCGACGGCTCGGCCGGCTTGGGGCGTCCGCGCATCGCATAGATGAGCAAGATACCGATGACCGTCGAGGCGGCTAGGCCAACGGCGACGCCAGCCACGACCGCCAGCGCGCCGTCCGAGAGGCGGCTAGCGGTGTACGCACCAAAGCCACCGACGAAGGCCAGGATCGTGAGGGCCAGGAAGCGGTTCATGCGGATACCCCCTCCAGCGCCAGCGCCAGCCAGCGCCATGTATCGCCGTCCTTTGCGCCCCACGTCTCACGGCACGTCCGGCTCTTTTTACCGCCGCACAGGGCGAGGTTGGCGCGGATGACCTCGATGTCCTCGGCGGTCGGCAGTCGGCGCGGCAACCGCACAACCGTTGCAACCGTTGGCGGCTCCCCCCCCTCGTCAGGCCGCATGACGCGCAGAGGGGAGGGGGCACAACCGCCGGTTGCAACGGTTGGAAGCGGTTGGAGGCGGTTGGAGGCGGTTGTGAGCCACGCCATCGGCGCGGACTGGAAGCCGTGATACTTACGCGCGAGCTTGCCCGCCAACTGCTCCAGGTCGCCTGGCTCGCAGCGGGCGACGGTCACGGCGTAGGGGCGAGCCGTGTCGCCCGCGCTGACCACCTCGCCGACGCCCAGGGCCGTGGCGTTGGTCCCGCCGCGCCCGGCGCCCATCGCCGCGCTCCACGCATCGGCGGCCTGGGTCTGGAAGCGACGCCGCACCACCTGGCCGACCTCGAAGTGGCCCAGGTCGGTGGAGCTGGTGGTATGCGCCATGCCAATGAAGCGGACGCCGACGCGCCGCCCTTGCTTGAGGATGGCGAGGAGCGTCTTGCCCATGTGGGCGTCGTGCTCGAAGACGACGCCCATGTCGTCGATGATGACGACCACTACCGGCCCGCGCTCGCCCGCCGCCTCGCGGCGCTGGACCTCGCCGCGCAGGGCGCGCAGCATGGGCACGGCTTGAGCGTGAGACAGCAGGGCGGCGGTGTGCGGAAGAGACTCGACGTCGCGCCAGTCGGCGGGGTCGCCGGTGACGATGACCAGGCGCGCATCCTCTGGCTGGACCTGGCGCGCGACGCCGTAAACGATGGTGCGCGCGAGGGTGGTCTTACCGGTACGCGGCGGACCGATGATGAGGGCCTGGGGATAGAGCGTCAGGTCGATGCCCACGGGCCGATTCCGTCGGTCAATGCCGACGGGCACTTGCCAGCCGCGTCCACCCAGGCGCGCGACGGGTAGATAGCCAGGGCGCGGGTTGGGAACGCTCACCAGGACGCCACCGGCATCGTCCCGCTCCACCTCCACGACGCCGGTGCGGAGATGGTGGCGGAAGTGGTCCGCACCGCGCAGCAAGGCCCCCACCTCCGCCGGCCGGTCGGGGCGGATGGCAAAGGTAACGCGACGCGGGCCGATGACCGGCGTGATGCGTGCGCTAGTGACCAGGTCGCTGGCGGCATCACGCATAGCGTCAATCAGGTCATCGAGACCGGCATCGGCGCGGGAAGCGACCATCACGCCGATGCCGCCTGGCGGGGTATGCCGGAGCCACCGGCGCGTACCGTGTCAAGGTAGCGCAAGGCAGCCTCGGCCGCGTAGATGGCTGTGAGGGGGACGCCGTGATAGGCGACGGCCGGCGCGTCATGCTCGGCCAGCGACGCGCCGCAGAAGAGGGTGTGGTCGGAGCTGGTTACGGCGGCTAGCATGCGACGGCGATACGTTGGTGTGGCGGCCAGCACCGCCGTGGCGAGTTGACTGTGCACGACGACCAGCACGGCTACCGCGACATACCCGCGCCGCGCTTTGGATGCACCGGCGCGGGCGTGACCGCTCGCTAGCATCTCGTGCAGATAGCCGCCACGCTCAGGCAGCGACTCGGCGGGGTTGGTGAGATAGGCCGCCGCATCGCGGCTGACTGTCACGACGAACCGCAGTCCACGATATGTGATATACTGTTGAGCGGTCATAGAGTCTCCTTCTGTGACCAGCCCCCGGCGACGCTCGTACCGTCGCCGGGGGCGCTTGCGTTGGGGGTTAGTCTTCTGGCGACGGTAACATGGGCGGCATGCGATGGGTGGCGTAGGCGCGCTCGATCTGAGGCAGCATCCACTGGCCCACGGTGCGATTGTCGGGGAGCACCGTGGCGGCCAGGAACTCCTCCTCCAGGGTGCTGATGCCGGCGTCCACGGCTTCGAGCTTGGCTTTGATGACCAGCAGCAGCGCGCGCCAACGCTGGCGGACAGCCTGGTTGTAGGCGGCCTCGCGGGCCTCTGGCGAGCGGGGCATCCCCCTGGCCGGGGTGTGGGTGAACTCGCGGGTGCTGCGGTCGGGCATGGGCAAGATGAAGCGCATGCGGCGGCCATCCATGTCGAAGGCAATGGCGGCGTGGCCTTGCTCCCAGCCGTAGAGAAATCGCTCGGCGCCGTAGCGGATCAGGGTACGCTCGATCTCGGCGCGGGACTGCTCCGCGCTCACGGCGGTGTCAGCGGCGTACTTCGCCATGATCACCTCGCTCGTCGCGGGTATCCGCGTCGCCATAGCGGAGGAGACGGACGAGGGCCTGCTGGCCGGCAGCCAGCCACTCGGCCAGGGCCTGGGCGGCGCGCCGCTTGTCGCCGTCGTAGCGGAGGAGGAACTCGGCCTCGATCTTCTCAACACCAGTGCTCATCGGAACGCCTCCCTCTGTCTGCTCCAGCGTCAGGTCTGAATACGGAACGAGCGCCGCAACCGGGAGATTGTAGCGGGTGACGATGACGCGATCACCCTGGGCTACTCGTTCGAGCGCGGCGACGGCGGCTGGCCGCAGGTCGGCGCTGCTAATGGTGGGTGGCTTCGCCACGCTGCCCCCTTCGTGTATAACATCTTGTACAGATGGATTGTACAGGATGTTGGATAGATTGTCAACCGCTTCTGCGCTGTATTTTGCGACGAGATGCCAGATTGGGCAATGGCCCGCCTGATGACAATGCCGTGCGAAACGCCCCGCCTTCCCGGTCGGGGCGTTTCGCATCAAACACGCGCCGTTCTCTTGACATGGCGGTTTACCAGAGTATAATGGCCGTAACGGCTCTACTACGGTCCTATCTGGCGAGGAACCGAGCATGCATCGCTCCTCGGCGCGTGCTGGCAACATGCGCCATGTTCACACGAGCGCGCTCTTGGCGCTTGTTGCGCTATTCGTCGTCGCCTCCGCGTCGGCTCAATCGGACCGACCCCGCGATACGGCCCGGCTCATCGACGAGTATCGCACCTCCCTCGGCCTGCCCCAGCTCCACTACGACAACCGCCTGACCACGGCTGCGCAAGCCCACAGCGACACCATGCTTGCCATCGACTGCTTTGCTCACACCTGCCCTGGCGAGCCGGTGGCCGGCCAACGCGCCCTGGCAGCGGGCTACCCATCGAGCGGTGTAGGGGAGATAATCGCCCGTGGCATGCTCATGCCCGTCGACGCTGTTGCCGCCTGGCGGGGCAGCCCGGCGCATGACGAGATCATGCGCGGCCAGTGGGCCGATGTCGGCTGTGGCGTCGCGGGCGCCGACGGTGGCATCGGCTCAGGCCGTGGCCCATTCTGGACGTGCGTGTTTGGCAACCCTGGCGCGCCGCCCTGGGGCGGCCTCCCGACGCTTCCGCCGCCCGGCGTGACACTCACCCCGCGTCCACCAACGCCAACTCCCACGCCTGACCCGCGCGGCCCGCTACCGGCCGGCTGACGTATGTACACCTTTGTCCCGCTGTCCCTGCTCAACATCCCCGTGCCGCTGGCGGATTGCCGCCTGGTCGGAACGACGTGCTACCTGGCCCTCGTCACCGACTACGACGCAAGCGCGTGGAGCGTAACCGACTACCTGCACGGGACGTACTGCGTGGGGCTACGCGAGCGCAGCGTGTGGTGCGCGTGGGGGCGGAAGTGAGCGACGCGGTACATAACGAGACAACTAAAAAGCGCAGGCGTCGCACATGGGAAGCGGCATTTCTGGCGTCTCTGGCGCTGACGGGCAACGTGACGGAGTCGGCGAAGGCTGCTCACATCACGCGCCCGAAGGTGTACGAGTTTCGCACCGCCCATCCAGACTTCGCCGCCGAGTGGGAAGCGGCGCTGGACCAGGCCGCCGACGTGCTGGAAACCGAGGCCCGTCGACGCGCCGTCGACGGTGTGACCGAGACGGTGTACCAGGGCGGCAAGGCGGTGGGGACGGTGCAGCGCTATTCGGATACGCTGCTCATCTTCCTTCTCAATGGTATGCGGCCAGAGAAGTACAAGCAGGTAGTCAACAACCAGATCACCGGCAAGGGCGGCAAGGCGCTTGATGTCGTGATGAGGTGGAACGATGGCACTGACGACGGCGAGTAGGGCGCAGATGCGCGTCACCCTGCCGCCGTTGCATGGCGGCCAGCAGGTCGTCGCCCGTGACGCGGCCCGGTTCCGGGTGATCACGGCGGGACGGCGTTGGGGCAAGACGCGCCTCGGCTCGCTCCTGTGCGTGATGACCGCCCTCTCTTCCCGTCGCGCCTGGTGGGTGGCCCCATCCTACCCGGTCGCTCAGATGGGCTGGCGCGAAGTGAAGCGGCTGGCGCGGCAACTGCCCGGCGTGACCGTCCGCGAGGTGGACCGCATCGCCCACTTCCCCACGGGCGGCTGGGTGCAGGTCCGAAGCGCCGACAACCCCGACAGTTTGCGCGGGGAGGGCCTCGACTTTGCCGTCCTCGACGAGTGCGCCTTCATCCGCGAGGAAGCATGGACCGAGGCGCTCCGCCCGGCCCTGTCCGACCGCCAGGGCCGCGCCCTGTTCATCTCGACACCCGCCGGCCGTAACTGGTTCTGGCGGCTGTGGCAGCGGGGACAAGACACGACGCAGAGCGACTGGCGCAGCTGGCGCTTCCCGTCGGTGGACAATCCCTATCTGCATCCACGCGAGATTGAGGCGGCGCGCGGCGACCTGCCCGAGCAAATCTTCCGCCAGGAGTACCTGGCCGAGTTCATCGAGGAAGGCGGCGTGTTTCGTCGGGTGGCGGAGGCCGCCACAGCGACCCGGCAGGCGTCGCCGTGGCCGACTCACAGCTACGTCATCGGCGCGGACTTCGCCAAGCATCAGGACTTCACGGCCCTGGTGGTCGTCGATGCTACCACGCGCGAGGCGGTCTACATGGACCGCTTCAACCGCATCGACTATGCGACCCAGGTCGGGCGGCTGTGGTCGCTCTACCACCTGTTCAAGCCCGTGGCCGTCGTCGCCGAACGCAATAGCATGGGCGAGCCGGTGATTGAGCAGTTGCAGCGGGGTGGGATGCGCGTCACCCCCTGGACGACGACCAACGCCAGTAAGGCGACCATGATTGACGCCCTGCAACTGGCCTTCGAGACGGGGCAGCTTCGCATCCTCAACGACCCGACGCTGGTCGGCGAGTTGCAGGCATACCAGGCCGAACGGCTGCCGGGCGGGATGCTTCGCTATGGCGCGCCGAACGGGATGCACGACGATACGGTCATCGCCCTGGCTCTGGCCTGGCAGGGCGTGATGGCCGGGAGCGGCGCATCCGTCACCAACTACCGAACGGCGTGAGTGAGTGACGAGTAGCGAGAGAAGAGCAAGCCATGATGGACCTATCCACCCTCGACGACCCCATTGCCGAAGAGCGCGCCGACGCGCTGCCCAACGCCACGGCCCTGAGCGACTACCGCCAGTACGCGCGGGGCCGCCAGCGCGACGCCCTGACGCCGGGCGAGCAGCGCATCCTCGCTAACTCGCTGCGTCACCTGCTCACCGACAACCTGTGCCGCGCGGCGCTGCAAGCCCTCACCAACCCCCTCAAGATCGCGCGCCTCGACGTGGCGGGGGAGGGGCCAGGGGCCGACGCCGTGCGCGCCTTCGTCGACGACGTGGCGACCCTCAACGCCCTGCCGACGCTCTCCCGCGCCGTTCACTGGGCGATGCTGCGCGACGGCGACCACGCCCTGAGCCTCAAGTGGCACGCGCCGACGGGTAAGGTGCTCCTCCAGCGCGAGGCGTGGTGGAACGGCACGCAGGGCCTGTTTGTCGCCTACAATGACGACGACCGCGTGCGCTACGCCGTTAAGGAGTGGCCTGTGGCGGACGGCTGGCGACGCACCCTCTACTACCCCGACCGCATCGAGCGCTACCGGCGCGACGCGCGGATGGACGCCTGGACGCCGTTTCCGCTGCCCGAGGACGGCGGCGTGTGGCCCGTGCCGTGGGTGGACAGCCGGGGCGCGCCTCTCAACCCGCCCTTCGTCCACTTCGCCAACGTCCAGGTCCCCAACGACGGCGCGGGCAGCGAGGACGACGACGCGCCCGACAGCCGCTACGGCGTGAGCGAGCTGGACGGCGGCGTGCTGGGCCTCCAGGATGCCGTCAACCAGGTCTTGCGGGACGTGCTGGCGAGCGCGGCGTTTGCGGGCTTCCCGATGCTCGCCCTGATGGGCTTCCCGCCGATGCTGGACGCGACGGGCGCCGAGACCCCCTTGACGGTCGAGCCGGGCGCGGTGCTACGCTCGAGCGACGCGGGGGCGCGGGCCGAGCGCATCGAGCCGGGCAGCATGGCGGAACTGGAGCGGGCGCTAGGGATGCTGCTCAAGGCCTTCTCCCGCGCCACGACCGTGCCCCTGGGCAAGCTCGTCGGGGCGGACTGGCCGAGCGGGACGGCCCTCATCCTCTCCATGCTGGACTACTTCGAGAAGCTGGAAGCCATCGCCGATGCCACCGCGCCCATGTGGGCGAGCGTGATGCACAAGGCGACGCGCCTGGCCAACACCTTCGCGCGGGCGGGCCTCGACGAGAGCCTGCCCATCACCGTCGAGTACGCGCCGGTCATCCGCTACGACGCGCTGACTCAGGCGAAGGTCGCCACGGCCATCGCGCCCTTCGTGAGCGAGGCCGAGGTACTGCGGACGCTGGGATACACCCAGGCGCAGATCGACAGCATCCTGGCCGAGCGCGCCGACGACCAGGCGCGCAACCCAGAGGTACAGCGCACGCTGGCCGAGGTGCAGCGCACCCAGGCGATTGTGGCCGCCGAGCAACGCGCCGCGCAGCCGGGCACGATGACGCCGGACACGGCGGCGCTGATGGACCGCATCACCCAGGCGGCAGGCGGCATCGAAGGAGGGGCATGATGCCAGGCAAGAAGGGCGGGAAGCACGGGCCGAGCATCAAGGCCGCGACCATGTACGAGGGCTTGAAGCGCAAGGGCATGAGCAAGTCGAAGGCGGCGGCCATCTCCAACGCCTGGGCGCGGGATGATGGCAAGGTCGGCCCTGGCAAGAAGGGCGGCAAGAAGGGCAAGAAGTAGCGTGCCCCTCACACCGGCCCTGCTGGAACTGCTCACCCGCGCCACCGCTGACCCGCGCGTGTCGCTCGCCGAGGCCGACGCCCTGGCCCTGGCTCGCCAGTACGGGGCGCGTGGCGTGCGCGTCAAGCCGTCGGCCCTGTCGCTGCGGCTCGCCGACGCCGTGACCGGCGACATCCTGCCCGCCGACGTGAAGCAGGCTGAGACGCGGCTGGCGCGCCAGCTACGCACCCATCCGGCGACCCTGGGCCAGCGCCTCGTGCGCGCGTCCAACGCCGAACGGCAACGTCACAGTGACGCCCTCCAGGACGCCTTTGAGCGCGACGCGCGACGGCTGGCGAGTGAGCTGGCAACGTCCGGCGACGTGGCGACGTGGCAGCGCAAGATGGGGGCGCGGGTGATCCAGCACCTGGTGGAACAGCGCACGCTGGGCGCGGCGCGGCCCTTGCGCGACAGCGAGCGGCGGCAGATGGCGGCGACGGTGCGTGAGCAGACGGCGTACCTGTCGCGTTTCGCCGACGAGGTGGCCGTGCGGGCGCTGCAAGGGAAGCCGCTCAGTGAGGCGGCCATCGCCCAACGCGCGGCGCAGTACGGTGGCGTCGGGCGCGCGGCCTTCTACACGGGCATGGAGGGTAGCGCGACGACGCAGCGCGGCTACGTGGCGCGCTACCGAAGCGTAGATAGCCCAACGACCTGTAGTCGTTGCCATGCGGCGGAAGGCTACTATCTTGTCGGATCCGGCCCTCTGCCTGGCGAGGTGTGTCTAGGTCGTCACCGCTGCCGTTGTCAGCGGATTATCGAGTACAACCCCGAGATCTATGACAAGCTGCTCAGGCAAGCGCGGATTGCTTGACAGGGACGGATAGTGAGCGAACAGGTCAGACAGCCAACGGGTAAACTCGCTGCCCCTTACAACGCTCTCCGAGACGCGTACAACACTGAAGCCACGGGCGCGGGCGCGCTCGCTCTTGGCGGTGTCGCGGGCCTTGACCTTCTCCGACCTGTGCCAGTAGTCGCCGTCCACCTCAATAAGCAGGTTGGCAGCGGGCGCGTACAAGTCGAACACGTCACGCCCCGCCGCCTTGTACTCTCGCAGAACGGTGACGCCCTGGGCTTCGAGGGCTGTTCTCACGGCACGCTCAGGGAAGGTTTCGCCAACGAACCGTCGATAGCACACGAACGAACAGAAGACATTGCGTGTGTCATCGGTCAAGCGAGACGGCTGAACGCGGTGCGTCTTGTGGCAGGTCGGGCATTCGGCCATCACCGGCGGCCGGCGGCACTCCTCCGAACAGTGACGGCGCGTTCCCTGTCCTGTGTGGCGAAACCTCTTGCCGCAGGTCTCGCAGATGCTCCATTGCTGCAAGGCGCGCTTGCATTCCATCGAACAGACGTTGTACCTGTCGGCGGTGGAGGTGGTTACGTCGTACACCTTTCCGCAGACTGGGCAAGTCTTCGTGACGCGCCCATTCCCGATGCACTCGGCAGAACAGTATCGTTGGTCCGGCTTCTTGGGATGAAACTCTTTCTCGCATCGCTCGCAGACACGCGGCGGTCGATTGGTCCGCTTGCGCGTGTCATTCTCCCATCGCTTTATCACGCCGCATCGCTGGCACAGCGTCCCTTCATGCGTCCGTCGTCCTCGTGTCGAGGGCGCAAGGGGTCTTTCCTTGCCGCAGACGGCACACTTTACTATGCGGTCGGCCATGTAGCTCCCCCAACAAAAGAGAACCCCGCCGTTTCTATCTTGCTTGCGTTGCTGAGGCGCATACAAGGAAACAGCGGGGTCCGACCAACGATAGCACAGCCCGTTGCGGGTGGCAAGCACGACTACTTGTATACGCCTCAGCACTCCCATTATAGCACAAACGAGCGGGTAGATCAACGGGCGCGTTGCCGATGCACGCGGGAACTGGTGTACGACCCCGCCGCCTACGCGCGGCTCACCGGGAGGGTAGCGGCATGATGCGATGGCTGAAGGTTCAGCAAGTACGGCTGGCGTTCATCGGCGAGGCGGTGCGCGACTATCTCGCGCGCGTCGAGGCGGTGGAGCGCGTCCAGGGGCCGCCGTCGGTGCGTGGCGTCGCCGTCACCCTCGTCAACCCCAACGGCACGCCGACGGCAGATGAGGTGCGACGCATCGCCGCGCGCCTCGGTGTAACGACGGAGGCTGCGGTGGAAGCGGCGTCCACTGCGGCGACCGGCGCGGGGCGGACTGTCGAGACGACGGCCCAACATGCCCCGCGTCCCCAAGAGTGGCAGAAGGGGCCGACGCCGGTGCTGGGCGGACTGATGAGCCGGATTGACGACCACGGCTCATCGTCTGTGTTCTCGGCCGTTCCCGCCGTGTGGGGCTATGGCCTGACGCCTGGGGCGACCGTGCGAGATTACGCACACAGTCTGACCGACCCCTACGAGATTATGCAGCGGTACGTCGATGACTGGCCCTCGATGCCGATGCGCTCGTTGTCCAACGACAACTACGACCGAGTATGGATTGCCCAGGGCGACCACATCGAGGCGATGGGCGTGGGTGACACGCCGCAGGAGGCGGCCATCGAGTACGCCCGCGCCGTGGCCGACCTGCTGCGACCGACCGGCGGCCCTGACGCCCTGGACAGCAAGCAGCAGATACGCGCCCAGCTCGCCGCCTGTCGTGGCGAGTGCGGAGACGGGCCGTGCGGCTGCCCTGACTACAGCGAGTGGAGCCGCTGATGTGGCGCGCGACGACCTTCACGAACGACCGGGGCAAGGTCGAGTCACACGTCTACCCGGTGGTGGACGTGTGGGACCACGAAGAGTCGTCTCAG
>ENA-UOWG01003957-UOWG01003957.1-activated-sludge-metagenome-genome-assembly--contig:-NODE-3957-length-10731-cov-3.791963_pt1 | contig 10731 bp, 9 predicted proteins | sample MGYA00238147_ERZ761563 | MGnify/ENA primary metagenome ERZ761563 (study PRJEB28884, sample SAMN05720216) | anaerobic digester metagenome | isolation source: active sludge of municipal... | reverse complement strand
ACGAGATAACCTACGGTGACTGGAGTTCAGACGTGTGCTCTTCCGATCTCAATCCAGCAGGGAATATGCCGGTGAAACGGAGTGCCCGCGAACCGGTCCCGGTGCGTGTTCTTGGCGAGCCTGTTGGCGTTTACGCCATAGGTTTGCCCCTTGTGCACCAGGCCGAATCCATGAGGGATCATCACATAGCCGCTGCGCGTGCGCGCGGTGATTTCGGCCTCGACCTCGACTGAGCCGGCTTCGGTCGTCACCCTTATCATGTCTCCGTCTTTCAATCCGAGATTGTCTGCATCTTCCTGGCTGATGATGCAGGTGCACGCCCTCTTGCCCTCGTTCCATGCAGGATCGCGCATAATCGTATTCGCGTTGAAGTTCATGTGACGCCCTGACGACAGTATGAACGGATATTTCTTGTCCTGGGCCAGAGCGGCCTTTTCCCTGCCCGGTTCGATCTCGGCAAGCCATTCCTCCATCTCGGGAATCAGAACATTTATTTTTTTGTCCTCGGTGCTTAAATCCGAAAAGTTGTCATCGGGGTCCGATTTCCCTATCCAGAGACCCTCTGGATGGTCGATGATCGCCTTGAAAATCTCCTCGCCGATAAGGGGCCCCTTTGGGAATCCCGCCCTGACCGCGGATTTTTTGAAACCTCCGGGAGCGTTCATGAGCATGGCCCAGAGATTTGCGAGGTTGCCCGATCCCATCTCCCCGCCGAGGGTTTTCATGACGATGAACGGCATGACTTTCATAGCCGACGGATTGTCCTTGACGTAATTGATGAGCTCCATGCCGAATTTAAGCCTGTTTTCCTTCGCGGCAGCGTACAGGCTCTGGGGGATTTCCGGAATGAAGCCCATACTGTCGGCGATTCGCATATGGATTTCCCCGAGCTCAAGAGGCTCGCCTTCAGGCTCGACGACAGGCCTTCTCATCTGGAAGTATATCTCCGGCCAGGTCCAGGGAAAGAACGTGCCGTCCCAGGATTCATATCCGGTCCTGGCAGGCAGCACATAATGCGCCATGGCGGCGGTTTCTGTCATGGCCACATCGCACACCACGAGAAGATCCAGATTCGAAAAAGCCTGTTCGTAGGCTGTAGTGTCGGCAAACGATCGAAGGGGGTTCGCCTGGCAGCACATGACGGCCCTCAGTCTATCCGGCTTGCTGCTCATTATTTCTTCGGGCATGACGTTCGGCGGGAACAATCCGCACAGCGCCGGGAACCCGGTTTCCACCGTGCGCCATGTTTTTTCTTCGCGCTCGTCCGAGTGGCCGACAATGGGCATGAGCGTACCGGGAATCACGTTGCACCCGGGCAGGCATAAATTTCCGGTGATCGCGGAAAGTATGATTATAAGGTAGCAAGTCAGGGTGCTGTGACGGTTCATGTAAACGCCGAGATCCGGATGTATCGATGTCTTTCTTGCGCGCATCTGCCGGCATAGCTCCCGGACCTGCTCGTAATCGAGCTCGCAGGTTGCGATGGCTTCCCGCGCATCGAATCCTTCGAACCATTTTTTTATCTCGTTGAAACCGTTTACGTGATTCCTGATGTAATCATCATCGGTCAACCCCTCGCTGATGACGATTGCGATCATCGCCTTGAAAAGCAGCGCATCGGCTCCGGGCCTTACGGCGAGATGAATGTCCGCGATCTCGGCAGTTTCGGTCCTGCGGGGATCGATGATCACGAGGAGCTTTTGTGGATCTTTCGAAAATTCCCGGAGCACGAGCGGAGCGCGCGGCATCTGGTGGCTCATCATCCCGTTCCATCCGATTCCTATGAGCATTTCGGAATTCGCTTCATCCGGGATCGAAAATTTGTACTGCTTCCCGGTCGCCCTGCCGTGGGCCCAGAACTGGCCGGTGAGCTCCTGGGCGATGGCATTGTAGTGATACCGGGAGCCGATAGCGCGCATCAGGGTGACCCCGGCCGCGGCTTCGAAATGGCAGCCCTGCCCTCCGCCGCCCATGTACGCGTACGATCGGGGGCCGTGCTCGCCGACGATCTGTTTGAGCTTCGATGCTATCTCCCCTATGGCCTGGTCCCATGAGATCTTTTCGAATCCCGATCCGGTGCGCCTGAGCGGATGGGTGAGCCGGTCGGAATGGTGCTGATGATAGGAGATATTGACTCCCTTGCGGCACACGTACCCCCTGCTTCTCGGATTGTCCCTGTCTCCCTTGACCCTGACAATCCGGTTGTTTTCGATTTCAACTTCGAGACCGCAATTCTGCGCGCAGAGCACGCAGCCGGTTTTTTTCCACTCTCCCATGTTACTCTCCTCTGTTGCCGCCGTTATTGTCTGTCGGATAAGCCTGAAATTTTAAATAACGCCCCTGTTTTTCGCGATCATCATCATCTGCTCGCCGCTCGTCGCGGGAGGCACTTTTCTCTGCGACGCAGGTTTCGCGGCAAGAACGACCGCATCCGCCGGGCAAGCCGTGACGCACAGGCCGCAGCCGATGCACCGATCGAGATTGACGCTGGCAGTACAATCCGGGGACATCGAAATCGCCTCCATCTGGCAGCGTTCGAGGCACGCTTCGCAGCCTGTGCAGTTTTCCGCCTTGATCGCAGCCTGATAATTGGAGAAGACCATATCCGCCGGTTTCGGAAATTTCTTTATCGCTCCCAGAACCCCGCAGCAGTCCCCGCAGCAGTTGCACATGCCCGCAGGGTTCAGGGCAGTGCCGGGCTGCGTCACGAGTCCCGCCTCCTGGGCTTTTTCCAGGATCGATACAGCTTCAATGAAATCCACCTGCCTGCCCAGCCCGTTATCAAGGTAATATTTTGCCATCGAACCGAACATGAAACATGCCTCCATCGGTTTGCCGCATCCCATATCCTGAGTTTTTTTCGTTTTCCTGCAGATGCAGTCAGTGACCACGATCGTTTCGTTTTTCTCGAGAATGGCGCGCGCGTCGTCGTATGGAGCCACCTGCGGAGTGACGGTTATGGATTTTCCTACCGGCACCGTCCTGATGAACAACCCGTTGACTCCGGCAATGGCATTGTTGAATCCCTCCCTGAAATACTGTTCAACCATGGTCGCAAGCTCCCTGTCGAGTTCTTTAACATGAAACTCATAGAGCCCGTGCATGAACGGTATCGCCCCGTATCTGGCGCTTTCACCCTTCTTCAGACGAAAAAGAAGCCCCCGCCCGGCCATGTCCTCAAGTCTGCGGGAGACCTCATCCACCTGCATCCCGATACGGACGGCTATCGATTCAGGCTCCTCAATTTTCGGGGACAGCTTCAGAAACATTTCCGCATCTTCATGGCTGAACAGTTTTTTCAGTATCATGATTTCAATTCCGGATTCTGTTTCCGGAAAGCCCAGCGAGTACATATCAAGCCTTTGCTGCAATGACCGATAGAGTTCATCTGCCATATCCCTGCTCCCTCCCGATAATTGTTTTCATGAATTTTCAAGCCTTGAGTTCAAGAATGGCTTTTTCAAGATATTCCATTGAGTGCATCACGAAGCTTACCTGGCCGGTGGCCTTTGTCATGCCGACCGATCCTTCGACAATAGAGATCATGAACTCGGCAGTTTTTTCCGGGTCTGCATCGTCCCTTATCTCTCCGGCCTCTTTCCCCTGGCCGATCAGGGATACTATCATCTTTTTCCACATGGTGATTATCTTCAGGGCCTCTTTTCGCAGCTCCGCGTGTGTATCGTCGGATTCGACAAGCGTATTGAGTATCGGGCATCCTCCGAAGGAAATGATATGGCTTGCAATGTTACTGTAAAGCCTCGGGTAAACCAGGAGTTTGTCAATGAATGCAGTCGCCCGGGTGATTTCATTATCGATGATCCTGATGATGGACTCTGCGTTATGCCTGAATGCGCATAGGGCTACCTCATCCTTGTTTTCGAAATTTCCGTAGATGCTGCCCCTTGTCAGGCCCGTCGCTTCAGTGAGATCAGAAATTGAAGTGCCCGCGTATCCCTTTTTGTTGAAAATCGGGGCTGTTTTTCGTATGATGTATTTTTTTGTCTTTTCAGCTTTAGTAATTTCTTCAGGATTCATGAATAAATAATACCGATCGGTATTATTTATGTCAACAAATATTCTTGTCCTGGAAGCATTAATTTAAGTATAACATTGAAGTTCTCAGTGAGGAGCGGACACTCGACAATCTGCAGAATGTCAAACGTGCGGCGGCTCTTCTCTGGGAAAAAATGGATTCATTCCGGTCTTCTTGATCGTTTTCTTTTTCCATTCAATCAAGCTATCCATTTAAATTACTGAATTCAGATCATAAAATTGGACAATCCGTGATTGTTCTCTACTAGTTCCCATTATCATTTGGTTTATTGTTATAATCGGGGATATCTTCAGTTCCTGGTTTCAATTCAAAAATTCCTACAAATAAGTTCTTCATTGTCCTATTTACGTTTTGATTGAATTTGATTATCCTAATAAATGAATTTGATACAAAAGGAGAAGTTCATGAAATACATTCTGGCAATTATACCGGTTTTGGTAATAACATTTATATCTTGTTCTGATTCAAGCGACCGGACAAGTCGCTACGTTTCAACAGTAGCAACAGTCGGTGGTAACCCCGACGGCGTCACCGTTGCCGGATCGGGCAACATCTATATCACCGATATTCTGAACGGCGATATCAAACAGATAAATCAAGAAGGCACGGTAACAACCCTCTCGCTTGACGGCGACTCTCCATCGCATCCTGACGGCATAACCGCAGTAACAGAAAATTTCAAAGACATTCTCTATGTCGCCGATACAGGCAGCAATGACCCTGATTCGACCGATGGATCAATCATAAAAATCGAGGTCGACCTGACTGCCGATCCGTCCACCGCAGATGCCGGATCATCCACGTTCGTGGACAGCGCCGTTCTGGAAAATCCGACCGGAATAGCCCTTGACGCGGACGGGAACCTCTATGTGGCAGACCAGTCCTCGGGTGACATATATAAAATTCCATTGGACCCCGACACCCATCTGCCTGAAACGCCTGTAAGTCTGACCGATGTGAGCTCGAGCGGAGACATTGACGAACCTCATGGACTCAGCCTTGTCACCAACGAAGACAATTCAGTGACCATATACACAACAGACCAGGGCAGCGACAGCAACAATATCGTCACGATCGACATCCCTTCCTCGGGCAACACGACAGAAGCGGAGGTTACTGAATTGACCCCTGAATCTGACGGAGGGAATGTGACTGATTCCATTACCAATTCGACATTCAACAAGCCCCATGGAGTCGCCATCGGCTCAAATGGCGCAATATTCATCTGCGACGAAAACAACAACCGGGTGCAGATTATAACGCCCGGTGGCAATGTCGTTACTTTCGCCGGTAGCGGAATCGAAGGCGACACAGACGGAGAAACCGGATCGGTACAGTTCAGCAAGCCGAGAGGTATAGGGATTGACAAAAATGGAGATATCCTGGTCTGCGATTACGGGAACGGCAAGGTCAAAAAGATCGAGCGGTGACGAATTATTACAAAATTTCTACGGCTATAAGGCAAACGTCATCCTCAAAGCTTTCAGAACCCCTGAATGATATGAGATCTTGATACAACCGGGAGAGAAACTGCCCGCCCTCCAGGCTCAGCGACGGCAATACTTCCTTGCATAATATCTTCTCGAACAGGCGGCCGCTTTCGTCGCTTGCCTCGGTGAGGCCGTCGGTAAAAAGCAATATTCGGTCCCCGGGCTGCAGGCCGATTCTTTTGCTTTCAAAACGGATATCCTGTATCGGGCCGATGAAGCTTCCCCTGGATGCAAGCACGATGGTCTCACCGCGCCGGCACACTATCGGGAACGGATGTCCTGCACGCGCATAGACCAGCTCCATTGCGGACGTGTCGAGAATCGCGTAGCAGGCGGTGATAAACCCGGTAGTCGCTATGTCTTTTATGCCGCGATTTATGTAGGATAGAAGCATTCCCGGGTCATGCGCCGCGTCTCCGGCCGAACTTACCAGTGTCTTGAGCATCGAGGTGACCAGCGCTGCGGGTATTCCATGCCCGGTGGCATCGCTGATAAAGATTCCTTTACGCTTTTCTCCAAGATCGATAAAATCATAATAATCTCCTCCGAGCTCCTCCATGGGTTTATATATGACGTTTATCCCCGCGCCTTCGATCTGCGGCGGCTTTTCAGGCATAATACTCCGCTGCATTGCCCGCGCGATGACCAGTTCCTTCCCGATGGCGTCAAGCAGTGCGGTTATCCGGTGATTGTCGAGATCGATGATCTTGCGCTGCCGGAAGACCTGGCGTATGTAATATTCAAGGGTGAACGAAGCGAATATGCCGACAGCCAGCGCGCTGAGGAAAAAGAAGTTGTTGTTTATGAAGACGAGAAATCGGCGGCTTTCAAATCCATGAACGGTCATGTCCTGCAGGAAAAGCGCGACGAGTTCGTATGCCGCCACGATAATCAACGATGCGATGATAGCATAGTAAAATCGAAGCCTGAGAATAGTAAAAATCCCTGCTATGACTATCATAAGCCCCGAATAATACGATGAGTAGCCGGGTTCGTATTCTTCGGCAAACCCGATCATTGCGACGATACCGATACCAGTTATGACCCCGCCGAGCAAGAGCCCCGACTGTATATATTTCCACGCTTTTTTGACGTACGAAAGCGCTATCAGCGCCGATAGAAACGGCAGCACGACGCCGAAACGGATGATCCAGGCTTTCTCCCTTGTAGCAGGCAAGGTCCAGAAGTCAAGCACGCCGAAAATCGCGTAAAGAACAATCGTCAATATAAGGGCAAGGCGGATGAACAAAAGCGAATTTATATTGTAATCCTTGATGAATTCCCGTTCGAGATCGGGCTTGAATGTAAGTTTCGGCAGTTTCATTATGCTGATAACCCGGCATCGGCGATCACCGGATAGCCGGCCGATCAAATAATAATCTATCTTCCATTTACAGACTTCGGATGACAGATTATTATATCCCGGAAACAAACGGACATCAACATATTATTTATCTACGATAAACGCAAGATCATTCTGCGAATGCACGAGAACACTGACATTCGGCCATATTTGATTTATCCGAATTTTTTAAGCTCATCGGTTTTTTTGGCAGATGGTTCAATGCCGGATTCAATGTTTCTTTTTTTGATTGCTTAAACATGCCGTATTGAATAAGATTGAACAGTCAATATCGTCCAATCAACCAGAGGAGGTACCCCATGTTGTTCGGAGATTATTCATTAGCGCCCTATGCGGATGCCGCGAAGCTCGCAGTAAGAAGCGTCGACAACTTCGACTGGACCTTCATCCCGCTTCTCGCTTTTGCCGTGATAACCTATGCTTTTCTCTATGACAAAAAGGACTACAAGGCCATTGTCGCGGGACTGGCTCTTTACGGAGTTCACTGGCTCTATGAAATAGGCAACGCGGTCATATGTCACGTTTCGGGGTACGCGCTGTGGACCGTATCCGCTGAAAGCACCTCTTTCATTTTACTGATCGGCGTGTGCTGGGAGCTTTCCATGATGTTCTCTGTCGCGGGCATCGCAGCATATAAATTTCTGCCCAAAGACAGGAACATGAAAATTTTCGGCCTTGACAACCGCCTGATTTTCGCGGTGACGACCGCACTTGCGTTCAGCCTCGTCGAGATATTCCTGGCTTCGACGCCGGCATTTATATGGGTTTACCCGTGGTGGGGAGCACTCCCGGTGTTCATTACGACGTACATTCCTTTTTTCCTGGCGTCCAACTTCGTTCCCGATATGAATCCGCGAAACCAGAAGCTGTTCCTTGGAATAATATGGGGGGCCGATGCAGTGCTGCTCGCGGTTCTTGCGCCGCTGGGCATTATTTAAATCCGAAGCGTCGAGTTCAGGGATTCGCTTTATTTCCATTGCGGATTACCGGGATTTCGAACCGGATTAATATGGACAAATATTGCGGGCGGTTTCATCCTGTCCCGGAAGGATCAGGATGTTTTCGCTCGAAAAAATGATAAACCGCTGCAGGCCGGGCCACGGCGCATCATGCGCCCTGTGCTGCGGCAGCCACAACTATGCTGCGGCGCCCGAAGAGATTGAATCCATATTCATCGATCGAGGACTCGACCGGACAATATCAATTCACGGCCACCCGGAGGACTGTTCCGGGAAAAAACTTTTCGATGATGCAATCCAGTGTCCGAACGTCGGCATGAGCCGTGAAGATCCGGGAATAATATGCTGTCTGGTTTACGATTGCACCGCTCGCGAAAATGCGATAAGTTCGTTCTTCAATGGAACGTGCAAAAATTTTTTTTGCGCGGCGTGGGACAGCCTTACAGACGAAGAGGTTCTGTTCGCAGCGGAACTCATGAGCGACTGGTATTACTACAGCCTTTTTATCAACGACATCGAATCGTTGAAAGAAGAATTCTCGACGTACGGCTCGCCGCAGCATGTTCCCGTCAACAGGCTCGCCGAGATAAAGGAAAAACTGGTTCAGCGGTTGATCGACGAGGACGGGAAATGACCGAGGCAGCCGCAGCCTGATTCCATGCCCTCGAAGCTTAGAACTCGACGATATTTTTCGGCCTCAGGTTGTTCTCCATCGTCCAGAAATGCACCTTCCCGTGGGATATCCTGAATATGATCAGTCCCGGGCTGTCGGCGGCGAGACCGAATTTTTTCAGAAAAGGCCTGTCCCGGAGGACCTTCTCTTTCAGCGTTAGGTCGTCCAGAAACTCGACCTCCCCTTCGAGCCTCATCATTTTCCCGATCATACCTTCCTGACGATAGAAGCACACTTCGGTCTTCGGATTTTTCTTGAGCTGATGATAAAATGGCTTAACCGTGCCGGTCTGAAAATAAAATCCCGTTTTATCGGCGAACCAGAACCCGAGAGCTCTGACGCGCGGCTGGTCTCCGTCAATTGTAGCGAGGTAGCATATCGGGTTTTCATTGGCGAACCTGATATATTCATCCATGGGATTGCCTCTCTTTCACAGAATTACGAACAATCCAACAATTATATGAGGGCTGTCAAGAAACTAATCTATGAAACGGAACAGATTTTATTTTGCATAATAAATGTGCGTGACATTTTAATCTTTATAGTGCAAAATGCCGAAATTAAAACAATAATATCTTACCTGATTTTAGAAAGGGGAATCACCGACCGATGAACGCCGAAATGAAAAGGTTTTTCCGCAAGATGATCATTAATTCCCTGACCACTCAGCAGGTAGAATATCTCGGCACGAAAATCGACCCGAAGTTCAACCTTCACCGCGAATCGGGATTCGCCTCGAGCGTACCGGTCCCCAGACAGAACGCCGCACAGACTTTCATGAGTTATTTCAACAGCGACGAAGACATGGTCCGTATTTTCTCATACATGCTGCAGCACGAAGGCGAACGTCTGTACAACCGGGATCTGGTTATATGGGGGCGTGACGAATTTATTTCCATGCTGCGAATGGATAAATGGATTTACGATCCGGAGCTTAAAATGTTTCTGCTGGACCCGTTTTACGAGCACGAAATTAATTTTCTGAAAAAAATACGCATCATCGACCTCAGGGGCGAGATCAACGTCGATGAGATAATCGGCGAGATCGCATCCGTCTGCCAGAAAATGAGCATTGCCGACCTCGAATGGAGGGTGGTGCTTCGACTTTACGATCTGCAACCGAAGACCGGCGAGCTTATCAGAAAAATAATCGGGATGCTGCTCAACAGGCAGCAGCTTCAGTCGTTCACCCCGGACATGTTCGTCTGCCTCAAGGAACTGGCCATAAACGCCAGCAAGGCGAATTACAAAATACTTTTCGAAAAGCACGTCACCGCCCCGGACGGCATTACTGCGGAAAAAAATTACCATGAATTTCTCAGCCGGTTCAGGGACGAGATTGACGAAAACGGCAACACAAATCTCTTCGAGCTTGCGCGCAAAGACGACCGGTTCATCACCATGACGTTCCAGTCGACCATGGATTCGATAGAGATGTGGGTGACCAACAATCAGAACATCACCGCGATCGAGAAGCAGCAGATAATGAAAAAGCTCGGCATTCATACTTCCCAGAAGGACAGTTTTTTGGGCGACGAGGACGACGAGCTCACAGAAGGTGCCGGTCTGGGAATCACGCTTATACTCAGGGTCCTTCAAACCTATTCATCAGACCCCCATCCCCTTAAAATCGTTTTTTATCCTGAAGCCCTGAAAATCGGCTTTACCCTCAGAAGAAGCGATCTTAAAAGCAAGCTCCCAGACGATCAGGAGCAGTAATAATAATCCCGCTTTTCCAGAATTATTATAAACCCGGCATGAAGTCTGCTTGACAGTTGCTGTAATTGTTAGTATCAATATTAATCATACAGGTTTGGATTGTGTCTGGACGAGCTTCGCCCATTAGAGCTGAAATGATCATAAATTCAGCAAGTCTATTATCAAACAGGAGAGAAAACATGTCGGATAAAAACAGAGAAGATCGCAAAGAAAAGGTAATCGAAGTCCTGAACAAGGCGCGCGCCATGGAGCTTCAGGCGATACATCAGTACATGAACCAGCATTACAATCTGGATGACGCCGATTACGGCGAACTGGCAGCGAACGTAAAATTGATCGCAATAGACGAAATGCGCCATGCAGAGATGTTCGCTGAAAGGATCAAGGAACTCGGCGGTGAGCCTGTGACCGAACCGGCCGACAAGGTCGAGAAGGGCCAGAAAGTCGAGTCGATTTTCCCCTTTGACGCT
>ENA-UOWG01003955-UOWG01003955.1-activated-sludge-metagenome-genome-assembly--contig:-NODE-3955-length-10732-cov-4.390746_pt1 | contig 10732 bp, 11 predicted proteins | sample MGYA00238147_ERZ761563 | MGnify/ENA primary metagenome ERZ761563 (study PRJEB28884, sample SAMN05720216) | anaerobic digester metagenome | isolation source: active sludge of municipal... | reverse complement strand
CGCCAAGCATCCCAACATCATCCCCTACATCACCAGCAAGTATTTCTACGAGGATGGCCTGCCGCTGGTCGGTGGAGAGTTCTGGATAAGGCTGAAGGAGAACGGTATCTATCGCCGCAATCTCGACTCCTACATCGAGAATATGCAGCAGGTATTCCTCGACACGGGATTCTCCGCCTCCATAAGAAAGGCGGAGAAGGATTTCAAGGATAGTGAGAAAGAGGTGGATGCGTTCGTCAAGGAGGCCATTGACTTCTACGCCAAGGGCAACAAGCTCCTTGAGGACAATCTTCGCTATACATATGATAAGTACAAGAACGAATGGCAGACGCCGGAGCCCGGAACGACGACCACATCCATGCAGCGCACCCCGCCGCAGTTCCTCGTCAACTACGCACGTATCAAGGGCATCGAGGAGGACATCTTCAAGTGGGATATCGGTGCCGTGCAGAAGCGCATGGATGACACGTACCTGCTCACGAAGGACGGCGGGAAGCGTTTGCAGGCTCTTGGCCTGACGGCGAACAAGTATGGCGTGGAAGACCGCTGGACCCACAAGGGTATCTACGCGAAGGGCGACAAGTTCGACAAGCAGCTTGGCGCTATGCGCGGCCTCTCCGACACCCTGACCAAGTATGTTTCGCCCCACTACCGCTCGCTCGTCAACATGGACGGCAGCGCCTACTGGCCCGATATCCGCAAGCAGCTCAAGGCCCACGACGATTACAACTGGTCTATCACCAAGAAGCTCGTCACCGGGGCCTACTACGAGATTCCCAACTCCGCCGCCCTCGCTGCCATCGGCGTTCCGATGACGAACCGCAAGGCAATCGACAACGCTCTCGTTGATATCAACGTGGCGTACTGGACATACCGCGCCAAGAGCGAGGGACTCGATACATGGGATGATGCCTACAAGGCGGCGCGGGCTGAGTACATCGCCGAACGAAACAGGATTCTTTCCAAGCCGGGTCTGGAATCGTTGGCCGGTGGACCGGCAAGTCGAGCCTTCTACGTTCTTGGTAACGGTGGCAGGGGTGTGAGTAAGAACTTCCTCAGTCATGTTGTCGCCGAGATGAAGAAGGAGAATCCAAACTACGGTGCTATCGCCGAGTTCTGGATGGACCGCAATCCGTGGAGCGAATCCTTTGAGACAAAGCGTGAGCGGGCTGCGTGGGCATCACTGGCGATGGTCGCGATGGAATACCGCAAGGCCATGAAGCAGGTTTGGAATGAGCAAATGGACTCGACCGGAACAAGCCCGAAATCAAAACTGGGCAAGTCGTACTTGCGTAAACTTGAGAACTATGCAATACTATGGGGTAGGATAGTTCCTGAGTTCAAGAAGAAGTACAACGAACTCGGAGGTGCCGAGTTGCTGACCTCGATGCTGGACCCCAACTACTGATATGGCGCAGCTAGGAGATTATCCGCCTCCCCGGAGGGGCAAGCAACCACGAGGAAGACGGCGGGGAAACGGTTGGCACCAGAACAAGGACGGCTCTTGGACCTTTTACCGCAACGGCGTAGCAGTCGCAACGCAGCCGAAGGCTCCTAAGCCCCCCGCTGGCGAACCTACCGGCGGTGGCGGCGGCGGCGGCGGCGGCGGCGGCGGCGGCGGTGGCGGTGGCGGCGGTGGCGGCGGAAGCTCTACCAAGCCCTACATGAACTATTATACGCGCATCCTGAATATCAAGCCGAACATGGCTTTGGTCAAGAAGGCGGCAGCGGGAAACTACACGATGCAGGAGTTCCAGCTTCTTGTGCAGAGGGAGGACACCAACAGGTTTCTGAAGACATGGCAGGGGCAGCAGGTGGCCGAACAGTTCCGCACCCTGTGGGCAAGAATCTTCCCCAGCCTCGGGAGACAGCCCGGAATCAAGGCACTCAATCTGTTTCTCAAGCAGAAACCATCGAAGGACTACAGGACGATTACGAACCCAACAAGTATCCGTGGTATGTACGCCTTCCTTTCCAAGACAAAGCTCTTCAAGAAGATTTACCCGGAGTTCGCGCATACGCAGTTTGCCCGCACGCTTAACTTCGCCGGGTATCGTCAGTACAAAGACCAGTTCCGTAATGTCTACCGTCAATACACAGGAGGTCTCGCCAGCGATAAGGACATAAGTTACTTCTTCCGCAGCAGAATCGCCCCGCAGGAGTTCGAACAGAACCTCAAGACGATGATGCTGGGTGGAGAGGCTTACCGCTACGCCACCGGAGCGCCGGTCGAGGACGAAACTCAGCGCCGCGCCATCTACGGCAGGCGTGGTTCGGCCCAGACCCTCGCCAAAGTCGCCGCCGCATATCAGGCGCGTGAGGACTTTATGAAGTCCAAGACCATCGACGTGGCGATGGAGCGCGAGCAGGCAACGAACAGAATAGTCCAGAGACGAGCCTACTAACGGGAGCCATCATGGCAGACGAACAGGTTTTTGACCAGACCGACGAAGACGATTTCGACTACGCAGACCTGAGCCCCTACGACGAAGTCGCAGAGGATGAGGAGAAGAAGTCCGATGACATTGTCGTCAGGCTGGCGAAGCAGCAGCGCAGACTGGCGGAGAAGCAGGCCAAGCTTGAGGCGCAGTCCGAACGCGACAAGTTGGTCACGGAGTTCTACTCCACGGCCGATGATACGGCCAAGGAGTTCGCCGACGTTCTGTTGGCCGGAGTTGCCGAGCCCGACAAGGTGAGAAAGATGCTCGACCTTGCCACGGCGAAGGCAGCCAAGGTCGCCGGAGCCGAGCCGCAGGAGAGCGAGGAAGAGGAAGAGGAGAAGAACGTCGAAGAGGCGTTCTCGGCTGCCCCGTCCGTAGCTGCGCCCGAAATCATGGACAAGGGCAAGGAGACTGCGGAGCGGACCCGGAAGGGCGACCCCGGCGCGGCGTGGCTTGAGTTCCTCGCCGCCCCCGCGAAGAGGGGGCCGCTGGACACGGCATAAAGTTTCCGCTCGACGGAGCGGATGGGGCTAACGTGGCCCCGACATAGGCAAGCATTAGCACCTCCATTGTGATGGTGGCTATGCAGGACGCATGGCATTGACCTGCGGTCCGTGCCAGTAAGATGGCCCCGCTTATGGCAGGCGGTGTCAGTGTACTGTAACCCACCCCTACAGGAGGTGACAAATGGCCCTTGCCACCGCGCCCTCTTTCGCGTCGTTTGACGTAACCGACCGAACTCAGGGCAGGGCAGTTGACTCCGTCCTCTGGGACTACATGTTCGCGAAGTCCCGTTTGCTTGAGGTCGTGGGCACCGGCCCGAAAATCAACCAGCAGCGTTATGAGTGGGTCAACATTGGCGCTCCCGCCATCACCGTGACTGCGCTCAACACGACCAACACCACGTTCGACGGCCACGCCACGAACACCGGCCTTGAGCTTTCCGCCGCCGATGCGGCCAAGCTCATGCCGGGGGCTATTCTGGTCAACGTGACGAACGCCACTCCCATTGGCACCTATCAGCGCAACGAGCTGTTGCAGGTCACGGCGGTCGATTCCGCGACCAACATCGTCACGCTCGCTCGTGACATTGGTGCCTATAACTCGGGCAGCGGCTCAGAGGCCCACACTTCCACTGCGGTCCTGCGCATCGTCGCTATCCCGCATCAGGAGGGCTCGGTCGCGTCCCTCGACCCGAACAGCTACAATGCCCAGACCATCCTTGAGAACTACTCGGCCATCCAGACGGTCAAGCTGCAGGTCACCGGCTCGCAGCTTGCCCGCGACATGGAGGTCGTGGCATCCGACATGGAGCGTCAGTACGCCCGTGAGATGCTGAATCTCAAGAACCAGATGGTCGGCGTCCTGCTCTATGGGTTCAACAGTGCAACGGCAGTCGGTAGCGATACCGTCATCCGTTACACGAAGGGCATTCAGGACTTCCTCGTTGACAACCTCGTTGCGGCCAACCCGCTGGTCGATTATACGACCACGACCCTGACCGCAGATGCCGTCAACGCGCTGTTCCTGAAGCTTTGGAACAACGGGGCCGACCCGAGCGAGCCGTACAAAATTGTCACCAGCGGCGCAAGTGCTCAGGTAATCAGCTCTTGGGAGTCGGACAAGGTTCGCACCACGTTTCAGGAGCAGCGTATCGGTCGCCACATCACGGAGTTCGTGAGCGACCTCGGCTTCACCGCCGAAGTCATCGCTGACCCTATCTGCTCCAAGAGCGACCTGTTCATCATCCAGCCCGAGAAGGTCAAAATCGTTCCGTTCCGCCCCTTCATGAAGACGGAGTGGGGCCTTGAGACTTCTTCCCCCAATGGTGACGACATGTACTACACCCGCGTCATCGGTGAGCACACGGTTCAGGTGGTTGACCCCGGCATGGCCCATGCCGCGTTGACCTACTTGACTTGGTAACATAAATCGGTAGGGGGGCCTGACGAGAGCCGTTAGGCTCCCCTACCACTCAGAAAGGAGCCCGCATGGCTAATGGACGCTATGTGAGTAACGTCGGGTCTTCGGCCCGCCCGCTCTCGGCTTCTGGTGCTCATATCTTCTCGCGCCACTACTATCGCCATCATGGTGCCAGCGGTGACGTGCGAGGCGAGTATAAGGACTTGGAGTTCACAAGCACCGGCTCAGGGGAGACTCTGCGCCTGCGCGGTATCGCAAACGGTACGCTTGTGGCGGCCGGGGGCACGGTCAACGCCCTCCACGCCACGGGCCGCGTTGCCCCCGGCAAGACCGTGAGCGGTGCCCTCAACGCCATCCGCGCCACGCTGGAAGTCGCGGGCACAACCCCGACTCCGGGCGGCACTCTGGCAGCCCTTCAGCTTGACAGCAACGTCGTCACGGGTGCCACGCTGAGCGCCAACGACGCCTTCGTTCGGGTCACTGACTCCGGGGCGACTGCCCTGACCAACCTGCTCAACATCGGCATCGCCGCTGGGACGCAGTCGGCCACCGCGCTTGTCTCGACGGTCAAGACGGCCGCGACCAACTGGAGCCACGGTATCAAGATTCGTGTCAATGGCACGACGATGTGGCTCATGGCTACGACCACTACCCCGGCTGCGTAATGGCCTGTACCCGCTGCGGAGAGTGCTGCACGAACCTGACGTTTGTCATGCCGAACGTCGATGTTCTGCGTGAGTTCTACTCCGTGCGGGGGTGTATGGTGCGGAACGATGGCAGTGAAATCGCCGTCATCGTTCCGTTCCCATGCCCCTATCTGAAGCATGAGGGCACGATGACCACCTGCGTCAAATACAAACAGGGGCCAAAGGTGTGCCGTGAGTTTATCTGCGAAAAGGCGATGGAGAAATGAACATCACCAAAGAGATGCTGCAAGAACGCAAGGCTACACTGCTCGCCGACTACCACGCTATCGGCGGCGCAATCCAGCAAGTTGACTGGACACTGGAGAAGCTGGAGGAGGAGGCGGGCGAATGAACGTCTTGGTCGCAACCCCAATCGCCAAGCACAAGCTCTACTCGCTTGACGATTGGGTTGCGGCCACGGCGGGCCATCATCGCGCCATGTCCATCGACAGGGAAGACGAGCACATCTCCCCCCTCATTGACAGACATGGCGTCCGCGTCATCGTCTTTGACCCACCGCAGAACGATGACCCCGGACCCTTCCAGCACCCGTTCACTCCAAGGAAGTACAACGAGGCGTACCGCGTGCTCTTTGAGTACGCCAAGGCCAATGGCTTTCCCTATGTCCTCTCGCTCCAGAGTGACAACATCCCGCTGAATGGCGTGGACGTTGTCAAGGAGATGGAGCAATATTGGGAGGATGGCATAGATTTTCTCGTGCAACTCAGTCCGTGGCGTGCGTCTTACGGAAGGCCGGAGCGCAAGGGATTTGAGATGGGCTGCACGCTGGCAACGACGGACACTTGGTTCAAGGCGCTGGCAGAGCTACCGCACGACGGCGTGCCGCTATACTGGGCCGTGTACCAAGACCGTTACAAGAGCAAGCAGATTGACGTTATCGAGCTAGACCATCCTGACGAATAAGAATCGGCCCAGCGAGGGCTTGGCGGTTCTCGTTGTGGGGGTCGAGAGGGGAGTAGAGATGGGACAAAAGCAGTGGCAATCAAATCAGTTCAACGCGCGAGTGGCGGGGGACACTGCATGGACGAACGAATCATTGCGGGAAGCCCCCGCTGGTGGTCTCGGCATCTACATCACCGACATTAACGTCAACGCCGGTGCGACCAGCCGCACGTGGAGCCTGCTCGACGGCTCCGGCGGTACGGCAGTCTGGAGAGCGACTCCGGCGGCCAACACCAGTATCCACGTCAGCCTCGCGGTCCCCATTCGCCTGACCGCCGCAACGGCCCTCTGCCTGACGACCTCGGGTGACAGCGTCGGGGCATCGGCCCACGTCAACGGCTTCATCGCCAGAAGGTAAGCAGTGTCGCGGGTCTATTACACTGGCAGCAGCCCACTCGGCGGAACGACGCCGATGCGGACGCTGGAGGCCATGACCGGCTACTACGGCATCGTCGGTTATCCGGTCCCCCAACTGCCTCACGGGGTCACGGCGTCGAGAGGCAACTTCCTGATTACCGGGCGTTCTGCCGATTTGCTGCTCTTCGGACCCGTGTACTACGGTTGCGGGGCGCAACCGACCATCCCGCCGGGGGCGGCCACCCTCGTCGGCAACGACTACTTCGACGGGGCGCTTAATAACCACCGCATCACGGGCGGGACACACAACCGCACGTACTCGCACGTCGGGTTCACCGGAGACGTGACGTACAACCCACGGCGCAACTGGTTGGGGTGACGTGGCGCGCGAGCACATAGGCAGCGCGGAGGCATCGGACAACAACCCGACCTCGGGCACTTTCCCCATCCACGCCAACGCTCAGGTAGGCGATTTCTGCCTGTGCAGTTGGTACGCGAGCGCGGGCGGCGGGGCGACCAAGACGTTCGTCAAGCCTGCTGCGCTGACCGATATCGTCGACTCGTCTTCGACCAGCTACGGCCACCTGTACGTCGGCTGGAAGTTCCTCGACGCGGCCGACATCGCCGCCGGTCACGCCGGCAGCTGGTCGTCCGGCTCACAGACCCAGATAGGGACCTGCTGGGGCACGTCCGTCTGGCGCGGCATCGACGCCGACACGCCACTGGACGGCGTGGCCTACACCAGCGCCACCGGCACGACGCGATTCTCGAACCCGCCTGCCATCACGCCCGCGACCTCCTGCTCCGCCGTGGTGTCCGTCATCGTCGCCACAAAAATCTTCTCGTACAAGGGAGTTCTGCTATCGGCCAACGGCTACGCGGAGTCGTTCGGAGTCGACAACAACGCTGTCGGCCAAGCCCGCCTGACGGTGCAGTACATCCACGACCGCGCCGCCGGCCGGCTGGAGAAGCCCGAGATTCACGCAGAGGATTCCGTCGATTACCTCTGGACCGCCATCTCCATCGTCCTGCGCGACGCCCGGACCATCGACACCTACACGGAGACCTTTACTGCCGCCGGCGCGTACACGTGGGAGGCACCCGCCGACACCGTGATGCTGCTGGCCGAAGTGTGGGCTGGCGGCGGCGGCGGCGGCGGTTCGGCCGGGAGCGGGTACTACGGCGGCGGCGGCGGTGGTGGCGGTGCCTACGCCAATAAGCTGTTCCTCGCGCCGTCCGGCACCTACGACATTCAGGTCGGAGCGGGCGGGAACGGCGGCGCGGCGGGTCTCAACGTCGGTCAGGCCGGCGGTGCGTCCTACTTCGAGAACGCGACCTCCTGTATGGCCGCGCCGGGCAACGGTGGCAGCAACGGCCAGTCGACCGCGTGGAAGGACGGCGGCGCTGCTGCCTCCTGCTACGGCGTGACGAAGTACAGCGGCGGGAGAGGCATCGGCGGGAGCGGTATCTCGGGTGGCGGCGGCGGTGGCTCGGGCGGACCCGGCGCGACTGGCAACAACGGGACGGTGCCGACCGGCGCGACCGCCGTAGCTGGCGGCGGTCCCGGCGGCGACGGCTCAGCGTCAGGCAACGGCAGTCCGCCGGCGTCTGGACCCGGCGGCGGCGGCGGCGGTGGCGACGACAGTACCAAGGCCGGCGGCAACGGCTACGCCGGTCAGGTGGTGCTCACGTGGGCCATCGAGCCCGAGTCGGTCGTCTGGACAGACGCGTCCGTCGTCATCAACGCGGGCGCGGCGTCCACGGACGACAACGATGTGGTGCTGACCCTTCACGCTGAGGCGACGCTGGACGGCTCGCCTGTGACCATCGACAAGATGTGCTTCTCCGAGGACGGCGTGACGTGGGGCGAGTGGGAGAACTACGCGACGAGTCGCGCTTACCAGTTGCCCGCTCAGGACGACGAGGACCCGCACACCTGCACCGTGTACGTGAAGTTCCGCGTGACCGAGGGCGGGACCGACTACGACTCGGATGCCGTCAGCGATTCCATCACCCTGCAAATCGACTGGACAGATTTATCGGTTTACCTTGAGGTCGTTACTCTCAACGATGGTATGCCGGTCGCCGGGGTGACTGAGGTTCCCCTGACGTTCGGGGGTACATCGTCTGCCGGTGATGTGGTACAATACTGCTATGCTATAGATGGCGGGGCAGCAGTCGCGTGGGGCACGTATGTGCCAGACCTGAGTAGGCCGTACCACCCAATGTCCATCACGGTAGAACTGGGGACCACCGGAGAACACTACGTTGACGTATATCTCAAGGACGATGACGACAATACACTACTTATTGGGCGAGACGATGTCCTTATTACAGACAAGACAACCATTGACTATACTCGTCCGTTCGGCGTCATCCCGGTAAGGATGTACGCCGATAGTTCTCAGGTGAGAAAGATGTCTCACGATATAGAAGCCCCGAACCTACTCCCAGTAAGGATTCCAACCAGCGCAAAGAGAAGGAGGTAAGGAGTTGGCTACACTTGCAACTATACGGGGTGAGGTCAAGCGGCTCCTTGCCGACCTTGACGAACGGGCCTACGCTCAGGCTACAGCCGATGGCGTGACGACAGCGTTTCCCCTCCCCGACCAAAACATCGTCGGAAAGACCTCTATTTTGGCCGCTACGGCGCTGATAGGCGTAGCGCAGGACATCACCACAGACCTGATAAATCCGCCGTATGCGAAGATTCTGTACGTACAGGGCAATGCCCCCGGTATCGCTGGCAACGTTGTTATCACCGGCACCGACTATCAGGGCGATGCGGCGACCGACACCATCGCCCTCTCCGGGGCAACGGCGGTTGCGGGAACCGTCAAGTTCAAGACCGTAACGCAGGTCACCCTGCCGGTCGAGACACACGCCGAGACGGATACCGTCAAAGTCTACGCCGCGCACTCTGTCTCCTGCACCGTGGACTCTGTTGCCGAAACGGGGTTCATACTGGACTTCGACTCGGGCTGGGTCGAGTTCACGGCGGCACCTGCGGCAGACTCGACTATCATTTGGTCATACCATTACTCGCAGTACAACAATGCCGATATCCTCTCCGCCGTCAACGCGGCTGTCGCCGATGTGTGGGCGGAGATTCCCAAGACGACGCTCGACACATCGACCATCGCGGCCTCGTCCGGTACCTACGAGTATGCCCTGCCGTCCGACTGTGCGCGCCTTGTTCGGGTGGACAAGCGTGCGACCGCGAACTCTCCCTACGAGAAGGAGCATAACTGGAGGGTCGTAGAGGATGGGGCGACAAGGTATCTCTACCTCTTCTCTGCCCCCACCGGCGGGGAGACCGTTCGGCTGCACTACGTTTCGGAGCCGACGTTCTTCTCCAGCGATACCGACACGATGGCCACGGCACGTTTGCCCGAGAGGTCGAAATGGGCTATTATTTACTTGACATGCTTCTACCTCTGTGAGCAGAAGCTGCTGCCGAGAGCACGCACTAACCAGTTCAAGAACGCCGAGGGGTCCAACGTGCCGAAGGTTTACGAGATACAGCGCATCGCCGCCGACTTCCGCTCGCTGGCGGAACTTGAGATGCGGAAGCTTCGCCTTGGCCCCAAGAGGTTCTGATGGGTACCCGTGGGAGCAATTACGACTTCATAGTCCACCGTAACGATAAGCCATCCTTCGGTTACATGTTCGAGTGGGGCGACGAGAGCGCCTCGCCCGCCTCGGTCGAGAGCGCACCGCCCGACATCCCCATCAGCACCTCGACGGGAGTGACGCAGGCCGGTGGGGCGTTCTCCGCCCGCGATGCAGCCCCGCCATACCCCATCGAAATCAACAACTGGCAGGACGGTGCCGGTCAGTTGACCTATGACAAGGAGGACTCCTCACCAGAGGCGTTCCGCAGTTCGGTGAACGTAGATGTGACGCAGGAGGGGCATTTCGAGCTTGGACCGCGCGTCCTGCACATGCCCGACTGGTACATCTCCAACAAGGTCATTGCCGCGCTGGGCACGTTCTGGGCCGGGTTCACCCCCGATGCTGAGGATGACGAGCCCCACACTCTGCGCTTCCTCCACCGCTACACCGTGACATCCGGGTCAGGGGCCGGGGACTTCCTCTCCGCTACCGACGACACCTCGCTCGTCGTCACCGATGCTACGGACATCGCGGACCTTTCACTCATCGAGACGCTTGACGCGCCGACACCAGAGACCGCAGCCTCAAAGCTCATGGGCGATTATCTCTACTGCCCGACGCACAACGAGGTCATTCACGTGACCGGGGTGGTTGGCACGACGCTGACGGTTGAGCGCGGTGAGTGCGGCACAACGGCCGTCGCCCACACCGCCGAGACAATGGGCTGGCCGGGGGTCAGTCGCGACG
>ENA-UOWG01003943-UOWG01003943.1-activated-sludge-metagenome-genome-assembly--contig:-NODE-3943-length-10760-cov-17.228491_pt1 | contig 10760 bp, 12 predicted proteins | sample MGYA00238147_ERZ761563 | MGnify/ENA primary metagenome ERZ761563 (study PRJEB28884, sample SAMN05720216) | anaerobic digester metagenome | isolation source: active sludge of municipal... | reverse complement strand
TTGCGTCAGCGGGATTTGCCCGTTCACCCGTTCGACGATCCGGTCCAGGCGCGGCTGGTCCAAGCGGGTGAGCGCGTAGCCGTTGACCAGCGCCGCCGGCCCCTGATCGCACATACCGGTGCAGGAGGTCGTCCCGACCGTGACTACGCCATCGGCGCGGGTCTCGCCGATCCCGATGCCCAGCCGGTCGCAGAGATAGTGCAGCAGCTCACGGTTGCCCAGCATCCGGTCGGTGATGTTGTCGCTGAACAGGATGTCATAGGAACCGCGCGGGGCGGTATAGAGGAAGGAATAGAACTCGGCGACGCTGTGCACCTTGACTGGGGAAATATCGAGTTCCTGGGCGACCCGCTCCAGGGCTTCGGGCGACAGCCAGGTCAGGCAATCCTGCACGTCGCGCAGAATTTGCAGCAGCCGGGTGGGCAGACCGCCATGGCGCTGAACGATATCGTGAACGGTCTGAATGAGTGCATCGGGTTCCGCCATGGACCACCTCCATTTTCGATGGGCCGATCCGGCGTTGTGGCGCACGGATGGCGATTGTTCTTGGGCAGGCCGCTAAACCACAATGGCTCTAATCATAGTCCAAGCGGGGCTAAAAAGCGTGATGTTGTTAGGGTTTAATGCCAAATCCAGCGCCAGCGCGGAACGCAGCGGGCCATCCTGAATCCAATATCCGCGAAGGCGCTCGCGTTTCCCGCCAATCGCCCAATGGCGGTTCCAACCGGCCGCTATTCTGGCGTTGCCGGGAAATTACGGGCAAAATCCTAACTTTTTATGACCTCATAACCGGAGACGAGACCCTCCCATGCCGAGTCAAGTCTTGAAACCCACGCGCTGGCTGCTGCTGGGGTGGCTGACCGCCAGCGCCGCGCAGGCGGCGATCTATCCCTTGCCGCCCTCGGATACCGATGTCATCGGCCAAGTCAAGGTGATTTACGCCACCAGGGACGATACCTTGCTCGACATCGCCCGCCGCCACAGCCTGGGCTACGACGAGATTGTCCACGCCAACCCGGGCGTGGATCGCTGGGCGCCGGGGGAGGGCAATCCAATCGTGCTGCCCACCCGCTATATCCTGCCCGATACGCCGCGCGAAGGCCTGATCCTCAACATCGCCGAGATGCGGCTGTATTACTACCCCAAGGCCAACGCGGGCGAGGAGCGGGTCGTCCATACCTACCCGGTGAGCATTGGCCGGATGGACTGGAAAACGCCCATGGGTTTGACCAAGGTGGTCGCCAAGGAAGTGGACCCAGCCTGGCGCCCTCCCGCTTCGATCAAGGCCGAACACGCCAAGGAGGGCGACATCCTGCCGGATGTGATTCCCGGCGGTCCCGACAACCCGCTGGGGCGCTATGCGATGCGCCTGGGCGTGCCCGGCTATCTGATCCACAGCACCAACAAACCCTTTGGCATTGGCATGCGGGTCACGCACGGTTGCGTGCGGATGTACCCGGAAGACATCGAGCGCCTGTTTGGCATGGTGCCCGTCGGCACGCCAGTACGATTGATTGATCAGCCGGTCAAAGTGGGTCGCCTGAACGGGCAATTGATGGTCGAATCGCACGCGCCGCTGGAGGAGGACAACCTGCCGATCAAGGTCACTTTGGAGCAGGCCCATCAGGCCGTCATTGCCAAGACGGGGCTGGACATGCCTGGCGTGGATCAGGCCACGCTGGAGCTGGCGGTCGAACAGGTTAGCGGTATTCCCGTGCCGATTTCCGCGCCCGTTTCGTATCCGGCGCCACCCATTGCGCCGGCGTCGGTGGAACCGGCCCCTGGAGCGCCGATGGCTGGTCGGGCGCCGGTTCCTTATCCGCCCGCCACTGCGTACAACTATCCGCCCGGTCCGGCTTACCGGCCCGCGCCGCCTGGCGCCGCCACTCCTTATGGCAATCCAGCGGCGGATTACCAGTATCCTTCTTCCTATCCGCCAGCGGCGACGCCGGCCTACCCATCGCCACCGGTCTATCCGGCGCCCTATCCCTATTCCACGCCGCCCATGGTTCAGCCTTCCATTCGTGGTGAGATCCGCGAACCGCCAACGCTTCCCCCACCAAGTCGGTTGTGACGACCACAAAAAAACCCCGCATCAGCGGGGTTTTTTTACAGCCGTTTGTCACGTCTGACTTATTTATACATCGACTTTTTGAACATGCGGTTGATCTTTTCCTCGGTTGCCATGCTCATGGACTTGGCTTCGTTGGCGGTATCCAGCGCCTGGCGCGCCATGGCCTTGGCCTCGTTGGCATCGTTCTGCACTTTCTGCAGATCGCTGGTGCTGGCGCAGCCAACGGTCAAGCCGGCGATCAGGGCCAGGGCGGACAGCTTGGTGACAGTCTTGAGGGACATCTTCAACTCCTTAACAGTCTCATTTCAAACAAAAAAGGTGCTGGCTAACGACGCTGTCGTTAAAGCACAACCAAGTTGCAACAACACAACAAAGCCATTATATAACGAAACTGGCATGAACGGACAATGCCAAACCACACCGACTAGCGAATCTCGACGCGCATCCCCTTTCTCACCCAGGGTCTAAGCGCCTCGATCTGGGAGTTGTCCAGCGCCACGCAACCGCTGGTCCAGTTAATGCCGGCGCTATGGATTCGCGGATCGCCCATGCCCACCCCATGAATGCCAATCTGCCCGCCCAGTGGCGTGTTTTGCGGCGGCGTTTGGCCGGTGAGCCAGGCGGCGCGAATGCGCTCATAGGTCATGCGGTCGATTCGATGCTCCCGCAATGCCCGCTCTGCGTAATCGGGGTTGGGATAATCAAGGCCAATGAAGGTCTTGAAGCGGCTTTGGTCGTTGATCCAGCCAATCCGAAACACCCCAGTCGGCGTCCGGTTATCGCCACGGCGGGCTTTAAGGCCGGCGCCACTGCTTCCCAGCGCAATCGGATGAAACACCTTAATCGTTCGCTGGCCCTGCATGATGCTCAACGTGTCGGCCTTGGTATCCACCAGCAGCCAGGGACCAGGCGGCGCGGTTTGGCTCGCCAACAGCGGCGGCGCGGATTCCTGAGGGTCATTCAGGGCGCAGGCGCTGATCAGCCACGCCGACAGACCGAGAACAATAGCCTGCTTACCGAACTTCCACATACTGACTTTACGCCTCTTACCGTTTCACTGAACATAAGTTTATAGAATAGCCCGCGCCGTGGCGCAAGCCTGTTTTCCGCGCCTGACTGCGATCAGAATCGGGGATCCAGCGTCACCTGGCTCAGCACCGAGTTGCCTACAAAGCAGTTTTCCTTGGCTTTTTTGTGCAACTCCCGTACCGCATCCTCATCAGGAAGCGTTGCGCCACTGAACGTCACCCGGGGCCGCAGGGTCATTCGGGCAACCATTAGCTTGCCTTTCTCGTTCTTGCCCAGTTCGGCCACCGGTTCGTCTTCGTAGCGATCTACCACCAGTTTCCTGAGCGCGGCGATGGCCAGAAAGGTCAGCATGTGGCAACTGGACAACGCCGCCAGCAGCGCCTCTTCGGGGTTGCTCATTTCAGGGTTGCCGGAGAAGTCCGGCGCGGATGAGCCTTGGACGGTCTGCCCGCCGGCCAGCCGCCAGACGTGGTCGCGGCTGAAGGTTTTCACGTCAAAATCCGGGGTGGTGCGTTGCCAGTTCAGGCCAATGGAAAACGTGGACATGTGTAGTTCCTCACGATGGAAAAATCCACGGGGTTACGCCCCGTAGTGCAAAGAGGTCAGCGGCTGACCGGCGGCAACGCTTCCAGCGCCGCCGGCGCGCAGGGGTCGCCGTGCAACGCCTGCTCCAGCCGGGCGATGCGTGCGCGTAATTCATCGTTCGCCGCTTCCTGCCGGGCCAGCAGCGCCGCGCCGTCCATCGCGTGGATACCGGATCGCGCCCCGTCCCGGAGCGCAGCTCCGGCGCCGCCGATCAGCCAGCCAGCGGCCAGGCCGCACAGCAAAATCGCCAGCGCCGCCACACCCCAGACCCAGGCCCGCTGATAGCGGGGAATCGCCGTCTCAGCGGCGTAAACCGTGCATTGTTCCTGTTCGTGCCGATTCATGACGGGTTCCTCAGCGCGTGACGGTGAAGGTTGTGACTGACGTCACGGTATTCGGTCGGACCTCACCCTTGAACACGGATTCCTGGCTGCCCCGGATCAGACGCACCTGAAACGGCGTTTTCTGGGGATTCTGTTCATCCTTGCGCGGGGCGTAGCGCACGGCGATTTCGTAAGTTCCTGGCGTGGCCCGACCCGCTGGCCAGAAGGCGTTTTCTACTGGCCGGTTACTCAGGCTGGCGCGGGCGGCGTTGGCGTCCACATCCAGGGCGCCGCCGCACATGGCTGGATTGCGGTAATCCAGTTGCTGACCGGAGGGACAGCGCACGACCAGATCCAGATCGCCGGGACTGTTCCATAACAGCGTCGCGGTGATCTCGCCCGTCGTCGCGCCGGCGGCGGACAGTCGGCTGGCGAATTCCTGGCGCTCCTCGGGCGTCGGCTCGGCCTTGACCGTCGGCTCGATTTTGGTTGGCCGTTCCGTTCGGGTGGGCAAATCCGCCGTGGCGGGCGGTTTGGCCTGGCCCAATGGCGGTTGCCGTACTGGCGCCGTCGCCATCGGGGTACGCTCGATCAGCGCCTCTTCCAGCGCCTGCGTGGGCGGTTCCGTTCCCGCCGGCTGGCGCGGGCGTTCTCCAACCGCGCCGACGACCGTGGGTTGAGCTGGAATTGTGCGGTCATGGCCGGGTTCCTGAACCACAGGAACGCTGGTCTTCGTTTCAGCGCTTGGCAGCGCACACTGGCCGCGCCGGCTGGCGAGTTGCGCCACCAAGCTTTCAAGCCGGGCCCGCAATTCCGTTTCAGTGCGCTGCGCCTGGGTCAGGGCGCGTTCCAGATCCGTGTCCAGCGCCAGACCCGTTGCTTGACCTGGCGCAGGCGATAATGACGACCGTCCCCATGCCGACCACAGCGCCGCCATTATGGCCAGCACCACCGCGAGCGCAAATACACCCCAGAAATACCGGGAACCGACCACCACGTAACGCCAGCCGGTTTCAGGTCCAGGTTCGGGTTCCAGCGGCGACCGGGCGGTAACTGCCGGCGGCGGTTCTGGCGCGGATACTGGCGATGGCTTGGACGCAAGCACTGGCGGTGGTTCTGGCGCAGGTTCCGGCGTGGACAGGGGCGGGACCGGTTCCGGCGGCGGTTCCGGCAACGGCTCCACAGGAATCGGCTCCGGCCTGGGAATGGCCGGGGGAGCTTCCGGTTGTCGCCCCGTCGCCGGCGGCGATTCTCCCTCGGTAACGGGCGCTGGCGTGGCGGCAGTCGCCAGTTCCGGCAGAACGATCTCTGGCATTGCCACATCGCGCGGCGGCTCAGGCGGTTTTGGTAAGGGCGGTGGAATCGCCGGGCCGTGCGCTGGCTCCGCCAGCGTCTCCCAGGGCCGATCTGGCACGAAGCCCCAGCGAATCATGACCGGCCGTCCCTCGACCACAAACACCTCGGTTTCCGTTGGCGTGCTCAGCGCCGCGCGCACCATGGCGCCCAGTTGCGTCCGGCGGGGTTCTTCCGAGGCGGCGTAACGTTCCGCCACGCTCCGCCCGCGTTCCAACCAATCGTGGACTTGGGCAAGAAGCGACTGGCGCTGCGCTTCGGGCAGATCGCTCAGCGCGGTCGGCGAATGATCAGGGTCCCCCTCGGTATACCAGTCAATCCGGTTATTGGCGCGATCCACCACCGGTTCGGCCAACAGTCCTGCCGCCTCCGGTCCCAGTTCGCTGGCCAGCACCGCCCGGATTTGGGGATAGAGGGCGTGCAAGGGCTGGCCGAAGCCGCCGGTCTCGCGCATTCCAGCGAAGGAGCCACTGCTAAGAAGAATCTGTTCGACCATACCCGCCGCCTCGTGCTATTCCTTAAGTGATTGCCCGATTCAGCGCGCCGGCGCGGTGGGCGTAGCCGTCGAGGCCGATGTGGCGGTGGGTTCGGTCAGGGCAATGTCAATGCCGCCGCCGCCCAGGGTCAGATCAAGGCCATACTGCACGTTCTGCAAATACAACATGACACCCTTCTCGTTGCGCAACAAGGCATTGCCGCCACCCTGAACCACGGTTAAACCGCCTTCAACCACGATATAGCGTCCAGGGAAATCCGCCAGTTCCCGCAGGCGGTAGACCTGACCAAGGGCGTCCACGCGGGTGATCCCCAGCGTCGCTGCCTTGATCCCGGCAACTGTGAAAGGATGCTTCTGCCCCTGGAATTCCAGCGCGCCCTGTCCCCACTGGTAGCCGAACAGCAGCCCGAATGAGGTGCTGGAAAACGCCAGGCGGGCGTCTGGCCGCCGATCCTGGGCCAGAACTGCGCTTGTTCCGGTTATTACCAACACCACCATCAAGATCATTCGCACGAATCGCATTGCTTGTCCTCCTCGTTCAGCATCAGCCCACCGGGGTCGAATACCGGGGCCATTCAAACTGGTTCAGCAGCATTTTCTCCAACTCGCGAGTCAGGTCCACGTTCGAACCGCTGTCCTTGACGCCGCTGCGCGAACAACTGTCTAGTGGCCAGGCCCCCACCTTTTCATCCAGATTCACTTCTTTCCACTTGGGATGGCCCGTCTGCTGGAGCGTGCCGATATTGGCGCGAATGGCCTGGCCCAATTTCGCCAACTGCTGGCAACGCTGAGTGAAATAGGGACTCCGCTTGCCGGAAAAGTCAAAACTCATCAGCACCGCCTTCACCGCGATGGTCGGCACATCGCCGCTTAACCATTCGTAATCGGTCGGGCCGATCTGGGCGGGCTGATATTCGCGCAGCATCCGCGGATCGTTCAGCGGCACAAAATGCACGTTCGCCAGCATGGGCGCAAACTCCGGCTTGGTGACCAGATTGCCGACCTTGGTGAACAGACTGACCGGTTTGCCCGCCACATAAAACGTCGCATCAGCCTCGCCTTTCAGTACGGCGGTCACCCCTTGCAGCGGCGGTAAATGGAGCAGCTCGGCCGGCTTCATCCCGGTGAGCTGCAACAGATTCATTGCGGTCAGCCAGGTGCCGCTGCCCTGCTCGCCCACCACCACCCGTTTACCTTGCAAATTGTCAAATGAGGCGACTGCTTTATTGGCGAACAGGTGCACCTCCTCATTGTAGAACGGAAAGATCAGCCGCAGCCGGCTGGCGACCTGGCGCATCTCCGGACTTTCGGAACGGCTGAGAAAGCCCAGCACGTCCGACTGGACGATGCCAAAGGTGGCGTTTTCCTTGCTGTTGATCCGCTTGATGTTGTCAATCGAACCCTGGGAATCCTTGACCAGAATATCCAGCCCCACGGTTTTGGCCACGCCGGCGATGTCATTGCCAAACTTGATGTAGGTGCCGGTTTGGGAACCAGTGACCATGCCAATCTGTTTTGCATTGGCGTCATCGGCGCGCGCCGGCGTCAGCCCACAGCACAGCCACAGCAACAGGCCGTTCATTAGCAGACGATACATGCAGATTCTCCTCGCACTAAAGATGACATTGGGTAAACGGTTACGACGCAGCCGATCCATGGGCCGTCAAGGCGATGGTTTGGGTCGGCGCAATCCTTTTTCCAGTTCCTGCAAGGTGGGATCGAACTGCGATTTCAATTCATCCTCCAGACTGCGTCCGGAATCGGGCCGACCTGGTGAACCGGCTGGCGGCAGCTTCGGTGGAACTGTTGGCGCTGGAACACTAGCCGGTGGGGCAGGCGCAGGCGCTTGTTCCGAAGTGGCCGGTGCAGGAGCCGGCCGCGGCGCAACCGCCGCTGGCGGAGGCATCCGCTCGGGCACTGGCGGTTCGGGCGCGGGTTTCGGTTCGGGCGCGGGTTTCGGTTCGGGCGCGGGTTTCGGTTCCGGCGCGGGTTTCGGTTCCGGCGCGGGTTTCGGTTCCGGGGGGCGAAGGGCAGGGGGTGGGGCACTCGATGGCGACACTGTTGCCGTAGACTTGGCAGGAAGACTGCCGGGCCGCTGGCTGAACCACCACCATCCTCCCAATGCCGCCAGCACCGCCACCGCGATCAATCCGATCAACCAACCGGCGATCCCGCCGGGCCGCTTCTCCTTACCGGTCGCCTCGGTGGGAACAGGCGACAGCTCTGTGACCGGCATCTGCTGGCGCGGCGGTGCTGCAACAGTGGGCGATTTTTCAGCCGGAGCCGATGGTAGCAGCGTGACCGGCGCTGGCGCCGCCGGCGCTATTGGTGGTTGGTGATTCGCCCTCGGAGATGGAACCCGTCGCTCTGATATTTTGCGCGTCGAATCCGCGCCGACAGGACGCTCGGGGCCGGCAACCCCGGGGTGCATACGCCCAGCTACGACCTGAGTCGGCTTGTCGGACGGCGAATGCGGCGGTCGCGCCCGGGGTCCCACCACCTGGGTCGGCGGGTCGCCATCAACCCCGATTTCCGGATGGGCGGCGAGATCGGGAATCGCCACCTCCGGGATGGGCAAATCGGCATCGCTTACCGGCGGCCAGGGGGGCGGTTCAACGACAGGCGTGGCGTGGGTGGCTGGTTCCGGGCGGGGTTTCGGGGCCGAGTCAACCCGTGTGCCGCCAACTACCCGCCGCTCGCTGCTGGCGCTGCCTTCCTCCAGTTCCAGCTCCAGCGGCCAGACGAAGGTCGCGGCCATGGCGTCCGTCAGCCCCTGGCCACGCACCGCCAGCGTATAGGGCATGTTTTCCAGTTGGAACGCCAGATCGGGCGAGATGACGAACTTGAGCGCCTGGCCACTGTACCAGGCCTCCTCCGGTTGCAACCAGCATTCCGCGCCCTGCCAGCCGTCTGCGCTGAGATGGTTGGCCGCAAAACCATGGCGGCTCAGAGCGAACTCGAAAGTTTCCAGACCAGGCGGCAACCCGGTGAGGGTGACGATGGCATGCCCCAGCGGACGGGCGGGATCTTCCGAAACGCGAACCGACAGGGCAGCCATTCAGTGTCCTCCAAAAAGTTCTTAATGATTTAGTATTGTAAGCGAAGCAGGCGCGCGTAGTGTGCAATCCAAATGCAGGCGGCTGATGGCAACCGGGCCAGCGACTCATCCAGCGGCGGTTATCCGCTGACCGCCAGCATCCACCCCGTTATGAACACCGTGGATTGATCCGCGTGAGGGCGCATGAGTTTTTACGCATTATTTTCTGTAGGCATGGGCGCGGCGACTGGCGCCTGGTTGCGCTGGTGGCTGGGGATGTGGCTGAACCCGGTTTTTCCCACTCTGCCACTGGGGACGCTGGCCGCAAACCTGCTGGGCGGATTTCTCATGGGTATGGCCATGCAGTTTCTCATGCACCATGCGGTCCTCGCCCCGGAACTTCGCCTGGCCATCACTACCGGCTTTCTGGGCGGTCTGACCACCTTTTCGACTTTTTCGGCGGAAACCGTGACGCTGTTGTTGCGTGAGGAATATCTCTGGACGCTGGCTATCGTCCTGATTCACGTTCTGGGTTCGGTGGGGATGACGCTGCTGGGCATTGTGACCATGAAACTGCTGACCACGGGGGCGCCATGAAGGGAACCTGCCTGAAGTTTTACGTCCACGAACACCGCAAGCACCACAGCATTCTGCTCTATGAATGGTTGCTGGAGCAGGCCAGGAAAATGGGTATTCACGGCGGGTCGGCGTTTCGCGCCATCGCCGGGTTCGGGCGCCATGGCGTCCTGCATGAGGATCACTTTTTTGAGCTGGCGGGCAATCTGCCGGTGGAGGTGGCGTTCGTGGTCAGCGACGACGAAGCGGCCCGGTTGCTGGAGCTGGTTAGACAGGAACAGATTCGGGTGTTTTACGTGCTGACGCCCGCCGAGTTTGGGGTAGTCAATGGGGGATAGCGCGCCCAAAGCACCCGCCGGCGAAACTTAAAGCTCCTTGGCCATCACCAGCGCGTCTTCCCGCCCCTTCGCTGCTGGGTAGTAACCCAGCCGCAGCCCGACTTCGCAGAATCCGGCCGAGGCGTAGAGCTGCACGGCGCGGGTGTTGGAGACGCGAACTTCCAGAAAGACCGTCTGAACCTGCTGCGAGCGCGCCCATGCCAGCAGGTGATCAAGCATCCGCTGCGCCAGCCCCCGTCCTTGCAGTTCCGGGCGCACGCAGAAATTGAGGATATGCGCTTCGCCGACCGCTGCTGACATCACCGCGTAGGCCTGGATGAAGCCATGCGGCGTTTCCAGCACCTGGCAGTGATAGCCCGCCCGCAGACAGTCGCGCAGGATGCCGTCAGTCCAGGCGAACTCGTAAGCGCGCCGTTCAATGGCGAGCACTTCCTTTAAATCGGCGTACAGCATCGGGCGAAATCGGCTGATGCCGGTTTCCCGCAGGGCGCTCATGGTTCAGTCGGGTTCTGGATCGGTGCGGGCGGTTCGGCGGCCAATGCGCGTCGCGCCAGCCGCAGATCATCCCAGGCTTTGCGTTTCTCGCGCGGCGAGCGCAGCAGATACGCCGGGTGATAAGTCACCACCAGGGGAATGCGGGCCGGTCCAAAGCGATGCACCTGGCCGCGCAGCTTGCCAATCGGCGTATCGGTCCCCAACAGGTTCTGGGCGGCGATGCGGCCCACGGCGAGGATCAGGCGCGGCCGGATCAGCGCGATCTGCCGGTTCAGGAATGGCCGGCATTGCGTCGCTTCCTCTGGCGTCGGGTCGCGGTTTTCCGGCGGGCGGCATTTCAAAATGTTGGCCACGTAGGCCCGCTCGCGGTTCTGGCCGACCGCGTGCAACATCGGATCAAGCAGCTTGCCGGCCCGGCCGACGAACGGTTCGCCGAGCCGGTCTTCATCGGCGC
>ENA-UOWG01003941-UOWG01003941.1-activated-sludge-metagenome-genome-assembly--contig:-NODE-3941-length-10762-cov-5.227328_pt1 | contig 10762 bp, 5 predicted proteins | sample MGYA00238147_ERZ761563 | MGnify/ENA primary metagenome ERZ761563 (study PRJEB28884, sample SAMN05720216) | anaerobic digester metagenome | isolation source: active sludge of municipal... | reverse complement strand
AGGGATAAGGTAGGAGCAGTGTTTTCCTATGACGGTTTTAAAACTGCAGATACTGCTTATATGTACTCAGCTGATGCTGATAACAATTTCAGATACCAGGTTAATATACCTTCTTATAAAACAGAAGTACAGTATTACTTTTTTACTGAAGATGTTTTCAGAAGGATTTTCAGGTCACCATCTCCTTATAATTTTTTAAGGTATAAATCATATATAGGAACTGATACAACAAAAGCAGATATAAATCATTCACCTGCAGCTTATTACTTTACAGCTGACGATGAAGTAAATCTTAATGTGGAAGTAACTGATAATCTGGGAGTAGATAGTGTTTACCTTGAATACATGATTAATGACGGAACGAAAAAATATTCAGGCTTTACTATTGACTCTGCAGATTTTTATAAACTTACACTGCAGGTAGCTGATCTGAACTGGAAAGGCGGAGATTTCTTAAGATACAGGATTATTGCGTATGATTCTGCTTCAGTGGCAAACATTTCTGTGAGCCCCGATACAGGTTATTATTCAGTTGATATTATTGGAATTGAAGATGTTGTCAGTTCCTATTCATCTGATTTTACTGAAAATGCAGGAGATTTTTATCTTTCCGGATTAGTAATTAAAGGGCTCACCGGCTGGCAGAAAACAGGAATTCACTCGAAACATCCATATATCAGTCCTGAGAAAGATTCGACAATAAATTCCATCGCCCTCCTGAAAAAACCAGTTAAGTTTGATAAGAGCGGGATGCTTATACAATATAATGATATTGCTCTTGTAGAACCGGGAGAAACAGGTTCCCTGTTCGGTTCAGAGGACTTTTATGATTGTGTTGTTCTTGAAGGCTCAAGGGATTTTGGCCGGACCTGGAAAAGCCTTTTTGACGGTTATGATGCCAACTACAATTCTGTATGGCTGAAAGCATATAACAGTTCAATAGTAGAACAAAATTCAACTGCTGCAGGTAAAGAATCGATGCTTTTGCATCATACAGAATTTGTACAACCTGGTGATTATTTCAAATCCGGCGATACGGTGATTATTCGCATGAGACTTTTTTCTGATCCTTTTGCAAACGGATGGGGATGGGTTGTTCAGGATCTGGAAATAAATCCTCTTGTTGATGCAGTGGAGAACAATATGGTAGAAAAAATAAGCCTTTACCCAAATCCTGGAAATGGTACTGTAAATCTTAATTTCCGGGAGGATGGAAACACTGCATATAAAACTGCCAGATATGAAATATTCACAATTACAGGAATACCAGTTATGTCAGGATATTTGTTGCCTGAATCAGGCGAAACAATTGACCTGAGCCATCATCCGCCCGGTTTCTATATAATCCGGCTGAATATTGATGGAAAGATAAGCACATTAAGGTATTCTTATATGAAATAATTAAAACCCCGTCTGATTGGCGGGGTTTTTGTACTATGTGGGTTTTTCCGGATTTATTTGGAAAATTAGAGTATTTTTGCAGAAATTTTGAGAAAAGTAAAAACACCATAAAATGAGCATCATAAACAAGGTACTTGGTCTGTTTTTGGGAAATAAATATGAACGTGACCTCAGTGAAATAAATCCATATATTGAAAAGATTCATTCTGAATACGATAAGCTACAGGGTATTTCAAATGACGAACTTCGCAATCTCACACAGGAATTAAGGCAGAGGATAAAACAAAGTATTGAAAATGATGAGAATGAGATAAAACTTATACGTGAAAAGGCTGAAGCTGAAGAAGATATAAGCAAGAAAGAAGATCTGTATTCATCAGTCGATAAGATTGAAAAACAAATTAACGAAACAATCGAACGTATTCTGGATGAGATAGTCCCAACTGCCTTTGCAATTGTTAAGGAAACTGCCAGAAGATTCAAGGAAAATAAGCTTATTAAAGTCACTGCCAGACAATATGACAGAGACCTTGCTGCCACACGTGAGAGCATTACAATAGAAGGTGAATTTGCCTTATGGAAGAATTCCTGGACAGCCGGCGGGAATGAGATTACCTGGGATATGGTTCATTACGATGTTCAGCTTATTGGTGGAGTAGCCCTGCATAAAGGTAAGATAGCTGAAATGGGTACAGGTGAGGGTAAAACTGTTGTTGCCACACTTCCTGTTTTCCTTAATGCACTTGCCGGCAGGGGCGTGCATATTGTCACTGTCAATGATTACCTTTCCAAAAGAGATTCTGAATGGATGGGGCCTATTTATGAATTCCACGGACTTACAGTTGATTGCATAGATAAGCACCAGCCTAACTCTGCTGAGCGCCGGCGTGCGTATAATGCAGATATCACTTTTGGAACAAATAATGAATTTGGCTTCGATTACCTGAGGGATAATATGGCTATTAATCCTGAGGACCTTGTTCAGCGAAAGCATCATTATGCCATTGTCGATGAAGTGGATTCCGTTCTTATCGATGATGCCCGTACGCCTCTCATTATTTCAGGTCCCACTTCAAAAAGCGATACATCACAGTTCGATGAGCTTAAACCCAAAGTTGATAAACTTGTGAACGCTCAGAAAAGGCTTGTTACACAATTACTTGCTGATGCAAAAAGACTTATAGCAGAAGGTAAAAATGAAGAAGGTGGTCTGCTGCTCTTCAGGGCTTTCAAGGGCCTCCCGAAAACAAATGCTCTTATTAAATATTTAAGTGAGGAAGGGAACAGGTCGCTTCTGCTTAAGACTGAGAATTTTTATATGCAGAACAATAATAAGGAGATGCCCAAGGTAACTGACGAGCTCTATTTTATTATTGATGAAAAAGCAAATTCCATAGAACTTACAGATAAAGGCCTTGACCTTATTTCAACATCAGTCGAAGACAGCAGTTTCTTTATACTTCCTGATGTGGGTTCAAAAATTGCTGATATTGAACGTTCAGGAATGAATGAAAGAGAAAAGCTTAAGATTAAGGATGAACTGCTGCAGGATTATTCAGTCAAATCGGAGAGGGTACATACTATGACTCAGCTTCTCAAAGCATGGACACTGTTTGACAAGGATACAGAATATGTAGTGATTGATAACAAGGTCAAGATCGTCGATGAACAGACAGGTCGTATCCTTGAGGGACGCAGGTATTCAGATGGCTTGCATCAGGCTATTGAAGCAAAGGAGAATGTAAAGGTTGAAGCAGCAACCCAGACCTATGCGACAATCACACTTCAGAATTATTTCAGAATGTATCATAAGCTTGCCGGTATGACTGGTACAGCAGAGACTGAAGCAGGTGAATTCTGGAATATATATAAACTTGACGTGGTTGTTATACCCACAAACAGGCCTGTTGTGAGGAATGACCGCGAGGACCTTATATATAAGACAAAGCGCGAAAAGTATAATGCAGTTATAGATGAGATTTCTGAAATGTACCGCCTTGGCAGGCCTGTACTTGTAGGAACAACCTCGGTGGAAATTTCCGAACTGCTCAGCAGGATGCTTAAGATGAAAGGTCTGAAGCATAATGTGCTGAATGCTAAACTGCATCAGAGGGAAGCAGAGATAGTTGCCGAAGCTGGTAAGGCAGGGACAATTACAATTGCAACGAATATGGCCGGTAGGGGTACCGATATAAAGCTTACTGAAGAAGTCAAGAAGGCAGGCGGACTTGCCATTATAGGTACTGAGCGGCATGAATCACGAAGGGTTGACAGGCAGTTGCGGGGAAGATCGGGACGCCAGGGCGATCCCGGATCATCACAATTCTTCGTTTCTCTGGAAGATGAGCTTATGAGGCTATTTGGTTCAGAAAGGATTGCAGGTATAATGGATAAGCTGGGGCTGAAAGACGGTGAAATGATCCAGCATCCCATGATTACCAAATCAATTGAACGTGCACAGAAAAAAGTCGAGGAAAACAACTTTGGTATCAGGAAGCGTCTACTCGAATATGATGATGTAATGAACTCGCAACGTGAGGTCATATACAGTAAAAGAAGACATGCCCTGCTGGGTGAGAGACTCAGTGTTGACATAGCGAACATGATGTATGACGTTACTGAAAATATCGTCGATACATATCATCAGGCTGGAGATTTTGAAGGTTTTGACTTCGATCTAATAAGGTCATTCTCAATGGATTCACCTATTAAAGAGAATGATTTCCGGAAAATGAATACAGCCGATATAACCAACCAGGTATATGAAAAGGTGCTTGATACATATAAAAGGAAGGTTGAATCTGTAGCAGCCCAGGCTTATCCTGTGTTAAAGGACGTTTATGAAAGGATGTCGCACCAATATGAGAATGTAGTTGTTCCAATAACCGATGGTGTAAAAGTATTTCAGGTTATAACAAATCTGAAGGCTACTGCAGAATCAGAAGGCCGCGAATTGTCAAGATCGTACGAAAAGACAGCAGTTCTTGCCACAATAGATGACGCGTGGAAAGAACACCTCAGGGAGATGGACGACCTGAAACAGTCGGTTCAGAATGCGACTTATGAACAGAAAGATCCTTTGCTTATCTATAAATTTGAATCATTCGACCTGTTCAAAACAATGCTGACCAAAGTGAATAAGGATGTTGTCAGCATATTGATGAAAGGACATATTCCAACCCAGGATCCTGATCAGGTGCGCGAGGCTCAGAGAAGGAGACAGGTAGATATGAGCAATTTACGGGCTTCAAAAAGTGATTTCTCACAATACAGCAGCACAGGCGGAGGCAGTCCTGAAAGAAATCAGAAAACTGAACCGGTAAGGGTTGAAAAGAAAGTAGGAAGAAATGATCCTTGTCCCTGCGGAAGTGGTAAAAAATATAAACAGTGTCATGGAGCCCAGCAGCAGGCTGGCAGTCCTGCCTTAGCATAACTATTATTTGCGTGCTTCCTCAACAGCTTTCTGAATTCTTGTAAAAACCTGCCTGCTTACCGGAACAAGAGGCAGACGCAGAGTGTTATTGCACAGATTCATAAGATTAAGCATGGCCTTAACACCGGCTGGATTCCCTTCAACGAACAGAAGTTCAGTCATTTCAATAAATCTGAACTGAATCTCCCTGGCTGTCTTGAAGTTCCCTTTTAATGCATTTGACACTATCTCACTGCATTCTGAAGGAAAAGCATTCCCGAGCACTGAGATCACACCTGAACCTCCTGCAGCAATTATTGGAATTGTAAGCATATCATCTCCTGATATGACACTGAAGTTCTCTGGTTTGCCTTTTATGATTTTCATTATTTGTGTCATATCGCCAGAGGCCTCTTTAACAGCAATAATATTCTCACATTCATGAGCAAGTTCCAGACAGGTATCTGCAGATATATTACAGGCTGTCCGGCCCGGAACGTTGTAAATTATCACAGGAACTGGGCTGCAATTGGCAATAGCCTTGAAATGCTGGAACAAACCTCTCTGGCTTGGTTTGTTGTAATACGGGGCAACTGAAAGAATGCCGTCAACTCCTTCAAAACTGGCGTGTTTTATTGAATTTATTATTTCCTGTGTGTTATTGCCGCCAATGCCAGCAACTACAGGAATCCTGCCGTCTACAGCTTCAACTATATATGAAATGATTGCCTTTTTCTCTTCTTTTGCTATTGTAACTGATTCTCCTGTAGTCCCAAGAGCGACAATATAATTCACACCACCGTCAATAATGTGTTTTATGACCCTTCCCAGAGCAGCAAAATCAATACTCAGGTCATTTTTGAATGGTGTTACAATTGCAACTCCTGTTCCTTTAAATCTTTTCATTTCTCTTAAGTTAAATCTATTACTTTAGGATTTATGCATTTATCATTTCAAGGTACTGCACTGTCTGCTTCAGATATTCTTCTGTATTAACAGGCTTTTTCAGTTCCATCATAAGATCAAAAGGAGAGTTGCCTGTTTCTTCCTCAAGGATACCCACCTTAAAGGATGCATTTGACAGAATTGTAATATATCTGAGTGTAAATATTCCGTCATTGTTTATTTCAATCAATACATCGAATTTCTTATCTGCAAATGATTGAAATTCATTTGTTTGAGGTATATAAAAGAAGTTGATGTCAGTTTTCTTCAGAATAGTGAGGTATCTCAGTGCAGTGTACTGGTCAGGCAGGTTTTTATTATTAAAGTAGCCTAAAACAGTTACATCTATGTTCTTTTCAAGCATTTTCTGATGAAACCTTGCTATAGTTTGAAATTCTTCCTGTTTTGATGCATCCCAAACAATTCCTATGCTTTTCACATTCCTGAAATTATTATAAAGCATCTTCCTGTTAGTTTTTGATGCTCTTTTTTTCAGGATTGCATTTCCAAATTTCTGACGGCTGTTTTTAAACAATTCCATACTGCAAACCTAATTTATTTATTAAAACAAATGCAATAAAAATTAATATTCTCCTATTATTTCGAGGAATTCATTTTCATTTATCAAGAGAATACCCAGTTTTTCAGCTTTTTCAAGTTTTGATTGTCCCATGTTTTCTCCTGCAAGTATAAATGATGTATTTCCTGAAACGGAGGATCCGTTTTTTCCACCATGCTTCTCTATAAGTTCCTTGTATTCATCTCTGCTATGGCGGCTGAAAGTGCCTGATATGACTATTGTTTTTCCTGCAAGCTTATCGCTGAGCGTGGCTTCTGTTCTGACCTGGCAGAATATCAGCCCTTTGTTTTTCAGCCTGTTTATCAATTCAATATTTTCCTTATCAGAAAAGTATGCGATAATGCCTGAAGCTATTTTTGGTCCTATTTCATTGATAGCTGTGAGTTCTTCAGGTGTAGCTGCCATTAATGAATCTAAATCTCTGAAACTTGTCGCAAGAGTTTTAGCAACAGTTTCTCCCACATGCCTGATTCCTAACGCGTAAAGCACCCTGGGATAGGGAGTTGCAATTGATGCCTCTATGCTCTTTATTATATTTGCAGCAGATTTTTCACCCATCCTCTCAAGTGGAATAAGGTCATCTGCTCTCAGGTCATAAAGGTCGGCAAAATTTCTGATAAGGTTTTTAGAAAAGAGCAGGTCGGTTGTTTCTTCGCCCAGACCATCAATATCCATAGCCTTTCTGCTGACAAAATGCTCAATGCGACCCTTGAGCTGTGGTGGACAGTGCAGATAATTCGGACAGAAATGGTTGGCTTCACCCTCATTCCTTGTTAGTAAAGTACCGCACTCCGGACAGTTTGTAATGAATTCGATTTTTTTCTTTTCTAAGTTCCTGTATGAATGATCAACACCAACTATTTTTGGAATAATCTCACCGCCTTTTTCAACATAAACCATATCTCCGTTATGGAGATCAAGAAGTTCTATCTGGTCCGCATTATGCAGTGATGCTCTTTTTACTGTAGATCCTGAAAGCAGCACAGGTTCAAGGTTTGCAACAGGTGTAATATTCCCTGTTCTTCCAACCTGGTAGGATACAGAAAGAAGTTTTGTCAGCACCTGCTCAGCCTTATATTTGTAGGCTATAGCCCACCGTGGTGATTTTGCAGTAAACCCGAGTTCTTCTCTTGCTTCCAGGTCATTTACTTTTATAACAACACCGTCAGTGTCAAAGGGCAGGCTGTGGCGTTTTTTATCCCATTCTTTAATGTAACTGATCACTTCTTCGATAGACTTGCATAACCTTATGCTGTCATGAATCTGAAAGCCCCATAGTTGTGCAGCCATCAGACTTTCAAAATGATTACTGTAGGGCAGGGAGTCTGCGAGGACAGAATAGATCATGCAGTCAAGATTTCTGGAGGAAACTATCCTGTGATCAAGGAGTTTCAGAGTGCCGGCAGCTGCGTTTCTTGGATTTGCAAAGGGAGCCTGGCCCTCATTTTCCCTTACAGCGTTCAGAGAATCAAATACAGGTCTGGGCATCAGTATTTCCCCTCTTATTGTAAACTCTTCCGGTACAGGTACTGCAATTCTGTGAGGCAGGCTTTTTATAGTCTTCACATTTAGAGTTACATCATCACCTCTGACGCCGTCGCCTCTTGTAATTGCCCTGAAAAGTTTTCCCTTGCTGTAAATTATACTGATTGAAGCTCCGTCAAATTTAAGTTCGCATGTGTACTCAATTTGTTTGCTTGTCCCTTTTCTTGCACGCACATCAAATTCCCTCACTTCCTCCTCGCTGTATGTGTTTCCAAGCGACAGCATAGGGTAGGCATGATCGTACTGGGAAAATTCTTTTACAATATCGCTTCCCACACGGTTCGTAGGAGAATTGTCATTCTTAAATTCGGGGAACTTTTTTTCTAAAGTTTCAAGTTCATTGAGAAGCAGATCATATTCAAAATCTGATATAATCGGATTATTATCAACATAATATCTTCTGTTATGTTCCTCGATTTCCTTTTTTAGCAATTCTATCCTCTCTCCGGCCTCTGTTGGTTTCATCTGATTTTAACTTTATTCATTATCTCTTCTCCCTACTGCCATATTCCATCAACAGTTCCGGAGCACTTCGGACATTTTTTGTTTTTTATTGAATTTGAGGTTACCCTGAATCCCTGTCTTTCCACAAGTAGTGTATTGCAGTCAGGGCAGTAGGTGTTTGCCAGTTCATCACCAGGTACATTTCCTGTGTACACATACAGCATACCTTCTTCCCTGGCAATTTTTACCGCCTTGTTTAAGAGTTCAACAGGGGTGGGAGGGAGCTGTTCAAGCTTATGCATAGGATAAAATCGGCTGAAATGGAGCGGTGCTTTGTTGAATCCATTATCATTCAACCATTTGCACATGTTTCTTATTTCATTAAGATCATCACTCCAGCGTGGTATAATAAGGTTTGTTATCTCAAGCCACACTCCGGAATCGCGGTACACTTTAAGTGAGTCGAGCACCGGTTGCAGCTTTCCACCCGTTAGCTTCAGATATGTGCTTTCTGAAAATCCTTTTAGATCAATATTAACTGCGTCTATGAATGCAGCCAGTTTTTTCAGAGGTTCAGGATTTATATAACCATTTGATTTAATTATATTTTTAACCCCTTCACGCCTGGCTATTTGTGCTGTTTCATATACATATTCATAAAAAGTAATCGGCTCAGAATAAGTGTATGCAATTGATTTACAGTTGTTTCGGATGCAATCGGCCACTACTTCCAAAGGGGGAAGTTCGTAATTGCGGGTCTTGTCGGGACTTGTCTGTGAAATTGTCCAGTTCTGGCAATTAAGACATACAAGGTTGCATCCGGCAGTAGCTATTGAATAAGCTTTTGACCCCGGGAAAAAATGAAAAAGCGGCTTCTTTTCCACAGGATCAATGTTTACTGAACAGGCATTTCCAAAAGCCATTGTATACAACTTTGAATTGTATACTATACGATTATTGCATTTGCTAAGCTCACCTTCTTTGAGGACACATTCATTTGGACAGATCCTGCACATAATTCCACGGGCAGTTTCTTCCTGGTACATTGCGATTCTTTTGTATTTACTCTTTTGAAGATCAGGTGATTCGGCAAATATTTTGCTGCAAGGATAGCATAACATTCCTGCTGAGATGGCAGCCGATCTTTTAAAGAATTCCCTTTTTGATATTTTAAGATTTGTACCTTTCATTAGCTGTTAAAAAACCGCCTCAAAATAATATAAAACTACTGCTTGTTTGTGATTGCTCCAAAAAGAAATCCTGCAAAAACAAGTATACCCAGGAAAATGACTGTAGAGGCTATTCCAAGAAAGGGAATGGCAAAAACTGTCACAATCATAAAGCCTAAGGCCGATCCTGTCAGATCTGATGTGTAGACATTTGATACTTCATTGGCAGAATCAGAGCTGAGCCATCTGAAAATGCTTCCTGTTATGAACGAAGGCACAAAAGACAAGAGTATTATGAGTGATACTGCAATAAATTTTACTGATACAGCTGCCAGATAAGAATAAAAAAGACCTGTCAGCAGATAAAATCCTGCAAGGACCAGAGCCCTGTATCTGAAGGAAATTTTTTGCAAAAGCTTGTAATCCCTTGCGGAACCAACAGCCAAACCTGCCATTAATCCTGAGAGAACAAGACCTGTCATCTGGTACATGTTCCCGGCAGTAAACTGAAGTGTCAGCAGGGCAATAATCTCAAAGCCTGCCAGGGCTGCAGCACTGAGGTACATTGTGATGTTTTTCCTTGCAGCTGCAATGCCGGGAAGTGCGAATAAGGCTGTAAGAAGAATTATTACAGGTATCTTCTCACCTGAGCTCCTGCTTAAATGATATTGCTGAAAGTAATTGTAAGCCACGGGAAAAGAGGAAGTGTTCAGCTTTTCTGACCTGTCTATCTGATTCATTATCTCAGCTGATCTTCTTTCCATGATATCATCTTCAAGATAGTCTGAATTAACATACAGGTTTTTAATCTTTTTCTGTTCAGCAAGAGCACAGAAATCAAGTGAGAGTTCATTGTCTGAAGCGGCAATATAAGTTTTATTGCCAGGTACAATTACAACATTTTTAAATACACTGTTCAGGGTATTGAAGACTGAAGAATTTAATCTCAGAGATTCATCATTCAGATAATTGTCACCTGTTCCGCTTGAACAAATGAAGACTCCTCCCTTGTCAAGCTTATTATGAATCTGCTGAATGAACTCTTGTGTATAATACCTGTTCAGCAGTAGTGTCGACGGAGGCGGAATAAGCATTATTATTATATCTCCTGTCCAGTCGCTTTTTTTTATGAAACTATAGGCATCTGCATTGGAGATTAAAACCTTGTCTTTAAGGCTGTCGGGAATTTGAATTTGTGCCAGAACAGGATCTCTTTCAACAAAAATAAGCTCCTTAACCGGATATTTTAATATTTCATGAAGATGG
>ENA-UOWG01003939-UOWG01003939.1-activated-sludge-metagenome-genome-assembly--contig:-NODE-3939-length-10771-cov-5.151549_pt1 | contig 10771 bp, 5 predicted proteins | sample MGYA00238147_ERZ761563 | MGnify/ENA primary metagenome ERZ761563 (study PRJEB28884, sample SAMN05720216) | anaerobic digester metagenome | isolation source: active sludge of municipal... | reverse complement strand
CTGCGGCATCGGCGGCGGCGCGAAGGAACTGTTCGAGGCGCTCACCGCGAAGGCCAAAGGCACGGAAACCCTGGTCCGCCGCGTCGGCTGCTTCGGCTACTGCGCGGTGGAGCCCCTGGCCATGGTCCGCTACCCCGGCAAGCCCATCCTGCTCGTCGCCGAGGCGCAGGCCAAGGACGCCGCCCGCCTCCTCGAGGCCGCCTCGAGCGCCGAGGCCGCGGAAAAGCTCGCGAAGAAAGCCTTCTGCAAGATCGAGACCTGGGAGTTCGCCTCCGGCCTCGTGGATTTCGGCCGCGGCTACCCGAAGCTGCCGAGCTGGGACCAGGTGGATTTCTGGAAAGGCCAGAAGAAGGTCGTGCTCCGGAACTGCGGCCTCATCGACCCGGAGAGCCTCGACGAGTACGTGGCGACCGGCGGCTGGTCCGGCCTCGAGCGTGCCGTGCGCATGGACGGCGAGGCGGTGGTCAAGGAGATCGGTGCCTCGGGCCTGCGCGGCCGCGGCGGCGCGGGCTTTCCCACGGCCACCAAGTGGGAACTCATGCGGAAGCGGACCGAGAGCGTGAAGTGGGTGGTCTGCAACGCCGACGAGGGCGACCCCGGCGCCTACATGAACCGCAACGAGATCGAGAGCGACCCGCACGCCCTGCTCGAGGGCATGGCCATCGGCGCCCATGCCATGGGCGCGACCAAGGGCTTCGTGTACGTCCGCGCCGAGTACCCGCTGGCGGTCGAACGCCTCGAGAAGGCCGCGGCCGCCGCCCGCGCCGCGGGCCTCCTGGCCTGTGGAGCTCCCGGCGCCGCGTGCTTCGACCTGGAGATCGTGCGCGGCGCGGGCGCCTTCGTCTGCGGCGAGGAAACCTCCCTGCTGGCCAGCGCCGAGGGCCGCTCCGGCCGCGCGCGGCCGCGCCCGCCCTTCCCCGCCGAGAAAGGCTTCGGCGGCATGCCGACCACCATCAACAATGTGGAAACCTGGTGCGACGTCTCGTACATCATGCAGAAGGGCGCGCCCGCCTTCGCCTCGCTCGGCGTGAGCGGCGCGACGGGCACCAAGGTGTTCAGCCTGGTCGGCAAGGTGCGCAACACGGGCCTCGTGGAGGTGCCGCTCGGCACCCCGCTCGACGCCCTGGTCTACGGCATGGGCGGCGGCGCCGGCAAGGGCAAGGCCGTCCGCGCCGTACAGTCCGGCGGCCCTTCGGGCGGCTGCGTCCCCGCGGACAAGTTCGGCACGCCCATCGAGTACTCGAGCCTGGCCGCCCTCGGCGCCATCATGGGCTCGGGCGGCCTCGTGGCCATGGACCGCGACAACTGCATGGTCGACACGGCCCGCTACTTCACCAGCTTCACCGCGTCCGAGAGCTGCGGCAAGTGCGCGCCCTGCCGCGAAGGACTGCCGCAGATGAAGCGCATCCTCGACGCGGTCAGCCGCGGCGAGGCGAAGCTCGAGGACCTGGACGAGCTCGAGCGCCTGGCGCGCGTCATCCGCGACACCGCCCTCTGCGGCCTCGGGCAGACCGCGGCCAATCCCGTCCTGACCACGCTGCAGTATTTCCGGGACGAGTACGAGGCGCACATCCTCGACAAGCGCTGCGAGGCCGGCGTCTGCGAGGACCTCTTCCAGGCCCTCTGCGAAAACTCCTGCCCCCTCCACATGAACATCCCGGCCTACCTCGCGCTCGTGCAGGAAGGCCGGCTCGAGGAAGCCTACGAGGTGACGCTCCGCGACAACCCGCTGCCGGGCTCCATCGGCCGCATCTGCCACTTCCACTGCCAGATGCGCTGCCGCCGCGAGCAGCTCGACGAGAGCGTCTCGCAGGGCTCCATCCACCGCTACCTGGCGGACGCCATGCGCGTGACGGGCGCGGACTCGCGCGTCTGGGACGCGCTCGCGAAGGAAAAGCTTCCGGCCACGGGCCGCTCGGTCGCGGTCATCGGCGCCGGCCCCGCCGGGCTCGCCGCGGCCTTCTGGCTGGCCCGGCTCGGGCACGCGGTGACGGTCCACGACGGCAAGCCCAAGGCCGGCGGCATACTCCGCTACGGCATCCCCGCCTACCGCCTGCCGCCCGAGACCCTCGACCACGAACTCGGGCTCTGGAAGAAGCTCGGCGTGAAGTTCGCCTTCAAGCAGAATGTCGACGGCAAGCGGCTCGCGGAGCTCCGCTCGTCGAACGACGCCGTCATCGTCGCGACGGGCGCCCACGCCGACCGGCCGCTCGGCATACCGGGCGAAACCCTGGCCGGCGTGCACCCGGGCTACGAATGGCTCGAGCGCTTCGCGGAAGGCAAGGCCGGCCCGGTCGGCAAGCGCGTGCTCGTCATCGGCGGCGGCAACGTCGCCCTCGACGCCGCGCGCTCCATCCACCGCCTCGGCGGCCAGGTCGCCATCGCCTACCGCCGCTCGCGCGCCGACATGCCCGCGAACGACGAGGAGGTAAAAGGCGCCGAGGAGGAAGGCATCCGCATCGACTGCTTCCTGGCCCCGGAGGAGATCCTCGGGAAGGGCGGCCGCGTCTCGGGCGTCCGCTTCCGCGTCTGCGTGGCGGGCGGCACCGACGCCTCGGGGCGCCCGAAGCCCGTCCCCACCGACCGCACGCTCGACATCCCCTGCGACGACCTCATCGTCGCGGCCGGCGAGAAGGTGGATTCCGCCGTCTACGCCGCCGCGGGGCTGCCCGTGCTGAAGGACGGCCGCCTGGCCGCGGAGCGCCGGAACAGCCGCCTCGGCGCCACGAACGTGTGGGCCGTCGGCGACGCCGTGACAGGCCCGGCCACCGCGAGCGAGGCCATGGGACTCGCCAAGACCTGTGCCCGCGAGCTCGACCGCGAGCTCATGGGCCGCGACGCCTGGCCCGCCCTCTTCCGCGACCCCGGCTACAAGCGCGACGCGCCCGCGGAGCCCGACCTGCGCCGGCGCCCCGAGCGCCGCTTCGTGGCCGCGGCCGAGCGCCGCGGCAGCTTCCGCGAGATCTCGGTCGGCTGGACCGGCGAGGAAGCCCGCTGCGAAGCCTCGCGCTGCCTGCGCTGCGACGCGCGGCCCAACGCCCGCGCGCCCTGGCGCTAAGGAGACACCATGAGCGACACCATCACCCTTTCCGTGGACGGCCGGCCGGTCACCGTAAAAGCCGGTTCGACGATACTCGACGCCTGCGCCGCCTGCGGCGTGAAAATCCCCACCCTCTGCCACCTGAGGGAGGTCTGCTCCAACGCCTCCTGCGGCGTCTGCGCCGTCGAGGTGGAAGGCGCGCGCGGCCTCGTGCGCTCCTGCGTGCAGCAGGCCCGCGAGGGCATGAAGGTGGCGTCGGCATCGGCGCGCGTCCTCGAGTCGCGCCGCACCGTCGTCGAGCTCCTGCTCGCGAGCCACCCCGAGGACTGCCTCTCCTGCCTCAGGCAGGGCAGCTGCGAACTCAGCCAGGTCGCGGAGCAGGTGGGCGTGCGGAAGCGCGCCTACCCGCCCGTCCGCGCGCCGAGGAAGCTCGACGCCATCTCCGCGGCCATAGTCCGCGACAACGACAAGTGCATACTCTGCGGCCGCTGCATCGAGGTCTGCCGCGAAGTGCAGGGCGTCTCCGCCATCGACTACGCGGGCCGCAGCCAAGGCAGCCGCGTCGCCGTCTTCGGCGACCGGAGCCTCGCGGACTCGGTGTGCGTATCCTGCGGCCAATGCACCGTGGTCTGCCCCACCGGCGCGCTGACCGAGCGCGACGAGACCGACGAGGTGCTCGCCCTGCTCCGCGACCCCGACAAGGTGGTGATCGTCGAGACGGCGCCCGCCATCCGGGCCAGCCTCGGCGAGGCGCTCGGCATGGACCCGGGCGCCCTCGTCACCGGCAAGATGGCCGCGGCCCTCCGCCGCCTCGGCTTCGCGCGCGTCTTCGACACCCAGTTCGCCGCGGACCTGACCATCATGGAGGAAGGCAGCGAGCTCCTGGCCCGCATCGCGGGAAAGGCGAAGGGCAAGCTCCCCATGCTCACCTCCTGCTCGCCCGGCTGGATCAGCTTCATCGAGACCTTCTATCCGGAGCTCCTGCCTCACGTGTCCAGCTGCAAGAGCCCCCAGCAGATGTTCGGCGCCATAGCCAAATCGTGGTGGGCGGAGAAGGAAGGCATCGATCCGGAAAAGCTCGTCGTCGTGTCGATCATGCCCTGCACCGCCAAGAAAGCCGAGGCCAAGCGCCCGGAAATGAACGACGCCTGGCGCTGGTGGAAGGCGAAGGGCCGCGAGTCCGAGCCCTTCCAGGACGTCGACTACGCCCTGAGCACCCGCGAGCTCGCGCGCATGGTACGCCGCGTCGGCCTCGACTTCGCGCGGCTGCCGGAAGAAGCCTTCGACGACCCGCTCGGCGCCTCGACCGGAGCGGCGACCATCTTCGCGGCCTCTGGCGGCGTCATGGAAGCCGCGGTGCGCACCGCCTACGAGCTCGTCACGGGCGAACCGCTCCCGGGCATCGAGCTAAAGGCCGTGCGCGGCTTCGAAGGGGTCAGGAGCGCCACGCTCGCCCTGGCGGGCAAGGAGCTCACCGTCGGCGTCGCCCACACCCTCAAGAACGCGCGCGTCGTGCTCGACGGCATAGCCGCGGGGACGAGCCCCTACACCTTCGTCGAGATCATGACCTGTCCCGGCGGCTGCGTCGGCGGCGGCGGACAGCCCGTCCTGCCCGACTGGGAGAAGCGCACGCTGCGCGCCCAGGCCATCTACCACGAGGACCGGAAGCTCCCGCTCCGGAAATCGCACCAGAACCCCGCGGTGGCGACGCTTTACAGGGACTTCCTCGGCCAGCCCCTCGGCCACCTGAGCCACGAACTTCTGCACACCGAGTACAAGCGGAAGGAAGTCCGCTAGCGGGGACGGGGATGAGGGGGTCCGGGGAGGGAAGGGGCGCAGCGACTACCGTCGCGAAGTCCCTTTCCCCCCGGAGGGCTTACCCCGGACGGCGCCGCTCGATCAGCGTATTTCGACGCCGGATGGACAGCGCAGGGCGCGACGGGGTATAAACGCGCGTGGACATCGACGCCATCGGATTCGACATCGACGGTACCCTCTACTCGGACCGCGTGCTGTTCTGGCGCCTCGCGACCTTCGCCGTCGCCAAGCTCCGCCTGCTGGCCACCTTCCGCTCGGTGCGCCACGAGCTCCGCGACCTGCAGGAAACGCGCGAATACCGCGCCGAACCGCCCGCGTCCATCGAGGAATTCCACCGCTTCCAGGCCGCCCTGGTCGCGCGGAAGCTCCGCTGGAACGAGGAAAAGGCCGCCCGCGTCGTGGAAGCGCACATGTACGGCACGGTCTACCGCGCCTTCAGGGGGCTCCCGACCTTCCCCGGCGTGGCCGATGCCCTCGGACGGCTCAAGGCCGCCGGCTATAGGCTCGGCGCGCTCTCCGACCTGCCCGTCGGCGGCAAGCTCGCCGATCTGGGAGTGGAGCGGTTTTTCGAAGTCGCCTGTACCAGCGAGGAAACCGGCTTCCTCAAGCCCGCCCGCGAACCCTTCGAGCTTCTGGCCGGACGCCTCGGCGTCGAGCCCGGCCGCATGCTCTACGTGGGCAACTCGATCCGCTACGACGTGAAGGGCGCGAAGGCGGCCGGCATGAGGACCGCGCTTATAGCGCCCTCGGGCGCGCGCGGGACGCACGGCGCGGATATTTGCGCGCGCTCGTACGCCGCGCTCGCCGACGCGATACTCCAGAAATAAACGGCTTTCAGGAAGAGCGGCGTGGAACCGGGTCGCGTACTTTGCGGTGCGGGGCCTGGCGGCGAAAGAAAAGGCCCTCGCGCTTGCGCTTGAGGGCCGTTTTTTCCGCCGCCACCCGCGGCTCCTCCAGGCCCGCGGTTCGGAAGGCCCCATCGCGACTTCTGCACGCCGCCTTTCTGGCAGGGTCGCGGCGAGGGGCGTGGCGGGGGGCTCCGGGGTTGGCGGCGTCGGAGAGGTGGCGCGGCCAGGGGCGCGACCGCTTCAGGCGGTCGAGCATCATCCTTGTCCTCACTCCTCTCAAGCCTTCCCGACCTTCTCCCTCTTCTCTCCGTGCCTCCGTGTCTCCGTGGTTTCTTCGTCAATCGGCCTTGACCGTATTCCGGAGCACCCCGATGCCTGAGATTTCCACTTCCACCACGTCGCCGGGAACGATCGGGCCGACGCCCGCGGGGGTGCCGGTGGCGACGAGGTCGCCGGGCTCGAGGGTGAGGTTGCGCGAGATGAAGGAAAGCGCCTCGGCCACCGTGAAGATCATGGCGGAAGCCGGCCCGTCCTGCGTGACGCGGCCGTTGACGCGACAGCTGACGCGCAGGGCCTGCGGGTCGGGAATCAGGGCGGCGGGCACGAGGACGGGACCGACGGGGCCGAAGGTGTCGAAGCTCTTTCCGCGGAACCAGCCGGAGCGGTCGAGGTTCTGGATGTCCCGCTGGCTGACGTCGTTGAAGCAGGTGTAGCCGAGCACGAACGACAGCGCCTCCTCCGGCGCCACGTCCTTCATGCGCTTTCCGATGACCACGGCGAGCTCCGCCTCGTGGTCGACGCGCGGGGCGGGAAAGCCGTACGACGCGACGATGGCGGGCAGCACGATGGCCTCGCCGTCCCCGACGAGGACGTTGGGCGTCTTGGCGAAGAGGATGGGTTCGCGCGGCTCCTCGGGCGCCGGCCTGTCCGAAAGGATGCCCGCCGACTCCTCGACGTGCGAGCGGTAGTTGAGGCCGAGGCAGATTATCTTCGACGGAGCCAGTTCGTAGACCCCGCCCCCCTTTACCGGTAATCGGATCATGCACCCTCCCATCAACGGCAAACCACGGAGGCACGGAGTCGGGGAGCGAAGAGGGAGGAAGAGCGAAAGGAGATGAAGGAATTCATATCCCTGCTTCCTCTCCCTCTTCCCTGCGTCGCTTCGTGCCGCTTTCGGCAAGGAATGGATTGTAGCGCGCGCTCGTCGCGCGTTTCCTCATCCGTGTCTCCGTGTCTCCGTTTCTCCGTGGTCTTCTTCTGCCATAGATCAGTCGGGCCAGGCGTCGGCGACGCCGGCGGTCTCCTTGATGCGCGCGAGGCGCTCGGGCGAAGGCGAGCAGCCGAGCTGGACGTGGGCGCGCACCTGGGTCTCGCCGCGCCCGTGGGGCACGTGGATGAAGACCTGGCAGGGGCCGCCGCCCTCGAACAGGAGGTCGCGGAGCTCCCAGAGTTCTTCCTCGGCGCGCGGCTCGCGTTCGAGGCGCACGTGGACCTCGCGCCAGGAACGGTCCTTGAGCGAGGCCGGGTCGAGCACTTCCTCGACCTTGAGGCTCGGGTTGTCGCGCTTCGTGTCGACCTTGCCGCGCAGGGCCAGCACCGCGTCGGGGGCGAAGCGCTCGCGGTACTTCTCGAGCGTGTCGGAGAAGAGCACCACCTCGATGGCGCCCTTGAAGTCCTCGATTTTCCCGAAGGCCATCTTCTTGCCGTTCCGGTTGATGATCTCGCGCCACTCGACCAGCATGCCGAGGATGACGTAGGTCCGCTCCGGGTTCGCGCGTTCCGGCTTCGAAAGGTCGAGCTCGCTCGAGCGCTCCCAGGTCTTGCGCCACTCGTCCATCGGGTGGCCGGAGAAATAGAAGCCGAGCAGCTGCTTCTCGATGTCGAGGAGCTCCTTGCGCGGGAACTCCTGGCCCGGCTCGAAGCGGAAGGGCGGGAAGTCCTCCTCGCCCGAGGATTCGAAAAGGCTCGACTGCCCGTACGCGCCCGCGTCCGCCTTTTTCGCGGCGTACTCCATGGCCCGCTCGAGGTTGTCCATGAGCTCCTTGCGCCGGTGGCCGAGCGCGTCGAAGCAGCCGGCCAGAACGAGGCTCTCGAGCACCTTGCGGTTGACCTGCCCCGTGCCCACCCGTTCCAGGAAGTCCATGAAATCGACGTAGGGCCCGGCCTTCTCCCGCTCCGCGACGATGGCGCGCGCGACGCCCTCGCCGACGCCCTTGATGCCGAGCAGGCCGTACACGATGCGGCCGTCCACCACGGTGAAGGTAGCCTCCGAGCGGTTGACGTCCGGCGCCGCGATCTCGAGGCCCATGGATCGCGCCTCGGAGATGTACTGGGTCAGCTTGTCGGTGTCGTTGATCTCGTTGGTCAGGTTGGCCGCCATGAATTCGGCCGGGTAGTTCGCCTTGAGCCAGGCCGTGCGGTATGCGACCACCGAGTACGCGGCCGCGTGCGACTTGTTGAAGCCGTAGCCGGCGAAGGGCACGAGGATCTCGAAGATCTCCTTCGCCTTCTCCTTCGTGTAGCCGCGCGTCAGGGCGCCCTCGACGAAGGGCTTCTCCTCCGCCTCGAGCACTTCCTTCTTCTTCTTGCTCATGGCGCGGCGGAGCAGGTCGGCGCGGCCGAGGGAGTAGCCGGCCACCTCCTGCGCCACCTGCATGACCTGCTCCTGGTAGACGATGACGCCGTAGGTTTCCTCGAGGTACTGCTTGAGGGACGGATGCGGGTAGCTGATATCGCGCTTGCCGTTCTTCGACTCGATGAACTGCGGGATGTAGTCCATGGGGCCCGGGCGGTAGAGCGCGTTGAGGGCGATCAGGTCCTCCATGCGGTTGGGCTTGGCCTGCTTGAGGATGCCCTGCATGCCCTGGCTCTCGAACTGGAACACCGAGGTGCTCTTCCCCTCGCCGAGCATGGCGTAGGTCTTCGCGTCGTCCTCGGGGATGGCGGACTCGTCGATGTCGATGCCGCGCTTCCGCACCAGGTCGATGGCGTTCTTGATGAGGGTCAGCGTCTTGAGGCCGAGGAAGTCCATCTTGACGAGGCCGCATTCCTCGAGCTGGTCCATGGTGTACTGCGTCGCCACCGCGCCCGTCTTCTGGTCCTTGAACAGGGGCACGAAGTCCGCGAGCGGCGTCTTGCCGATGACGATGCCGGCGGCGTGGAAGCTCGTATGGCGGTTCTTGTTCTCGAGCTTGCGCGCCGTCTCGAAAAGCGTCGCGTAGCGCGGGTCCGATTCGAGCTCGCGCAGCTTCGGCTCGAGCTCGAAGGCCTTGGCCAGGGTCATCTTCGGGTCGTCCGGCACGAGCTTGGCTATGTCGTTGGCTTCCTGGAAGCCGATGTCGAGCGCACGGGCCACGTCCTTGATGACGGCCTTGGCCTTGAGGGTCCCGAAGGTGACGATCTGGCCGACCCGGTCGCGTCCGTATTTCTCCGTCACGTAGTCGATGACCTCGCCGCGGCGTTCGAAGCAGAAGTCCACGTCGAAGTCCGGCATCGACACGCGCTCGGGATTGAGGAAGCGCTCGAAGAGCAGCTTGTAGCGCAGGGGTTCGATGTCGGTGATGCGCAGCGAGTAGGCGACGATGGAGCCCGCGCCCGAACCGCGACCGGGGCCGACGGGAATGCCCCGGTCCTTCGCCCAGTTGATGAAGTCGGCGACGATCAGGAAGTAGCCGACGAAGTCCATCAGGATGATGACCGCGAGCTCGTAGTCCAGCCGCTCGCGGATCTCGTCCGTCAGCTCCGGGTAGCGGCGCGCGAGGCCGTCGTTCGCGAAGTGGATGAAGTAGCGCGTCACGCTCTGGCGGAGCCGCTCGGCGATGGCCGCCCGCTGGATGGGCGCCAGGTCCGGATCGGGAACCTTGCCGAATTTCGGATGCGGCTGCGAGACCATGCGGTCGTCCATGGCGGCCAGGCGCGCGCGCACCCGGTCGACTGCGGGTTCCGCCTTCAGGTCCTCGTCCGTGGTGAAGGACGGGGGAATCTCGTACTCGGGCAGGAGCGGCCCCGGCAGCGGCATGTCGAAGCGGCAGAGCTCGTTGACCAGCAGGGTGTTGTCGAAGGCCTCCGGCAGCTCGGGGAAGAGGGCGCGCATCTCCTCCTCGGTCTTGAGGTAGAAGGAGTCGCCGGGGAAGCGCATGCGCTCGCGGTCCTCGACCTTCTTGTTGGTGCCGACGCAGAGCAGGATGTCGTGGGCCTCCGCGTCCTCGCGGTCGAGGTAATGCATGTCGTTGGTGGCCACGAGGGGAATGCCGTGCTTCCGCGCGATTTCCACGAGGCCCTTGTTGGACACCTGCTCCTCGGGGATGCGGTGGTCCTGGAGCTCGAGGAAGAAGGAGTCCGCTCCGAAGATCTCGCGGTAGCGGAGCGCCTTCCGCTCGGCCTCTTCAGCCTTGCCGTGGACGATGAGCTGGGGAAGCTCGCCGCCCACGCAGGCGGACAGGCACACCAGGCCCTTCGAGTGGGCTGCCAGGAGCTCGTCGTCGATGCGCGGCTTGTAATAGAAGCCTTCGGTGTAGGAACGGCTCGAGAGCCTCTCCAGGTTCGCCCAGCCGTCCAGGTCCTTCGCGAGCAGCACCAGGTGGTAGTACTTGTTGCCGTTCTCGGTGCCGGTCTTCTCGAAGCGGCTGCCGCCGGCCACGTAGAACTCCGAGCCCACGACGGGGTTGATGCCGGCCTTGCGGCATGCCTTCCAGAACTTGAGCGCCCCGAAGAGGTTGCCGTGGTCGGTCAGGGCCAGGCCCGGCATGCCGAGCTTCGCGGCCTTGGCCACCATCGCCTCCACGGAGGAGGCGCCGTCGAGCAGGGAAAAGTCGGAATGGTTGTGGAGGTGCACGAACATGAGGCCGTCAGTATACCCGCCCGGCGGTCCGCGGACAACGGCGAAAGGGGACAGAACACGACGGAAAAGACATCCAGGTCCGGAAGGCGGCGGGAGGCCTCATCATTGCCGGCAAGCGGGGGTCCTGTCGCGCGAAAACACCCACCCACCGCTTCGCTTCGGGCGGGCGTTTGCGCGCGCCACCCCCCGCGCCACCAGCCCCGCGGAGCATTCCGCCGGGTTCGG
>ENA-UOWG01003938-UOWG01003938.1-activated-sludge-metagenome-genome-assembly--contig:-NODE-3938-length-10779-cov-3.295505_pt1 | contig 10779 bp, 11 predicted proteins | sample MGYA00238147_ERZ761563 | MGnify/ENA primary metagenome ERZ761563 (study PRJEB28884, sample SAMN05720216) | anaerobic digester metagenome | isolation source: active sludge of municipal... | reverse complement strand
TTTTGCTCATTGACTAGCTCACGATTGGCGTAAATGTATTCGAGTCCTATCGTGGTTTGTGTGACAGGGCTCCAGAGCAAATTGGCATGAAATGATTGGGCTTGCTGGTTGGCTAAAGTCGCAAATTTGGGTTGATCGGCATAGGCGATGCCATAGGCAAAAGTGGAACGCCAAGCCTCGTTCCACCAATGTTGATAGGCAAACATTCCGCTATAAGTAGTGATGAGTTGCAGACTGCTGTCACTATCGACCGCTGCATCCGCAAAAAAGTTGTTCGGGCCATACCGGCCTAGCGCATTGCCATAATCTAACATGAAGCGGATGTTATCCGCGCCGTAAGTGTTGATCTTTCCAGCCAAGCTCACTCCGCCACCCCAAATGGATTGCTCGCCGTCAGATGCTGATGGACTATATTGGGCTTGCCGTGCCATTGCCGCAAGAGACAGATTTCCCCAGGTCGGCAGAAAATTCAGTCTGGCAACGATGTCAGGATAATGACTGCTATTATGTTTTGTGATGCCGTTATTGGCAGCATCGAAGATATAGCTGCGTGGCGCCTCCAATGCAACGATGCCTTCCATTGGCAACTGTGCCAGTGTAAACGGCTGGGTCCAGCGCACTTGCGGCTGACGTAAGGATAGCAATATGCCGACATTGTTGTTATCGAGCGTATCGGCCAAGGCCTGACTGTTTAAAAAGGTCGTCCAGGTTTGTCCGGCGAGGAAATTGCCTATCGTGCCATAGGCATGTCTTAGGCGTGGCGTGTAGTTATACAAGCGCTCGTCGCCGAAGAAATCGATTTCCATGTAGGTGTTGATATCGCCCCAACTACTGGGTGTAAACGATTTAAACCAAAACCGGCTTTCCTTGGCGTGTAAGGTTATTTGGTCATTCTCTCCGGGCTGTAACGCAGTCACCGGGATTTCCGCTAATTCCACGCGTTGGTTGCCGAAACTGTCTTTGCCGGTACTGGTATCGCTGAATAATGCATCCAATTTGACGAAGCCGCCTATCGCAATCGAAGTCTCCGTACCCGGCACTTTGAATGTGCCTTTGGTATCACCGGCAGTCACTACCGGCTTGCTATCTTTTTCTTTACTATTATTTTCCGCCAACCGATTTTCAGCAGGCGCTGATTGAGGGGCTTGTGTTGTAACGGGGGTGACCGCAACGGCTTGAGCATCCTGACGGTCTTTCAACCTTTGTTCCAGCTCGTCTATACGCGCATTGGATCTGGCGACTTGTTTTTGCAGTTCCTTGATTTGAGTGGTCAATTCCTTGATTAGCTCACCCATGTCTTGCTGCGAATAGCCATTTAACGGCAAAACCAACAACACTGTCGAACAAAAAAATGCCGCAAATTTCGCTTGCATAGATCGCCAAATAGGTCAAATTTTACGAAACAAGGTGTGACAAGCCATACAAGTCGAACTCATTTCATGGAGTGTGGCGGAAATTGCATTGTAACGCCGATTTTCGGCGTGTTTTTCAAGGCTTCCGGCTTGTTCGCTGAGTTTTTTCGCCAACGCATTGAAAGCGTTCCGCGCCTCCGAATCCAGGCCGAGACTCGGCGATATATCCATCAATGCGCTTGCAGTCGAGGTCAAGGTTTTTGCAGTTTCGACGATTTGCCGGGCAAATCGCTCGCGTTCGATGTCCATTTCTTGCTCGGTCATGAAACGCTCCATCATCAAACCATTCATGCGATCCATCAACACGCGTAACTCTTGGTTTTGGATGGCGTGCAAAGCAGGTTGCCCGTTGACCAAATTATTGGCAGCGTCTCTCGTAGAGGAACAGGCCGTGGTTAGTGCGAAAATAGCGATGAAGAAAAACCAATTTTTCATAAACCTTCTCGAACAACCTTGGCGTTAAAGCACTCAGTTCGATATATTGGCCAAATAACCGTTTTTTCGGGCCAAATAACCGTCTACAAACGCTTTCATCGGCTCCGACTCGTATTCGCGCAGACCGCTGACCGCTAATTTTTTAAATCCAGAGCCGACTATCTCGTTGGCGGAATTAATCTGAAAATGCAAATAGGCGGTCGCCCGTTTACCATTTACTTCCATGGTCGGCTCCAGCATGACCAAATGCGGATGATCTATGTCGACCTTCAACATATTTAAGGTCATGCTTTCATAAATAACCAGGGGCCGGTCTATGTTGAACATGACATTTTCTTTCTCGAGCAGCGGCACCAAAACATAAGGAAAGTTTTGCCCGGAAAAAGCCACGTAATCCCGAATCAAGGTCTCCAGCATCGCATGATCATGATTGATCCGGCCTGAACGTTGGACTTGCAGATAGGTTTTACCTTGATTATCGGTAATATCGATTTGATCCGCATCGGTTTCCGGAAAATCCAGCAACACTCCATCCCCCACCATTCCGGAAAAAATGAAGTGCATGTTTTCGCTGAGACCATATTTTTCCAGTACTAAAGAAAATAATAAATCGCCCGGCACGCAAAAGCGCTTAGCATCGGCATCATGCAGCGGATTGAAGTCATGTGCGATTTCTTTTGCAAAAGCACTGGCCTGGTGCGCCGGAATCCGAATACTATTTTTGTGGGTTTCGTAAAATTCTTTTAAAAACATATTCTTATTATTAGTAGCGAGGTATTGATGAGTCACAGGCTACAGACCAAGCGTCTATGCCGCCTTTCAAATTATAAAGTCGATTGAAACCGTATTGCTCCAGAAACAAACAAGCTTGCTGGCTGCGCATGCCATGATGGCATAGCACCACGATATCCTGCTCCTTATCGAGTTCATCGATACGATCAGGTAATTGGCGCAAAGGGATATGCAAACTACCTTCGATGTGGGCAAACGCAAATTCATTGGGTTCGCGCACATCCAAGAGCAAAAATTTGTCTTGATTTTCTATGCGCTGCTGAATTTGTGGCGCAGTGCATTGTATTATCGGCATAAAAATCGTTCCAATCGGTTTAAAGCAGCAGCCATTCTATCGATAGATGCGGTATATGCAAAACGGATATGCTGATCCGCCAAATAATGGCCAAAGTCGCGTCCTGGCGTTACGGCCACTCCTTGTTGTTCCAATAATTGTCTGGCAAATTCGAAACTGTCGTCGGTGAATGCGCTGCAATCGGCGTAGATATAGAACGCCCCTTCCGGTTTGCAAGCAATGCTGAATCCCAGCTTCACTAGATTTTCGTACAAAAAATCCCGCCGTTTTTTGAATTCCAACCGGCGCCGCTCCAGCTCCGCCCTATTTTCTAGGGTAAACGAAGCTAAGGCCGCATATTGGGAATGCGTCGGCGTCGATATGAAAATGTTTTGCGCCAATTTTTCTGCGACTTCGACAAAGTGTTCCGGAACGATCAACCAACCGATACGCCATCCGGTCATGCCGAAATACTTGGAAAAGCTATTGATCACAAACACGTCATCACTGAACTCCAAGGCGCTGACCGCACGCTGATCGTAAACGAGGCCGTGATAAATCTCGTCGGAATAAAAACAGCCCCCCAAATCCTGCACTTGCTCAATGACGCGCTTCAGCTCGTTACTGTTCAACAAAGTCCCAGTCGGGTTGGATGGGGACGCCGCCAACACGCCCTTGCTGGCTTGCTGCCAATGTTGGGCAATCATTGGCGCGGTCAATTGATACGCAGTGCTCGGATCGGCATTGATGAAATGAGTTTGACCGTTGAACAATCGCACGAAGTTATCGTTACAGGGATAACAGGGATCGGGCATCATGACTTGCTCGCCCGGATTCAAACTGATGCCGAAGGCCAGCAAAAACGCCCCGGACGCGCCTGGTGTGACAAAAACCCGGCTCGGATTCAGCTCAACACCGTATTGTTCCCGATAATAATCGGCGATACTGCGGCGCAGCTCAGGCAGACCGGCCGCCGCAGTATATTTGACTTCACCTGTTTGCAACAGCGCCTTGCCAGCATCGATCACGGCTTGGGGTGTCGGAAAATCCGGTTCGCCAATTTCCATATGGATGATGTCCCGTCCTTCGCGTTCCAATTCCTTGGCGCGTTGCAGCAACTCCATGACATAGAAAGCCGAAATTCCCTGCATACGATCTGCAATTTGCTGTTTCATGTTCTATTTTCAGTGTAAAAAACCTGGGAATAATAACAAACTTCTTGCTTGTGCTTGGCCATTCTGATACAAAGCTCCGATTTTTTTATTGTCAGTCAGGAGTCAATGGATGAATAGTTCCACGACCGAACTCACCTTCAAACCGTACGAAGAAAAAGAAGGTGAAGAATACATGAATGAAGCCCAGCTCCAGCACTTTTCGAACATCTTGAACAGATGGAAGTCCGAGCTTATGGAAGAAGTGGATCGTACCGTACACCATATGCAAGATGATGCGGCTAATTTTCCAGATCCCAACGACAGGGCCACACAAGAATCCGAATTCAGTTTAGAGCTGCGAACCCGCGACCGCGAACGTAAATTAATCAAGAAAATAGAGGAATCCTTGAAAGCCATCGAATCGGGTGATTACGGTTATTGCGAAACGTGTGGCGTTGAAATCGGTATCCGCCGCTTGGAGGCGCGTCCTACCGCTACTCTGTGCATTGATTGCAAGACATTGGATGAAATCCGGGAAAAACAAATGGGTTAATCCTGCCTATTAAGACATCACGCTATATCGGCCGGTTTGCGCCCTCGCCTACCGGCCCGCTACATCTCGGCTCTCTTTATACCGCTTTAGCCAGCTATCTGGATGCTCGCCGGCATGGAGGCTTATGGCTGTTGCGTATCGACGATTTGGATGCGCCGCGCAATGTGGACGGTGTGGCCGACGCCATCTTGGATTGTCTCGAGCATTTCGGTTTGCATTGGGATGATGAAGTCTATTACCAAAGCCGAAACCTTGAAACTTACTATGAAACCTTGAATCAGTTACGCCAGCAGCAACGGCTTTACGCCTGCCATTGCAGCCGTAAGACTTTAGGGCAGCTTGCTATTTACCCTGGATATTGCCGTGACGCCGAGTTTTCCTTCGACGAACCTTCGGCCTGGCGGCTAAAAACCGAAGACTTGCAAATAGAATTCACCGATGCTCTGCAAGGTAAACTCAACCAGAATCCGGCCGCCGAACACGGCGATTTCATCGTGCGCCGCAAGGACAACATCATCGCCTACCAGTTTGCGGTCGTGGTAGACGATTACCGGCAACGGGTCAATCATGTGGTGCGCGGCGTCGATTTACTCGCCTCGACCCCCAAACAGATTTATCAGCAGCAATTGCTCGGCTATCCCAAACCGCACTACATGCATCTGCCGCTGATCGTCGATAGCCAAGGCAACAAACTCAGCAAGCAAACCCTGGCCGCGCCCGTCGATGCCTGCCATCCGGAAACGACCTTATTCAAACTGCTGCAAATGCTGAAACAAAACCCGCCATCAGTGTTGCAGAACGCGCCGATTGCGGAGCAATTGAGTTGGGCCATCGGCCATTGGCAGCCTCAAAGTCTAAGCCAACTACGCGCCATTGAACCGCCTCAATCAGCGCTTTAACAGAGAAACGTAGACGTGATTATTGCCACTTGTCTCGATCGGACATGCGCCGAAAACGAAGCTGATCCCAAATATGTGGCGAAACGTCCGGCAGTGACTCAAAACCGGGCCGGGCAAACCAGTAGCCTTGAAACAGCGTTACCCCTTGGTCCGCCAATGTCAGGCATTCTTCCCGGCGTTCGATGCCTTCCGCGATAACCTTGATCGACAGCTCGCGGCAAGCCGCCAATATGGCAAATACCAGGGAGCGTCTGACTCGGTCTTGATCGATATTGCGGGTCATCGCCATATCCAGCTTCAGCACATCGGGATGTAGATCGGCGAGCATATGCAAGCCGGCATAGCCCGCTCCGAAATCATCAATGGCGGTAATGAAGCGGTGCTGTTTATATTCCAGAAAGATATTTTTCAAATGGTCGTCTTTGACTTCTTCGGTTTCAGTCACCTCGAATTGAATCCTGTCGAGCGGAAAATTTCGTTCGGCGGCCGCTTCCAACGTGGCTCTGATACAGGTTTCCGGATTGTATACGGCATTCGGGAGAAAATTGATACTCAACACGCCCTGTAGATTCAATTTTTGCGCAAAGTCGATTGCCTTGACCCTTATGGATTGATCAAACCGGTATCGGTTTTGGTCGTTGAGTTGTGACAATACCGTCATAGCGCCTTCGTTGTTCGGTCCTCTGACCAAAGCCTCGTATCCGTAAATAGAATGATCGCTGATATCCACGATCGGTTGAAAGGCCATCGAAAAATCGATGCCCAGTTTGTCCAACTTTCTACATTCACTACAGCCTAAGGGTTTAAAAGTCTTTTCGGAGCTCATTCTCTAGCCATCAGTTTCTAGTTGTTCAACAGGATCGCTTGGCGCTTATTTGAACATTCGTTCGCGTCGGCGCCGTCTAACCCTGGCGGATTGTTAGTTGTCATCTGCAGTCTAAACTATGTTAGCGCTGCCTTTGCATTTTGGGCCGAGTAAATGCGATAGAAAAAGCCATTTTCTGCATTCAAGACCTATAATAGCGCCCCATTGCGGCTTTAGATCGCCCCGAAACGTCGGATTGCCAGCTCGTGGGGACGCTGACGATTGATAGTGAGGCATCGCCATGATTCATAATAAAACCGGACGCCGGCCAAAGGAATACCATGTCAGAACATCACATTTATCCCGTAAAACCTGAAATAGCGGCCAAAGCGCATATAAATGCTGAAACCTACCAAGCGATGTACCAAAGGTCGATCAACGACCCTGAGAGTTTTTGGGCTGAACAAGCCGAAGCGTTTCTCGATTGGCACGAGCCATGGCATACCGTCATGCGCTGCAACTATCAACAAGCCGATATCCACTGGTTCGAAGGCGGTAAATTAAATGTCAGTGTCAACTGTTTGGATAGACACTTAGAAACACGCGGCGACCAAGTCGCCCTGATCTGGGAAGGTAATAAGCCGACCGACGATCTGAAACTGACCTATCGCGAACTGCACCGGGAAGTCTGCAAATTCGCCAACGTCTTGAAAGCCCAAGGTATCAAAAAAGGCGATCGGGTCTGTATCTACCTGCCGATGATCGTCGAAGCCGCCGTGGCTATTTTAGCGTGTACCCGCATTGGCGCGATACACTCGATCGTGTTCGGCGGCTTTTCCTCGGAATCCCTACGCGACCGTATTTTAGATGCCGACTGCCGCCTGCTGATTTGCGCTGATGAAACCTACCGTGGTGTCAAGATCGTTCCATCCAAGCTGATGGCCGACAAAGCGGCGGCCAAATGCCCTTGTTTGGAAAAGGTCATCGTCGTCAAGCATAGCGAATACGAAACGCCTTTCATGGCTGGACGCGACATTTATTACCACGAAGCCATGGCCGACGCTTCAGATGTTTGCGAGCCGGAATGGATGGATGCCGAAGATCCCTTGTTTATTCTCTACACGTCAGGTTCGACAGGCAAGCCCAAAGGCGTGCTGCATACCACAGGTGGTTATCTGCTATATGCGGCGATGACGCACAAGTACGTGTTCGATTATCACGACGGCGATATTTATTGGTGCACCGCCGACATTGGCTGGGTAACCGGCCATTCCTATGTTATTTACGGCCCGCTCTGCAACGGCGCGACCACGCTGATGTTCGAAGGGATTCCGACCTATCCGGCGGCCGATCGCTTTTGGCAAGTCATTGACAAACACCGGGTCAACATTTTTTATACTGCACCAACCGCCATCCGCGCCCTGATGGCTCAAGGCGACGATCTCGTCAAAAACACCGAGCGCAGCAGCCTGCGCATTTTGGGTAGCGTCGGCGAGCCGATCAATCCGGAAGCTTGGGAGTGGTATTACCACGTGGTCGGCGATTGCCGCTGCCCCATCGTCGATACCTGGTGGCAAACCGAAACCGGCGGCATCTTGATCACACCGTTACCTGGGGCTATCGAACTGAAACCAGGTTCAGCTACCTTACCGTTTTTCGGCGTAAAACCGGCCATTCTAGATAATGACGGCAATGTGTTGGAAGGCGAGGCCACCGGCATTTTGGTACTTTCCGCCTCTTGGCCAGGACAGATGCGCACGGTTTACGGCGACCATCAACGTTTCTACGAAACCTATTTCCAAAAATTCCCCGGCTATTATTTTTCCGGCGATGGTGCCCGCCGCGATGCCGACGGCTATTACTGGATCACCGGCCGGGTCGACGACGTCATCAACGTCTCCGGCCATCGCTTGGGAACGGCCGAGGTCGAAAGCGCCTTGGTATTGCATCACGACGTGGCCGAAGCGGCCGTGGTCGGTTTCCCGCACCCAATCAAAGGTCAGGGCATTTATGCCTACGTGACCCTAAATGTAGGCGTCACCGCCACTAACGACTTGAAAAAAGACTTGTTAAACCTAGTCAGGGAGGAAATCGGCCCCATCGCTCAACCTGACTTCATCCAATGGGCGCCCGGCTTACCCAAGACCCGCTCGGGTAAAATCATGCGCCGCATTTTGCGCAAAATAGCCGCCAACGATATTCAGGACTTAGGCGACACATCGACCCTAGCCGACCCGTTGGTCGTCGATGATTTATTGGCTCAGCGCGCCGGCAATAACAAATAATGAAAATCGCTCTGGCTTATGTCGGCGTGATATTGATTTGGTCGACTACCCCTTTAGCGATCAAATGGAGCGCTGAAGACGTCAGTTTTGTATTCGGCGTCACCGCCCGCATGTCACTGGGCGCGGTTTGTTTATTGCTGTTGATGCTGATCAGGCGGCAGTCCTTGCGCTGGAATAAACAGGCCGGGCTGACCTATCTGGCGGTGGCTTTACAGCTTTATGCCGGCATGCTGGTGACCTATTGGGGCGCCCGTTTCATTCCTTCCGGCTGGCTGTCGGTGATCTTTGGCCTGACGCCGTTCATGACCGCGCTTTTGGCGGCCGTTTTCCTGAAAGATCGCAGCTTGAGTTGGGGAAAATTGTTTTCGTATACCCTGGGCATTGCCGGCTTGCTAGTGATGTTCCATTCGGCCTTGGAAATCAACCGGGAAGCCTTACAAGGCATGCTAGCCATCTTGCTCGCCGCCTTCATACAGGCCGGCAGCGCGGTATGGATCAAAGGCGTGCGGGCGCAATTGCCGGCTTTGACGCAAATCAGCGGCGGCATGCTGATCGCGTTGCCGGTTTACTTGCTGACTTGGTATTGGTTGGATGGTGGCATTTTGCCGGCAAGCATGTCCTTGCAAACCCAATTATCGATACTGTATTTGGGCATGGTCGCGACACCCATCGGCTTCGCGCTTTATTATTATGTGTTGATTCACCTGGCCGCCACTACCGTGGCCTTGATCACGCTGATCACACCACTGTTTTCGCTGGTTCTGGGATGGAGCGTCAACCACGAACCCGTCACCATCAAAACCGCCGCCGGCGCCGGTCTGATTTTGTCTGCTTTAGCGCTACACACCTTATCGGGTCGGCGCCGGCGTTAAATCCGCCTATCCTTGTTCGCCCTGTCCATCCACAACAATCTGATTCGGTAACAAATCAGTCAATACCGCGCCATCCAACACCTGTAAAAATTGCTCGGTGGCCCGGCTGAACAACCCGATAAGACCGCAGTGTGACTGGATCACGCAACGCCCTTGCTTGTTGGGATCGAAGCATTCGGCGATCCGAAAATGCCCTTCTATCTCCCGCACCACCTGGCCGACGCTGATTTGCTGCGCCGGCCTGGCCAAACAAATCCCCCCGCCCTTGCCGCGTAGTGTACGCACGAATCCTTTTTGTCCCAGATTGTTAACGACTTTGATCAGGTGGTTTTTAGAGATCTGAAAAAACTCCGCCAACTCGCCGATCGTAACCAGCTTATCAGGGTGATGAGTCAAATAAATCAGTACGCGTAGCGCATAATCCGTATGGGCGGTCAGTTGCATGAATCCTTGAGTTTTATAAGTTGTATTTGAAATAAATGTTATTAGGCCCTACACTCTTGCAAAAGTTGCATATCAGAGCCATGTTTTAGCGAATCGGTAAATTCTTATGTTGATCGAACCCGTTGCATTATCCGACTTTTTTTTGAGTTTTTTCAGCGCGGCGATGATTATTTTTACCGCCGCCTTGTATGCGGCCCTGTTCGCATGGGCCAAATTCAGCAAACGTCGTCCGGCGTATATCGGCGCCTGGCTTGCCTATGCAGCATTATTGGCTTGCGTCGGCGTATTCAGCGTCGTCAACCATTTCAGCGGTCACTGGCTGCTGCTGTCTTTGACGATGGCGGTCGGCTATGCCTTCATGCCGCGCGTGATCTGGCATCTGTGCGTCGCCACCCACAGCGACGAAACCGAACACTCACATCAACCTGGAGGTCATCATGACTGAGCAAGTCCCGCGCTGGGCGTCGGAAACATTCTGGAAAAAAACCGCGATCTGGGTCACCGGCGGATCGTTCGTGTTGCTGGTGATTTTAACCTTCGACTCACTGGCGAAAATCTCCGCCGGCGGGCCAAGGGTGCCGGCCTTCAGCGTCATCAACAAAGACGTCGGTTACCGTTTCGACAAGGAAAAGCAACGCTACCAACCGGTGATCGGCGACGACGCACCGCTGTTCGGTAAAACTCTGAGCGAAGAAGAAGCGGAAAAACTGGTCGATTTGGGCAAAAAAACCGTGCAAGCCAAAAACTGCATGAACTGCCATACCCTGCTCGGCAACGGCGCCTATTACGCGCCCGACTTGACCAAGGCCTGGCTGGACCAAGGCTGGATCGCCAAGGAATCGCGCGAACAAATG
>ENA-UOWG01003935-UOWG01003935.1-activated-sludge-metagenome-genome-assembly--contig:-NODE-3935-length-10786-cov-3.820334_pt1 | contig 10786 bp, 9 predicted proteins | sample MGYA00238147_ERZ761563 | MGnify/ENA primary metagenome ERZ761563 (study PRJEB28884, sample SAMN05720216) | anaerobic digester metagenome | isolation source: active sludge of municipal... | reverse complement strand
AGCGGAAACATATTTGGTAATGGTCACCGCCGTTTTTTTGTTAAGATTTTTGTCCCCGAGGCTGATGATTTCGGCAATTACCTGGAAAGCCATGCCTTTGCGGATGTCTATCGAGGAAAAATGATTTTTTATGGCATGTTCGATTGTTTCTATCGTTACGGCACTGTTTTCGACATCCTTGGGGGTGATATCCGCTATCAGAACGTTTTCTATATGGTTGAGAAGAAAATAAAGAATGCTGCGCTTGCTCTTAAAATGACGGTAGATGGCCGCTTCGGAGATGCCCACCTCTGCGGCAATCCGTTTGACAGTCAGATGCTCACTGCCGTACTTGAAAATTAATTTTTGCACGGCTTCCAAAATCTGCTGTTGCCGGATTTCAGTTGTTTGTCTCTTCCTGATCATAAATCATTTTCGTCGAAGGCTTCTGATTTCTTCAATGATAACCGGCCGGCCCGCTCAGGACAGCTATCAATAATGATGATGCTTTGCGTTGCTGATATTGCTAATGCAAGAACTTTAAAAGTGACTAACATTCCTGAAACATTATGTCAAGAGACGTAATTGATTATCCTGCTTTGGTGCAGTGCTGATAAAAAATTTAGATGAATATTCAGTAACTTTGTTAAGGGGTGTCTGCTTTTACCTTGTCATTGCCGGGCAATTGGTTTAAAAAACATGTATTGCAAAAGAGGGATTCAAAATATGGCTAATAAACTGGCGGGCAACCACCGGCAAACAGCCGGAATTAATTATGTCCGGATAATGTCATCTTAGAAAAAGAAATAAGCTTGACAAATACCTGTAATTGTATAATCTGAACACTCGTTCAAATTATTGAATGTATATTCATGGAGAGGCGGTATTTATTTTCATGGTGCGGGAAGAGCGAAAAGAACGGGAATTTCAGACGCGGCGCACGGAAATTCTGGAACAGGCGGAAAAGATATTTGCCGCCAGGGGATATCACAACGTAACCATGGCGGAAATTGCCAGCGCCTCCGGTTTTTCCACCGGTTCTCTGTATCAGTACTTCACAGGCAAAGAAAATCTTTATTCAACAATGATCTGCGACAAGCTGGATTTAATGTATCGGCGGGTGCGAGATCAGGTCAAGAAAGCGGAGGGCATTGAAGGCAAGATAGAGGCCATTATCAGCGCTCATTTCCTGTTTGTGGAAGAAAATACCGATTTTTGCCGTTTGTTTTTACCCGGAGAAAACACCATTATTTCCGAAGTAATGTTGTCAATGCGGGAAAAGATGATTGCTGATTACAGGCAGCATTTAATATTCATTGAAAATATATTGAAGGTGGGAACGAAAAACGGTTATTTACGGAATCTGCCCGTTGATGCTTTAGCCAGGGCTCTTTTCGGCTTAATCAGAACAACAGCCATAGACTGGATGATAAAGCCTGCAACGAAAAAAATGACAATGCAGAAAGATTTTATTTTGGAAATATTCCTGCGGGGGGTAAAACAAAATGAGAAGTAAATATCTGTTGTCGGCCTTGGTATTATTGCTGGGCATTACTTTTTTTGCCGTGTCCGGATGGACGGAGGAAATATTAACATTGGATTCCAGCATAGAATTGGCATTGAAAAACAGCAGCGTAATTAACATCGCCAAAGAAGGCGCCAAAAGCGCCGTTGCCCGCAAGAAGGAAGCGTTTACCGGTTTTCTGCCGAAATTCAGCACATCATATTATTATCAATACCTTAATGATCAGCCCAGTATGATTTTTCCGGGTGTGCCGCCTGCCATTCCCGCCAGCACGATTATTCTGGGGACTCAAAATAATTATAATTGGGTAACGGAAGTTAAACAACCGCTTTTTACCGGCGGCGGTATTCTGGCCAATTATCAGGCCAGCAAAATCGGTGAAGATATTGCGATGCTGGAGGTGGAAGCCAGCCGCCAGGATGTCGTGCGGGAAGTAACAATAGCCTATTTTGATATTCTCCGGTCGCAGAAGATTCTCGAAACGGCTCAGCAATCAGTCGCAATGCTCACGGCGCATCGGGAAAGAGCGCAAAACTATTTTAAAGTTGGGATGATTCCCAAAAATGATTTGCTGCACGCGGAAGTAGAACTGGCCAACGGACGGCAATCTCTTACCAAAGCGGCTAACGCCGTCGAAATGGCTAAATCGCATATGAATATCGTTTTAAGACGCAGTATCGCAGCTCCGGTGCGGGTGGAGGATAATCTTGTTTACAGACCGTTAGGCAGTTCTCTGGCAGAATGCCTGGAGACGGCAGCAAAAAGAAGGCCGGAAGTAAAAATATCAGAATTAAAGGCGGCACAGGCCGGAAAAATAGTAAGGGCGGCGCAAAGCGAATACCTGCCGACGTTGAGTGCGCTGGGCAACTACTCGAGATATGGCGATGATTTTTCCGTTTCCGGCAGCAATTATAAAAATATGGAAAGCTGGTATATCATGGCCGTGGCGAGCTGGAACTTCTGGGAATGGGGCAAAACGAAACATAAAGTTGATGCAGGCAAATCCAGAGAAAACCAGGCTTTGGAAGCGGCGAAGGAATTAAACGATCAAATAACGCTGGAAATTAAGGGCGCATATCTGAACATGCGGGAAGCGGAAGCGCAAATTACCGTTTCGGGAAAAGTGATTGAGCAGGCCGAGGAAAATTATCGTATTGCCGAAGAACGCTTCCAGGAAAGAGTGGCAACGACAACGGAAGTGCTTGATGCGCAGACGCTGCTGACAAAAGCGAAAGCGCAATACGCCAACGCCCTTGCCGACTATAATATCAGCGGCGCCAGGTTGCAACGCGCGATGGGAACAATCGGGAAACAAGCAGGCAGTGAGGATTAGATGATGAAGAAAATAATTGTCCTGATGGCAACGGCAGCGGCGGCTTTGTTATTCGTTTGGGAAGCCGCGGCACAGGAATATTCTCTTGGTGATTTATATCAGCAGGCGCTGAAGAATTCCGAAAAAATAAAATACGCCGAAGAAAATCTTTTTATTGCAAAGACCGGCAAGGATAAGGCCTGGTCATTGTTAATGCCCAGGGTCACCGCTTATGGCACATACAATCGTTTTTCCGAAGATAAGTATAATCCGACAGGCATTCTTATTCAGCCTTATGAATCGGGCAACTGGGGCGTCCGGATTGACGAATCATTTTCGCTTTCCGCCCGTGAGCTCAAAGCCCTGAAAATTGCCGGTCAGATTATCACCAAAAGCGAATTTGACCTCGATGCGGCAAGAACCGACTTTGTGCTGGCTGTTGCGGCTTCCTATTACGATGTAATGAAAACAAGAAAGGCTCTGGAAATAGCGGCTGCCAATATGGAGCGCTTGACACAATATCGTAATTCCGTGGAAAAGAAATTCAAGGTCGGTGAATTAACGAAGACAGCTCTGCTGCGTGCGGAAGGAGAACTTTCGGGGGCCCGGTCGGTTTATCTTAAAGCCACCAATGCTCTGAAAATTGCGCGTGCCGCTCTGGTGCGGGCAACTGGCATTGAAGAGAATTTCCGTCTGAAAGAAACGCCGCTGCCCGGAGAAGATAAGGCCCTGCTGGAAAGTTTGCGCGCGGACGCCCTTGCCGGGCGAGCTGATTTAAAAAGTTATGACGTGAACAAAAATATGGCCGAAGAACAGGTTGGTTTTGCCCGCGGCGCCTTCTGGCCTAATGTGGGATTATTTGCGATTTATAACCGTGCCGATCAGGATCCCAGCGGAGCAACGCTCAACGGGGAAAGTGTTCTGGCCGGTGTCAGCCTGACGTTTCCCTTTTTTGAAGGAGGGTTGAGGATGGCAGAACTGCGCGAAGCGAAGGCCAGGCAAAGACAGGCGCAGTTGGCCTACGATGATTTCCGCAAAAGCGTTGATATCGAATTGCAGGCGGCATATCTGGACGTGCAAACGCAAAGAGGAACTCTCAAGTTTCTTGAAGATCAACTGGCCTTTGCACAGGACAATTATAATGCTGTGATGAGGCAGTTTGATAACGGGTTGGCCACCAGTCTGGATGTGATGGATGCCAATTCGCTGCTTTTGTCCGCCGATAATAATGTCGCGGAAGCGCTTTATAACTATCAGCTGGCGCATCTGAAGCTGAAAAAATCCAGCGGTACTCTTTTGCATTTTGTGAACATGAGTAAATAACAGGCCGGCAAGAACGCGCCTGCGGACTAAAGGAGATATGTTAATGCATTACTGGAAAGAAAATTACGCCCACAATTATTTGGCAGGAAATATCGCCGATCTGCTGTTGATGATTTTAATATTGGTTTTTGCCGGCACGTTTTTGGTTTCCTGCGACGGGAAAGAAAAGAAAGGCGATGCGGAAAGAGCTGTCAATGTAAAAATTGCGCTGGCGGAAAAAAAGAAGGTTCAGCCTTATATTGAAACAACAGGGACGCTGCGGCCGGATAAAGAGGTTATAATAAGCTCGGAAGTTGACGGGAAGATTAAGAACATAACGGTTGATGAAGGCTCTTTCGTGCATCCGGCAATGGTGCTGGTGGAGATAGATGAAACAGTTTACCGCCAGGACGAAATGCGCTCGGCAGCAGCGCTGAAACAGGCCCAGGCAAGCCTTACCAATGTCCGTTCCGATTACCAGAGAAAAGAAACTTTATATAAGGAAGAGCTGATAACCAAGCAACAATTCGATGATGCAACGGCAAGACTGGCGCTGGCGGAAGCCGAACTGGAAAGGGCTAAAGCCACGCTGGCCATTTCCAGAGAAAAACTTGCTCAGACGAAAGTATATTCGCCGCTGCAAGGCGCGGTAAAAGAAAAAAAGGTTACGGCCGGCGATTATGTCCGCAACGGCACACCGCTCCTGCTGCTGATTAAAATAGATCAGCTCAAACTAAATTTTACCGTCGGTGAAAAGGACTCGGCTCTGGTAAAGCCGGGGCAGGAAGTATCTTTCACGGTTGACGCTTACAACAACAGAGAATTCAAAGGCCGCGTCAGCCTTCTTTTCGCCAATGTCGAAGAAAGAACAAGAACGATGCAGGTCGAAGCAATTGTTCCCAACGGCAAAGGTGATTTAAAGGCGGGATTTTTTGCTCGGACGTTTATCTATACGAAAGCGCCCGACGACGCCGTTCTCATTCCCATTACCGCTCTCATCTACGACAATGACAGTGTCCGTATTTTTATCATCGAGGGAGACAGGGCAAGAGAAAAAAAGGTCAGGTTGGGCAATAAGTACGGTGAACAAATAGAAATTGTCGAAGGCGTTAAAGAGGGCGAGCAGATTGTCGTTGTCGGTCAGAACAATTTATCGGAAGGGGTGAAAGTAAATGTGGCTCGCTGATACATCGGTCAAACGTCCTGTTTTCGCCACGATGTTCATCATGGCGCTCGTGGTGCTGGGAATTGTCAGCTACCCCAATATCGGAGTGGATCTTTTTCCGAAAGTCGATTTTCCTATAGTCAATGTTACAACAGTGCTGAAGGGCGCGAGCCCCGATGTCATGGATGTGGATATCACCGACCGGATTGAAGGCGCGGTCAACACAATCAATGGAGTGAAGAGCATTGTTTCGAGCAGTACGGAAAGCACTTCACGGGTAACTATTGAATTTGTTCTGGAGCGGGATATTGATCTGGCCGTACAGGATGTGCGCGAAAAAATATCGGCGATCCGCTCTAAACTGCCTGCTGATATTGATGAACCCCGCATTGCCAAAGTTGACCCGGACGCCACGCCGATATTATGGATGAATCTATCCGGCAATAAGTCCGTCCGCGAATTATCAACTTACGTGGATGAGATTTTAAAAGAACAATTTCAGAGAATCAATGGCGTCGGCGATGTCGTGATGTGGGGATTGCGTCTGCGGCAGGTGCGCATCTGGCTCGATTCGGCCCGCATGCAGGCTTATCAGGTGGCGCCGTCGGACATTGTCCGGGCATTGCAGCGGGAAAATATCGAATTGCCCGGCGGACGCATTGAAACGAAAACCAAAGAATACACAATCCGGATTAAAGGTGAATTCCCTCAGGTTAACGATTTCAATGATTTGATTATCAGTTACTACAAGGGAGCGCCGGTCAGGATAAAAGACATCGGACGCGCCGAAGACGGCATGGAGGAAAAACGCAGCCTTGCCCGTTTTAACGGCATTCCGGCCGTCGGGATGGGCATTCAAAAACAGTCGGGAACCAATACGGTTGTTGTTGCGAGCCGCGTCAAAGAAGAAGTGGAGAGAATCAACAAAGTCCTGCCGCCGGGAATGAAAATCAACATTGCCATGGACCAGTCCGTTTTTATTCTCCGTTCGATTCATGAAGTGCAGTTTCATTTAATTATCGGCAGCATCTTTGCCGTTCTGGCGGTTTTCCTATTCCTGAAAAATATCCGGACAACATTAATCAGCGCCGTGGCTCTGCCGGTTTCGGTGATTTCCACCTTCGCCCTGATTAATGCTTTTGGTTTCACCTTCAACAATATGACGATGCTGGCGCTGTCGCTCTCGGTGGGGTTGCTCATTGACGACGCTATCATCGTCATTGAAAATATCTATCGCCATGTTGAGGAAGGCATGGCGCCCCGGGAGGCGGCCACATTCGCCACATCGGAAATAGGGCTGGCCGTCATGGCCACAACATTTGCCATTGTCGGCATCTTTTTGCCCGTCGCTTTCATGAAAGGAATAATCGGCCGGTTTTTTCTCCAGTTTGCCTTGACGGTTGTTTTTGCCGTTTTGGTTTCTCTGCTGGTTTCCCTTACCCTAACGCCGATGATGGCCTCAATTTTTGTGAAGCATCATCAGCCCTCTCTGCCCGATCAACAGTCGGCTGGTATCGGCTCGTTCATTCATTCCAGCAGACACTGGTGGCAATGGCTGCCCGATTATCTGGAAAAATACTACCGCAAAATGGAGGACGGCTACCGGCGCCTGCTGGAATTTTCACTGGGTTATCGCAAAACAATGTTGGCGGGCGCGCTTGTTATTTTCGCCCTGAGCATTTTGCTGGTGGTTTTTGCTTTGAAACTGGAGTTTGCGCCGCCGGAGGATCAGGGAAATTTTGTCATTCGCATGGAAGCTCCTTTTGATTATTCCGTTGACAATGTAGAAAAATTTTTCCAGCCGGCGGAGGATTTTGTCCGCAAAATTCCGGAAATAACTTCCGTTTATTACTCCCAGGGTTATGGCGGATATTCCAATAAAGCTGTCATGATTGTCGGATTGAAGCCGAAAGCCAAGCGGGAAAAAAGCCAGGAGGATTTAAAGAAAGAAGTAAGGCAGAAACTGCGAACCATTCCCGGCCTGAAGGTTTCGGCGGAAGACATCTCAGTGGTCGGAGGCGGGCAGCGGCAGGTTCCCATTCAATACAGCATCCGCGGCCAGGATTTGGCGGCGCTTACCGAATATGCCAGAAAAATATCGGCGGAATTTGCCAAGCGTCCGGGAATCGTTGACGTTGATACGTCTGTCGAGGCAGGCAAGCCGGAGTTCAAAGTATATATTGACCGCGACCGGGCTGCCGATCTGGGAGTGGATGTGGCGACAGTGGCCGAAGCAATTTATCTGCTGGTCGGCGGTGAAATGGATATTGCCCGTTATAAGGATGAACAAAAAGGCAAAAGATACGATATCCGCGTCCGGTTAAATCCGCAGGATAGGGAAAGCTCCAATGGCCTGCAGCGAATTTATGTCCGGGCGCGCGACGGCAAACTGGTGGAACTTTCCAACGTGGTTAAAATTCAGGAGGGCAGCGGCCCCAGCGTTATCAACCGCGTGGATCGGCAGCGGGCGATTTCCATCTTTGCGGGATTGGAGAAAAAGGCTTTGGGAGAAGCTATGGACGAGTTGAACGAAATATCGGCACGCATCCTCCCGGCAGACTATATCCCGAAATATCAAGGTATGGGCGATGTTATGAAGGAATCGTTTATCAATTTGTTCTTCGCCCTGATTCTGGGAATAATCATGGCATATATGATTCTGGCTTCCCAGTTTGAAAGTTTTGTCCATCCTTTGACCGTTTTACTGTCAATGCCCCTTTCCTTCATCGGAGCTTTTGGCGCTCTTTATCTGACCGGCAATACAATCAATATTTACAGTATGATTGGTTTGATTCTGCTGATGGGTCTGGTCAAGAAAAACGCCATCTTGCTGGTTGACTATACCAATGTCTGCCGGGAGCGCGGCATGTCGCGGCGGGATGCCATATTGCATGCCGGACCTGTCCGGATGCGGCCCATTTTGATGACGACATTTGCCATGATTTTCGGCATGCTGCCGGTGGCCATCGGCGTCGGCGAAGGTGCGGAAACACGCGCGCCGATGGGCATTGCCGTTATCGGCGGGTTGATTACCTCATTGTTCTTAACGCTGATCGTTGTTCCGGCGGCTTATGACATATTCGATGACTGGCAGGAATATTTTAAAAAGAGAAAAGAGCGCCAGGTGTCGGTGACCGGTGAAATAAACACTGAAATCAAATAACAGGAGTATATCCCATGAAGATGTTTTTGATAGTTTATTGCGAGGCGTCTGATGAGGATGTTGTTGCGAAATTCAAAAACGCCGGCTTCAAATCCTATACCAAGATGCAGGGAGCGATGGGTGAAGGGGAAGGCTCCGAACCGAAGCTCGGCACGCATTACTGGCCGGGACGCAACAACACGCTGTTTTTTGCTGTGCCTGATGAGGAATTGCCGAAGCTCCATGAGCTCTTTCGGGAATTAAAAGCCGAACATCCCCGTGCCGGCTTAAAAGCCTTCACTTTTCCCTTAGAAGAATGCGTATAATGTGGTATGTCAATATGGCCGGACAAAAAGTTACCCGCAGACAGAAAGATATTTCCCGCTTATTACGCGAAAAAAAACGACTTCTGCCCGGCGATAAGAAAAGCGGCAGACAAAACATGCCGGTTAAAAACAACAAAAGTTAATAATATTATTATAAATATTATGTAAGGAGGGAAAATTATGAAACGCAGTGTATCAGTTATTGCCGTCATCGGGATATTTTTTCTGGTCGGTTGCGCAACAACACAGGAGCTGACATCATCTATTTCATCAAAAGTAACTTCCATTACAGCTACCGTGGATCCGGCGCTGGTTAATCAGGTTCCTGCGGATAAGCGCGCGGGTTTTGCCAAAGCCGAGTTTGATTTGAATCTGGCGATAGAGAAAGAAAAACTGGCCGCATTGAAAACAGAATTAGCGGGATTGCAGAAAAAGAAAGCAGGTTATGAGGAAGATCTGGCGAATAATTTCAAAAGAGAAGCGGAAAACGCCTATGACATCGTAAAAGTTGATGCTCTTCTCAATGCCGGTGTGGGCAAAAAAGAAGACAACATGAAAATCAGGGGAAATGTTGATTCGAAAAAATATAAAATTCTGGCTGACCGATCCAAAATTAATTATGATATAAGTGATACAAAGATGCAGATAGAAAATAAAACCGCTGAAATTGCGAATCTGGAGAAGGCAATCGGGGAAATTAAGTATGATGGCGGCAAAGCTTCTGATAAAGCCAGCGTTTCTCCTGCTCCGGCAGCAGATGCCAAGACGGAAGTAAAGCCGGTTCCTGCCGCCGCCGAACCAAAGAAAGAAGAAAAGAAATAATCATTTTTCAGGACATTATTATTGATTTCTGGGCCGTTGACGAAGCGCATTGATGTTACTAAATTACCGGAAAATGAACAGGAGGAAGAAATATGGCAAAATCAATTAAAGGAACAAAAACGGAAAAAAATCTACTGGCGGCTTTTGCCGGCGAAGCGCAGGCGAGAAACCGTTATACCTACTTTTCCAGTGCGGCAAAAAAAGAAGGTTTTGAGCAGATTTCCCATATCTTTTTAGAAACTGCCGAAAACGAAAAAGAACATGCCAAGGTGTTTTTTAAGCATCTGGAAGGCGGTGAAGTCGAAATAACCGCGGCGTATCCGGCAGGCATCATTGGTGATACCAAGACAAATCTGGAAGCGGCGGCCGCCGGCGAAAACATGGAATGGACAACCCTTTATGCCGACTTCGCCAAAGTAGCCAAAGAAGAAGGTTTCCCGGAAGTGGCGCGTTCCTTTGAACAGATTGCCAAGGTGGAGAAATTTCATGAAGGCCGTTACCGGAAACTGGTTGCGAATATAGTTAATAAAGAGGTGTTTAAAAAGAAAACAACAACCAAATGGCACTGTATTAACTGCGGCTATATTTTCGAAGGCGAGGAAGCTCCCAATGAATGTCCTGCCTGCAAACATCCGCAATCATATTATGAAGTCCTGGCGGAAAACTTTTAATGAGACTAAGCCTTTTGCGCAGCAAAAGGCTTAGTCGAATTGTCCCGAGGAGCGTAGCGAATAATCTAAAGGTCAAACGATGTCACACGTCGGGGTTAATGACACCCTAATTAATCTGCCTCTGGCAAAAAAAAGAAAAAGCGCAATTTCTGCAAATTGCGCTTTTTACTTTATTAAATGGTGCCGAAGCCGGGATTTGAACCCGGACAGGCGTACACCCACTAGACCCTGAACCTAGCGCGTCTACCAATTCCGCCACTTCGGCACGCGAAGGGGTAACTATAACGATCGCGGCTTCTTGTCAAGAAAAATGAGCTTGAATTTAAGCACCAAAATGCTATGTTACCGCCCGGTTATTGACAGGGAATTAAAATATGATTGTATTTAGAGGAATTGAAAATATAACGGAAGATTTCCGCGGTTCGTATGTTACCATTGGAAACTTTGACGGCGTGCATTTAAGCCATCAGTTTATCTGCCGCAAGCTGGCTCACGAGGCCGAAGCCGCTTCTGCCCAATCGCTGGTTATTACATTTGAACCG
>ENA-UOWG01003933-UOWG01003933.1-activated-sludge-metagenome-genome-assembly--contig:-NODE-3933-length-10788-cov-94.206932_pt1 | contig 10788 bp, 10 predicted proteins | sample MGYA00238147_ERZ761563 | MGnify/ENA primary metagenome ERZ761563 (study PRJEB28884, sample SAMN05720216) | anaerobic digester metagenome | isolation source: active sludge of municipal... | reverse complement strand
AGTTCGTGAAGGGGGACCCGGACTCCTGGGGGTACGTCTGGAAGTTCGGGCTGGGCGCCATTCTGATCTTCTCCGCACCGCAGGTGGTGGCCTGGCTCTCGGGGGGGGCATGAGCTGGGCGGCCACAAGAAGGCCCGAGGAGGAGTTGGACCTGGTCCTTGGGCGGCCTTCGGCCGCGGGGGACGGGGACCAGGGACAGGACAACCGGGCCCGAACCTTTCCTCAAGGGTGGACCCAGGGCCAGGGCAGGGAAGTTGGGCGGCCTGCGGCCGCTGGGGGCCAGGGCCAGGACGACCGGGCCCGAACCTTTCATCGAGGGTGGGCCCAGGGACAGGACGAGGAAGCTGGGCGGCCTTCGGCCGCTGGGGAACAGGGCCAGGAAGGGCTTCCTCAAGTGGAAGGCCAAGACCACGAGGATTGGGCAGCGGCATCGGCCCGGGGGCAGTCCCGATGTGGGGCGGCGGGGTCGTCCCGCCCCAAGAATCATGGGGCCGCTGGACATCGCAGAGCGAGGCCTCGGCGAGAGGCAGCGGAGCATCAGCAAGGGGCCGCTGGCGCGGGTGAGGAAAAGGGCCAGGAAGGGCTTCCTCAAGGTGAAGACCAGAGAAGGGTCTCGAGGCTGCCCTCGACCGCTGGGCACCAGGGCAATCGGGCCAACACCTTTCCTCGACCCCTTGGCCGGCCGGTCCTTCTGTCGGATTCGGGGACCTGCCAAGGGACTGCGCGGTGCTTCGGGAGTCACTCCGGTGCCGCGCTGGGGGTGGACCTGGCCAGCTTCCCTCACGGAAAGGGCTTCGAGGGATGGGGCCTCACGGGTCCTGCCGACCAGGACGGGCAGGAACAGGGCAGGGACCAACATCAGGGCGAGGGCATTTCTCTTCAAGGTGAAGGCCGGGAGGGCGAGAAGGGGCTGGACCGGGCGGCCGGGTGGCTGGATGCCTCGAATGCCATCTTGGACGGCTGGGACTGGCTCGAAGGTGGGCCCGCCGAGACCGACCTCGTTGAGGCTGCCGGTCCTGGGACCGGCAACCTCGCAGGGCACACCTTCCAGAACCTCCAAGAAGGGCCCTCCTCAAGGGTTGGGGCTGACCTCCCCGAGAGGGCGGCCCAGGAGGCCGCTGAGGGCCAGGAAGGCCCCTCGCTGGGCCTCGGGGCAGGGCGGCGGGCTGACCAGGCGGTCCCCGCCTCCTCCTGCCTGGACCTCGATGAAGGGCTTTCCTCAGGGGTTGGGACAGGCCTCCCCGAGGGGGCGGCCGGGGTCGCTGGCGGCCTGGAGGTGGTCCCTCGGGATGGGATGGAGTTGGATGCCCGTGAGGCCTCCGGTGCCTTCTGCTTCAACCTCAATGGAGGCCCTGGCTCCGGGGTTCTCTGCCCCTCGGGGGCCTCCCCGCGTGGGTTCCTGGCTGCTGGCCTCCAGCCCTCGGGGACCTTCGTCTCCCGAGGCGCTGGCCTGCTTTCCCAGGCCCGGACTCGGGCCAGGGCCTTCGCCCTGCTCCCGGGCTTCGGGCTCGGGCTTGATCGGGCTGCTCTCCCTCGCCGGAAGGCGAGGCCTGGGGAGTGTGGGGTGGCCTGTGAGTGATGGCGGCAACAAGGTGTTCGCCCACCAGGCCAAGAAGGCGAGGGGAGTGCTCCACTTCTCGATCTGGGACAAATGGGTACTCGGTGCCGCGGCTGCCCTCGGGATCTGGCTCACGGTCACGGTCCACTGGAGCGTTGGGATCGGCCTCTTCGTCGCCTCCGCCTTGGCCCTCGTGGCCCACCGGAAGCTCGACCACGACCGGATCGACCACCTTGAGATCCTGGCTCGGGCTCGGCTCTCCCCGCCCCGCTGGAACCTCTGCGAACGCGACGCGACCTACCGGAGGTTCCCGTGGCGGTAGCCCGGAAGCAGGCTCGTCTGGCGCATCCGGCGGCCCTCCTGGGCCTCTGGGACGTGGTCGATTCGACCATCGTCACGACCCAGGGGGTCTACCTCCAGGGCCTCGAGCTTCAGGGGCTCGACTCGGAGCACATGCCCGGAGCAACCCTCGTCTCCTCGGCCAACGCCCTGTACCAGGACCTCGTCGAGCTGCTGCCAGAGCAGACCTTCCTACAGGTGGTTCTCGACTCCCACGGGGACTACTTCGACCTGTTCAAGGCCTTCGAGGCTGCTCCACAGCCGGATCACCCGGTTCTGGCCCTCCAGCGGCAGCGGAGGATCGAGCACCTGGAACGGTCGAACCTCAGGAGGCACTCGGTCTATCTGTTCACCGGCCTCCTCCGGGGCTTCGGAGCCCAGGAGTTCCGCTCCCTCAGCGAAGCAGCCCACCTTGCGCGCCTCCGGGAGCTCGAGGAGCTGTCCGCCAAGGTCCACTCGATGCTGGAAGCCACTGGGATCAAGTCTCGGACTATGGACCAGGAGGCCCTCCAGGGGCTCTACTTCAAGGCCCTGAACCCGGGCCAGCCGGTCCAGCCGGCCTTCCGGCCGGGGCCGGAGCTGGCCTGCGAGGAGACCCTCAGGCGTGACTCCCGCCTTCGGGTCCGAACCCTCCGGGAGCACCTCATGCAGTCGGACCTGGAGTGGAGCCCGGACTGGCTCCGGGTCGGAGACCAGTTCGTCCAGACGCTCTCCCTCCAGTCGCTCCCGCAGGAAACGCAGTTCGCGGACCCCGAGCTCTTCTACCACCTGGACTTCGACTTCCGCCTCTCGATCTCCGTCCGGATCCCCGACCAGCGCCGGTTCCACGCTTCCCTCAACCAGCAGCGGCGGTTCGCCAAGGCGGACGCGGGTCGGGGCGGGAACATCGAGGACTTCAAGCGGACGGAACGCGTTCGGGAAGGCGAGGAGCTGGCGGAGCTCCTCGCGGAATCAGGTCAGCGGCTGGTGCTCCTCTCGGCCCAGGCTGCGCTCTCGGCTCCCTCGGTCGCCGAGCTTACGCGCCGGGTCCGGGCCTTCCAGGACAAGGCCCGAACCAAGCAGTACGCCTTCTTCTCCGAGCGGTACGCGCACGATCGGGAGTTCTTCAAGACCCTCCCGGGAATGGCCGCCACGAGCGAACGGCTCCTCCTCGTGACCTCGAACAACGCGGTCGATTGCCTGCCCCTCTTCCAGGAACGGCACGGGGACCGGGACCCGGTCATGCTGGTCCGGACCGACCGCGGGGAGCTCTACTCCTTCAACCCGTTCGAACGCTCCCGGGACAACTGGAACGCCACGATCTTCGGGGCCTCGGGCTCTGGAAAGAGCGTCTTCTGCAACCTCCTCATCGCGACCTCGATCCTCTCGAACAGCACGAAGGGCCGACTCATCGTCGTGGACTTCGCCGGAGCCACGAAGTCGTCCTACCTCATGCTGGCCAAGATGTTCGGCGGGAAGTTCATTCCGGTCCTGGCCTCCGACTACGCCCTGAACCCGTTCCCGCCCCCGGAGAAGGCCCTCGACGACCGCGGGGAGGTCCTCGGCGAGGTCGAGACCTTCCTGACCGTCCTGACCGACATCCTCCTCTCCAACACCGGCCAGACGAAGGAGGAGCAGCTCTACCGGCACATCATTCAGCGGGGAATCCGGGACACCTACCGGAGGATCCAGGACCGGGCGCCCATCTACACCGATCTCTTCGATACCCTGAAGGACTACTCCGTCCGAGCTGGGGACATCGATCGGGAGAAGCTGAGCGTGGTTCTCCGGCTCCTCGGGGGCTTCCTGAGCAGCGGCTCCGCTCGGCTCTTCAACCGCCAGAGCACGGCCACGCCGGACTCCCCGTTCCTGATTCTCGACCTCTACGGGATCGACTCCCTGGATGCTCGGATCGCTCAGGCGGTCGTGTTCCTCACGACCCAGTGGGTGAAGTCCCTGGCCTTCGACGCCGGCGACCCGGGCTACAAGTACGTCCTCCTCGACGAGGTAGCTCAGCTCATCAAGCGGCCGGAGATGGTCAGTCTCCTGGACGAGCTCTACTCCACGGCGCGGAAGCACCGAACTTCCGTCTGGACGGTCACGCAGAGCTACCACACCTACCGGCAGAGCGCCCTCGCGAGCACGGTGAAGCTCAACTCGACAACCCAGATCTTCCTCTCTCACGCCTCCGACGAGGCAGGCCGGAAGCTCATCGCCGCGGACTACCAGTTCCAGCGCAGGGAAAAGCACCTCTTCGACGGCCTTCGGACGATCAAGGGGAAGTACTCGAGCGCGCTCATCAGGACCGAGGTCGCGGACCAGCGAACTCGGGAGAAGAGCTACATCACCTCGGTCCTGCACATCGACCTGTCGCCGCTGGACTACGAGATCTGCACTTCGGACGCCGAGGACCGGGAGCTGCAGCGCCGGTACTTCCTGGCCAATCCAGGAAGGCCGGAGCACGAGGTCCTGGAGCACATTGCCTACCGAGTGAAGGCGGAACAGGGGAGGGAAGGAAGATGAACCAGAACAGGGCGAACACCTCTCCTCAAGGGTGGAGGCAGGGCCAGGGCAGGGCCGTTGGGCGGCCTTCGGCCGCTGGGGAACAGAGCCAGGGCAACAAGGTAAACACCTTTCCTCAAGGTGGGGAGCAGAAAACAGGGGCAGGAAGCGGCGAACACTCGGCAGCCCGTGCGGTCGAGAGCCAAGGGCTCTTTGGCCAGGGGGCCCTTCTTCGAGGGTCGGGATGGAAGGCCCGAAGCATCGCGGGGCAGCTGCGGGACGACTTCGACGGGGTTGCGATGCTGGCTGGGGGTCACCCTCGAGGAGATTCCTTCTCCTGCTCTCTGCAGTCGGCCGCGCCGGCCGGGGCGGCCCCGCGCGGGGCAGCGCGGGCGGGCGGGGGCCAGGGCCAGCGCCGGGACAGGGCCGTTGGGCGGCCTTCGGCCGCTGGGGACCAGGGGCAGGACAACAAGGCCAACACCTTTCCTCAAGGTGAGCATCAGGGAACGAAGGAAAGAAAGGGCGAGGGCCGGGGCCGTAAGGCAGACCTTCCTCCTCAGGGGTGGGGCCAGGGGCGAACTCGGGGCAGGTCGGGACGGTGTCGCCTGGCCGCTGTGCGGCTTGGCGTTCACCCTAAGAGAGAGGTCTTCTCCTATTCTTCGCTGCCGTCAGCGGCTGCCGCCCCCGCGCCTCGCGGGGCTGCCCATCTTGGCCCTGGTGCTGGTTCACCCTTGAGGAAAGGTTCTGGTTCGTCCGCGTTCCTAACTTGTCTGGGTCTGGTCCTGGCTTTGGTTCTCATCCCCCAGCGGAGCTGGGCCTTCATAGACCTGGGCCAGGGGGATTGGCTCTCAGGTCAGAACGAACTCATGGCGCAGCTCCTGGCCACGGAGCTCGACGAGCTCACGAACGTGACCTCCATCCTCTCCAACATGAGGTCGGTCGTGCAGGCGGGGAACGAGGCCCTGGCCGTCGCCCGCCAGTCCTACCGCGCCTACCAGGCGGTCCGGAACTACTCCCTGGAGGACCTGTCCCGGGACGCGAAAGCCGGCCTCTACCAGGCCTTTCCGGACCTGGCCAAGATGGAGCACGACATCTACCTCATGGCAGAGCAGGGGAAGGAGATCGACGGAGGGCACTTCTTCTCCTACTGGAACAGCTACGACCACAAGATGGCCAAGGTCGTCGAACGGGTCCTGACCCACACCTACAAGGCAACCATCTGGCCCATGGTCTTCCCGGAAGCCATGGTCTACCGCCAGAACCCGAGCCCGGTGGACATCAAGATCTGGGGCCTCTACCGGAAGAGCGGAATGCAGATGGAGGTCGCGGTCCAGAACACCGCCCTCGCGACCCTCGCCCAGAAGGTCGCAAACCTCGTCGCGGACGCGGAAGAGAGCGGAAACCTGGAGCTCATGGCCCAGGCCACGACCGCGCAATCGGCTCATCAGCAACTCGTGAACTCGACCGAGTTCCTGAACCTCTACAAGGCCGAGCTGGCCGCTCGGGAGCAGGCCCGGGACACCTCGGGCAGGCGAAGCAGGGCGCTGGCCGAGGGGATGCAGACGAACATGGAACGGATCCTCCGGCCGGGCGGCGGGATGCTCGAGGAGTAGGCCCCACCCATGGATACCTTCCAGCTCATCACCTCGTCCTACTCCCAGATCGAGGGGTTCGCGACCCTCCAGGGCCTGGGCTCTGCCCTCCTCGGGACCGCGCTTGCCACCTGGATGCTCGTTGCGCTCTACCGCTTCCTGAACCACGGCCAGGCGGACTTCGTCACGCCGATCCTCAAGATCGGCGCGGCCATGATCGTGCTCAACACGATCCAGCCCATCGGCGACTTCTTCGCCTCGTCCATGCACTACCTGTCCGAGCAGATGTTCGAGAAGAACGTGTCCGAGCTTGCCGCTTCGGCCTGGACCGCAGCCTTCAAGGGTGTTCAGGACCCGGACCTCGTCGACTACGTGGCGGCCCTCTTCTCCCCGGTCTTCTGGATCTGCCTCGTGACCTACCTGCAGCTCATGGGGATGATGGTCATCAAGCTCGTCGTGATCGACATCCTCTGGCCGGTCATGTTCGCCCTGGTCCTCTTCTCAGGCACGGTGGCCGTGCCCATCGGCGTCTTCCCGGGCATGGGGACCTTCAAGGGCTGGATCACGAACGTCATCGAGGTCGGGATCTGGCCGCTCACCTTCCAGATCGTGACGACCCTCCTCTTCGCCTGCTTCCAGGGACAGCTCGCTCGCATGGCGGAGCTGGAAACCATCTGGGACAAGGTCGATCGGATGGAGAACGTCGCGGAGGTCCACGAGGTCATCGGGAACGACGACGCAGCCGCTGAGGTGAGGCAGGAGATCGACAAGATCGAGGTGGACGGAGTCCTCTTCACCCTCTTCAAGTTCTGGGCGATCAACACGGCCTTCGCGTTCCTCTGCATCTTCACGCCGTTTGTCAGCCGAAAAATCGTCCGAGGGGAATCGGCAGGGTTCCTGGGGGGAATTCTATCCGCCGTGGCTATGAGGGTCGGGTACGGGATGGCGAAGACCGCCGGCGGCGCAGTCGGCCGCCTTGCGGGCGGGCTCCGGGGAAGGCTCGGAGGGGCTGGAACAACATCGCCTTCGGCTTCGGAGAAGCCGAGGGAACAGAAGCTGGACGAACGATGAAGCCAGGAACCGCAAAGCAGGATGGCGCCGCACACGTCGCGGCACAAGACCCGATCTGCATTGGTGAGAGCCTTTCTGTGAGAGTGATGCAGGTATTGGGGAGTTGCCGCTTTAGAGGGTCTAGCTGGGGCCTGCGGCCCCAGGGCCGAGGGGAACACTTCGGGGGAAGGGAGGGGAAGGGATTCCTCGATCCCTTCGACAGAAGGGCCTTCCCACCAGGGAAAGGCCCTTCAAGGGACCACGCGGACTCCATGCTTTCTTCGGATCGGTGCCGCGGTGGGGGTGAGACTGGCTGCAGGACAGGAACCAATCCTGAAAGGCCAACACCTTTCCTCAAGGGTGGAGCGCAACAGGAAGGTCAGGAGAGGGACAGGTCCTTCTTCCTCGAGGGTCGGGCCTGGGGGCTGGGCGCTGCTGCCCGAGGGGCAACCGGCCAGGAAGAGAGCCTTCTCCTCGAAGGGGAGGCAGAGCAGGGCGGCGCTGAAGGCGGGACGCATGGTTCCGGCTCTGCTTGCCGGGCCGGTGGGGTTCACCTCGAAGGAAGGTGCTCCCGGTCGGGGTTGGGTCTTGCTTTACCCTTGAAGGGAAGCCTTTCCCTGCAGCTCTTCCTGTTCCTGGGGTTCCTGGTTCTGGCCAACTACTCCTTCTTCGTGGGGTGTGCTCATGGCCAAGCATGAAGCCGTGGTTCCTCGGTTCTACGAGCTGGAGTCCTTCCGCCGCTCCATGGGCCGAAGGCTCTGGTTCGGGATGGGCATCCTGGGCCTGGTGAGCCTCTGCTCCCTCTTCCTGGCCCTCGCGGCGATCGCGAAGCCGATCCCCGTCGTCGTGTTCGACTCCCAGGGGCGGCCGGTCCTCTTCGAGGACACCGTCACCCCCCGCCAGAAGCTCGAGGATGTGCGGGTCGAGTTCTTCGTCGAGGAGTTCGTTCGCCATTACGTCGGCGTCGATTCCGCGGCGGTCACGGACGACCTCAACGCCTCCCTCGCCATGATGACCCCTACCTTCCGCCAGGTGGTCGCGGCGGACGAAGCGGAGCTCGCCCGACGGAAGCAGTACGAGGGGCAGAACATCCGCTCTTTGATCACGGACTGGAAGGTCAGGATCGGGGCCTACAGGCCGGAGGAAACAACCGGGAAGGTCCACGTCCTCGTGACCGGAAAGATGCTCTTCGCGCCGAGATTCGGGGAGCTCGAGGGGAACGGAGAGGTCGCCAGGTACTTCATGTCCCAGATCGTCATCCAGCGAGTCCCCGTGACCAAGATCTCCATCCACGGGCTCCTGGTGGATTTCTGCCACACGCGGTTCTTCGACAGCCAGCAGGACCTCGAGGCGTTCGCACTCCAGAGGAAGCCAGCATGACACCTTCGAACAGGAAGAGACCGGCACCAGCCAGACGAATGAAAGCCGCGAAGGGAATGCCTGCAAGGTTGAGACGGGGACGACCATCCAGGGCCCAGGGTGGACGCGGGACGGTGCTCTCGTGCCGCGTGGGCATCCTCGAGATCAACGATGTGGGGCCGGGCAGCGGGGACATTCGCACCTTCGAAGAGGCCTGCCGGTTGGGATGGCTGTCGATCCTGGGGTTCGAAGGACCCAGGCAGGAGTCCTTCTCCAGGCCGGTCCGGCGCTCTGGAGGACCGACGAGACCGAGGCGCAAGACGCAGGGCAGGGAACACCAGGCCGCGAGGGGGTGAGAGGATGGACTGCAAGGCCGATTCTGCTGCTGGCGCGGCTCGGGGACAGGGCAAGGGCCAACCCAGAGGGGCCAACACCTTTCCTCAAGGGGCAGGCAAGGGAACCGTCGAGGCGGCCGGGCAGGCCGCCGGAGACGTTGCCCACCTGGCGGAGCTGGGATCTCAGGATCGGGGCGCTTCCCTCGTGAAAGGGTCTCTGTCCTTGGCTTTGCCCTCCAGCCTTCATCGCCAGGGGGTGATCTGATGGAGAATGACGACTACCTCGGCTGCTTCCCAGAAGTGGGGAGCCAGGGCGGTGGGGACGATCAGAAGACGGTCGTGGTGCACCTCAACCCCCGGCCGGGCGCGCCCGGCGCGGGTTGCGCAGACGGGCGGAAGACTGGGGGGCCTTCGAGCGCTCTCTCCGAGGACCTGACCGGCTCCGAGGTCATGGTCGTTCAGCCCGAAGACCTGGAGGAGGTGGAGCCTTCCCTCGGTGAGTTCGCCATCCCGGCTGCTGTCGGGCCGGCCAGCCCGGAAGTGAAGCCGGAAGGTCCCGCCGAGATCGCGCGGGAAGTCCCTCCCGAACGCCTCCGCGACAGGGTCCGAGGCAGGCCGGAGCTCCTGGTTCCAGTGGGGGGCGTGCTCCTCGCAGTGGTCATGATCGGCTCCGCGATGTGCGGGTCGAGCAGCTCGAACGAAGCCAAGGACCCTTCGGCGGCCCGGGCCGAGTTCCCGGAGCTCGAGACGCCCGAAGTTCGAGACAAGCCCTTCGAGAAGGAGGAGGTCGAAAGGCTCCTCCTGGATGCGGACAGGAAGGAGGCCGCCCGGAAGCGGAATGCCAATGCGCTCGCGGCCAGCCTCGCCGCTGTCGCCAAGGCAGAGAAGCTCGAGCCGCCTCAACCAGCGCCCGTTGCCGTCCAGAATGCGCCTCTTTTCATTCATCACCTACCGCCCTACAAGAGGCGGGCTGCCCCTTCCGCACCACCGCCTCCTGAAGTCCCTCCCACCCCCGCGGACAAGGTCGAGAAGGAGCGGGTCATTCTCGCAGGGTACCTACAGCCCGGGACGATCAAGCTCGAAGGCGGAGCGGAGGTCGGGAAGGAGACCGTCCCGGCCGGGGCTTCCTTCAAGGTGAAGCTCCAGGTGGGGGTGAGCACGGCCTTCAGCGGGACCGCGGTCCTCGCCAAGGTGGTCGAACCGATCCGAGGCTCCGACGGCCGGACCATCGTTCCAGCCGGAGCCACCCTCCAGGGAGATTTTCGAGGCTCAGACGAACGGGTGCTCCTCAACTTCCACACGGCGGTCGTGGGCGGGAAGAAGCTCCCCCTGAAGGCCTACGCGGTCCAGAACGGCCTGCCTGGGCTGCGAGCGAAGGTAGTCAAGCGGCGGCGCGAGGATCCGAGCCGGGGGACGAGGGCGGTGGCCGGAGGAGGGATTGGCTTGCTCCGGGCGGCAACGACCGTGGTGGGTGGCTTGACCTCCCCTGTGGGCGCGCAGCTCGTGGACGAAATGACGAGCGATGGCCTGAACGATCTCGACCGGGAGGCCAGGGGAAGAGACGCTGGATTTGGGCTTCAGAACAAGGTGTTGGAGCTGCCAGCAGGACTCGTTTTTGATGTTGTCACCGCGGGGTAGGTTGGCTATGGTTCATGCGGGAAGAACAGGGCAGCACCGCAGGGATGTATCTGGGTGGCAGGAGACCGCTCCCGTTTCGGCGGGAGGTCACCTGTTTGAGTCCTCTCCGGGGCAATGTCAGATGGACGTGCTACAGAGAGCAAACGTGGCGAACATGGAGAGACGGCAGGGGGTCCCGGAGCGGGACGGCTTCCGGGCTGTGGACAGCCCCGAAGACGAGATCTCTCTTTCTCCATGGGGAGCACCCGGGGGCAGGGCTTCTTTCCAGGGTTCAGGGTCCAGCCAGCGTCTCCGGGTCGGGGAAAACCTCCTGTGAGGGTGTGACAGCATGATTCTTCAGAGCGTTCTGGCCGTTCTCATTGCACTTGAAGCCGGGGGCGCAGCCCCGGCGGCCGAGAAGTTCTGCGTCGAGGACGAGCTGGGGTACTGCCACGAG
>ENA-UOWG01003932-UOWG01003932.1-activated-sludge-metagenome-genome-assembly--contig:-NODE-3932-length-10789-cov-4.689305_pt1 | contig 10789 bp, 8 predicted proteins | sample MGYA00238147_ERZ761563 | MGnify/ENA primary metagenome ERZ761563 (study PRJEB28884, sample SAMN05720216) | anaerobic digester metagenome | isolation source: active sludge of municipal... | reverse complement strand
GCTATCAACTAAAGTAGTGGCGCGATCCGGACCCAAGGACGATCGCGGAACGGGTGGTGAGCGACCTTATCTTGTGGGATGAAAAACCGTCCACTACCAGGGCGTTTCGTATGCGGCTGCTGGCCGGTCAGGTCGTTACCACGTACAGCCGCACCAGCATCATTGAATGGTATCTCAACAGCGCCTGGTTTGGCAGGTATGCCTACGGCGCTGAAAGCGCAGCGCAACTTTACCTCGGTAAATCAGTAAGTGAGCTCACCCTGGCTGAAGCCGCCTTGCTGACCGCGGTGCTGCGCAGCCCGGCGCTGAATCCGATCGACGCACCCGCTACTGCGCTTGAAGGACAGAAAGTATTATTAAAAGAAATGCTATCCAATGGGACGATCAACCAGCAGGAATACGACCTGGCGACCAGGGAAGTGATCACCCTGCGTGAATCACAAGATAAGCGGGACACTATCGCCGAAGCCTTTATCCGGCAGGTTGAAAAGCAACTCGAGCCCCGCATGGGAATCCACCGCCTTCAAAGGGGAGGGTTGGTTGTGATCACAACCCTGGATGCGGATCTCCAGGAACAACTCGTCTGCACGGCCACTACGCAATTAACGCGTGTGCAATACAGCAACCTGAGCGGCGTAGCGCCTGAAGGACTCGCCTGTAAAGCCGATCTATTGCTGCCAACCCAAAGTTTTTCCGGTGTAAGCGGTGATGGATTGGCAGCAGCCGGCCTAATAATGTCGCCTGGCTCTGGTGAGGTGCTGGCCTACCTGGAACCGCTTACTCTCACCGGAGACCGGTTAAACGACTCGGGGTACCAGCCCGGCTCCTTACTCACACCCCTGGTTGCTTTCAGCGCGTTTACACGCGGGTATTCTCCCGCCAGCCTGGTTTGGGATATACCTTCATCAAGCGCCGGATCGACTTCTGATGTGACGGCGTATCAAGGCGCTGTGAATTTGCGTGGAGCGTTAGCCAATAATTATCTCAATCCCATCACACGCATACTGAACGAGATCGGAGCAGGCAATGTGTGGCGTTCAGGGGTCGCGTTAGGTTTGAGATCGCTCGAAACGGCTCCTGAAGATGGAACGATCCTTTTTTCGGGTGCTGAGACATCCCTATTTCAACTGGGTACAGCATTTAGTACCTTTGCCAATTCAGGGGTACGCAGCGGGTCATTAAACCCTGATACCGGTGTGATCGAGCCGCAAACTGTCCTGCGGGTTGGTACGACCTCCGGAAAAGTGATCTTTGAACAGGAAAGCCCTCAGCGTTCCACGATCATGGAAGCCACACTGGCTTACCTGATAAACCATGTGCTGAGCGATGAAAGCGCCCGTTGGCCCAGCCTGGGCTACCCGAATGAACTGGAGATCGGTAATCCGGTGGCAGCCAAGACCGCAAGCGCGAATGATGATCGACAGGTTTGGACACTAGGGTACGATGCGAATCGTCTGGTGCTCATCTGGATGGGAAGCCGCGGCTCAAGCGGCTCTCCTCTGGATGTACACATGCCCGCCGGGATCTGGCACGCGTTGTTCAAGTACGCCACGCGTGAAAGCCGTTTCAATGGCTGGGAAAAACCGCCCGGTATCACAGAGATGAAAGTGTGCAGTCCTTCAGGCATGCTGCCCACCGACACATGCCCAACAGTGGTCACGGATGTCTTCTTGTATGGCAATGAGCCAACCATGACCGACACATTGTATATTAAGGCCAAGGTAAACCGTGAGACTGGAGCGCTGGCCACCGTATTTACACCAGCCGGACTGGTTGAAGAACGCACCTATCTCAATGTTCCACCTGAGGCCAGGGAGTGGGCAGATAAGGCGGGTCTTGAAGTTGTCCCACAGGGTTATGATGCCATTCAATTAATAGTCACCGATCCACAAGTCAACATCAGCCAACCGGCTTTGTTCTCGGCGGTAGCCGGCCGGGTGAATATTCGCGGCACTGCTGCCATAGATGAGTTCGATTCCTACCAGGTACAGGTGGGTGAAGGCATCAACCCTGAAACATGGCTGCAGGTGGGTGCCACCTCAACCCGTGAGGTAAATGATGGACTGCTGGCGGTGTGGGATACGGCAACGCTCGATGGGCTTTACGCGATCCGCTTGAGCGTGATCGACCGGAACAACCGCATCAGAACCAGTTTGACCCAGGTCACTGTGGATAACACGCCACCCCAGGTCAGTATCACCTACCCGCTTGCAGGCGCGGAGGTGGAGGCTGTGCGCGGCGGAGTGACCCTCAGCGCTGCGGTCGAAGACCTGGTGGGGATCTCAAAGGTCGAATGGTGGGCAGATGGAAAACTGGCTCTCACACAGACCGCGCCACCTTTCGTGTACCAGTTACGCGCCACCAGCGGAAAGCACACCGCCTACCTGAAAGCCTGGGATACCGCGGGCAACCAGGTGACCTCAGATAAGATCGCCTTTCAGATCAAACCGTAATAATTTATTTGGAGAACAATAGAGCATGCAGTTCGTGCAGATCGTGCAGGATCAGATCCGCTCCAGCCCGTCTTAACTCGCGTTCTGTACCGAATCCACACAACAGCCCCACGGTCTGCGCCCCGGCGCGCCTGCCCGCCAGGATATCCACCGTTGTGTCTCCTATCATCAGGCAAGTTTCGGGCGGAACCTGCATTCTTTCCGCCGCGAACAGAATCGGATCAGCAAAAGGTTTGGTGTGTTCGCATGTCTGACTTGTGACCACTTCGACAAAATGCTCCTGCAGAGAAAATTGCTGAAGAAAGTGACCTGTCGTGCGCGCGTCCCTGGCGCTAACCACGCTCAGGGGATAACGGCTGCGCGCGGCATCAAGCAATTCCTGCGCGCCTGCCATCAGGAGAAATTTGGTTCCACTGCCCCCTTTTTTTCGCGCGAATCGGTCAAACAGGCGCGCCATATTATCATCAAAGCTGAGCGCGTCCATCGTGTAATACACCGCGTTCATGGGTGATTCGCTGAACATCACCAGCCAGCGGGCCAGGCGGCGGGCTTGACCCGGTTTTGCGATCTTCTCCAGCGGGGCAATCCGCCTGGCGATGCGCTCCACCCAGGCATCATCCGTGTCACTGATCGTCCCGTCAACGTCAAAACACAATCCTCTGATGCGTTCCAGGTCAAGCGGCATGATCTAACTGCCAAAATCCTGTATGAGCGTCAACGCTTCTTTGAGAGTCGTGCCGGATGATCCCATCAACCACAGTACATCATTCCCGCTGCGGCGCATGGTGATCACACCGTCAGCATCCGATTCCCAGGTGACCGCGGTGCTGGAATTTGAAGCCGGGATGCCCCATCTGGCCAGTCCGTATTCGCGTGACTGGTTAAAGAACTCGTCCATATCCTGGCCGGTTTCCCAGGTGCTGCGCCAGGCAAAAAGGTAATCCTCCGAATCGGTCGGTGAATAGAACACGTAAGAGTCACCTCCCCATCCGGCGGCGGCAGTTTTGGAGTCTTCATCGTCCATCCTGAACTGCGAGGACCTGCCCTTGGCCAGGATCAGGTAGCAGTACCACTCTCCCATCACGTTGCGGTCCAGCTCTTCCCAGCCTTCGTCCAGTACTGATGAAAGATCCGGCATATCTACCACAACGGGCTGGTCATCAGGATACTTTTCGGGATGCAGGATCTGTTCAGTGCTCACAGGCGGATTCAGGAACGCAGCGTCGACCGCCTCCCAACCACCCGCGTTGTGCAATCCCGTAACAAATTCCAGACCATTTACATAAGGAAACAGGAAGTCTTCTTTCATATACTCTGGCGCGGAGTTATACACCGGGCTGGAGTACGAATTCTGGAACTTGATCACATCCTGCTGATCCTGCCGGGTGGCGTACTGCAGGAACCAGTATTGTTCTGTGAGGCTGGAATCCCCTTCAATAAGTGCTGAGGCAGCCGCGCAATACTCTGTATCAGTTTCGCAGTACTCATCGTTCAGCCTTAAGCCGTTCTCAAGATCGTAATATTGATCCTGCAGCACATGGTTGAACTCGTGCGCGTAGGTCATGCGCTCTGTGCCGCCAAAATTGCTGCCGGAAATTACATACATCTCTTTGGTCTCACTGTCGTAATATCCCGCAACCTGCTCTGAGTAAAGGTCCAGGTAAAACTGGCGCAGATCAAAACCCTCATCGATCAGCCCCAGGGCGCTGAGGACCTTCGCGTCTTTCACAGCGTCTTCGGGGGTGTAATCGCTGAAGAAATCATTGATGACCTTATCCTGCAGCTGCTCAGGTGTCATTAGATCGCGCTGCAGATCCTTTTTGATCTGCTTGCCGCGTATCTCAAGCACCTGCTGTTGGATCTCATCCATTTGACTGCGGATCTCAGCCGGCAGGGTTTCTGAACCTGTTGGTTGCGGCGCAACCCCGGTCGAATCAGGAATTGCGGTTGGGGCAGACTGCGTGACAACCTGGGTCGGTTCTGTGTAATTTTTCTGCCCACGCAAGAGCAGAATTCCACCCACGATCAACGCGATGCTCATCAGTACACAGGCTGAAACAATTAAGACCACTATGGTAATGCCGGCTTTTTTGCTCATTTTATAATCCAATAAATCCCTTTTTTTATCAGACTTCGTTTTATACCAACTTGAAGTCATACGACCTTACTATTTTACCAAACGAAAGATCGATTTCTCAGTCCCCTCGCTCCTTTTGGCAGGTTCTGCTTGTGCTGTTATAATCACGCGCATGAAATACCATGTTTGGACTGAAGGTTGCCAAATGAACGTGGCGGATTCCGAGCGGGTTTCCTCCGCGCTCGAACATCTTGGCTATGAATTCTCTCCGCGCATTGAAGACGCGGACGTAATCGTGTTGAACACTTGCGTGGTGCGCCAGTCAGCAGAAGATAAGGCGTATGGTCGACTCACCTCGCTTTTACCGGTGAAGCGCGCGCGCCCTGATGTGGTCATCAATCTGATGGGCTGCCTGGTGGGGGTGAAGGCAAACCAGCCGCTGCGCACCCGCTTCCCCTATGTGGATGTGTTTTCGCCTCCCTCTGACCCGACCCCCCTGGTGGAGTACCTGATCCAACGCGATGTGCGCACCGCGGAAGACGCGGAGACCGCGAGGCGCTTCGCCCTCATGGATGGCGACCTTGTGCTGCCGCACAAAGACCTCGATAACCAGGTGTCAGGCTGGATCCCGGTGGTTTACGGGTGTTCACACGCCTGCGCCTACTGCATCATCCCCTACCGGCGGGGAGTTGAAAAGAGCCGCCCGCCTGAAGAGATCTACCGTGAAGCCCGATCACTGGCTGCCCAGGGCATCAAAGAGATCACCCTGCTGGGGCAGATCGTGGACCGTTATGGCAAAGATCAACCCGGCTACCCGACCCTGGCGGGGTTGCTGCAGGAATTAAGCAATATTGAGGGAATCGAACGCCTGCGCTTCCTTACCTCGCATCCCAACTGGATGACCGATGAACTGCTGGACGCAGTGGCCGGGCTACCCAAGGTAATGCCACATATCGAGATCCCTAACCAGGCGGGAGATGACAGCGTGCTCGCCGCGATGAAGCGCGGTTATACAGCGGATGATTACCGCCGGCTGGTCGGCAGGATAAGGAACCGCGTCCCCGGTGTGTCCATCGCCACCGATATTATTGTGGGTTTCCCCGGTGAGACCGACACGCAATTCCAGAACACCTATGACCTGCTGGCGGAGCTCAAACTGGATGTGGTTCACTTGGCGCGTTATTCGCCCAGAATTGGCACGCTTTCAGAGCGCAGCATGCCCGATGATGTTTCCGCTGCCGAAAAGTGGCGGCGGTTCAGAGCGATCGAAAAATTACAAGAGTCCATTGTTCGCGACATTCACGCCACATACCTCGATCAAACCGTTGAGGTCTTATTTGAGGACAAGGTGAAAAAGCGCTGGCGCGGCAGAACCCCTACCAACAAACTTGTTTTTGTCGAGACGGATGCCGAACTGCGCGGCAGGATACTCCCGGTGAAGATCACCTGGACCGGGCCATGGTCAATGCTGGGGGAACTGGTTGCCTAGATCCATGAAGCGCCTGGGAATCCTCCTTTTCTCTGGATTGGTGATTGCCGGACTGATCGCGGTGTACTTCTTTTTGCTCAGCCCATCCGCCAGGTCATCGCGCACACGCAACCTGATGCTATACCTGCGCAATCCTAAATCCTACCCGCATTGGGTGACTGATGCGCTTCAACGCTGTTCGGATGCTCCTTTTTTAACACCCACCAGCGGCTACATTGGCTACTTGTGGGATGATTCTTTCCGCGTGGGACATCGCCACCAGGGCATTGATATTTTCGGAGGCGGTGAACCGGGTGATACACCCGTCTACGCCGCATTTGATGGTTATCTCACGCGTGAACAGGATTGGAAATCTTCTGTGATCATCCGCGTTCCATCAGATCCTCTTAGTCCGGGAAGGCAGATCTGGTTGTACTATACCCACATGGCGTATGAATCAGGAGAAAGCCTCATCGCCGGTGATTTTCCCGCGGGCACCCGCGAGATGTTCGTAAGAGCCGGTACCTTGCTGGGTTACCAGGGCAATTACTCCGGCACCCCCGGCAATCCGACCGGTGTTCACCTGCACTTTTCTGTTGTAAAGGATGATGGAGCGGGGAATTACCTGAATGAATTGGAAATTACCAACACGCTGGATCCCAGCGCGTACCTGGGAATGCTGCTCAATAACAAAGAAAACGGTGTTACCCCGGTTACTTGTGATCCATAAAGATTGTGTAAAATATCTTCATTGATTCACCCGCCAAATGGGGGAGCATGAGCCTATCCTTTCGCGATCTGATCTCTTCCTTGACTGCCCTCAGACTGCTCTCGCATGTACCGGTCATCGCGCATGTTGATTTAAGCTGCCTGGATGAGATCGACGGCGGGGGTGAGTCAGTTCTACGGGGGCTGTTGCACATGATCGATACGCTCATGATGCCGGTGTTTACACGCCGCACTATGATCATCCCGGCCGCCGGACCGGAGAATAATGGGATTGTGTACAACTCCCGGCACTCTGTACAGCACCAATCCGAATTTTTTGACCCCAATATGCCTTCTGACCCGGATATGGGTGAAGTGGCCGAGTTGCTGCGCGTTGAGCCCGGCGCTTTGCGTTCGAACCATCCGATTCTTTCGTTTACCAGCATTGGTGTAGATGCCGCGCTGCGCGCGCAAACCCTTTCAGATCCGCTGGCCCCGTTGCGTGTTTTGGCGGAACTTGAGGGTTGGGTGCTCCTGGCTGGCGCAGACCATACCCGTAACTTCAGCCTGCATGTCGCTGAGCAAATGGCCGGCAGGAAAACCTTTGTGCGTTGGGCGCTCACCCCTGACCGGATCGTTGAATTGCCCAATATGCCGGGTTGTTCGCGCGGGTTTAACCGGTTCGCGCCAGTGGCCGAAAGGATCACCCGACAGGCGCGCGTCGGAGAGTTTGTGTTAACAGCCATCCCCCTACGGCCGATGTTGAATCTGGCTTACGATATGATCATGGCTGACCCCAACGCCCTGTTGTGTGATGATGCGGGCTGCCTGATGTGTAATAGTATCCGCCAGTAAACAGGCGGCTGAACACCTTATGCTATACTCATTCTAAGATGCCTGAATACCATAAGGAACGCTACTCCCTTTTCTGTCCTGAATGTCAGCGGCATTTTGATCCCTCGCAAACGCAAACCTTCTGCGGTGATTGCTGCTCCCCTTTATTAACGCGATACAACCTGGATGACCTGCGTCAGCAATTAAACCGTGAAACCATTCTCAATCGTCCCCGCGGAATGTGGCGCTGGCATGAATTGCTGCCGGTGGATGAACCACGCCATCAGGTCTCACTTGGAGAAGGCGATACACCGCTTCTCAATTTGCCGCGTGTAAATCAATGGATGGGCACCTCCGACCTGCACATTAAAGACGAATCGATCAACCCGACCGGGACCTTTAAAGCACGCGGATTGGCTGCCGCGGTTTCGAAAGCGATTGAGCTGGGGCTGACCGAATTCGTCATCCCGACCGCGGGGAACGCCGGGAGCGCGCTTGCGGTCTACGCGGGACGCGCCGGCTGCACCGCCCATGTGTATATGCCCGTGGATACTCCCGCTCCTATACAGTACGAGGTGCGTATGGCGGGAGCGGATTTGCATCTGGTTCAGGGGCTCATCAGCGACGCGGCTCGCCTCGCTGCAACAGACGCGGCGCGACATGACTGGTTTGATATGTCAACCTTTAAAGAGCCTTTCCGTGTTGAAGGGAAGAAGATCATGGGGTACGAGCTCGCTGAAGCACTGGGATGGTCATTACCTGATGTGATCATTTACCCCACAGGCGGTGGTACCGGCCTGGTGGGGATGTGGAAAGCCTTTAATGAGATGCAAGCGTTGGGCTGGATCGATGAACGCCGTCCGCGCATGATCTCTGTTCAAGCCGCGGGTTGCGCGCCAGTGGTACGCGCCTTTCATTCTCACGCGGAACGCATTACTCCATGGGAAAACGCTTCCACCATTGCATCAGGGTTGCGTGTACCAGCGGTGTTTGCCGACCGCCTGGTACTGCGCTGCCTTCGCGAGAGCAGGGGAACAGCTGTGAGTGTAACCGATGATGAGATCATTAACGCCCAGGGGGAGTTGGCAACCCGCGAAGGGATTCTTACCGCACCGGAAGGCGCAGCCACGCTTGCAGCGCTGAACAAATTGCTTAAAAGTGGGGAGATCAAAGCAGATGAAAAGATCGTATTATTTAACACAGGAACAGGTCTCAAGTATTTCGCGGGGAACCATGCCGAACGCTGAAGATAATTCTTATCTGGAGATCTTATACAACATAAGCCGTGAACTGGCAGGCAGCCTGGAGTTGCACGAGGTATTGTCGCGCGTGCTCATCCTTTCAGCGCAAAACCTGGGGGCTGAGCGGGCCAGTCTGATCGTGCTTGACCCCCAGCAAAATGTATCTGACTCAGTGGTGCTGTACAACGGTGAAGTAGGCGTAACCGATGCTCAATATATAATGGATCTGCTTCGTACCGGCCTGGCAGGCTGGGTGATGCGAAACCGGCAGCCGGCTATCCTTTCCAACACTCATCAGGATCCCCGCTGGCTCGACCTGACCTACGACGGCAAGGTCATCCGTGATCCCAAATCAGCCTTATGCGTGCCGGTTCTCCACAAAGAGCGCATCATTGGCATGCTCACCCTGGTGCACGCGCAGATCAATTACTTCACACCCAATCACATGCAGCTATTGCAGGCCATCGCGGATATCGCCGGCATCGCCATTTACAACGCCCAGCTCTTCCAGGAAGTAGAACAGAATCGCAACCTGTACCGCGGGCTATTTGAAGGGGTGGCCGATCCAATATTCGTTACCAACCTGGCTGGTGACATTATAGAGTTTAACCGCCAGGCGCGCGATATCAGCGGGTACACGCGTCGTGAAATGCTGAAGCTGAACATCTCCCGCCTGGAAGAGCGTTCAGGTAAAACGCTGGCAGGTCTGCAGAATGACAAACGTGATTTTCCCGTCAAACAATATGAATCCAGGCTGCGCACTGCCGATGGACAACAATTGCCGGTAGAAATTCGAGTATCCTGGAACAAACCTTACGATCAGGATTATGTTTTATGGATCTTTCACGACACAAGTGAACGACAAAAACTGGAATCCTTGCGCGATTCAATGACAGCCATGATCTATCATGATCTGCGTTCTCCTTTAGCGAACATCATCTCCAGCCTGGAACTGATCACGGACGGATTGGCGTCCGGTCAGCCGCAACAGATGAAGCAGCTGCTTCAGATCGCCACACGGTCCAGCGCCCACATGCAGCGCTTGATCAGCTCCCTGCTGGATATTAAACGCCTTGAGACCGGTCAGGAGATCTTCCGCAACACCGAGGTATCCCTAGAAAAACTTGTAAATGAAGCCGTCGAGATCAGCAGACCTCTTGTTGAAAGCAAGGAAATCACACTCGAAACCCTGATCCCGTCTGAAGTCCCGCTGCTCAAATTGGATGAGGACATGATCAGACGCGTGGTGATCAATCTGCTTGAAAATGCGGTCAAGTTCTCTCCCATGCGCAGCCGTGTGACCATCGGTGTGAAGCCCAACCGTAACGATGTTATTGTCTTTGTTGAAGACGCAGGTCCGGGCATCCCGGAGGGCTACCGTGAACAGATCTTTGATAAATATATGCGCCTTGAGGTGGATGGACGTTCAAGGGGGTTGGGCCTGGGGCTGGCGTTTTGCCGTCTCGCCTTACAGGCTCACGGTGGTACAATCTGGGTTGAAAATAACACGCCGGTAGGATCAAGGTTCATCTTTAGGTTACCCATGTCCGACTGAGTCAAAGTGTAAAGAGGGATAATCATGCAAGAGATCGCTCCGCAGGTGTTCATTGAAAGAGATTTTCCTGGTGTCACCCTGGGCATCATTCATTGGCCGACGGGCACGATTTTGATCGATGCCCCTTGCAGACCGGATGATATCCGCGCGTGGAGACTCTCCATTCAGACCCTGGGCGGGCCCACAGAGTGCCTGCTGATCAGCCTTGATGATCACTATGACCGCACCCTTGGCGCACGGCAGATCGAATGTACCGTGGTGGGTCACGAGAAGCTATCGCAATTGCTCAAAGACCGGCCGGTGAACATCAAACCGCAGGTGGTCGAATCCGGCGCGGAATGGGAGCTGCTCAACGCCCTTGGTAACATCCGCTGGAGTTCTCCGGAGATCACTTTTACCGATCACACCGAGATCCATTGCGAGGGTCACAAGCTGCTGCTCGAATCACGCCCG
>ENA-UOWG01003928-UOWG01003928.1-activated-sludge-metagenome-genome-assembly--contig:-NODE-3928-length-10792-cov-6.183198_pt1 | contig 10792 bp, 10 predicted proteins | sample MGYA00238147_ERZ761563 | MGnify/ENA primary metagenome ERZ761563 (study PRJEB28884, sample SAMN05720216) | anaerobic digester metagenome | isolation source: active sludge of municipal... | reverse complement strand
TCTCTCCCGAAGTGCCCCTTTAAGGCGCCTTTTCCCGTAAAAACCCCGTAAATCAATGCGAGTCCGCGCTTTACGCCGCGGCTTTCTTGCTCTACTATTTTATTCATGCAAAAAGTAAGTGTCGGCGGGGGAAGGCGGGCATGAAGGTCAAGACGCCCCTCGCCATAGCGGCCAAGAAGTGCCTCCACGAGTCCCTCCCGCCCGAGATGATCTCGCGGCTGGCCCTGGAGGTCGTGCCCGGCTACGACCTCTCCTCCAAGACGGGCTTCCCCGCGACCATGCCCGTGCCGGCCCAGCTCGCCGTCTCCCACCTCGTGGACGACGTCATCGCGAAGGGCCGCTTCCTCGTCCTGGCCGAGCGGCTCGCCGCCCTGGACCGCGAGGGCTTCATGGGCCGCGCCTACCGCATCACGGGGCTCCGCGAGGTCTTCAGGGGCATCTTCGCCGAGGGTTACCTCTGGGACGAGGAGACCCAGCTCTTCATGGAGGACCCGAAGACCCGGCGGACGCCGGACTGGGGCCGCCTCCTCGAGGGCGAGGAGCACCGCTTCTCCTTCCTCAGGATCGACATCGTCAAGAACTCGCGCCTCGTCCACATCCACGGCGAGACGGCGGCGCGGGAGGCCTACGACGACCTCAGGAACATCTTCGCCAGGGTCGTCGAGCTCCGCGGGGGCAGGGTCTGGCGCTGGGAGGGCGACGGGGCCCTGGCCGCCTTCCTCTTCGGCCATTCGACGACGAGCGCCGTCCTCGCGGGCATGGCCCTCCTCCACGAGCTCTTCCTCTACGACCGGCTCCACAACAGCCTGGGCGAGCCCCTCAGGGTCCGCGCCGCGGTTCACACCGGGCCCCTGCGCTACAGCCCGGAGATAGGCGACGTCCTCAAGCAGGAGACCGTCCAGGAGGTGCTGGACGCCGAGGGGCACTGGACGCCGCCGGGCGCCCTCACGATCACGCCGGCCGTGGCGCCGACCCTGGACCGCGTCATCCTGGGCCGCTTCAAGCCCTCCCTCGACCCCTCCTCCCGCCTCCTCGCCTATGAAGTCAGGATAGGGACGCCATGAGAATCGTATTCTTCGCCGCCGACCCCGACGACCGCCGCCTCGGCTCCGTCCTCTCCCGGGCCAGGCCCCGGGAGGTCGAGTTCGAGATCCTTCCCCTCGCCTCCTTCTCCCGGAGCTACAAGAAGAAAGCCCCCGGCGCCCTGGTCTACCTCGACGCCTCAGGCATGGACGAGGTGCGCCTCCTCGAGTGCGGCGCCCGCCTGGGCGAGCTTCCGGGCTGCGCCTGGGGCGCCTTCGACCGCGGGGGCGAGCTCCCCGATCCCGCCGCCGTCTTCCGCGCGGGCGGGAAGGACTACCTGGGGCCGGCCCTGATGAAGGGCGGCTTCGAGCCCTCCCGCGTCGCCGCCGCCCTGGCCTTCGCGGGCCTCGGGCCCGCGCCAGCCGGCGCCGGGACCGAGTCGGCCTTCCCCGGCTGGACCTCGCTCAACGAAGGCGACACGATCGACGTCCGCTTCTGCTACGCGGCCCTGGGCGCCCAGCGCGAGCTCCTCGAGCAGATCGGGGAGAAGCGCCTCTACGCCCTCCGCGAGAGCTTCAACGACTTCCTCTCCCCCTGGGCGGCGGAGGGCGGCGGCATCGTCTGGATCAGGGAGGCGGCCGGCAGCCTGGTCCTCTTCCCTCCCAAGGACGAGGGCATGAACCCCGTCCTGGCCGCCTTCAGGCTCATCCTCGACCGGGCCATCGTCGGCTACGAGGTCTTCAACCTCGAGATACCCCTCACCTTCCGCTTCGCCTTCCACGCGGGCAGGACGCCCTGGCGCCGCATCGGCGCGACCGGCACCATCGTCGCCGAGGATGTGAACTTCGTCTTCCACCTGGGCGGCAAGGCGGCCCAGGACGGCTCGGTCCTCGTCTCCAAAGCCGCCGCGGACTCCGTGCCGGCCTGCCTCAAGGACCTCTTCGTCGAGGCGGGGGACTACGAGGGCCGGTCCCTCCTGGCCTCGAGGCGCTTCAAGGACTAGCGCCGAGGTAGGCGAAGGCCGGGGAACGGGCTATGCTAGGGCCCATGCTTAGGCGCGCCTTCCTCGCCCCCGCCGACTCGGGGCGGGTCCAGCTCCTCCGGTCGATGGTCGCGAGCTTCGTCTCCTTCGCCCTCGATTTCCTCCTCTGCGCCTTCCTCGTCGAGCTCGCCGGCCTCTCCTATCTGCCGGCGGCCTCCCTGAGCTTCGCGGCCGGCACCTTACTCAATTACCTCCTCGCCGTCGCCTGGATCTTCAGGACGAGCAGGCTCAAGGACAGGCGCCTCGAGTTCCTGGCCTATTTCGCCTTCGCCGCCCTCGGACTCGGCCTGAACGGCGCCTTCATGTACCTCTTCACGGGCGTCGCGGGCCTCCACTACCTCGTCTCCCGCGTCCTCTCAGGCGCCCTTGTCTTCGCCTTCAACTTCGCCCTGCGCAAGTTCGTCCTCTTCGGGCAGGCCCGGCCCGCGCCAGGCGTCGCCCCCGAGGCGGAGCCCGCGGCCGCGGCCGCGACGGAGCTCGCGCCCGGGATGGACGCAGTCTAGCTACCGGCCCGAACCCTCATTTTGTGCGTTGACAAATCCCGAGAGTGGCACAATGCTTGTTTGTGGTGAGCGATCACTCACTCGCCAACCTGAGCCAAGGGAGCAAACATGAACTATTCCATAAGCGCCTACCCCGACGCGGCGGAGATCTACGGCCGCCTGGCCCGCCTGGTCGCGGAGCCCCCCCGCCCCATCGCCCGCCCGGCGATGGAGGCCTACCTAGAGCGCCTGGACCGCGAATGTCCCCGCTCCCGCGAGATCGTCGCGGAGGCCAAGCGCTACATCCCCGGCGGCGTCCAGCACAACCTCGCCTTCAACTACCCCTTCCCCCTCGTCATCGACCGCGCCGAGGGAGCTTGGCTCCACGACGTGGACGGCCGCCGCTACTTCGACTTCCTCCAGGCGGGCGGCCCGACCATCCTCGGGAGCAACGATCCCGAGGTGAGGCGCCAGGTCCTCGAGGTCCTGGAAAAAGTCGGCCCTTCCACCGGCCTCTTCCACGAGTTCGAGCTCGCCCTCGCGAAGGAGATCGGCCGCCACATGCCCTCGGTCGAGATGTTCCGCATGCTCGGCTCGGGCACCGAGTCGGTGATGGCGGCGATCCGGGTGGCGCGCCTGGCCACGGGCAAGCAGAGGGTCGTGAAGGCGGGCGGCGCCTACCACGGCTGGAGCGACCAGCTCGTCTACAGCCTGAAGGTGCCCAAGACCCGGCGCTACGAGGCCCACGGCATCCCGCGGGCCATGAGCTCCCTCACCGACGAGGCGGCTCCCAACGACCTCTCCTCCCTCGAGCGCGTCCTCAGGGCCAACCGGCTCCGCGGCGGCACGGCCTGCGTCCTCCTCGAGCCCCTGGGGCCGGAGAGCGGCACGCGGCCCGTCGACAGGGACTACAACTCGGGCGCGCGCGCGTTGTGCGACAAGTACGGCGCCCTCCTCGTCTTCGACGAGGTCGTGACGGCCTTCCGCGTGGGCCTGGGCGGCGCCCAGGGCTACTTCGGCGTGAGGCCCGACCTCACGACCTTCGGGAAGATCGTCGCGGGCGGCTACCCCTCCGCGGGCGGCCTGGGCGGCCGGCGCGACCTCGTCCTCCTCATGGCGGCGGGCCTGGAGAGCGGCAAGCGCCGCGCCTACGTCGGAGGCACGATGGCTGCCAACCCCCTCTCCGCCGCCGCGGGCTACTTCACGCTCAGGGAGATCGAGAAGCGGGACGCCTGCGCCGCCGCGGGCCGCGCGGGCGACCGGCTGACGGCCGGCCTCAGGCGGAGGATCGAGGAGCTCGGCCTCCCCTTCGTCGCCTACAACCAGGGCTCCATCTGCCACCTGGAGACCGTCGGCGCGATGTTCGTGCCGATGGACTACCTGCGCCTCCGGAAGACCCTCGCCGAGCTCAAGGAGCGGAAGCGCCTCATGGAGGAGTACGGCGCGGCCTACGCCGCGGAGGGCCTCGTCACCCTCGCGGGGAGCCGCATGTACACGAGCGCGGCGGACACGGACGAGGTGGTGGACGAGGCGGTCGAGCGCTTCGGCCGCGTCTTCGAGAGCGTCGAGGCCCCGCGCGCCGCCGCGGGAAGGGAGTGAGGGCCATGGACGAGGGCGAGGCGAGGGAAGCGGTCAGGCGGGCCGGGGTCGAGCTCGTCGACACGGGGCTCGTGGACGGCACCTGGGGGAACCTCTCGATCCGCTTCAAGGGGCCGGACGGCCGGAGCCTCATGGCCATCACGCCCTCGGGGCGCGACTACAGGAGCCTGGGCCCCGGGGACATAGTCCTCGTGGACCTCGCGACGGGCGAGGCGAGCGGCGGGAAGCCCTCCACGGAGACGCCCCTCCACCGCGCGATCTACGCCGCGCGGCCCGAGGTCGGGGCGATCGTCCACACCCACTCGGCGAGCGCCTCGACCGTCGCGGCCGCGAGGAGGGAGGTGCCGCCCGTCCTGGACGACTTCGCCCAGGTCGTGGGGCCGAGCCTCCGCGTCGCCGACTACGCCCTGCCCGGCTCGGGCCGGATGGCCCGCGTCGTCGTCAAGGCGCTCCGCGGCCGCATGGCCGCCCTCCTCGCCAACCACGGCGCGGTCGCCCTGGGGCGGAGCATGGCCGAGGCCCTCCTCTGCGCGCGCATGGCGGAGAAGGGCTGCCGCGTCTTCATCGAGGCCGAGTTCCTGGGCGGCGCGAAGCCCCTCGCCAAGGTGGAGGCCTGGGCCATGCACGAGGTCTACCTGCGCAAGTACTCGAAGCTCGGCGCCGCCGCCGGCGGCGTCCCGGGCGGCGAGTCCCGGACGGGCGGGCGGGGCGAGCGATGAGCGACGCCCACGTCCTGGCCGTCGACGTCGGGACCACGAGCGCGAAATCCTGCCTCTACCGCCTTCCCGAGGCGGGCGGCTCCCTTGAGCTCGTCGCCTGCGCCGGGGCGGAGTACGCGATCCGCATCCTCCCCGACGGCGGGGCCGAGCAGGATCCCGAGGACTGGTGGAGAGCGGCGGCCGGCGGCGCCCGCGCGGCCCTCGCGGCCGCGGGCCTCCCCCCGAGCGCGGTCCGCGGCATGGCCTTCTGCTGCCAGATGCAGGGCCTCGTCCTCGTGGACTCGGGGGGCAGGCCCGTAAGGCCCGCGATGAGCTACATGGACCAGCGGGCGCGGGAGGAGAAGCGGCGCGGCCTGGAGCGGGGCCTCAAGGTCGAGGGCATGGGCCTGTCGCGCCTTCTCCCCTCCCTCTACCTCGCGGGAGGGGTCTCCGCGAGCGCGAAGGACCCCGTCTGGAAGTACCACTGGGTCCGGGCCCACGAGCCCGAGGCCTTCGCCCGCGCCGCTAAGTGGCTCGACGTGAAGGAGTACCTCGTGGCCCGCGCGACCGGCCGCTGCGCGATGACGCCGGATTCGGCCAACGCGACCTTCCTCTACGACACGAGGCCGGGGAGGCTCGGGTGGAGCCCCCTCCTCGCCCGGCTCTTCGACGTCGACTCGCGCCACCTCCCGGAGGTCATCGGCGCCTCGGAGGCGGCCGGCCCCCTCCTGCCCGGGGCCGCCGCCGAGCTCGGCCTCGAGGCTGGCACGCCCGTCTTCGGCGGCGGCGGCGACCTCTCCATGATCGCCCTCGGCTCCGGCGCCGTCGGCCTGGGCAGGGCCCACGTCTACATGGGCACCTCCGGCTGGGTCGCCTCATCCGTCGACCGGCGCGTCGTCGACACGAAGGCCAGGGCGGCCTCCGTCCTGGGCGCCTCGCCAGGACGCTACAACTACATCTCCGAGCAGGAGACCTCCGGCAAGTGCATGGAATGGGTGAGGGACCACCTCGCCCTGGACGAGATCGGCCTCTACCTGGGCGCACGCCACGTCTGCGAGGATCCGGAGGCGCGCTACGCCTCCGTCTTCGAGCTCCTCGACGAGACCGTCGAGTCGGTCCCGCCGGGCTCCGGCGGCGTCGTCTTCGCGCCCTGGCTCCGCGGCAGCCGCTCGCCCTTCGAGGACCCGGACGCGCGCGGCGTCTTCTTCAACATCGGCCTCGACACCGGGAAGCGCTGCCTCGTGCGCGCCGTCGCGGAGGGCATCGCCCTGCAGAGCCGCTGGCAGCTCGAGGCGATCCGGCGCAAGGTCGAGGCGAGGGGCCCCCTGCGCTTCGTGGGCGGGGGAGCCCGCTCGCGCGCGGCGGCGCGAGTCCTGGCCGACGTCCTGGGCGAGACCGTCGAGACCACGGCCTCGCCGCAGAACGCCGGCGCCCTGGGCGCGGCCATCGTTTGCGCCGCGGGCCTGGGGGCGCTATCATCGCTGGAGGACGCGGCGGGCCTCGTCCCCGCCGCGGCGGCCTACGAGCCGCGGCCCGAGCGCAGGGAGCTCTACGACCTGCGCTACGAGGTGCTCAAGCGGCTGTACTACGACAACCGGGAGAGCTTCAAGGCGCTCAATGCGCCTGCGCAAAGGAAGGAACGATGAGCGAGACACGATACCGGGTCTACGGCTACCGCTGGGCGGTGCTCGCGGCGGCGATGGCGGTCAACTTCACGATCCAGACGCTCTGGATCTCCTACGCCCCCGTGACCGGGGCGGCGGCGGCCTTCTACGGCGTCTCCGAGCTCAAGGTGGGCCTCTTCTCCATGGCCTTCATGCTGGCCTTCATCCCCCTCTCGATCCCGGTGGCCTGGCTCATAGACCGCTTCGGCTTCGCGCTGGTCGTCGGCCTGGGCTCGGCCGCGACGGGGGCTTTCGGCCTCCTCCGCGGCCTCGCCGGCGCGGACTACGGCCTCGCCCTCCTCGCGACCTGCGGGATGGCGGCGGCCCAGCCCTGCCTCCTCAACGCCTGGACCAAGATGCCCGCGGCCTGGTTCCCGGCGCGCGAGCGGGCGACCGCCGTCGGCCTCACGACCATCGCGAACCTCGGGGGCACGGCCCTCGGCCTCGTCCTCACGCCGGTCCTGGCCGCCTCCCTGCCCCTGCCCCGGATCCAGCTCGCCTACGGCGCCGCCGCCGCGGCCTCGGCCCTCGCCTTCGTCCTCGTCGCCCGCGAGCGGCCCGCGACGCCCCCCGACGAGAGCGCCTCGCGCGAGCGGGCCCTCATGGTCGAGGGCCTCAGGCACGCCCTCTCCGTGCCCTCGTTCCGCCGCTACCTCCTCCTGGCCTTCGTCGGCATGGGGGTCTTCAACGGCGTCACGACCTGGGTGGAGGCGATCGTCCGGCCCCGCGGCGTCGCGCCCGCCGAGGCCGGACTCCTCGGCGCCCTCATGCTCGCGGGCGGCCTCGCGGGCGCGGCCCTCCTCCCCGCCCTCTCCGACAGGCGCGGGAGGAGAAAGCCCTTCATCGCCCTAGGCCTGGCCGCGGCGGCCCCCGCCCTCGCGGGCCTCGCCTTCGCGCCCAGCTACCCCCTCATGGCCGCGGCGGCCCTCCTCCTCGGCTTCTTCCTCGTCGCGGTGAGCCCCATAGGCATGCAGTACGCCGCCGAGGCCGCCCGCCCCACGCCGGAGGGCAGCTCCAACGGCCTCGTGAGCCTCGCGGGCCAGGCCTCCGTCCTCCTCGTCTACGCGATGGAGGCGCTCAACGCGGCCACGGGCTCCTTCGCGGCCTCCCTCTCGGCCTCCGCCCTCCTCCTCCTCCTCTCGGGCCTGCTCGCGGCCGGGCTGGCCGAGGGCTCGCCGTCCGCCGCGCCGGAGGGCGCGGAGGCCCGCGCCCCGTCCGGCCCGCGCGGCTAGGCCTTCGGCGGCGCGTGCGGCCGCGCCGGCGACGCCCCCGGAGGGCGCGGCGGCGCGGAGGGAAGGAAGGAAGCGTTAGGCGACTGCGCCGAGGGCCCGCGCCGCGAGCCCGAGGAGGCGCGCGACCGCCGTGCCCGGGTCGGGGAGCTCCGGAACGCCCAGGAAGACGCGGAGCCGCTCGCGGTAGTACTCGGAGCCGTAGGAGTACTGCAGGAGGAGGAAGAGGTCGTCTAGGAAGAAGGCGGCCCAGGCGGGATCGACGGAGGGATCGACCTCGCCCTTGGCCTGGGCCTCCACCACCATCGCGCGATAGCGCCCGGCGGAGGCGGCCTCGATGTTCCCCGATAGCCGCGCGGCGAGAGGCGCGAGCTCCTCGGTCGTGCAGCAGATGTAGATGCGGACGTTCTCGGGATCGGCGGCCGAAGTCTCGGCCGCGGCGCGCAGGAGGGCCTCCACCCGGGCCAGGAAGCGGGGCTCCCGGGCCAGGATCGCGTCGATGCTCGACTCGATGAGGCGGTGGAAGTCCTCGATGAGGGCCAGGAAAAGGTCTTCTTTGGTGCGGAAATACTTGTACATCGAGCCGACGGAGATGCCGGCCTCGGCGGCGATCTTGTTGACGTTGGCGCCGGAATAGCCGTTGGCGGCGAAGGCCCGCTTGGCGGCCTCAAGCACGCGCGCGCGCTTGTCGCTGGGCAGCCGCGCGAAGGTGCCGGTCCACCTCGCCTCCCTGTCTTCATCGGTCATGGGCCGAGCATAGTCCGGCGGCGGGCCGCGGCGCAAGGGAGCGCGCTTCCCGCAGGCCTGCCCGGAAGCTCCGTTGCCCAGGCTGGAAGCCCCGAGACCCTGTCCGGATGCCCCTCCGCGGATCCCGCGTTTGACAGGGAAAGCCCTTTTGCGTATATTTCCCTATCGCCGCCCGAGGACAGTGGGCGCCAAGGAGCGAACCATGAGCGCAGAGATTGTCGTCACCGCCGAGAACTTCGACAGCGTGGTCCTCGCTTCGGACAAGCCCGTCCTCCTCGATTTCTGGGCCGAGTGGTGCATGCCCTGCCGCATGATCGCCCCCTCCATCGAGCAGCTCGCGGAGAGCTACGCAGGGAGGCTCGTCGTCGGCAAGGTCGACGTCGACAGCCAGAGCGAGCTCGCCGGCCGTTTCGGCATCATCTCCATACCGACCATGATCGTCTTCAAGGGCGGCGAGGTCGCCCGCCAGAAGGTCGGAGCCCTCCCCAAGCACGAGATCGAGGCCCTCTTCAAGGACCTCCTCTAGCCCGAGCCGCCAGGGCCTTGGCGAGAAGCCTGAGCCCGCCGGACCGCTCCGCGGCCGAAAAAAGCGGGAAGAAGAGGCGGCCCCCCGGCCGCCTCTTCGCTTCTTCGCCCCTTTGCTATTCCCGGCCCCGAGCGGCTACCTTGGCCCGGCCGCCTTCCTAGGGCGGCGGCGGATTGGCCGCGCCAGGGCTCTGGCCTCCCGCGGCCGTGAGGTACCAGGCCCCTGGTCCCGCTTCCTCCGAGCCCGGAGAGCGGCAAAGCGAGCGGGCCGACGAGGGCTTCCAGAGGAATGCGTCCTCCCAAAGCGGCTCGCCGCCCGCTAAGGGCCAGGCTCCCGCGGCCGAAAGCCCGGAGAGAAGCTCGCCGAGGCGCCCCGAGCCCACGGGCCCGGCCTTCTCGGCGTTCGCGTAGAAAAAGCCGCCCATGAGCCCGCCGCCCGGCCTTTCGTAGAGGGCCGCCGCTCCGCTCTCGTCCGGTAGGCCGCCTGCCGCGGACCAGAAGTCCCTGGCGTAGGGCCTCGCGTCGACGCCCCCCGAGAGGCCGAGCTCGCTCCCCGTCTCGTCCAGCTCCTCGGGCAGGCCCTCCGGCGCGAGGTGGAGGACGACAAAGTCGCCGGCCCGGACCTCGGCGGCGGGGAAGCGGAAGCGATAGGCCTTCACGGAGCTCGCGTAGGCCAGCTCGACCCCGCCCAGGTTGCCGTCCGCGAGGACCTCGAGCTCGGCGTAGTCCCGATGGCTGTTGGAAAGGGAGCTGTTCTTCGCGGTCTGGAACTCGGAGAGCCGCAGGCGGGGCGGCCTGGGGTTCCAGCCGACGAAGCCGAGGACGAAGCGCGTCGTGTTCCCGCGCAGGTCGGCGACCTCGCCTGAGAGGAGATAGTCCGCGCCGGGGCTCGTGGACTCGGAAAAAAGCACGCTGAGCCCCGCGCCTTCGGCGACCGCCTCGGGCGGGCCCGATCCCGGAACCTCCTCCGCGGAGCCGCCGGCCGCGCCCGCGGCAGCGGACCGAGCCAAGGCGAAGCTGCCCTCCACGGGCCTGATCTCCTCGTCGAAGCCGAGGAGGAAGAGCCGCTCCCCCGCCGCTCCGGCGGAGAGGAGGGCAGGCGGACGGTAGTCGGCCTCGGGCAGGAGGCCCGGCGCGGGCTCGACCAGGCAGGCCGCCAGGACAGCGGCCGCGGCGAATATGGCGGCCAGGGCTGAGCCAGCCAAAGGCAGACATAGGCCACTCGCCACGCGGCCACCCGCGGCCAGGCCACCCGCGGCCAGGCCGCGGCCGGGACGCCTCCAGGGACGGCGGGCCGGCCCCTCGCGGACCTCCCCCTCGAGTTCACCCATCGGTTCCTCCTCCTTCGCCGAAGGAGGAACGCGCGCGGCCAGCCGGCCCGATTGAGCGCGGGCCGGCGACCTGGTCGAGCGCAGGCGACCTGGTCGAGCGCAGGCGGCATTTCTAGCGCAGGCGTCCTGCCCGCCCGGGCGCCCGGCCCCGGACAGGCAGGACGCAAAGGCGCGGCGCAGAAAAGAAGCCTAGCGGGCCGCCAGGACCTCGAAGCCCGAGAAGGAGGCGCCGCCGCCCAGGCTGCGCAGGGAGACGCCGATGCCCCCCTCGATGCCGAACCAGGTGCGGTACTTCGCGGCCAGGCGGCCGTTGAGCGCCACGGCGAGATAGCCGGTCTCGGGATCGTAGAGCACCTCGACGAGGTTGCGGTCGGCTATCCTCTCCTCGAGCTTGGCGTCCAGGACCCGCTCCATGTTGACGTCGTCGTCGGAGCGGTAGAGCTGGAGGTAGG
>ENA-UOWG01003921-UOWG01003921.1-activated-sludge-metagenome-genome-assembly--contig:-NODE-3921-length-10809-cov-6.201971_pt1 | contig 10809 bp, 5 predicted proteins | sample MGYA00238147_ERZ761563 | MGnify/ENA primary metagenome ERZ761563 (study PRJEB28884, sample SAMN05720216) | anaerobic digester metagenome | isolation source: active sludge of municipal... | reverse complement strand
CGCGTATAACTCCCTTGTCGACGAGCTGTTCGACAAGCTTTGTCCCCAGGCCGTCGATGTCCATTGCCCTTTTAGAGGCGAAATGCTCGATCCTTCCCTTGATCTGGGCGGGGCAGCTGATATTGACGCACCGCCTTATCGCCTCGCCGGGCGGTCTCACCACGTCCTCACCGCAGACGGGACATTGCGGCGGCATGCGGAAGGGAAAACTCCGGCCGGGCCTGCCGGCGTCGATGACGCGCACGACCTCGGGGATGACATCGCCTGCCCTGGTGACGATGACGGCGTCACCGACCCTGATGTCCTTGCGCCCGATCTCGTCCTCGTTATGCAGTGTTGCCCTGGATACCTCTACTCCGCCGACGGCCACGGGCCTCAGGATGGCAACAGGCGTGAGGGCGCCGGTGCGGCCGACGCTGACCTCGATACCCTCTATGACCGTCTGCTCCTCCTGCGCCTCGAACTTGAAGGCGATGGCCCAGCGCGGCGAGCGCGATACGGTGCCCAGATCTGCCTGGTAGTCGGTCCTGTTCACCTTGATGACTGTCCCGTCGATCTCGTAGGGGATTTCTTCGCGGATCCTATGTATATAATGATAGCGATCGAAGAGTTCATCGAGGGTATTACAGGCCTTAATGTAAGGATTTACCCTGAAACCCCACTTCCTGAGGGCTTCAAGGAATTCCATGTGTGTCTGGAACGCCGCCCCGGAAACCTGTCCTGCGGCGTAGCAGAAGATGTTGAGCTTTCTGCCGGCCGTGATCTTCGGATCGAGCTGGCGGATTGAGCCGCTCGCCGCGTTGCGCGGGTTGGCGAAGAGGGGTTCTCCGGTCAGTTCGCGATGACCGTTGAGGTCGAGGAACTCTTTTTTGCCCATGTATACTTCGCCCCGGACTTCGAGGCGCTCCGGCACGGGCCTCCCGCCGCCGGTAAGGCGCATTGGGATGGCCCTGATCGTCCTTAAGTTCTGCGTCACATCCTCGCCGACGTAGCCGTCCCCCCTGGTGGAACCCAGGGTGAACACTCCATTGACGTAGACCAGTTCAACGGCAAGACCGTCTATTTTGACCTCCATGACGTATTCCACGCTGTCCGTTCCGAGGAGCTTTCTGACGCGCTTGTCGAAGTCGCGCACCTCCTCTTCGGTCATGGCGTTCTGAAGACTCAGCATGGGTACCTTGTGCGGTACGCTTTGGAACTCGTCAAGGGGGGCCGCCCCGACGCGCCGGGTAGGCGAATTGGGGTCCGCGAACTCTGGATATTCCGCCTCAAGGCCGGTGAGCTCCCGCATGAGGGCGTCGTATTCCCCGTCGGTTATGGAGGGGTCGTCAAGGACGTAGTACCGGTGGTTATGGTATTCCAGTTCGCTCCTGAGCTGTTCGGTCCTTTTTTGAGCTTCTTCTTTCACCATGGCAGCGTTTTTCCTGCAAATTGATCCGGAGTGGGCCTTTAATACATGAATGTATCATATCCCAGGTGTTATTTTCGAGTCCAGAGAATTGCTTTATACGTGTGTACAATATGTTGTTGCTGCAAAAAAATTATTAAATTTATCAAAAAAATGTGAATGCCGATATAATAAGAAGTGCAACTCACTTAAATTGTTGGGGATTAGATAGTGATTGAACATCTTAAGATTACTATAAAATTAAGGTTTATTATTGCAACACTCTGTGTCGGCCTGTCGCTTTTGAACCTGGCGGCAGGTATGTCCGTGTGCTTTGCCGCATCGGCGGACAGACCCCGGGACCTCACCGATCTGCCCCTTGAAGAACTGATGAAGGTCGAGGTGTCCACCGTTCAGGGCGCGTCGAAATACGAGCAGAGGATATCGGATGCGCCCGCCTCCGTCAGCATAGTCACATCGGAGGATATAAAACACCACGGCTACAGGACCCTGGCGGATGTTCTCAACAGCGTGCAGGGATTCTATATCACATACGACAGGAACTACAATTATCTTGGTGCGAGGGGTTTCGCCAGGCCGGGCGACTACAACACGAGGATGCTGATGCTTGTTGACGGGCACAGGATCAACAACAATATATACGATACCGCCGCGGTGGGATCGGAATTCATCATCGATATCGATCTCATCGACCGCGTCGAGGTCATACGCGGGCCCGGTTCGTCGCTGTACGGGAGCAATGCCTTTTTCGGTGTCATTAACGTGGTGACGAAGAGACCGTCGGCCTTGAAGGGGCTTGAAGTTTCGCTGGAGGCTGGCAGCAGCGATACGTACAAGGAAAGGGTTTCGTTCGGGCACAGGTTCGGCAGCGGTCTGGAGATGGTCCTGTCGGCGACCAATTACAGAAGCAAGGGCGGGAGCCTCTATTACAAGGAATATGACAGTCCGGAAACAAATTTCGGTAGGTCCGACGGGAACGATTCCGACGCATTCAAGTCATTCTTCGCCGACTTCAAATTTTCCGGGTTGAGAGTTCAGGGCGCTTATGCGGCAAGGACGAAAGGGATCCCGACCGGTGCATGGAACACCGTGTTCGACGACGACAGGACAAAGGTATCCGATACACAGGGATATATAGACGTCAGATACGAAAAGAAATTCGAACACGACCAGTATCTCTCCGCCAGGCTCTTCTACGATTATTACCGTTATGACGGAAAATATATCATCGATTACCCGCCCCTGACGATGAACAAGGACCTGGCGGTCGGCAAATGGTGGGGCGGAGAGGCATATTATTCAAAGAAGATATTGGACCGTCATACCATCATGGCGGGCGCGGAGTATCGCGACAATTTCCTTCAGAAGCAAAGGAATTACGATGAGAACCCCTACGCGGTTTACATTGACGACATAAGGGGATCATACAGCGTGGGGGCATACCTGCAGGGAGAGTTCGCGCTTTCCGACAGGATCATCCTCAACGCCGGCGCCCGCTACGACCACTACAAGGATTTTTCAGGGAGGTTGAACCCGAGGGTGGCGATGATCTTTAATCCCTTCGATGCCACAACGCTCAAGCTTATCTACGGAGAGGCATACCGCATCCCGAACACATATGAGCTCTATTACACCGACGGGGGCACAACCCAAAAGGCAAATCCCGGCCTGGACCCCGAAACTGTCAGGACGTATGAGATCGCCCTTGAACAATATATATATGGTTTCCGGGTCTCCCTTTCCGGGTTCTACTATGACGTCCGTAATCTTATCGCCCAGCAGCTGGATACGGACGGTCTCATGGTATTCAACAACACGGGAAAGGCGGAAGGAAAGGGCATAGAGTTCGAGATTGAAAAGAAATGGTCAAACGGTATTACGGGAAGGCTTTCCTATTCCTTTCAGGAGATGAAAGACCTCGAAGAGGGCGCGTATTATGAAAACTTTCCAAGACATCTCGTAAAATTCAACACCTTTGTCCCGATCATAAAAAAGAAGCTCGGCGCCGGTGCAGATATCCGGTATGCAAGTTCCCGGAAGAACCTGGACGGTACATGGGACGGGGGTTATACGATAGTCAATGCCACGCTGCTCAGTGAGAAGATCATCGGGGACCTGGACCTTTCTTTCAGCGTTTATAATATGTTCGATAAGAAATACAGCGATCCCTCCTCGCGGGAGCTCAGGCAAAGCGATATCGGGCAGGATGGCAGAACCTTCAGGCTGAAAGCGGTGTACAGGTTCTGAGAGCTTGAATGATGAAGAAGGTCCTTTTCATAATAATTTGCGCCCTGATTTTCTCGGCCCCTTTTCGTGCTTTTTCCACAGGCGAACAGGAATTCAACGAATATGAGGTGAAGGCCGCATTCCTGGTCAATTTCTTCAAATTCGTTGAATGGCCTTCCCGGGCTCGTGAAAGAGGTATGGGATATGTGCTTTGCATATACGGGTCGGACCCGTTCGGTCAGTATGCGAAGGCCCTGGACGGCTCGAAAGTCAAGGGCAGGGTGCTGGAAATCAAAAAGGTCTCTTCAACACGAGGTTTGAAGGAATGCAACATGCTGTTCGTTTCTTCTTCCGAGAGGAGGAGGATAAATTCGGTCCTCGATTCGGTCAGGGGAGCGGACCTGCTGACTGTCGGGGACACTGACGGATATGCGCAGAGCGGCATCATGATCAATTTTTTCATAGAGGAAAAAAAGGTCAGGTTCGAAGTAAACATGAATGCCATAAAACGTGCAAAGATCAACGTCAGCTCGCAATTATTGAAGCTTGGCAGGATAGTCGAAAACGAGTAGGGGTGCCGCGATGTTCAAGATGGACCTTTTAAGAGACCTTTCCCTGAGGAGAAAGCTGATCTTTGTTTATATCATCTCAACCGTTACGATCCTGCTGCTCGTAGGGATCGTGACCATTGCGAACGAGGTGATCTCGGCACAAAGAGCTCTCGTCTGGGAATCGACGGGCATCATGAGGACCATAGGGAGGAACAGCACCGCCGCCCTCCTGTTCAACGATAAAAAAGACGCGGAAGACACGCTGAAGGTCCTCAACGTCTTTCCCGATGTCCTCTATGCCGCAATAATGGACGGCAAAGGGGATGTGTATGCCGAATACAGACGCGACGCAAACTACCAGGCGCGTCAGCAGGCCTTGCGCCCGCGGGATGACTACCTGTTCGGCTCCACGGAGGCGGTGTTTTTCCAGGATATAGGGCTGCACAACGAGAAGGTGGGGACCATTTACCTGATCCGTGAACTGAAAGGGTTCTATGTCAGGTTATCCCGGAGCCTGGCGGTGCTGCTCCTCGCGATAGCGGCGGCCCTTTTTATCGGCTACCTTTTCTCGCTTTACCTGCAGAAGATCATCACGGAGCCCGTTGCCAGGCTTCTTGAAACGATGAAGGTCGTTTCCGAGAAAAAGCAGTATTCCATGAGGGCAAAGGTGGAGGCCGGGGACGAGATCGGGTATCTTGCGCAGGGGTTCAACGATATGCTTTTGAAGATAGAGAGGAGGGACGAGGAACTTGACGCCCATCGTCAGCACCTCGAAGAACTTGTGCGGGAACGCACGGAGCAGCTGACAAACACCAACATTCACCTGACCCGTGAGCTCGAGGAGCGGGAAAAATTTGAACGCGCCCTCCAGGAGTCCGAGAACAGGTACAGAACCATCTTCGAGAACACCGGCACCGCGAGCATTATAATAGAGGAAGACACGACCATTTCCCTGGCAAACGAGGAGTTTGCAAAGCTTTCCGGATACAGCCTCGAAGAACTGATAGGCAAAGCGAGCTGGACAGGGTTCATCCATCCCGAATTCGTAGAAAAAGCAAAAGAATACCATATATTGCGAAGAATAGACGGCATGGTTGCCCCCCACAATTACGAGACACGGTTTGTCGACAAGTACGGCAAGATCAAGGACGTGCACCTTACGGTCGAAGTGATACCGGGGACACAGACAAGCATCGCTTCGGTTCTCGACATAACCGAACAGAAAGAACTGGAGCGGCAGCTTTTCCAATCACAGAAAATGGAGGCCGTGGGGCAGCTGGCGGGAGGTGTGGCCCATGACTTCAACAACATACTCACCACCATCATCGGCTTCGGCGGCATACTCCAGATGGAGCTTGATGAGGACAGCCCCATGAGGAACTACGTGGAATCGATATTGAATGCCGGGGAGAGGGCCGCCGCGCTGACACAGGGGCTTCTTGCGTTCAGCAGGAAGCAGGTGATCGCCCCCAAGCAGATCAACCTCAACGATGCCATAAGGAACATGGAAAAGCTCCTGCACAGGATCATGGGCGAGGACATAGAATTGAGGACACATTTCAGGGAGCCAGAGTTGTTCGTTCTCGCCGATGCCGGACAGATAGGGCAGGTGTTGATGAATCTGGCAACGAACGCAAGGGATGCCATGCCTGGCGGCGGGGTGTTGGAAGTGGAAACCGCCGTTATGGTTGTGGGTGACGATCATGAAGAAATCTATAAACACATGAAACCGGGGCCCTATGCCTTATTGAAAGTGTCCGATGTCGGCCAGGGGATGAGCAGTGAGCTGACCGAAAGGGTCTTTGAACCTTTCTTTACGACCAAAGAGGTCGGCAAAGGCACCGGACTCGGCCTTTCAATTGTCTATGGTATCATCCAGCAGCATTCGGGACACATCCGCGTGACAAGCGAGCCTGGCTGCGGAACGACCTTCGAAATATACCTGCCGCTTTCCAAACCCTTGATTGAAAGGGAAGCGGCGCAAAGTCCGACCAGGACCGTCAGTGAAACCGGCACTACAGGAACGATCCTGGTGGCGGAAGATGACGGTTCAGTCCGCAAACTGATCACCATGATCCTGAAGAATCGCGGTTACAGTGTGATAGAGGCCGCCAACGGCGAAGAGGCCCTGGAATCATTCAAGGCCCAAAAGGACAATATAGACCTTTTGCTTCTTGATGTTGTTCTCCCCAAAATGAACGGAAAGATGGTCTTTGATAATGCCGAGGCCATCAAGCCCGGGATACGCACGATATTTATGAGCGGGTATACGGCCGATATCATTCACAAAAAAGGGCTATATGAAGAGGGGATAAATTTTATTCAGAAGCCGATAGTCCAGAACGAGCTCTTAAATATGATACACCGCCTGCTCGGCGGATGATCCCTCCGGGGGGCTTCTGCCGGGCAGAGTCCCTCCCGTCTTGTGTCGGCAGCGGTCACAGACCTCCCATTGTGAGAAAATTCTCTTGACAAACAAGGCGTATGATTATAATTTGGTTGTACTTTTTGAGCAGTAATTTGCCGAATCTACCCTAACGAGGTTAATACGTGATCAAATCACTGAAGTTGAGATTTATTCTCATTTTTGTCTTTCTTGTCGTATCGATCATCTATTGCCTGCCCAACGTCGTTGAGCCCGAGGGGGTCTGGAAGAAATATCTTCCCAGCGACAAGATCCATCTCGGCCTTGACCTGAAAGGCGGCATGCACCTGCTCCTGGAACTGGATATGACAAAACTCATGGATAATGTCGTCGACAGGAAGCTCAATTCCCTCAAAGACGCCATGATATCCGACGGGGTACGCTTCCTGGGCATAGACAAGAAGGGGGGCTCCATCGTTGTCACCGTGCGCGGTGACCAGAAGGAGAAGCTCTTTAACCTGGTGGGGAACAAGTTCCCCAACCTGAAGGCAGGCAGCACAAAACCCGATGGAGACCTTTTGAGCGTCGATCTGCTCCTTCCTGAAACTGAGCTTGCCTCCATCAAAGAGAACGCCGTCAACCAGGCCCTTGAAACGATACGAAACAGGATAGACCAGTTCGGTGTGTCGGAACCGGTGATCGTCAAGCAGGGCGATAACCAGCTGCTCGTGCAGCTGCCGGGGGTGAAAGACCCGCAGAGGGCGCTGGAACTTATCGGAAGGACAGCACAGCTCGAGTTCAAGCTTGTCGACGAGGATGCCTCATCCAGGGGCGATACGGCGGCATTGCCCCGCGAAGACGAAGTGCTGAACATGAGGTCAAAGAACAGGGAAACGGGCATTGTGACAACGGCCCCCATCGTCCTCAAGAAACAGGCGCTGCTGACGGGAGAGCTCCTGACGGACGCCAGGGTCAATGTGGGAGGCAGGGACATCGGGAGCGAGATCTCTGTCAGCATTGAGTTCGATGCGGAAGGCGCGAGATTGTTCGACAAGGTCACAGCCGAGAACGTGGGCAAGAGGCTTGCCATCGTGCTCGATAACACCGTCTATTCAGCACCCCAGATCCGGGAGCGGATATCAGGCGGCAAGGCCCAGATAACCGGAGGGTTCTCCGTTGAAGAGGCGAAGGACCTTGCCATAGTGCTCAGGGCAGGCGCGCTTCCAGCACCGGTGAAGGTCGTTCAGAACATCACAATAGGCCCGACGCTCGGTCAGGATTCGATCAACAAGGGTGTTCTGGCGACCCTGCTTGCCGGCATCCTCGTCATCATATTCATGATCGTGTACTACCGTTTTTCCGGTGTCATAGCCAACGTTGCACTGGTCCTCAACCTGGTCTATCTCCTTGGCGTGTTCAGTGCCTTCAAGGCCACCATGACACTGCCCGGCATCGCCGGCATCGCCCTTACGATAGGCATGGGTGTCGATTCGAACGTCCTTATCTTTGAAAGGATCCGCGAGGAACTCAGGCTTGGCAAGACCGTACGGGCCGCGGTGGACGGAGGCTATGCAAAGGCGTGGGTGGCCATCTTCGATTCCCACATCACGACCCTCATAACAGCAGCCGTGCTTTTCATATTCGGAACGGGGCCTATCAAGGGTTTCGCGATCACCCTGATCTTCGGTATGATCATTAACCTTTTCACGGCGGTGTTCGGTTCGAAGTCGATATTCGACTGGATACTATCGAAATACAAACCAAGAACGTTGAGTATATGAGGCGGCGCCCATGATGGAGCTCATTAAAGATACAAAAATAGATTTTATCGGTTTCAGAAAAAAGGCCTTTATCATTTCCGCCATACTGGTCCTCATAGGGATATTCGCTTTTGTCATGATCTCCCTGGGCAAGGCGAACCTGAGCATCGACTTCACGGGCGGCACCAACGTGCAGGTGAGGTTCGCTCAGAAGGTGGACATCGGCGACCTGAGGAAGGCCCTCACCGACGGAGGGATAGGCGATGTGCAGATCCAGGAGGTCAGCGGCACCCGGGACTTCTTCATCAAGACGAAGCTCTCCGACACGGAAAAGGAGTCGCTCCAGTCAAAGATAACGGCCATCCTTTCAACCCAGTTGAAGGATGTAAAGTTCGAGATACTTGGGAGCAACATGGTGGGCCCCGGGGTGGGGAAGACGCTGAAAAAGTACGCCATTATCGCAATCGTGCTGGCCCTGCTGGGCATCATTGCCTATATCGCATGGAGGTTCACCTTCCTCTCCGGCATAGCGGCGACGATCGCCACCTTCCATGACGTCATTGTCATTTGCGGTGTCTTTTATTTCCTGAACAAGGAGTTCAATCTCCTTATAATCACGGCCCTGTTGACGATAGCGGGTTATTCCCTGCAGGACACGGTTGTCGTTTTCGACCGGATCCGTGAGAACTCTGCAAAGATGAAATCCCGCGATGATTTCGGAGACGTGATCAACGTGAGCATCAACGAGGTCCTCAGCAGGACCATAGTCACCGGTATCAGCACTCTCATAAGCCTCGGCGCGATCATGGTATTCGGCGGCGAGGTTCTTTTTGATTTTGCTTTTGCGCTTTTTATGGGTCTCATCGTGGGGACCTATTCATCCATCTTTGTCGCAAGCCCCATCCTGTATGCATGGCGCAAGGCACCCCGTTAGGACCAGAAAGGCATGGAGATCGTGCGCGGTAGGGTGTATGTGCCTGCACCGCTATTTCCGCAATAAGGTCTTTTTCCTTCATGGAGTTGCCCGATGAAATCCAGGCTCGAAGATGTCCTGCAGGAAAAAGAAAGGGAACTCAAGCTGTACCAGAGGTTCCTCAATCTCCGAAAATATTGTGAAGAAACCCTTTTCCCCCATGTCGACGAGCCGATAGGCGAACACGCGGACGCACTGAAAGGGATCATCGAAAAACTCATACCCGATCCGAAAGACCGTACAGAAGAGATGTTCTCGGGTGAGATATTCACGCTTCTCGGCACGATCTATCTCCACGACCTTTTCCTTGTAAAGGAATTTGACTGGCCTCTCAACAGGGAGATCCTTGAAGACCGTAATACGATGGGACCAAAAGGCATTTTTCTCAATTACGAGATCGCAAGGCGCCTCGATATACCTGAGGGTGCCATCGAGGCGATCAATGCCATAAGCTATGCCCACGTGGCGAAGAACGTCCCCATGGAGAAGGCGATCACGGACAAAAGCTCGAAGGCGATCATCAGGAACCTGAAGGCATTTGAAGGTCTTTTCAATTTCGCCCATCTCCTCGTTGATATCTTTTTTACCGACCTGCCTCACAAGCGGCTCAAGCGCTACAGTGAGCATGACCTCGCGCTGAGGCCCAATAAGGCCGTTGTGGACATAGACAGCCGGGAAGGCATCATCTCGATCCAGTATAACTGTAAAACCCCTTACGAGACCCGGGTGATAGAGAGTGCCAAGCGGTACATCGAGGGCATGTTCAGCAGGTTCAAAGAACATTTTAACGGTAAGCTCGGTTTCCAGTACAAACAGATCGTGTGGATCATCACCGGCAGCTTTTACTACGAACGGGATGTTTTCAGGATACCCAGGCTTTCACCCTACTGGGATTTTGAAGGCACTCCGGTGCAGCGCTGGGACGATGCTTCAGTCGTTCTCGACACACTTTTCAATTCAGGAAGCGTTGTCGTGGCCGGGGGTGCATCGACGGGGAAGACCACGCTGCTTACTACATTCATACTGCCTCAGCTTACAAACCTTTACAGGAATGCATATTACTGCGAGCTCTGGTCCCATCCTACGAAGGAATTGCGCGATGTCATCGGCAAAAGGCACAGGATCTCACACATCGATGATCTTGACATCATCTCTCTTTGCAAGGCGTTCCTCGGTGAAGGACCGTGTTTTTTCATCGTCGACGGCATGGAGAAGACCGTGTACATGGACCAGGCCGAAAGGGAGAAGTTTGCGCGTTTTGTCGAGTTCCTGCTTGGCGAACCCGGGGCATACCTCATTATGTGCGGAGAAAAGGAGACCTTTTTCGACTGGTACAAAGTTTTCCAGGGCATGAACATATCTTCGCTCTACGAATTGAGGCCGCCTGAAAAGACAAATTCGCTTTACGGGTCGGCAAAGCGGGCCGGTAATGACACGGGCGCCAAAGCGGCAAGGACGGAGGCCCTCAATGACGCCGCCGATATCGATGGTGTCGATGGTCGCATTCAATTTCTCCCGGATCGTGA
>ENA-UOWG01003916-UOWG01003916.1-activated-sludge-metagenome-genome-assembly--contig:-NODE-3916-length-10837-cov-3.962901_pt1 | contig 10837 bp, 9 predicted proteins | sample MGYA00238147_ERZ761563 | MGnify/ENA primary metagenome ERZ761563 (study PRJEB28884, sample SAMN05720216) | anaerobic digester metagenome | isolation source: active sludge of municipal... | reverse complement strand
TCTCCTCGCCGCGCTGCCCGGAAACGCGACCCTCGAGACGGTAATCGTACCCAATACAGACGTCATGGTGGCCCGGCTGCTTTCAGGGGAGCTCGACGCGGCCGTGCTGCCGCCCAACCTCGCCGTCAACCTCTTCAATGCCGGCATGGATTTCCGGCTGGGAGCCGTCGTCGGCTTCGGCATGAACTCCGTGGTCTCCGCGGATTCCTCGATCGGCTCGATCCGCGAACTAGCGGGCCGCGTCGTCCAGGTCGCGGGCCAAGGCGCCACCCCGGAATACGTGCTCCGCACCCTGCTCGCCAAGGAAGGCCTCGTGCCGGGGAAGGACTTGACCCTCTCCTTCTCGATGCCGGTGCCCGAGATCGCCGCCAGCCTCATCGCGGGCAGGATATCGCTCGCCGTGCTCCCGGAACCCTTCGCCACACAGGCGCTGGCCGGGAATGCCTCGCTCTCCCGCGCCTTCACGCTCGAACCCGCCTGGCGCGAGGCCACCGGCGCGGGCGACTATCCGATGACGGTGCTCGTCGTCCGCGGCACCCTCGTCGATTCGCGGCCCGCGGCCGTCGCGGCCCTGCTGGACGCGTGCAAAGCCTCGGTCGAATTCGTCGTTTCCGACCCCGCTGCCGCCGGCTTCCTCGTGGAACAGCGCGAGCTCGGCCTCAAGGCCGCCGTCGCGGCCAAGGCCATACCGGCCTCGAACTACCGTTACCTGGCCCCCGCCGCAGCCCGTCCGGCCCTCGAGGCCTTGCTCCGCGTCTTCCTCGAATACGCTCCGGAATCGATCGGCGGCCGCCTGCCCGATGAAGGTTTCTGGCGGGGCGATGCGCGCGAAAAGTGAGCGGCTCGCCGCGCTCGCCGGCGCGGCGACCCTGATCGCGGTCTGGAAACTCGCCTCGCTCGGAATCGGCAAGGACATCATCCTGCCGCCGCCCGAGCGGGTTTTGGCCCGGGCGGCCGCGCTCCTTTCCTCGACGGATTTCCTGGCGGCGCTCCTCGCCACCATGGCTCGGGGCCTCGCCGCCTTCCTGCTGTCGATGCTGGCGGGCACCTCGATCGGAGCGGCCTGCGGCGCGAGTCCGCGCTTCGAGGCGTTCGTGTCGCCGCTCCTTTCGACAGTCAGGGCCATGCCGGTCATCGCCTTGATCCTCCTGTTCCTCTTCTGGTTCGGCGTCGGCGTCGTGCCGGTTTTCGCGGCCTTCCTCATGGCCTTTCCGGTGGTCGCGGCGCAGGTGGCCGAAGGCTGGCGCGCCACCGATCCGGGCCTGCTCGAGATGGCGTCCCTGTTCCGGACCGAGCGGCGCGCCGTGCTGCTCGGCCTCCGGCTGCCCTCGATGACCGGGCATTTGGCAGCCGCGGCCCAGTCCGCGATCGGCCTCTCGTGGAAGGTCGTGATCGCCGGCGAGGTGCTCAGCCAGCCCGCGCTCGCGCTCGGCACAGGGCTCCAGGAGCGTCGCCTCATGCTGGACACCTCAGGCGTCTTTGCCTGGGCCGCGGCCGGTATCGTCCTGTGCGCCTCGAGCGACGCGATTTTCCGCGCGGCCAGGCGGGGTCTGGCGCGGCATGGGCTATAGCGTTTCCGGACTCCGCCTCCGCTACGGGGAGCGGACGGTGTTCGACGGGCTTTCCCTCGAGCTCGAGCCCCGCACGGCCACCGCCGTCCTCGGTCCTTCAGGCTGCGGCAAGACGAGCCTCCTCATGAGCGTCGCCGGACTCCTGCCTGCGGCGGAAGCCGACAGGAGCGGTTTCCGTGACGCCCGCTTCGGATTCGCCTTCCAGGAGCCGCGGCTGCTGCCCTGGCTCAGCGCCGAGGACAACGTGGCCTTCGTCCTCCGGCGTACGCTGGGAAAGGCCGCCGCCCGCGAGCGGGCGCGCGACTTCCTCGCGCGCGTGGGCCTCGCTCGGGAGTTCTCGAAGCGTCCTTCCGAGCTCTCGGGAGGCATGCGCCAGCGGGTTTCCCTCGCGCGCGCCTTCGCCTTCCCCTCGGACGTTCTGCTCATGGACGAGCCGTTCCAGTCCGTCGATCCGCGGACGCGCGCCGGCCTCGTCGAGGCCTTCCTCGAGCTCGAATCGGCGGAACGCCGGACCGTGCTGTTCGTGACGCACGACATCGCCGAGGCCATCCGGATCGGCGACCGGGTGTGCGCGCTCTCGGGCGCGCCAGCCGTCATGGTCGCCGACCTCCGGCCCGACCCGAAGGACGAGGCGGAGCGGCGCGAGTTGGAGACGAGGCTCTATTCGCTGGCCTTTTCCGGCCTCGCCTGAGGGAGTATCCTCTCCAGGGCCGAACGGAGTGCCTTCTCGTCGAATGGTTTCCTGAGCAGGGCGAAGCGCCCTCCGAGCGGCGCGACCGGTTCGTCGCGTCCCGAAATTATCAGCGCCGCCGACTCGGGCGCGAGCTTCCTCAGCCGGACGGCGAGCTCGTCCCCGCCCATCAGCGGCATGACCAGGTCGGCCACGACGAGGTCGATGCGCGCTCCGAGCTCCTCGGCCGCCTTGAGCCCTTCCCCCGGACCGGACGCCGCGCGCACCTCGAAGCCGAAGCGTCCGAGGGTCCTCTCGAGCAGGTCACGCACGTCGGAATCCCCTTCGACCACCAGGGCGCTGAGACCGACGGGAGGATCGTAGCGCCCGACCACGGAGGTTCCGGCCTCGTGCCCGGCCTCCGACGCCTGGATCGCGGGCAGGATGACGGTGAAGGTGGAGCCCCGCCCGGGTTCTGAATCCACGTCGACCAGGCCGCCCGCTTCCCTCACGAGGTTCGAGACCATGGCGAGTCCGAGTCCGGTGCCCGCGTTCGGTCCCTTGGTCGTGTAGAACGGTTCGAAGATGCGCGTCAGGTCCGCGGGAGGGATACCCGTTCCCGTATCCGCGACCTTGAGGAGCACGCAGGGTCCCGCTCCCACCGAGCCGATCCTGCCCGCGCGTGGCCCGGCAAGCTCCGCCTTTTCCGTGGTGAGGCGTATCGTGCCGCCCGAGGGCATCGCGTCGCGCGCGTTCACCACCAGGTTGACGATGATCTGCTCGAGGTGCGAAGGATCGGCGTTGACCCGGCAAGCCCCGGCCCCATAAGCGCAGGAGAGCGCGATATCCACGGGCAGGAGCCGCTTGAGCATCCGCTCGAGTTCCGCGACGAGCTCGTCCGGGGCAAGGCGCCTGGGTTCGTGGACGCTCCGGCGGGCGAAGCCGAGCAGCCTCCGCGACAGCGATGCGGCCCTTCGGGAAGCCCGCCTGACACCGTCGATGTCGTCGAGCAAGTCGGGGCGGTCCCGCGCGGAATCGGCGAGCAGGTCCGCATGCCCCATCACCGCGGTCAGCACGTTGTTGAAATCGTGGGCCAGGCCGCCCGCCAGGCTGCCGATGGCCTCGAGCTTCTGGGCCTGCCTGAGCTGGGCCTCGAGCCTGCGACGCTCGGTCGCGTCGATGGCGAAGCCCTGGGCCAGTTCCCAGGCTCCCCCTTCGCCGCCTTTCGACAACGACTCGGAGGAGAAGCTAGCGAACATGCACACCTCGCCGCCGTCGGGACCCTTGAGCAGGTACTCCGCACCGGGGCGGCTTCCGTCGGCGTCGAGCGCGCGGACGATGTCGTCGAAGGCCACCGGATCGTTGAAGCGGGAGCGGAGGTCCAGTCCCGCCGCGTCGCCGAAAACGGCGCGGAACGAGGCGTTGGCCTCAATGATGACGCCGGAGCGGTCGAAGAGGAAATTGCATCCGGGACTGCCCTCGAACAGCGAACGGAATTTCCGCTCGCTCCGCATCAGGCGACGTTCCATGTCGCCGCGGTAGAGCGCGATCTCCATGGCGGTCCAGAGCGCGCGCTCCTCGAAAGGTTTGATGATGTAGCCGAAAGGCTCGATGCGCTTCGCGCGCTCGACCGTATCCTCGTCCGCGAAGGCTGTGAGCAGGACCACCGGCACGCCGTAACGCTCGCGGACCAGGCCTGCGGTCTCCACGCCGTCGCGCGAACCGCGGATCTTCACATCCATGAGGACCAGGTCGGCGTCGAGGCGGTCGAAGGCCGAAAGCAGCTCGTCGCCCGAGTCGAAGGTGCCGGCGACGACGTGGCCGCGCCGCTCGAGGAAGCGGGCAATATCGAGCGCTACAAGGGATTCGTCCTCGACGATCGCGACCCGGGCCATGTTCCGCCTAACCCCGCTTCGACGCGGGGGGGAAGCCGAGTCGCCCGAGCTCGGCCTCCAGCTTGTCCCGGGAGATGGGCTTGACCAGATAGGCGGTCGCCCCGCCCTTGCCGAAGGCCTCCAGGACATTCCGCGGATCCTCGAGTACGCTCGTCATGATCACGCGCACCTCGCGCGACGGCGGCACGCCCCGTTCGGACTCGGACTTCCTGATCGCCTTGAGGGCTTCCTGGCCGTCCACCTTGGGCATCATGATGTCCATGAAGATGAGCTCGTAGGGGGATCGTTCCACCCAGGCGAGCTCGAAGGCGTCTATAGCCTCCTGTCCGTCCACAGCGAGGTCGGCCTGGCCCCAGGGCTCCAGGAGCTTCAGCATCATGCGCCTCGAGGCGAAATCATCCTCTGCTATCAGCATCCGCATGGTTCCCTCCCTCAGGTCGCGGAAAAGCGCCGTTCGAACTCGGCGAGCCCGGCGGCGTCGGAGCGCCGGGCGGCGCGCAGCGCGGCGAACGCCGCGCGTGCGCCGCTCTTCGAACCCCTGGCCTCGGCCCGATCCCGGTAGAGCTGCGCCGCCCGCTCGGCCGCCTCGAAATCGGATTCGGCGAGCGCCTTCCCGAGCGCCGTGGAGAGGCGCGCGAGGTCGTCGAGTTCCGTCCGGTCATCGCCCAACTCCGAGCGCAGGTCCCCCAGCAGCTCGGCGAAACCGCTTCCGCCGTCGCGCGCCGCGTCGCCGGACTTCGCGGGGCGCGCGGGGACTTCGCGGTCGGCGCCGTCGCGATCGGGACTTTCGCCCGCGGCGAAAATCAGGAGCTTCCGGATACCGACGGGGTACCAGGCGAAGGGCCCGTACCAGGGAGAGGCCTTCCGGCCCGTTCCCCGCCTCCGCAACGAAAGAATCCGCCCGCTGCTACCCGCCGCGCCTTCCGGGCCGGCGGGGGCCAGCGCTTCGTCGACCAGGGCGAGCGCCTCCGGGTCCGACGCGAGGAAGCGCTCGAGCTCGCCCGGGCCGGACAGGGTCGTGACGCGGCCGCCGAGGGCTTCCACGGCGCCGGCCATGTCGGACGCGCAGGGTTCGGCGACGCCCGCCAGGGCGACAGTCCGGCCGCGGAACGCGTCGCGGCGCTCCGCGGCGCTTCCCGCTTCCCGGCACGGCACCTCGAGGCGCACCAGGGTGCCACCACCGGGACGGTCGGCCAACTCCACCCTTCCGCCCATCAAGCCAGCCAGGCCCTTAGCGATCGCCAGCCCGAGCCCTGCGCCTCCAGCCTTCCGCCGGTACGAAGGATCGAGCTGCACGAAGCCGCCGAAGGCTTCGTCCCGCCGGCCTTCGGGTATCCCCGGCCCGGAATCTGATACCTCGATGAGGAGCGACGGTTTTCCGTCGGGCAGCGTGGACCGCGAGAGCGCCAGGCGGACGAAACCGCGGCCGGTGAACTTCACCGCGTTGTCCAGCAGGCAAGAGGCGGCGTGCAGCAACTTCCGGCCGTCAAGGCGGACTTTTGAAGGCAGGCCGGGGTCCTCGGCGAGGGAAATTTCAAGGCCCTTAACCCTCGCCCGCGCCGCGTACTGGCCGAGCAGCGACTCCAGATCAGCGACGGGGTCGATGTCCGTCGCCAGCACCCGGTCATCGCCGGACTCGAGCCTCGCGTACTCGAGCACAGAGTCGATGAGCGACTTGAGTGAACGGGCGCTTTCCAAGGCTATCGCGAGGTTGCCGCGACCTTCCTCGTCGGCACCGTCCATCGCGAGCTCGGTGAACCCGATGATCGAGTTGAGGGGGGTCATGAGCTCATGGCTCATCGTGGCCAGGAAGCCGCTTTTCGCGCGCGAGGCCGCTTCCGCGAGGTCCCGGGCCTCGCGCATACCCCTCTCGTACTCGTGCTTCGCCAGCGCCAGCTCGATGACAATCTTGAGCTCTCGCTCCTGGAAGGGCTTGACGATGTAACCGTAGGGACTCGAGGTCTTCGCGCGCGACAGGGTATCGTCGTCGGCGTAGGCGGTGGCGAACACGACCGGCACGTCGCTCATGTCGCGGAGCGCCTCGGCGGCCGCGATTCCGTCGGTCTCGCCCTTGATGCGGATGTCCATCAGGACCAGGTCCGGATTTTCGCGCGCCGCGAGACCCAGCGCGTCGGCGGCATTGTCCGCGATTCCGACGACGGCGTAACCGAGCCCTTCGAGCCTGAGCCGCGCGTCAAGCGCGACGACGCTCTCGTCCTCCACGACGAGGACGCGGACGGCCCGGCCTTCCCTCATTCGGCCTCGTCCGGTGCGAACGCCGCCCCGTCGGTGGCGAACGCCTCGTCCACGTCCAGGATGACGATGAACGCCCCGTCCTTCTTGCCGATGGCGGCGATGGCCTTGCGGTCGAGCTTTCCTCCCACGTCGGGAGCGGATTCGAGCTCGGCGGTCTCGATATCGATGACCTCGCGGACACCGTCGGCGAGCATGCCGACGGTCACGATGTCCCCGTCGAAATCAAGCTGGAGCACGATGATCGAGATGCCTTCGGCGATCGGGGTCTCGCCCATCCCGAAGCGAAGCTTGAGGTCGACCACGGGAATGACCGAGCCGCGGTGGTTCGTCACGCCGCGCAGCCAGGGCCGGGCCCGGGGCACCCGGGTGATGGGCTGTTTTTCGAGCACCACCTCGACCCTGGCCACGGGAATGGCGTACTGGCCGTCCCCGAGATTGAAAGAAAGGTACTGTCCTGCCCGTCCGGCGTATTCCGCCATCGTTCCCCCGCTCACTCCGCCACTTTCCGGACGATTCCGAGCAGCTTGTCGGCGCTGAACGGCTTGACTATCCAGCCGGTCGCTCCCGCTTCCTTGCCCTCGTTCATCTTGGTGCCCTGGCTTTCGGTGGTCAACACGAGGATGGGCGTGAAGCGGTACTTCACCAGCTCGCGGGCCTTCCGGATGAAGGAGATGCCGTCGAGATTGGGCATGTTGACGTCGGTGATGATGAGGTCGATCGCGTCGAGCGTCGGCAGCATGTCGAGGGCTTCCTGCCCGTCCTTCGCCTCGATGGTTTCGTACCCTTCCTGGTTGAGGATGTAGGTGATGCTTTGGCGGATGGCCGCCGAATCGTCGATGATGAGAATCCTCTTGGCCATGCGTCGTTCCTCCTTGTCATATCGCAGGGCGGCCGGATCGGCGTCGCCGGCTCCGGCCTCCGTCGAATCCTATCGCGCGCGCTTCTGCACCTCTCCCGCGAGGCTCCCGAGCGGCAGGACGAGGTCCACGCCGCCGAGCTTTATGGCCTCGTTGGGCATGCCGAAAACCACGCAGCTCTGCTCGTCCTGGGCCAGGCACCAGGCCCCCGCGTCGTGCAGCTCCTTCATGCCGCGGGCCCCGTCGTCGCCCATACCCGTCATGATGACCCCGATGGCGTTCCGGCCAGCGTACCGGGCGGCCGAGCGGAACAACACGTCGACGCTCGGGCGGTGGCGGCAGACGAGGGGGCCTTCCTTCACCTCGACGTAATACCGCGCGCCGGAGCGCTTGAGCAGGGTATGACGGTTTCCGGGCGCGATCAAGGCCCGGCCACGAATGACCGAGTCGCCGTCGGCGGCTTCCTTGACGCCCAGGCGGCACAGCCCGTCGAGGCGCTTGGCGAAGGCCGCCGTGAAATGCTCGGGCATGTGCTGGACGATGACGATGCCTGGCCCGTCCTCCGGGAACACCTCGAGGAAATCCTTGAGCGCCTCGGTGCCGCCGGTCGAGGCGCCGACCACCACGACGCGTTCTGTGGTCTCGATGATTCCCTCGCCGTTTCCGGGCTTGGGCAGGATCACGTCCGCGGTGAGCTTCGGACTCGGGTTGGGCGGCGGAGCCGGCAGCGGCCTCGCGACGACGCGCCCCCTGGCCATGGCGGCCGCCCGGACCACGTCCCCGAATTCCACCCGGGATTCCTCCAGGAACTGCTTGGTGCCGAGCTTGGGTTTCTGGATTATCTCGACGGCGCCGTACTCCATGGCCCTGATAGCGTTGTCGCTGCCCGCCTCGGTCTTGGAGGAGCAGATGACCACCGGGATGCGCCACTTCTCCATGACCTGCCTGAGGAAGGTGAGGCCGTCCATGCGCGGCATCTCGACGTCGCTGATGATGACGTCCGGCCTGTCGGCTTCGATCTTGGCCAGGGCGAAAAGCGGATCCGGCGCGACCGACACCACTTCGATGCCGGGATCCTGGTTGAGTAGTTCCTTGAGGGTCTGCCTGACGACTGCGCTGTCGTCAACCACCATGACACGGATCCGCTCGGCCACGTTCCCTATCCTCCCCGTCCCGTCTCTCAGGTTTTCCGGTAGATGGTCGGAGCCACCGACTTGAGTGGCATGTCCATGCCGGTCAGGGTCTCCGAATGTCCGAGCACGAGGTAGCCGTCGGGCCGGACGTGGTCCACGAGCCGCCTGAGGATGCGCTCCTGGGTCGGCCGCTCGAAATAAATTATGACGTTCCGGCAGAAAACGGCGTCGAAGCTCCCTTCCACCGGGTAGCGGTCGTCCATGAGATTGACGCGTACGAACTCGACGCGGGCGCGCAGCTCGGGTCGGATCCGCACCCGGGCGGGAGCCCGGTCCTTGCTGCGCAGCAGGTATTTCTTCCGGAACGAGACGGGAACGTCGGACACGCGCTCCTCGTCGTACACGGCGGTAATTGCCTTCTGGAGCACGGCCGTGGAGATGTCGCTGGCCACGATGGAGTATTCCAGCCCCCGGTGGTCGGCGCGGCACTCCTCGAGCACCATGGCGAGGGTATAGGGCTCCTCCCCGGTCGAGCAGCCGGCGCTCCAGAAGCGCAGGGGCCTTCCGCCGCCCGCGGCCAGGGCTTCGGGCACGAGGGTACGCTCGACGTAGTCGAAGTGGTCGGCCTCCCGGAAAAAATCGGTCTTGTTCGTCGTGACCGCGTCGATCATATTGAGGATTTCATGCCGGCTGCCTTCGTCGGAGAACACATAGTCGACGTAAGCCGGGAAACCGTCCAGCCCGAGCAGGCGCACGCGCTTCTGGAGCCGGCTTTCGAGCATGACGCGCTTGGTGTCAGGCATGCGGATGCCGAGCTCCCGCTCGATGTATTCCGAGAGGCGCCTGAAATCACGGTCGCTCAGGGCGCCGTAGCCGACGGTCTCCAGGCGCTCAGGCATCGAGCAACGCCTCGTCGCGCCCCGCCCTGCCGGTCGAGTCGCGCTTGACCGCCTGCGAGAGGCGGTTCACGTCGAGGATGAGCGCGACGGTGCCGTCGCCGAGTATCGTGGCGCCCGACAGTCCGCGCACGTTCCGGTAGAGCCGTCCGAGCGGCTTGACCACGGTCTGATAGTCGCCGATCACCTGATCGACCACGAAACCGATGCGCGAATCGAGGGCGTTGACGATGACGATCTGCGAGATGGCCGGCGCTTCGCCGGGAGAATCGAACCAGGTCCGGAGCGGGACGAAGGGCAGGAGTTCGCCGCGATAGGTGATGATCCGCTTGCCGTCGCGCTCCACCACCTCGTCGGACCTGATCTCGATGCAGCCATCCACGCTCGAAAGGGGGACCACGTAGAATTCGTCGGCGACCTTCACGAGCAGGCCTTCGATGATCGCGAGGGTGAGCGGGATCTTGAGGGTCATGGTGGTGCCGTGGCCCCGCTCGCTCTTGAGGAGGACCGTGCCGCCGAGCGAATCGATCTCCCGCTTGACCACGTCCATGCCGACGCCGCGGCCCGAAACCTTGGTGACGGTCTTCGCCGTCGAGAAGCCCGGGGCGAAGATCAGCTGGTCTATCTCCTGATCGGGGAGGTCCGCGCCGGGACTTATGATGCCCCGTTCGAGCGCCTTCGCCTTGATGGCCGCGCGGTCCAGGCCCGCGCCGTCGTCGGCAACCTGGATCAGCACGTAGGCGCCCGAATGCATGGCGGAGAGCCGTATTGTGCCCGAGCGAGGTTTTCCCGCGGCGAGCCGGTCCGCCGGCCGCTCGATGCCATGGTCGAGCGAGTTGCGGATTATGTGCACGAGCGGGTCGCCGAGCTTCTCGATGACGGTCTTGTCGAGTTCCGTCTCGGCGCCTTCGGTCGCGAGCTCGGCATCCTTCCCGAGCTCGAGGGAGAGGTCGCGCACCACGCGCCTGAACTTGTTGAAGGTCGAACCGATCGGCAGCATGCGGATGCTCATGGTGTTGTCGCGCAGCTGCGAGATCAGGCGGTCGAACATCTCCGAGATGCCGGTCAGGCCGGGATCCTGGATGCCGAGGGCCGTCTGGGAAAGCCGGGCCTGGAGGGTCACGAGCTCGCCGACCAGGTCCACGAGCTGGTCCAGCTTCTCGCTGGCGACCCTTATGCTCGCGGCTCCCGTATCCACCTGGCGCTCCTGAACGCGCTTCAGGTGCTCCTGCTCGACCAAGGCGGATTCGACCTGTTCCTTCGATACAAGTTTTTTTTCTATGAGCACCTCGCCGAGGCGGCGCTGGGACCGCAGGGCCTCGTCGATCGCCGCCCTCGTCACGATGCCCCGATCGAGGAGGATCTCGCCGAGCTTTTTGGGCTCCTCGCGTTCCTGGAGTATCGCTGCCTCCTCGATCTTCTCGAGGGCGATCTCGGATTCGGACTCGATGAAGATGAAGACGTCCTTGATCGCGTCAGGCCCCTTGCCGCTGGCGATGATCGCGTCCCAGGAGGTCAGGCAGGCCTCGGGATCGAGCTTCTCGAGCTCGGGGATGTTC
>ENA-UOWG01003915-UOWG01003915.1-activated-sludge-metagenome-genome-assembly--contig:-NODE-3915-length-10837-cov-29.206362_pt1 | contig 10837 bp, 15 predicted proteins | sample MGYA00238147_ERZ761563 | MGnify/ENA primary metagenome ERZ761563 (study PRJEB28884, sample SAMN05720216) | anaerobic digester metagenome | isolation source: active sludge of municipal... | reverse complement strand
GATGGCCAGCATGGAGCCCGGCACCGTGCAGGAACTGCTGCCCGGCGAAAGCATGCGCTTTTCCGACCCGCCCGATGCCGGAGCCGGCTATGGCGATTTCACCCGCCAGCAATACATGGGCGTCGCCGCCGGCTCCGGCCTGCCCTACGAACTGCTCAGCGGCGATCTGCGCGACGTCTCCGACCGCGCCCTGCGCGTCATCCTGACCGAATTCCGCCGCCACTGCCAGCAGCGCCAGTGGCATATACTGATCCCGCAATTCTGCCGCAAGGTGCGCAACGCCTGGGCCGACGCCGCCGTGCTCGGCGGCGTGCTGACCGCCGCCGAAGCGCGCGAAGCGAAGCGCGTCACCTGGGTGCCGCAGGGCTGGGCCTACATCCACCCGACGCAGGACGTGCAGGCCAAGAAAATGGAGATCGAGGCCGGCCTCAACAGCCGCAGCCGCATCATTACCGAGCGCGGCGACGACCCGGACGAAATCGATTCTGAACGCGCGGCCGACGATGCGCGCGAGGAACTGCTCGGCCTGCGCGAAGAAGACGGCGCCGATCTACCGCCGGAAGAACCCGAAGAAGACCTCGCCAGCGCGCTGCTCGATACCCAGCGCAGCATCGGCGCCGCCATCGCCACGCTGGCCGCCCGCGAAATCCCCGCGCCGCAGCTCACCGTGCAGCTGCCCGGCCCAGGCAAACCGACCATGAAGGTCGGCAAGCGCCTGCCGGATGGCACGGTCGAGATCCGCGAAGTCGAGATCGAGACGGAGGAAAGCGATGCAGCTTGACGCCTCGCTGGCCAACGATATGGCGCAGCGCGTCGCCGTTCGCCTGACCGGCGGCCATGTCGACGTTTACGACCAGGGTGGCGAGCGCCTGGCGCGCTGTCCGTTCGCGGCGAACCCGTTTGCCGACCCGGAAGACGGCGTCATCGTCGCCTATCCGTTCCCGCCCGCCATCGCCGAGCGCGACGGCGTGCCGTTCCGTTTCGAGGCGCGCGACGCCATCGGCGCGCTTGCGCTGTCCGGCACCGCCGGCTATCGCGACGACCTGCCGGCCCTAGAAATGAAGTTCAAGACCCGCCGCATCGTCGAAGGCGCCGATGTGCAGATCGAATCATTCGTTTTTTCCGTCGTCACCCACCAGAACACGTAAGGAGCCACCACCATGGCAGCCACAGTCCAGATCATCGAAAAAAACGGTGCCGGCGGCACCCCGACCGACAAGACCAGCGGCAACATCCGCTTCAAGAACGCCGACAACGCCACGGTCGACACCGGCAACCCCATGGTCAAGCCCGGCGCCGGCGTCGATTACTCTTTCGAGAAATGGCTGCGACTCAACGTCTCCGGCGGCACCTATACCGAAATCACCAATATCAAAGCCTACATGGACGGCGGCAACGGCCTCGGCACCGGCGTCACGCTGTACGCCAAGGCGGTCGCCAGCTATGCGACGCCGGCCGAAGCCACGGCCACCACCGGCTATGCCGACGCCTTCACCTATACCAGCGGATCGCCGCTTACCCTCGGCGCCGGCCCCTACACCAGTACTGGAGAAAAAGCTGACCACCTGGTGATGATGCTGACTGTCGGCACCACCGCCAGCGGCGGCATCACGCCGTCCGAGACATTGACCATCGGATGGGACGAAATTTGATGTCAGTGCATGAAATCACCACCGATGCCGCAGGCGCCCGCCACGGCACCGATGGCGAAATCACCGTGTCGCTGCTCGAAACTTCCGGCCGCATGTTCAAGCGCCGCGCCATCAAGGGCGTCGGTACCGGCCAGTCCGAGGAGGTTTGCTGGCTGGTCTGCGAACTCGACGGCGTACGCGTCTATCAGCAGGGCCGGAATATCGTCGTCACCCGTTCAGACTTGAACCCGTAAAGGAATAATTATGCTCACCCCCGCTCAAGCCTCCACCCTCAAAGCCTACGCGCTGCTCGATCCGACCGCTGCGCAGCACATCGCCAGCGGCGACGTTGCGCGGCTCACCGACTGGCTCAACGGAGCCAGTACGAAGGTCGTCTGGAAATCGCTGGTCCCCGTCTCCGAAGTGGGGCAGTCATTCGAGGCGACTGAACTCGCCGGGCTGACCTCGTTGAACAATGACCGCCTCGGCACCTTCGCGCTGTGGAACCCTGCCGGCGCTACGCCGGTTCGCGTCGATCACCGCACCTTCTTCGCGTCGATCTTCTCCGGCGCCGGCGGGGCCACGACCCGCGGTCGGCTGGATTCACTCTGGCGGCGTTTTGCAACTCGGGCAGAGGCCGCGCTTGCCGAAGGCACCGGGACGACGAACAGCCCCGCCGCCCTGACCTGGGAAGGCAGCTTCGGCTGGAATGAAAGCTCCCAGGTCGTCAACGCGACATAAGGGATAGATCATGGCAGGATCAACGATTGTAGTATGGGGCACGCCGAAAACCCTTGAGGCAAACGGGATAGGCGCTGGGCACCTCGCTACGGGTGTGGCAAACGATGCCGACTACAGCATTGTCGCGGATGGTGGTAATTACCCGGACGCGGAGTTTGTGCTGTCGGTGACGTTTGGGTCTGCGCCTGCCGCCGGCGCGAGCATGCTCCTGTTCGCGCAGCCGCTCAACATCGACGGGACGAACGACGCGGAAACAAATCCTGCTTCCGGGGTTGATGTGTTTGTTGGTGCGTTCATTGTTAACAACGTCACCTCCACGCAACACATGCGCTGTACAGGTGTTGATCTGCCGAAGGAGGCGACGTATCGGGTTTATAACCAGAGCGGCGTGACGATGCCTTCCGGGTGGACGCTCAGGGTCACGCCGAAATCCTACGGGGTTGATTGATCCATGCGCCTGCGTCGTCCGCGTGTCGATCAGCCGCAGTCGGTCATCGGAATCGACTGGACCAACCCGATCACGCGCGGACTCGTCTGGTGGGAAACGCCAACCAGCCCACGGGCATCTACCTACGGCCTGACCGGCGTCAAGCGCTATCCGACCACGCGCGGTATCGCTCACGGCTTCGGGGTTGGCTACGGCACGGGAACGACCGATATTTACCGCACCCGGTTTTCCGCCCACGCCACGCAGCGTTCCTACTTCGGCATTTCGATGGCCACCGGCGGCGCGTCGAACCTCGGGCGTATTTTTGACAAGCGATCCGGCGCAACCGACTCAGAAAGCATGCTGGTCGAAACCTCAGCGGGAAACCGGATGATCCGCTACGGTCGGCAGTGGTCGGGACTGGCTCAATGGTCATCGCCGGTCGGTTCGATCACCCTGGGAAAAGAGTTTACCTGGGGCGTGAGCTACGATTCGTCGGCGAGCGGAAATGCCCCGGCGCTTTACGTGGACGGCGTTTCACAAACCGTCACCGTGACTGCCGCCGCCTCGGGCAGCCTGACCAGCAATACCGACCGATACACGATAGGCAACCGCGATAACGATAGCGCCCGTGGAACAATTGGGTATACCACCCTGTGGCTGGTATTCGACAGACTGCTGACTGCCGCCGAACACCGCGATCTGCACCTGAACCCCTGGCAGATCTTCGCCGCGCGCCGGCTTCCGGTGGGCGGGGTCGTTACCGCGCAATACGCCCGCCCGGTCAGTGATGTTTCCGCCGGAGGCTGGACCGCCTCCACCGGCTCGGACCTGTTCGCCATGCTGGATGAAACCACAGCAGACGACGCCGACTACATCACCACGACCAGCGCCACGACCTGCGAGGTCGCACTCGGCAGCCTGAGCGATCCCGCCGTCAGTACCGGCCATATCGTGCGCTACCGCATCTCCGGAGACGCTGGCGGGATCATCGTCCGCCTGCGCGAAGGCGGCACCACGATAGCAAGCTGGACGCACAACCCGGCCCCGGCCAGCCTGACCACCTACGAGCAGACGCTATCGTCCGGCGAAGCGAACTCCATCACCAATTACGCAGCGTTGAAGCTGCAATTCGAGGCCACGTCATGATCAATCTTGCCAGCACCTCCGACCTGATCCGGGTCGTTTCAAGCCATGCCGCGCAACTCGAAGTGCATGCTTCATGGGTCGACCTCAATGGAACGACCGTCTCGCCTGGCCGCACCAACACGCCGCACATTACGACCGCGACGACGACCACCATCGTCGCTTCGCCGGTTGCGAGTACCGTGCGCAACGTCAAGCACATGAACATCACCAACGATCACGCCAGCCAGTCCTGCATCGTCACCGTCGAGCACTACGACGGAACGACGGCCATTGAACTGATGGCGTTCACGTTGCTCCCCGGCGAGAACATGATCTTCAACGAGGAAGGCCGTTGGGCACACCGCGATTCGCAGGGCGCGGAATACCCACCCGCCGGCCTCGGTTCGTACAATGGCCGCACCATCGGCTTCATGAAGGCCGGCACAGCGGCAGACGCGGTCGGTTACTGGTATTGCACCAGCAAGGATGCCGGCTTTCCCGGTGCATGGGCACCCGGCACGCCCGGCGTCAATGGCCGGGTGACGGATGGCACGTCATCAGCGGATTACGGCTGCTTCCCGATTGCCGACCCGAGCGTCGGGGCGAATTACCTGACGGAAGTCAATATGTCGGCATCGGTCAATCACACGCACCTATTGTTCGACTGCTTGTGGGTGAATTCCGGACTATCCATCACGACGACCACGGCGCAGTCGATCACCACGCCAACCCTGCCAGCCCGCGATATCAACGGGACGACCAACGGCGAAGGCTGCATGATCGCCATCCTATGCACGACAGCAGTCGGCCTGGCGGCAGTGGCCTCGAACGCCACGGTGTCGTACACCAACAGCGACGGCACGGCGGGGAGAACGGCCACCCTGAGCGCCATTGTTGGATCGCAAGCCCCGGCCACGCCGGTCATCGGGACGCTGATCTGGTTCAACCTTGCCGCCGGGGATCGTGGCGTCAGATCGATTCAGTCGATCACGCTGGGTACGTCTTGGGTGTCCGGGTCGATCAGCCTGATGATCACCCGCGATATCGCCGTGATTGGCACGACGATTCCGAACGTCAACGCGCAGAAGATCATCGGATCGCCCGGCATCCGCCTGTACAACGGCACCTGCCTGCTGCACTGTAATCAAGCCAGCGCGACGACCGCGACCTTCTTCGCTGGCGAGCTGGTGGTGATGGAGAAATAAGTGGCCCGTAAAGGCGCGTTCGACGAAACCCTGATTCCGTCTGGCTGGTTCGATGAATCAGCCAAGTCGGACGGGTGGTTTGATGGAGACTTATTAGGTCCGTCAGCGCCGCTGAATGCCCGCGTGACGTGGGCGGAGTTCGAGGTTCCGGCCGGTGCGGGCTACACGCCGAAAACGCTATCCGCATCGATCTCTGCCGCAATTGCGGCGCAGCAAACAGCAGGCTTAAGCCTGGCTGCTGCGATCCGCGCAGGACGCACAACTGCCGCATCCGCCTCGGCAGCGATTACCGCGCCGCGCACAACTACTGCGTCGGCGTCGTCCGCGATCTCGGTCAGCGCCAGCTCTAGCACCACGCTGTCCGCCGCCGTCCGTCAGGCCGGGAGCGCAACGGCCGGCATGGCGGCCGCCATCGCCGCGGCCCGTAGTGCCTCTGCCGCCATATCGGCGGCTGTTGCAGGCCACAGATCCGCCGCTGCCGAAGCGAGCGCCGCGATCCAGATCAGTCGCAGCGCTGCGGCCAGCCTGTCGGCGCACATTGAAACCGCGACAGGTAAAGCGGTTGATAGCAGCCTGAGCGCCGCCATCCGCGCCGCCCGGTCCGCTACGGCTGCGCTGTCGTCCGCTATTCGCCAGTCAGGCAGCGCCGTGGCCGGCATCGATGCCGCCATTGCCCAGCCGCGCGCCGCCAGCGCGTCGGCCGGCGCTGCTATTCGCCAGTCGTTCGCGCTGTCTGCCGGCCTCTCCGCCGTCATCCAGCAGGCGCAAACGGTCGCATCCAGCCTGTCGGCCTATGTGACAGCGGCCAGCGCCCGCAGCGCCAGCGCGACGCTTGCCGCGGCGATCCGTGCCAACCAGACGGCCGCCGCCGCCGCATCGGCCGCCATTCGCGCGCCGGCCAGTGCCAATGCCTCGCTTGCGGCTGCCGTTCAGCATGCCCGCACGGTCACCGCCGAACTCACCGCCGCCATTGCCACGCAGCAGGCGCTGGCCGCCGACCTGTCCGCGGCGATCCGCACCGGGCAATCCATCGCCGCTTCGCTCTCGGCCTATGTCGAGGCCGGCGCGATCCTGAATCAGAGTGAGATCGACATGCTGACCGACATCTGGCGCCGCTTCGGTCTTGATGCCGCGAATCCTCTGGTCCAGGAAGCCGCCAGCCTGAGCTTCGGCCCGGTCATTACGCTGGACGGAAGCGACACCATCACCAGCACCCGCGCCGGCGCTACCCTGGCCGGCGCCAATCCATCGACCATGCTGCTCGAAGTCTGGCAGCGCCTGGGGCTCGACCAGGCTAACCCGATGACTGCCAGCGCCACGCAGATCGCCGCCGGAACCATCGTGCAGACGATCAGCGAATCCGGGTCGACCGTCACGGTGCAGCGTGCTTGATGCCCGTTCCATCGCCATGCTCGGCATCGGCCACGGCGCCGCCCATGTGGCGCGCATCGGCCTGCTGGCGCGCACCATCTCGCTGCCGGACCATATCCCGGCCGGGCGCTGGCAGCCGGGCAAGCCGTCGCGCCTGCGCCACCCGGCCCGTGCCGAGGTGCTGTTGCGCCTGGGCTGCGCCGTATCCGCTTCGGCCAGCCTGCGCCTCGGCGGGGCGGTTGCGGTCGACATGCAAAAACACCTCGATTCCACGGTCGGCCTGCGCCTCGGCGCCGTTGCAGAAACCCGCGTCGAAACGGCAGTAGAAGCCAGCGCCGACGTGGTCGACGTCGTGCTCGAAGCGCTGCTGATGGCCGACTGAAATCCGCTCACAGGCGCCGCAAAACCCAAAAACACAGCATAGCCTCACATTCCTCACCGGAGAATCCTGCGTGAAAAGCTGGTACTCAATTCAGGCCAAGGCCGACCAGGCTGCCGAAATCTCGATCTATGACGAGATCGGTTACTGGGGCGTGACCGCCAAGCAGTTCATCGGCGACCTCAAGGCCATCGACGCCACCACCATCAAGCTGGCGATCAACTCGCCCGGCGGTGCCGTTTTCGACGCGCTGGCCATCTACAACGCGCTGCGCCAGCACCCGGCCAATGTCGAAGTCACGATCATGGGCGTTGCCGCCTCGGCTGCCTCGATCATCGCCATGGCCGGCGATACCGTCGTGATGCCGGAAAACGCCTTCATGATGATCCACAACCCGCTCAACATGGCCTACGGCAACGCCGACGACCTGCGCGAAATGGCGGATGTGCTGGACAAGATCGGCGCCTCGCTGGTCGGCATCTACGCCAAGCGCACCGGCCTGCCGGAAGACGAGATCAAGGCGCTGCTCGATGCCGAGACCTGGCTGAATGCCGAGGAAGCCGTTCTCAAGGGCTTCGCCGACGAGCTGCAGCCGGAACTCAAGGTCGCCGCCTCGTTCGACATGGAGCGCCTGCCGGACAACGTCCGCGCCAGCATCGCCCCGGCGGCCGAACCTGAGCCCGCGCCGGAACCCGAGCCGGAAGACGATCACCCGCTGGACACGGCCGCCATCACCGCCGCCTGCGCCGCGGCCGGGCTGTCAGCCTATGCCGACGCCCTGGCGCTCGACCCGCTGCTGAAAACTCCGTCCGACGTATCCGCCGCGCTGACCGAAGCGAAAGAGATCGTCGCCGTCTGCCAGGCCGCCGCCATGCCGGAGATCGCCGCCCGCCTGATCGCCGCCCGCGTTCCCCTGGCCGCCGCCCGCACCCGCATTCAGCAGGCGCGTGTCGCGCTCGATCAGGCCACCGCCGTCAATCACCACATTCCCAAGCCGACGGATGCGCCGCAGTCGGCAGTCAGCATCGCCGGGATTTACGCGGCACGTCGCAGCACCCATTAACCTTTCAGAAGGAATCCAGTTATGGCTCTCACCGAAACCCTCCGTCCCGGCGAATTCATCCTCGCCGAGGCCAACGGCACGATCAGCCGCGAACAAGTCACCATCCTGTCCGGCCAGAACCTGGCTGCCGGCACCGTCGTCGGCAAGGTCTCTGCCTCTGGCAAATACATCGCCTACGACGACGATAACGCCGACGGCTCGCAGACCGCCGCCGGCATCCTCTATGCCGCCGTCGATGCCAGCGCCGCCGACAAGCCGGGCGTCATCATCGCCCGCCATGCCGAAGTCGTCGATTCGCTGCTCACCTGGGCAGCGACCAACGACGCTGGCGACAAGACCGCCGGCAAGGCCGACCTGGCCGCGCTCGACATCATCCTCCGCTAACCCGGCTACCGAATCCAGAACATAAGGAAACAGCAAATGGCAACCCTTGACATCTTCAACGATGATGCCTTTTCCCTGGTCTCGCTGACCAAGGCCATCAACGAACAGCCCTATGTACCCGGCCGCATCGGCGCGCTCGGCCTGTTCTCCGAGGAAGGCATCAATACCACCTCGGTATCGGTCGAATACGACGGCGCCACCCTGTCGCTGGTCCCGGCCGGCCAGCGCGGCGCCCCGGCGCCGAACGTCAAGTCTGACAAGCGCAAGCTAATCAATTTCAATACCATTCACCTGCCGCAGCGCGCCCGCATCCTTGCCGACCAGATCGTCGGCGTTCGCGCCTTCGGTTCCGATTCGGAACTGCAGACGGTGCAGACCGTGGTTAACAAGCGCCTGGCCAAGATGCGCTACGCGCTCGACGCCACCATCGAATATCAGCGCATCGGCGCCCTCAAGGGACAGATCCTCGATGCCAACGGTTCGACGGTGCTGGAAGACCTGTTCACCCGTTTCGGCCTGACCCAGCAAACCAAGGCCATGGTCTTCGCCACGGCAACGACCAATATCCGCGGCAAGGTAATGGAAGCCAAGCGCCTGATGGAAGACGCCCTCGGCAATGCCATGTACACCGGCGCCCGCGCCTTGTGCTCGGCTTCTTTCTTCGATGCGCTGGTCAATCATGCCAAGGTCGAATCTGCCTTCGTCAACTGGCAATCGAACGAGACGCTGCGCCAGGACGTGCGCGCCGGATTCCTGTTTGCCGGCGTGTTGTGGGAAGAGTATCGCGGCACAGTCGGCGGGGTCGATTTCATCGGCTCCGGCGATGCCTACCTGGTTCCGGAAGGCGTGCCTGACCTGTTCGTGACCAACTACGCCCCGGCCGACTACGTTGAAGCTGCCGGCTCGCTTGGCCTGCCGTACTACGCAAAGCAGGAACTGCTTGACTTTGGCAAGGGCGTCGATCTCGAAGCCCAGTCCAACCCGATCAGCGTCTGCACCCGCCCGCGCGCTGTCATCAAGCTCACGGCGGCCTAATGGCCGACGCATTCGAGAGAATGCACCAGCGCCTCTTTGCCCGCCTCGGGCAAGAGGCGTTTTTGCGTGGTCTGCCGGTCGTCGTCATTCTCGATCACGGCGTCGCCGTCACCGGGGAATATGGCGAAGTCACCGCCTTTCGCAGTTTTGCCACGCTGCCGAGCGAAGCCGCGCCGAAAGTCGGCGATGCGCTGGTGGTCGATGCGAAGACCTACACCGTCGACGGCATCCAGGCCGATGACGGCAGCACGACCAGCGTCGTCCTGCGATGAGCCGCATCGTCGTCGTCAACAAGGAAGTGCTCGAGCAGGTTGCCCGCGAACTCGGGGTTGCCTCTGGCGTCGTCGAGCGCACGGCCTTTCGTGCCGTCAACGCCGTGGCGGCAAAGAACATGACGCGATCCCGGCGTGAAATCACCAGCACTGTTCATCTGACCCCGGCCTATGTGCGCGAGCGCATGGCGCTGCGCAAAGCGAATGCCGGAAGCCGCGTCGCCGTCATTGCCGCCCGCCGGCGGCCGACCCGGCTGACGACCTACGGTGCCCGGCAGATGACGCGTAAGGACAAGGGCGCCAAACGCGGCGCCGGGCATAACGGCGGCAAGCTATGGGGAATTCATGCCGGCAGCGGCGACCCGTCGCGCAATATCGCCGCCGGATCGGCGCCGGCCGGTATCACCGTCAAGGAACTGCGCCGCTCGCCGCGCCAGCGTCTGCCCGGTGCCTTCTTCATGCCGCTGCGTTCCGGCAAGGCAGAGGGCGCGAACGGCATGGGCGTCTTCATCCGCACCGGCAAGGGCAAGAAGGACATCAAGCACCTCTACGGCCTGTCGGTCGACCAGGTATTCAAAAGCGTCATCGACACCATCGCGCCCGATGTCGAAACCGAGCTGGAAGAGGCGCTGCTGCGCCAGGCACGCTACGAATTCGCCAAGGCTTTAGGAAAAACCCCATGAGCACCGCCGACAAGATCGCCGCCGAGCTAGCCGCCCGGCTGGCGCAGATCACCATCGCCAACGGCTACCAGACCGACATCGGCCTGCGCGTCTATGATGGGCGCCGCAACCTGGATGAATCGCACATGCCCTGCGTCGTCATGGTCGAAGACGACGACGACCCGGCCGGCATGCAGGCGCCGAACGGCAAGACCGCCATGCCATGGCTTCTTGAAGGCCACACTGCCTGCGATCCCGACAACCCCAACGTTGCCGGGCGCAAGATCGTCGCCGACCTCAAGAAGGCGGTGTTTTCCGGTGACCTCACCTTCGGCGACAAGCGTGCCGTCGCTTGCCGCTACGGCGGGCGTTCCATCGCTCCGCGCGTCGACGGCCTGGCGCTGGTTTCAGCCAGCGTCACCATCATCGTCGACGTCGTCGAGAACCTCTCTGCGCCATGAAATCCGCTCACAGGCGGCCGCTTCGCCAGAAAAAGACACTGAAGCCTGAGATTCGTTTCGTGTCGCCCGCACCGGGCT
>ENA-UOWG01003914-UOWG01003914.1-activated-sludge-metagenome-genome-assembly--contig:-NODE-3914-length-10846-cov-26.575294_pt1 | contig 10846 bp, 9 predicted proteins | sample MGYA00238147_ERZ761563 | MGnify/ENA primary metagenome ERZ761563 (study PRJEB28884, sample SAMN05720216) | anaerobic digester metagenome | isolation source: active sludge of municipal... | reverse complement strand
CAAGATCAACGGCGAACAGCTCTTCTTCCCCAACGCCAATAGCGCGCGCTGAGCGAGCCCGCTCGGGCGGGCCCGCAGGCCAAGTGCGTCCGGCTCTGGCCTCGCGCAAAAAGAAAACACCCGCCACGCGGGCGGGTGTCGGGCCGATACGGCGTGCGCTCAGGCGCGGCGGCGACGGCTGCCGGCCAGACCGGCAAGCGCCAGCCCCAGCAACGCCAGTGTGGTGGGCTCGGGGACGGACGAGACGCGACTGACCGTGCCGTTGATGAAGGCAATTTCGCAGGGCGACGAGGAGCCGCCGTCGCTCGAGATGCCGACGCAGATCTCGAAGACCCGCGTGCCCCAGCTCAGCATGCCGGGTGGCGGCAGAGCGGGCAGGAAGCGGCCGTCGGTCACGACGCTCAGATCCTCCGGTCCGCGCAGGATCAGGGCGATCGAACCCAACTCTCCCGTTTCGCCGTCAAAGTTCGAACCGGACCAGGTGTAGCCGTCCACGATCACGCCAGAGCCACTCGGGTCCGGCGCGTTGTTGCGGACAATGACAGTGTCGCGGCTGGGCGTGGTGTCGAAGGCCGAGAAGGACTTGCTGCCCAGTTGCAGGCTGGTGAAGGTCAGCTGTGCCCCTGTGCCGTTGTGACGGCAGACGGTGTTGGTGCCGCCCGTGCCGCACCCCGCTGGGTTGGTGACCGGCGCCGCGGTGTCGAAAGTCAGGATCACGCTGAACGCGTCCCCGGCGGCGACGCCCGCGATTTCCGAGGCCGTGCCCGAGACCGCGTTCAGCGTGCCCCCGAAGGTCCACGACACCAGCGCGGCGTGCGCGGCGATCGGCCCCATCAGCAGGCTCAGCAACAGCAGTTTGCCCTTGATCTTCATGGAGCTTTCCTTGGCACGGAGTTTTTGGACCGGCCGCGCCAAAACGCGCAGCGGCCGAGGTGAGCGCGAACACAAGCAGGATGCGTGCCTATCTTGGAAATCCGTTGGAAATCAAAGGGCACTCGATGTCGGGCCGGACGTGGTTGGGCGCGGCTGTAAATCAGATCGACGGGCGCGGCGCAGGGTAGTGCGGCGCAGCAGACATCGCTTTGCAGCCCGCACAGGTGCGGGAAAGGCCCCGCCGGCCCTATGCCCCGATCGCGCCGAGAGGCGCATTGGCCCGCTTGGCTATGCTGCCTGCAGATCCCTGCCGTTCCCTCGGAGTTCCTCATGCCCGCGCACTTCGACCTCACCCTCGGCGACGACGGCGTCGCCCTGCTCGAACTCAACCAGCCCGAGCGCCTCAATGCCCTCGTGCCCGAGTTCTTCCCAGCCCTGCGCGACGCGGTGCACGGCCTCAGCGACGCGGGCCGCGCGCGCGTGCTGGTGATCGGCTCCACCGGCAAGCACTTCTCGGCCGGCATGGCGCTCGAGGTCTTTGCCGCCGCGGGCAACGCCCTGCTCGACACCGGCAACGCCCGCGCGCGCCTGAGCTTCCAGACCTCGCTGCGCCGCCTGATGCAGTGCTTCGACGCGCTCGAGGAGGCGCGCTTCCCGGTGATCTGCGCGGTGCAGGGCGGTTGCATCGGCGGCGCGCTCGATCTGGCGGCGGCGTGCGACCTGCGCGTGTGCAGCGCCGACGCCTTCTTCACCGTGCAGGAGATCCACATCGGCATGGCGGCCGACATGGGCGTGCTGCAGCGCCTGCCGCGTCTGGTGCCGCCCGGCGTGGCGCGTCAGATGGCCTACACCGGCGAGCGCCTGGGCGCCGAGCGCGCGCTGGCCGTGGGCCTGGTCAATGCCGTGCTGCCCGACGCCACTGCGCTGCGCGCGCACGCGCTCGAACTCGCGCAGGCCATTGCCGCCAAGTCGCCGGTGGCGATCGCCGGCAGCAAGCTGGCACTCAACCACGCGCGCGACCACGGCACCGCCGAGTCGCTGGCCTACATGGCCACGCTGCAAAGCGCGATCTTCGACACCGCCGAGATGGCCGAGGCGATTGCCGCCTGGAAGGGCAAGCGCGCGGGCGAGTTCGCGCCGCTCGCGCCGGTGGCCCCGGTCTAGCCCAACGCGCCGACCCGGCCCCCGGCACTCAGGACTGCCCGGGCGCGTGCACGTGGTGGGGCCGGAAGCGGAAGGCCGGCCGCGCCGCGGGGTCGAAGATCACCTCGACCCAGTGCACCGCCGGGCTGCCGAAGCTTTGCACCCGCTGCAGCGTCGGCAGGCCGGGCACGGGCTGATCGTGAAAGAACTCGTGCAGGTCGCCGTGGGCCAGCAGCACCGGCCGGCCCCAGGCGCGCGCCTCGCGCTCGATCTGCGCCATCAGCGCCTCGTAGCTCGAGCGGCGCGGGCTGCCCGCGGGCCACTCGGTGCGCGGGTTGGCCTGCATGAAGAGCACCAGGCCCTGCGCGTTGCCGGCGCGGGCGTGCGCGAACGCGGTGGCCACCCACGCCGCCACGGCGCGCTCGCGGCGCTGCACCTCGGCCAGGCGCTCGGCGCGGAGCGTGTCGGCGGGGTCGATGCCGCGCCAGGGCTCGCGACCGTTGTCGCTGCCCACCACGTGCAGCGAGGTCAGGAGCAGGCCGTTCCACAGGCTCGTGCCGTGCTCGACGAACTCGGACCAGGCGGGATCGTCGGCCTGGCTGAGCCGCGCCAGCGGGGCGCGCCCGAGGCTCGCGTGGGGATCGGGATAGAGCAGCGCGCGCAGATGGGCCAGGCGCTCGGTGGGCAGGTGGCGGCCGGCGCGACGCAGATGGCAGTCGGTCCACTCGTTGTCGCCGGGCGTGATCAGCACCGGCTTGGCGAACGCCGCGATCTGCGCCACGCGAGCGGCGAGCAACTCGTCGCTGCATGGCTCGCCGCTGCCCTTGAGGTCGCCCACGTGCACCACCAGGCCGACGTCGCGGTCGGCGTCGATGTCCTCGCGCATGCGCTCGAAGGCAATCTCCTCGCCGCCGTTGTAGGGCACATCGCCGATCAGCGCGAATGAGCGTGGCGCCGCCGGCGCGGCTTGAGTCACGGTGCTCGGCAGGGCGAGCAGCAGCGCCAGCAGCGTAGCGAGCGGCAGCAAGCGTGGCAGCAGGCTCGGGCTACGAAGGCTCATGGGCAAGTGGTGTGCCGCGCGTGTCGGGCGGTGCGAATCTCCGATGCGCGCGCGGCGAAGAAGATCAGGACTGCGTCGTCCCTGCCGTGTAGGCCGCCGCCAGGAAGTCGAGCATCCCCGGCAGCTCCGAGATCACCGGCAGCACCGCGAGCTCCACGTCCGGATGCGCGGCGCGAAAGTCCGCCAGCAACGGCGGCAGGTCGGCCGCGACGTGACCGCCGCTGGCCCAGAACACCGGCGCGAGCTCGATGCGCCGCGCCCCGCGCGCCACGGCCTCGGCCAGCGTCGCGGCGAGGTCCGGCGGCTGGAACTCCAGGAAGGCTTGCAGCACCAGCGTCTCGGGCCGGCGCGCCGCCACCCGCCGGGCCAGCTCGCCCAGGGTCAGCGACCAGCGCGCGTCGCGCGCGCCGTGGGCAAAGAGGATCAGGGCTTGCATGGCAGCGGGCGCTCCTGCGCGGGGATGGATGGATTGTCCCACCCCGCTGGCCACGGCCGCGGCGCGGGCGCTACGAGGCCACCGCGACCGACCGGGCAGCGTGATCCTCGGCCTCGGCGGCCAGCGTGGCGGCGCGGGCGGTCTCGCCGATCACCAGGATGGCCGGGCTGGCGATGCCCGCGTCGGTCATGCGCTGCGCCAGCGCTTCGAGGGGCGCGGTGGCCAGGCGCTGCTCGGCGCGCGTGGCCGACTGGACGGCGGCGCAAGGCGTGTCGGGCGCGAGGCCGCCGTCGATCAGCGCCCGTGCAATGCGCTGCGCGTTGGCCACACCCATGTAGACCACCAGGGTCAGGCCGCAGCGCGCCAGCGCCGCCCAGTCCACGCGGCTCGCGCCGTCCTTCTCGTGCCCGGTCACGAACACCACGCCGGGACTCGCGTCGCGGTGGGTGAGCGACACGCCCACGGCCGTGGCGGCCGCCATGCCGCTGGTGACGCCTGGCACCACCTCGACTGCGACGCCCGCCGCGCGCAGGCGCGAGAGTTCCTCGCCGCCGCGCCCGAAGAGGAAGGGATCGCCGCCCTTGAGCCGCACCACGCAGTGTCCGGCGGCCGCTTCGCGCAGCATCAGCGCCTCGATGAAGCGCTGCGGCGTGGAGGCGCAGCCGCCGCGCTTGCCCACGCCGATCACCCGCGTCCCGGGCCGGGTGTGGGCGAGGATGCGCTCGTCGACCAGGTCGTCGACCAGCACCACGTCGGCCTGCGCCAGGGCGCGCACGGCGCGCAGGGTGAGAAGTTCCGGGTCGCCCGGGCCTGCGCCCACCAGCCAAACGCGTCCGATGCTCATGCGTCTTGCTCCTCGCGCGCCGCCTGCGCGAAGTCGCGCAGGGCCTGAACCTGTTGCGCGATCGCCGCCGGCACCGGCGCGCGCCCTTCGAGCACCGCGAGCGTGTAGCGCGCGGTGGCGGCGTCGTCGCCCGCGATCAGCGAGGTGTCCTCGCGCGGCTCGGTACTCGCCCGCGCGGGCGGAGCCGGCTCTGCACCCGGAGGTGCGCCGGTCGCGCCGCGCAGCAGCGCCTGCGGGGCGTGGGTCGCCGTGGTCCAGGCCACCGGGTCGCCCTCGGTGCCGCGCGCCAGCCACGCGCTGCGGCCCAACAGACGGGCTGCCTCGGCCAGGCTCGTGCGGTAGGCCGGGTGCGTGTAATTCATCACCGGCAGGCCATGCGGCGCCGGCGTCAGCAGTTTCACGACGCTGTGCGCGCTGTTGCGAAAGCCCAGCTCGGCGCGCCGCGCCATCAGGCGCGCGAGCGCCGGCGCCCAGGCAGCCAGCGGCCACCAGGCAAGTCGCGACTCGCTCAGCGCGGCGGCAGCCTCGGCGGCGCTCCCGCTGGGGCGCAGCTTCAAGGCGCGCAGCACGCCGGCGGCGCACGCCGTGCCGTCGGCCTCGGGCGTGCTCAGCAGCACCGGCACGCCGGCGCGGGAGAGCAGGATCGCGAGCAGGGGCGCGGCCGTGGCGTGCACGCGCGCGCGGCCGGCACAGTGCAGCGTCAGCAACGGCTCGTCGAGCGCCAGGGCGAGCAGGTGCGGCGCGCTGGCGCGGGCAAAGGCGGCGAGCATGGCCGGGCTCTCGCCGTGCACGCGCAGACCCATCAGCAGCGCGGCCTCCTGCGCGGGCGTGAAGCGCTCCTCGAGCAGAGCGCCCCAGAGGCGCTGCGCGAGCTCCGGCGCGAGCACGCCCTCGTGGCCTCCTTCGGCGGCGGGACGCGCGTTGCGGCCCAGGCGGCGGATCGCCTCGGCGTGCAGCGCGCTCGCCTGCGCGTGCAGGGCAGCGTCCGGGCTCATGCGGGCTGGCTCCCCAGCTCGGGCGCGAAGAGCTCGCGCAGCGGCCGTGTCGAGCAGTCGTCGCCGCTGGCCACCAGGCGCTGGTACAGCGGCCACGCGGCGAGGTCGGCCCGGCGCACGCCCTCGAGCACCACGGCGTGCAGGCGCCCTGCGCTGATCTGCAGGCAGCGCAGGCGGCCGCTGCGCGCCTCGGCCAGGGAGGGTGCGCCCTGCTCGATGCCCAGCAGCAGGCGCAACTCCTGCATCAGCCGGTCGGGGCGCTCGCCGTGCGCGGCGAAGAGCAGCACGCCCGCGTCATCGCCCGCCGGGAAGCGCGCCAGCGCGGCGTGGCGCAGCGGCTCGATCTCGCGCGCGAGCACCTCCAGCAGGGGCAGCACGCGCGAGCGCGGCACGCGCGCCAGCAGGGCGGTGTGCCAGGGCAGCGCCAGCGGCGCGACGCGCACCGGCACGTGCTTGAGCTCGGGCTGACGCGACAGGGGATCCCGTGCCCGAGTGCTGAGCCCGTTGATCCCCAGGCTGCCGGGCAGCCAGCGCGCGCCGTGATGCATGGCCAGCGCGGCCACGCCCTCGGGCAGCGTGTCGCTCGCCTGCACCGGCAGCGTGAGTTGCCCCTGGGCGCTGGACACCCGCGCGAGCTCGCCATCGGCGAGCCCCGCGGCGGCGAGGCTGGCCGGCGCGACCTGCAGCACGGCCGGTGGCATGGCCAGCGTTGCTGCCATGGCCGAGCGACTGCCGCCGTGCCATTGGTCGCGCAGGCGCACGCTGGTGAGCGCGAGCGGGAACTCGGCCGACGGTGCCACGGCCGCGGCGCGCAGCTCGATCTGCACGAACTGCGCGCGCCCGTCGGCCGTGGGGTAGCGCCCGTCGGTGTAGAGCCGCGCCGTGCCGGTGTCTGCGGTCCCCCGCGCCGCCGCGTCCGCGCGCAGCGGCCACTGCACCGGGCCGCGCGCGAGGCGGGCGTGGTCAAGGCCGGCGATGTCCAGGTCGCGCCCGGCGGTGAGCGCGGTGTATTCGGCGAACACCGCGGCCGCGTCGGGCCAGTCGAACAAGCCTGCCCTTGCCGGCGCGATGCGCGCAGCAAGCGATCGCGCGAACTGCGCGGCGATCGCCCAGTCGGGCCGCGCCTCGCCGGGCGGCGGCACGGCAGGCTGCGACAGGCTCACGCGACGCTCGGAGTTGGTCATGGTGCCGCAGCGCTCGCCGAAAGTGGCGGCGGGCAGCAGCAGGTCGGCCAGCGCCGTGGTCTCGGTGGCGTAGGCCTCCTGCACCACCACGAAGGGCACGGCCGCCAGTGCTTGGCGCACCAGCGCCTGGTCGGGCAGCGAGTAGGCGGGATTGGTGCAGGCGATCCACAGCGCCTGGATGCGCCCCGCCGCGGCGGCCTCGAAGAGCTCCAGCGCCGGCAGGCCAGCCGCGCTGGGCAGCGACTCCACGCCCCACAAGCGGGCCAGTTCGGCGCGGTCGGCCGCGTCTTGCGGATCGCGGTGGCCGGGCAGCAGGGTAGCCATGCTGCCGGTCTCGCGCCCGCCCATCGCGTTGGGCTGCCCGGTGAGCGAGAACGGCCCCGTGCCCGGGCGCCCGATCTGCCCGGTGGCCAGGTGCAGATGGATCAGCGCCGCGCTGTTGTCGCTGCCGTGGCTCGACTGGTTGAGCCCCTGGCACCACAGCGAGAGCGTGGCCGCCGAGCGGGCGAAGAGCCGCGCGGCGCGCTCGATGTCGCCCGCCGCGAGGCCCGTGATGCGCGCCGCCTCGGCCAGCGGCAGGGCGCGCGCTTGCGCGGCGGCGGCCGCGAAGCCGCGGGTGTGCGCGGCGATGTAGGCCTCGTCGATCAGCGCGTCGCGCAGCATCACGCCGAGCAGGGCGCCGAGCAGGTAGAGGTCCGTGCCCGGACGCAGCGCCAGGTGCAGGTCGGCGCTGCGCGCGGACTCGGTGAGGCGCGGGTCGGCCACGATCAGTTTCGTGCCGCGCGCGCGCCGTGCCTCGAGCAGGCGGCCGAAGAGCACCGGGTGCGCGGCCGCCGGGTTGGCACCGATCACCAGGACGCAGTCGGCGTGATCGAGGTCCTCGTAGTTGCAAGGCGGCGCGTCTGCTCCCAGCGTGCGCTTGTAGCCCACCACCGCCGAGCTCATGCACAGGCGCGAGTTCGAGTCGATGTTGTTCGTGCCGACCAGCGCGCGCGCCAGCTTGTTGAAGGCGTAGTAGTCCTCGGTGAGCAGCTGCCCCGACACGTAGAAGCCCACGCTGTCGGGACCGCGGTCGCGGATCGCAGCGGCAAAGCGCTCGGCCGCGAGCTCGAGGGCCGCGTCCCAGCCCAGCGCCTGCGGGGCCACACCGCGGTCGGGCCGTGCCTGCGGGCGCAGCAGGCGGGCGTGCATCAGAACCTCGGGCTGCGCGGTCTGCGCGAGGCTCGCGCCCTTGGGGCAGAGCTTGCCGAAGTTGGCGGGATGATCCGGGTCGCCGCGCACGCCCACGATGCGCCCGGCGCGCGCCTGCACGAGCACCCCGCAGCCCGTCCCGCAGTAGGGGCAGGTGGAGCGGGTCTCGGCGAGCGGCGCGTCCATGCTCAGGCGGCGCAGCTCAGCGGCGGATGCGCGCGGGCGGAGCGCAGTTCGGCGCGGCTCAGGTACACGCGGCCGGCGTCGAGGTGCACCGCGAAGGTCTGCACCTTGCCTTCGTCGGGCGCGACCATGGTGCCGGTGGCCAGATCGACGCACTGGCCGTGCAGCGGGCAGGCCACGCGGTCGGCGGCGACGATGCCCTCCGAGAAAGGCCCGCCCTTGTGCGGGCAGCGGTCCTCGAGCGCGTAGACGCGGTCCTCGTCGGCGCGGATCAGCGCCAGGGTGAGCGTGCCCACCAGCAGCTTGCGCGAGCCGAGCACGGGGATGTCCTCGAGCGCGCACACTTCGATCCAGTCCTGGGTCATGGGCGGTCCTTACACGGTGAGGGTGAGAGGGACGAACTGGCGCTCGTCCACCTGGGCGCTGGCCGGCTCGTGCCAGGGATCGGATTCGAGCGACAGCGCGTAGGCCATGCGCGCGGCCAGCGCGGCGCGCCCCGGCGCGTCCTCGAGCAGGCGCTTCTTCACGTACTCGAAGCCCACGCGCTCGACGAAGTGCACCGTGCGCTCGAGGTACCAGCCTTCCTCGCGGTAAAGCTGGAGGAAGGCGCTGGCGTACTCGATGACCTCCTCGTGGGTCTTCACCTTCACGAGGAACTGCGCCACCTCGGTCTTGATGCCGCCGTTGCCGGCGACCTGGATCTCCCAGCCGGAGTCGACGCCGATCACGCCCACGTCCTTGATGCCGCACTCGGCGCAGTTGCGCGGGCAGCCGCTCACCGCCAGCTTGACCTTGTGCGGCGCGTACATCTTCCACAGCGCGCGCTCGAGCTCGATGCCCATGCGGGTCGAGTCCTGCGTGCCGAAGCGGCACCACTCGCTGCCCACGCAGGTCTTCACCGTGCGCAGGGTCTTGCCGTAGGCATGGCCGCTGGGCATGTCCAGCGCCTTCCACACCGCGGGCAGGTCCTCCTTCTTCACGCCCAGCAGGTCGATGCGCTGGCCGCCGGTGACCTTGACCGTGGGGATCGCGAACTCATCGACCACGTCGGCGATGCGGCGCAACTCGGCCGCATTGGTCACCCCGCCCCACATGCGCGGCACCACGCTGAAGGTGCCGTCCTTCTGGATGTTGGCGTGGGCACGCTCGTTGACGAAGCGGCTGCGGGGGTCGTCCACGGCCTCGCCCGGCCAGGTGCTGATCAGGTAGTAGTTGAGCGCCGGGCGGCAGGTGGCGCAGCCCGCGCTGGTGCGCCAGGCGAGCGCGCTCATCGTGTCGGCCACGGTGAGCAGGTGCAGATTGCGGATCGCGGCGCGCACCTCGGCGTGGGTGCGGTCGGTGCAGCCGCACACCGGCTTGGTCTTGGGGGTGGCCGAGTAGCCCGCGCCCACGGTGGCGGCGATCAGCTGCTCCACCAGGCCCGTGCACGATCCGCAGCTCGACGAGGCCTTGGTGTGCTTGCGCACCTCGTCGAGCGTCATCAGGCCCTTGGTCTTGATGGCGCTGACGATGGTCTTCTTGCACACACCGTTGCAGCCGCAGACCTCGGCCTCGTCGGCCAGGGCGGCCGCCGAGTTCGCGCCGGCGTGGCCGGCGTCGCCCAGGTGGTTCTCGCCGAACAGCAGGGTGGCGCGGCTCTCGGCCACGGGCACGCGGTCCTTGACGAGCTTGGTGTACCAGGTGGCGTGTTCGGTGTCGCCGACCAGACAGGCGCCCACCACCGCGTTGTCCTTGAGCACCAGCTTCTTGTAGACGCCGCGGGTGGGGTCCGAGAGCAGGATCTCGTCGGCCTCCGGTCCGCCCTGGAAGTCGCCGATCGAGAACACGTCCACGCCGGTGACCTTGAGCTTGGTCGAGACCACCGCGCCCTTGAAGCGGCCCAGCCCGTTCTCGGCCAGGTGCGTGGCGCAGACCTTGGCCTGGTCGAACAGCGGCGCCACCAGGCCGTAGCACACGCCGCGGTGCGCGACGCACTCGCCTAGAGCGTAGATGCGCGCGTCGGTGACCGTCTGCAGGGTGTCGGTGACCACGATGCCGCGGTCCACGTGCAGCCCGGCCGACGCGGCGAGCGCCGTGTTGGGCCGGATGCCGATGGCGACCACCGCGAGGTCGGCCGCGCTCACTCTTGGCAGGGCCTCGGGCTCGCGCGCCGGGCGATGCTGGACGGCGCACACGCGGCCCGACTCGCCAGCCACGAACTCGAGCGTGCTGGTCTCGAGCAGGAACTTCAGCCCCTTGGCCTCGAGCGCGCCTTGCAGCATCTGGCCGGCGGTGCGGTCGAGCTGGCGCTCCATCAGCCACTCGGCGAGGTGGATCACCGTCACGTCCATGCCGCGCAGGCGCAGGCCGTTGGCGGCCTCGAGGCCGAGCAGGCCGCCGCCCACCACCACGGCGCGGCGGTAGTCGCGCGCCGCGGCGATCATCGCCTCGGTGTCGGCGATGTCGCGGTAGGCCACCACGCCCGGTAGCTGGATGCCGGGCAGCGGCGGCATGAAGGGGTTCGAGCCGGTGGCCAGCAGGAGCCGATCGTAGGCGGCCTCGGTGCCGTCGTGGCCCACCACCACGCGGCGCGCGCGATCGATGCGCTCGACGCGCACGCCGGCGTGCAGGCGGATGCCGTGCTCGCGGTACCAGTCCCAGCCGTTGAGCACGATGTCCGCGAAGCTCGCCTCGCCCGCGAGCACCGGCGAGAGCAGGATGCGGTTGTAGTTGGGCTGGGGCTCGGCGCCGAAGACGGTGATGTCGTAGAGCTCGGGGGCGATCTTCAGCAGCTCCTCGACCGTGCGCATGCCGGCCATGCCGTTGCCGATCACCACGAGCTTCTGGCGATGGGGAGGATGCTCAAACATGGCTCGCCTCGCAGTGGCAGGGCAGGCCGCGGCCGGCGCGCATCACGCGGCCTCCACGTGGGCCTGCTTGGCGTAGAGAAACTGCAGC
>ENA-UOWG01003898-UOWG01003898.1-activated-sludge-metagenome-genome-assembly--contig:-NODE-3898-length-10870-cov-6.713916_pt1 | contig 10870 bp, 18 predicted proteins | sample MGYA00238147_ERZ761563 | MGnify/ENA primary metagenome ERZ761563 (study PRJEB28884, sample SAMN05720216) | anaerobic digester metagenome | isolation source: active sludge of municipal... | reverse complement strand
ATGACCCAGGTCAATTAGTTTGAGCGACAGTTTCTGGAACTGGTGCTTCAACAGCATTAGATAATCTCGCAAGCGTGGCTATCAACACTTCTTTGATTTCTGATACAACCAATACAAATGACTTAGGAAGTTCAACAAAACTTTGAAAAGATTTATTTGTAACAAACATCGGTGCTACCGCAACAAGAGTAACCAAAGGTTGATTTACAGACATAGAAAGCACTAATATGCCAACAGTAGGAGGGGTTGCTATACTTACTTCATTAACAGCTCCACAGTTTACTACAATAGAATTAGGACACGCTTCAGATACAACTATATCAAGAAGTGCGGCTGGAGTTTTAGCAGTTGAAGGAACAGCAATACCAAAAGGAACAGGAACAGAAAACGAAATAGCTTACTGAAGTGGGACTAATACTCTTGGGACTCTTGCTACTGCTACTTACCCTTCACTTACCGAACTTTCTTATGTAAAAGGCGTATCAAGTGCTATTCAAACACAAATAGGAAACAAAGCAAATTCAGCTTCACCAACATTTACAGGAACAATTACTCTCGCAGATAATTGCCGAATTGATTTAACCTTACCTACCGCTGACGGATACGCTACTGGTCCAACAACTGACTCATTCAATGCTGGCTATTCATCAGCAGTTGGAGATTTAGTTTATTATGGAACAGGTGGAAAATGATTAGAAGCGGACGCTGATGCGATAGCTACTTGTGGTTCTTTACTCGGAATTGCTTTAGAAGCAAAAACAGACGGTCAAGCTATGAAAGTTGCCTTACCTGGCTCAATGGTTAGAATTGACGCTTGAAACTGAAACGTTGGAAAAGCTTTATACGCTGGTGAAACATTAGGTGCTTTATCAGAGTCAATTCCTACTGGAGCAGACGGAGTAGTCAGAGTAGTCGGATTTTCTCTTTCATCAGATGTGGTATTCTTTATGCCTTCAAGCGACCATTCAACTGTCGTAGCTTAATAAACTAAATAAAACATTATGGATTACAAAGATAAAAAATGCCTCATAGGTGTTCCTTCGGGAAGTGGCTTTATGCCAACAATGATGGTTCAATCACTATTACAACTTCACAAACCTTTGCCTTGTGCTTTCCTAACAGTAGAAAGACAAAGAGTAGATAAGGCAAGAAACTATTTCGTTCAGCAATGTCTCGCAGGTGGATTTGATTACTTAATGATGATAGATGACGATAACCCAATTCCACCAGAAACTTTAGAGAAACTACTTGCTGACGATAAGGACATAGTAATGGCTACAATTTTATCTCGTAATCCAGATAAGAACGGAGTTTACAACCTTTGTGCTTTCTATTCACACTCACACAAGGTAGATGGAAAGATGTTGAAACTTTACGATAACATAACCAAGTTCAAAGAAGAAGGAGACTTACACAAGATAGACGGAGGCGGAACAGGTTGTATTCTAATTAAAAGAGAGGTATTGGAAAAACTTAGTAAAAAATATCAAGGACAAGTATTTGAATTTGGCGATATACGGTTCAAAAACAAAATCAAAATAGATGGGCAAGAATACGATAGACGAACAATGTCAGAAGACTGCGAGTTCTGTGAAAGAGCAATCAACGCAGGATTTGAGGTCTGAATAGACGAAAGTGTTTGTCCACTACATATAACTAATTATCAGGTCGTTCAATATAAAAAAGATAAGAAATAAACTATGGCAGCATACGATGTAACAACAAGTAATAGTATTTTAGCAATATCAACCAATGGAACTGAAGTTGGTTTAGCTTCGGTTTTAATGGATGCTAATCACTCTATTCTTATTTCAGGAAATTCAGTTGGTTCAAGAAGAGCTTTATCTTTATCTATCAACACTTCAACTTGAGCTGTTACTACTTCAAGTAGTTATTTGTTACTTAATAGTTATGTAGCCAACTGATTTGATATAGTTAAGATAGATGCTACTCACGCTGTTTATGTCTGTGATGAGACATCCAGGTCTAATGCTTACGCTCAAGTTCTGGCTTATAATACGTCAACGTATGCTGTAACAACTGCTGGAGACGAATTAGAGTTTGATACTGCACAGGCTTATTACAATTCAATATGTATGATAGACACAAATCATTTTATCAATTTTTGGTCTGGTTCTGGTGATGATGGCTTTGTAGGAGTGTTTACAGTCAATACTACTACTTGAGCAGTCACCACCGCAAGTTCTTATTTAGAGTTTGATACTCAGTATAGTAGATGACATAGCTGCGTTAAAATGGACGCTAATCATTTCTTGCTTTTCTGTATTAACACTGACAATACTTATGGTAGTTCTCCGCAGGCACAAACTTTCGTAGTCAATACCACTACCTGAGCAGTCACTACTTCAAGTGCTAAATTGAATATTGATACTGCAGGTTCAAGTTGATGAGATACAAGTTTGGCATACATTGACGCAACTCACGCTTTAGCTATATGATGTGTTGTCAACACAGCAGTCAACGCACAAGTGTTGGCAGTTAATACAACAACCTGAGCTACTTCAACAGCAGGTGCTGTCTTCAAAGTAGATACCGCTGGAAGTCAAAACAATGGAAACGTAACTTCGTTGATAAAGTTTGATACTAATCATTTCTTGTTAACTTATGCCGATAGTGCTAACGATGGCAGAGCAGTAACCTTAACTGTTAATACTTCTACCTGAGCAGTAACGACAGCAGTAGCAACACTTGAGTTTGATACGAGAAATTATTATTTTCCAGCAACAGCCCAAATTGATACAACACATTTCTTAGTGAATTGAGTGGGTGGCTCTGATATTAATCAAAGCAGAGGACAAGTTCTTAATGTCGCAGGTGCAGTAGTCGGTCCAGCTAACTTAAAAACTCTTAATACTAATGCTTTAGCTAACATTAAAACGATAAATACTAATACGATAGCGAACACAAAAACTTATAACACCCAAACATAATGGAAAACGAAATACAAAACTTAACAAACTTAATAAACTAATATGAATATACCTCAAATAAAAACTAAATTTGGTATCAACATAGGAGCAACTGTGTTTGTCAAAAACCCAGACCTATCTGAATACCAGTCAACATACCTTTCAACAGATGAAACTGCAGGGCAGACCACAATTGATGTTATATCAACAAGTGGCTTTGCTAATAACGATTATGTTTTAATAGGGGCTTGGGGTGACGATACAGCCGAGTTGCGACGAATAACAGTTGCTTCAACAACAACACTGACAGTAACAGCAACTACTTTCTCACATAGCCGTGGGACTAAATTAACATTTATTCCTTACAACCAAGTTGTTGTTTCACGTTCAACTGACAGCGGCACAACATATGTAGCTCTATCGGCAACCGATATTCTACCAAGCAACGACTGAACTATAATCCAACGCACAGCAGACGCAGCAACAGATATGTATAAAGTAAGGTTCTACAATTCAACGACAGCCCTCTATTCGTCTTATTCAGACGCTGTTGTTGCTAGTGGCTTTGCTGATAACTCTGTTTACTCTATAAAGAAAAGAGCATTACAACAAATAGGTGAAACTATCAACGACAAGATAACAGACGAATTCCTTAACGAATGCTTATGAGAAGCAAGGAGAGAAGTAGAAAACGACCCAACAGTAATCAAGTTTCCTTTTAGAAAGAAAGTAAACTATGCTTTCTCGCAAGTAATACCAGGAACTTTCAAGGTGGCATTGCCAACAGACTTAAAAGAGCCTTATTCTAATAAAAACATCTCTAAAATAAGAGTTGGAAAAGATAGCTATATAACATATTATCAACCAACAAACGAGTTTTGAAATAATTATTATAACAAACCTTATACGACATTAAACGGAAACGTTTCTGATACCGACGTTACAATAACGCTTACTAATAGTGGAGACTTTGAAGATTCTGGTGCTATTTATATAGCTGCTCCTAGTATATCAGGGACGATAGATACTATTGATTACACAGCCAATGACAAGGCAACCAACACATTGTCAGGAGTAACAAACATAGCAACAGGTGGACACACATCAGGAGCATTAGTATGACAGAACATAGAATTTGGAACTCCTATATCATATACTGTTGAATATGAAAATGGTACGCCTTATGTGCTATTTAATATTCCTTTCTCAGATGACTTGGCAGGTAATAACATTTACATAGATTATTATTACACACTACCAGTTTATAATTCTGACAACGATGTTTTAGATGAGCCTGAATATGATATGTATGTTGATTACTTAAAATGAAAAATTAAAAGCAGACAGAAAGGTGGAGCGTTGAATCCAGCAGAAGACCCAGACTTTAACACCTGACAACTTAAAAAACAAAACTTTATAAATAAATTACATTCTGGTGATGTTGTTTATTTATATCCTAAAATATAAAATATGCAAGAATTAGAAATACAACAAATAACCAATTTTCAAGATGGTTTAATCAAAGATGGGGCTGTGGCAGAAACTCAAATGCCATTGTCCGCAGTTTCTGATTCTGTTAATATACACTATAATTCAATAGGAAGAGCGAAAGTAAGAAAAGGAATAACAATAGTTGGTTCAACTCTCGGCTCTGATATATTAGGATTATATGAGTTCAGAGATAGTGGCACTGGAACTAATAATAGATTAGTAGCAGTAGCAGGAACTAAATTATATTATTGAAGTGGCTCTGCTTGAACAGAGAAAAGAACTTCTTTAACAGCAAACTCACCAGCAAGATTTACTTCGTTTCTTAATTTCCTTTGAATGGTCAACGGAACAGAATCTACCGCCATTTGAACTGGCGCTGCTGCTGATTCGTTTTTAACTACTGGAAATGCCAGTTCAGCACCAACAGGACAATACATAGAGACATTTAGAAGTCGTGTTTGAATCGCTGGTAACTCAACTTACCCAGACAGAGTATATTACTCAAGTACACCTTCAAAGGAATCAACGCCAGTTGTGACTTGAGATACATCAGCGACTACGGGTGACTGGATTGATATTAGTCCGCAAGATGGAGATAATATAACTGGGCTGAAAAGAAGTAAAAATACTTTGTTAGTTTTCAAAAGAAATCACCTTTATAGGATAGCGTCTATAGATGAAACCGAGCCAGACCCAAAGTTTTATGTAGGAACATATTCTAACGAAAGTATAGTAGAGTGTAAAGACGCTGTTTACTTCCATCACCCAACAGGTATTTATGTTTATGCTGATGGCGGCATTGCTAAAATATCACAACCAATAGTTGACTTTATAGATAATATGTCAACAACAGATTATGCTAATGTAAGTGCTTGAACTGATGGCGAGTGTGTTTATTTCTCATTAGGTTCTATCACAATAGATTCTATTGTTTACTCTAACACTGTAGCGGCTTATAATGTTAATACAAAGGCTTGAGCCATACATACATACCCAACACAGTTTTACTTTGGGATTAGATACTTAGGTGGAACTAAAGAGCAACAAGTAGTCGGTGGAGAAAACGGCTCTGTTTATGTATTCAATAACGGAAACACAGATAATGGTAGCGACATATTCTTTTCGCTTACAACAAGACCTTTTACTTTTGATGGTCTTTATACAACAGAAAAAACTATAAACTTAATGTCAGTTTTACACGAAAAAATGGAAGGTGCTTTTCTTTCGTATAGAGCGGACACAGATGATAAAAATAAATGAACGCAGGTGGCACAACTAGATAAAACAGCCGATTTGGTTAAACAAGAAATAAAAGGAAACAAAATTTGGTTTAGAATTAGCGGAACGAACAACGGAACACAACCGTCTCTGTATGGTTTTGAAATTTTAAAAATTAGTTCTGAATTAAAAGAATAATGGAAAACATAAATTTATATCAATTCTTTACAAAAGACTTGATTAAAAAAGAAGATGAACAAAAAAATGTTATGTTCTCACAGGACATAGATGTTTCTCGTTTTGAATCAAGCCAGATAAATAGCAACTTAATTCTCGGGCAAGGCTCTTTACGTTCATCTATTTTTTCTCCTGGAACATTAGGTTGAAAAATAGAGTCAGACGGGACAGCACAGTTAGGCGAAATTACTTTGACTGGTGGAACAATAAAATATGGCAAAACATCTTTCACAGATTCTACTAATTCTGGTTATTACATAGGGCAAGAAGGTTTATACTTTGGCTCAGCAAGTGACGCTTCTGTTTATAAGTTTGATATTTCAACTGGACGTATTACAACAGCAGCTGGAGCAACAGGGTATAAAACAGGAAATGGTTATTTTCTGGGATATGATGATTCAGAAGAGTTGGAGCAATGATACACTCCAACGGCTAATATAAGCGATTATTTATGGGGAGACAACACTACCAATAAGGTAGGTCAGGGTTTTTCTATAACAGACGGTCAAACAAATATAAGTTCTGTCGCAGTATGATTGAAAATGAAAACCGCAGGACAGACAAGCAATACCATAACTTGCGATATTTATTTAATGGACACAGCAACATTGTTGCCAACAGGTGCTTCGTTAGGTCAAGCAAGTATATCAGGCATAAGCAATACTGATTATGTCAAAAAGACATTTACTTTTTCAACGCCGATAACCATTTTTTCAAGCAACTCTTACGTATTCGTTCTTGATACATCTTATACTTCTGGAAATGGTATTTATTTAAAACATAGAAATCCTTTTGGAGCTTATACTTCTGGAGAATTAGTAAGATATACAGCATCTTGAGCTACAGTTGTAAATCAAGACGCATCATTTGAAGTATATTCAAAATACTCTGACAATAAATTGTACGTCGGTAACTCAGATTATTCACTAACTTTTAACTCTGCTTTTGTTGACGCAACGGAGAGAATTATTATTAGAGATAATGAAGTTTCTGATGTTTTTGCTGAATATGAAAAAGATAGTATAAGCTTTATATCGAGTGGTCAACCTGTTATGAGAATAGAAAACGGTGGAACTATAAGTGCCAGGAGGGCGAAAGGGTTATCGTCAGGATTTCTTACTTTTTATACTATAGGAATTGAAGGTGGAGCTTCTAGTGATGTTATTAATGATGGTGCTGGAATCGTAATTACCGAAGAAAAAGGTGGCAACACAATAAAGTTTTCTAATCAAGGCTTAATAGTTTCAAACTCAATAGGTAATGCGAGTACAAAACAAACAATTTATTGTAATGCTTTATCTGCTTGTCCTTTACCTTCAACTGACAACGCATTGGCAAAATTCAAGACATTACCACAACCTAAAACAAAAGATAAATTAAAGAAACCAGAAAAGGCTCACTTTGAATTTAAAGAGCCAGGCAAGAAAAGAAAATACTTTGATATAGACGACGTTCCAGATGAAGTAACATTTATTAACAGCGATGGAGAAAAAGATATAGAATTAATAAGGGTCATAGGTTTTTGCTTCCAAGCATTGAAAGAACTCAATGAAGAAGTAGAAACACTTAAAAAAAGATTAAACAAATAAAATGGCAAACTTTCCAAGCAGCAGTTTAGAGCCAGGTATGAGCGGCTCTCAGGTCAAACAATTACAACAATACTTAATGTCTATGGGGTACTCCATTCCTGATGGAGCGACTGGATATTATGGTAACCAAACCAAGGCTGCTGTAACACAACTACAGAGAGACCTAGGGGTTAACACTGGCGGCTATGATGGTTACTGGGGACCAAAGACACAACAAAGTCTAACTAAAATGACAGGAGACACAGGGTCAACACAGACTAATCAAGTGCAGTCAAAAGCAATTCCAGGTGTGAACTACACGCCTATGACAACAACGACTAATTCTGCTGGACAAACAGAGATAGTTCCAAAGACAACAACCCAAGGGCAAGTTTCAATATCTAATAACCAACAGCTTGATTATTATAAGTCTTTAGGATACACAATAAAATCTGACCCAAATGGTAATGGTGCTATAGCCGTTCCGCCAACAAATACTCCAGCACCAGCAAAAAAAGATACTTCTTCTTTAGACGCAGCAGTAGCGGCTGGAACTATGTATAAAAGTTCTAGTGGTCTTTACTTTCCTGTTGGTGTCCAACCTAGTACAGCGTTTACGGGAAATCAACCGCCAACAACGCCACCACCAGTTCAACCGCCAACAACTCAACCAGTTTCAGTTACTGGAAACCCAGCCCTAGACGCTATGTATAAAGAGATAGAAGATATAGTTGCTAAGATGGGTCAGATAAACCCTAAAGCAAACATAACACCTGCTATGTTAGATAATTTCTATAATCAAGCAGTTCAAAATATGAGTCCTTACTATAAGGAGCAGTTGAATATGATTAGAAACGATTTAACAACAAGTGCTAAATATCTAAACGAGCAATACGAGAGCCAACGAGATAGAGCAGCACAAGATTTCAGACAAAGCCTTGGTCTTTCAAGAGAAAGAGACGCAGGTGCTGGATTAGCATTTAGTGGGGCAGGAACTCGCAGAGAGTTAGAAACAACATCGGCTCTTAACAGAAGTTTAGAAGATATGTATAGAACAACAGAAAGTAATTTATCATCAAGATTATTAGATACTGAATCTAAAATAGGAACGGCTGCGTTGCCATCACTCCCAAGTCTTAATATGTATAGAGCATCTAACCTAGGCAAGGGGGCTATCACTTCAACAGGAAGCAATATTATTAGACCATTAACAGGAATAACAGGTAGTATGGAAAGAGAGAAAACAACAGCCATTGAAAAGGAAAAGGCAAGGTTAGAGTCGGCTGAAAGAACAAGACAATTAAATAATTATTAATAAAAACATTATGGCTACAAACAAAGAATTAGGACCACAAGACAGAGCCGCTATGGAGGCTTGAAGGTCAGGTGCTAGGGGACAAGATGTTATGGACGCTTGGAACGCTGGGTCTTTTACACCCAAGACACGAATTCCAGAATCCAGAAGTTTTGACCAACCAGAGCAACAACAGCAACAAGACACTAATCCGATTAACAAGTTTAACTCGGCTGTGTTGGATTTGCTTAAGAAAGCACAAGGTATGGAACACGACACAGGTGCTGTAAAGACAGAGTATGAAAAAGAAGCGTTTGAAGCAGAGAACGCTCCGTTAGAGGGCAACCTTGCTAACTTATCACCAGAACAGCAATGAAGTGTTAGAAGCGCCAGAGGTGGAGTATATGACAAGTCCTTACAATTTGTTGATACTAAACTAAAACAAATCAGAGATGTTAACTCTATGTTGAAAGAAACATATAATGAAGATTGAAGTAAATTAGTTCCACCATCAGAAAAAGAAATAGAGGCTATGAGAATAGCATTACGAGCAGGTAGAAATTTAACTGCTGATGAATTAAAACGCTATGGTAAGAACTTTACAGAAGATGATTGAAATATGTGAGCAGAGCAAAACAAGAAAGGAGAGGCTACAGGAACGCCACCAACTTCTTACAAAGAGTGAGAATTGGCAGGCGGTCAAGGCGGAACAGGAAAAACTTATAACGAATGGATATCAACTAAAAACAAAAAACCAGCCCCAGCATCGTTTACCAACACATTGGCAGACTTTAACGTTGCCCTTGGCTCTTGAAACAATATCAAATCTTTAGCAGAAGAATTAAAAACAAAAATTGGTCCTACAAAATTATTGAACTATAAAGGAACGCTGCAACAATTCGCTAGACAATACGGCGATGCTAGATTAGCTGTGCTATTAGCTGAAGTAGAAAAAGGCTTTCAACTTTACAGAAAAGAAACTACTGGCGCTCAAGCATCAGACAAAGAGTTAAAAATGTTAAGACCTAACTTACCTAGCATAACGGAAAGTCCAGCAGTATTCTTTGGTAAACTAGATAAAACAATAGAAGGAACAAAGAGAGCATACAACTCTTATATTGACACTTACAGTGCGGCAGGTTATGATATAGGATTACTAGAAAGACTAGAATACGGTCAAGGTTCTGTAAGACAACAAGTAATCAACGCTGGTTTTGATTATGACGCTATGAAATCAGATGGTATGTCGGACGAAGAAATTAAAGCAGCCCTTAAAATAAATTAAAATTTTAATATGGATTTAGAAAAATATAGGCTAAAACCTACGCCAGATGTTAAAGCTGGCACAGACACAACGAGAGGGTGGTTTAGTCCACGGTCACCAGAAGTGACTGCTGGTTTAGATGTAAAATCTAAGGAATCTTACAAGCCGTCTTTTCCTTTTGATTCGAGTAAGGACATAACAAAAAGTTCTAGTCCAATAGTTAATCCGTTGCCACAAGTTGCTAAAACAGTAGGAAACATACCATCATCAACTATAAATATGGTTAAAGATATTACAAGCCTTATTACCAGCCCTATTCAAACAATAAAAGGTGTAAAGGGTCTAGTGGCAGGAGCAATACAAAAATTAACTCCTGGAGTACAGGCAGATGAAAAAATGGTAGATGCTCTTGTCCAAAATTATAAAGATAGATATGGTTCATATGAGAATCTTAAAAGAACAATTGTTAATGACCCTATGGGGTTTGGTTCAGAATTATTTTCTGCTATACAATTAGGCGCTGGTATAGCAGGAAAGACAGCCCAATTAAATAAAGCAGTTTCGGCAACTGCTAAGCCAGTTATCAAGGCAACAGGCAAGGCGGCAGCACCGATATCAAGTGCCTATAACAACGCCAATAAACTTCTCACCAAGTTAAGAAACAAGGCGTTTGGCGGAATATCTGGCTTAGGAGATAAGAATATAGAAACAGCGTTGAAAGGAGACCCTGATTATATGAAAGCAGTTAGGGGAACTTTAAACGAAGATGATATTTTAAGAATTGGCAATGAAGCAAAAACAAGTCTTGAAAATAATCTATCTAAAATAAAAGCAGATAAAAGCACTAAGTATGGTCAAGCTCAAGACA
>ENA-UOWG01003892-UOWG01003892.1-activated-sludge-metagenome-genome-assembly--contig:-NODE-3892-length-10875-cov-30.368577_pt1 | contig 10875 bp, 11 predicted proteins | sample MGYA00238147_ERZ761563 | MGnify/ENA primary metagenome ERZ761563 (study PRJEB28884, sample SAMN05720216) | anaerobic digester metagenome | isolation source: active sludge of municipal... | reverse complement strand
AAGTCAGCGCCAACAAGTATTTCCTCAACATTCGCTTCACCAACCCGCCGGCCGGCGAACTCAAGGCCAAGGTCGCCGAGCGCGACGTGCCCTTCGCGCTGACCTTCTGCAATCTCTGATGGCGGTACGCAAGGTACGCTGCCCGCAGTGTGGCGAGGAATCCATCTGGTCACCGGAAAATCCGTGGCGACCGTTTTGTTCTGAACGCTGCAAGCAGATCGACCTTGGCTGCTGGGCGTCCGAGTCTTACCGGATCCCGGTGCAGGAAGATCAAAACGAACCGGGCAGCGAAATCCCGGAAGCTACCAGCCGCGCATAAGCGCGATGCCGTGTGCGCCATGGCCTTGCGCCGTGGCCAGCAAATCCTTCTTCATGCCACCCAGTGCGAATACCGGCAAGGGGCGACCGGCGATCAGGTCTGAAAACGCCGGCCAGCCGAGGCCGGTGGCTTCCGGATGGGTCGGTGTCGGCAGGACCGGACTGAGCAGCGCGTAGTCGAGGCCGAGTTCGGCGGCGTGGTCGAGTTCCTTCGCGTCGTGGCAGGAAGCGCCGACCCAGGCGAAGTCCGGGCGTTCCCGGCAGGCCGCGAGTGCCGGGGCAGAGAGATGCAGACCGTCGGCCCCGGCGCGGCGCGCGATGTCGGCATCGTCATTGATCAGCACGAGGGCGCCGCGTTGTCGCGCGATGCGCGTGACCGCCTCGGCGAACCACAGGCGCTGCGCGGCGGGCCAGCCCTTGTCGCGTACCTGGATCAGCCGCAGGCCCTCGTCCAGTGCTTCTTCCAGCCGTTCGAGCTGACGCTCGACGCCTTCGATCTCGCCCGAGGTGATGGCCATCGTCGTCGGTAGCGCCAGCGCCTTGAGGATCGGATCGTTGGCCGGCAGGATCGGCGCTACGCCGGCAGTTTTTCCGCATTTTTGCCAGTCGACCGCGCTATGTTCGAGCGGCGCCGTGATGCCGATTTCGCCATCCCAGGCGGTGACCCGCCAGAAATGCAGGCGCACGGTCGCATGCGGATAGGTGAACACGCGGGTCAGCCACGGCGCGCAGGCGGTCACGGTGATGCCGAGTTCTTCGTGTAATTCGCGGATCAGCGCCGTGCGCACTGTTTCGCCAGGTTCGACCTTGCCGCCCGGAAATTCCCAGTACCCGGCATAGACTTTTCCCTGTGGGCGCTGGGCGAGCAAGAATTCGCAGCCGGCGGCGCGCAGCATGACGGCGGCGGCAACTTCGACGATCGTGTTCACGGCGCTTTCCTTCGCGCCGGCTTCTCGTGACCGGCCAGGTCGCGCGCGAACTGCCAGGCGACACGGCCGCTGCGCGAGCCGCGCCCGAGCGCCCAGTTCAGCGCATCGCGTTCGCAGCCAGCGATCTTTGGCGCGCTGACGCCGAAGTGCTGCAACCAGTGCCTGACGATGTTCAGGTAGTCGTCCTGGCTGAACGGGTAGAAGGAAATCCACAGGCCGAAGCGCTCGGAGAGCGAAATTTTCTCCTCGGTTGCCTCGCCCGGGTGAATCTCGTCATTGACCCGGGTGGTGTCGAGGTTCTCGGCGAAATACTCGGGCATCAGGTGGCGCCGGTTCGACGTCGCGTAGATCAGCACATTGTCCGGCGGCGCGGCGACCGAGCCGTCGAGGATAGACTTGAGCGCCTTGTAGGCAGTTTCGCCGGTCTCGAACGAAAGGTCGTCGCAGAAGATGATGAAGCGTTCCGGGCGCCCTTCGAGCAGATCGACGATATCCGGCAGATCGACCAGATCGTCCTTGTCGACCTCGATCAGGCGCAGCTGCCGGTGGGAAAACTCGTTGAGCACCGCCTTGACCAGCGATGACTTGCCCGAGCCGCGGCTACCGGTCAGCAGCACGTTGTTGGCCGGCCGGCCGGCGACGAACTGGCGCGTGTTGGCGACGATCCTCGCTTTTTGCTCATCAATGTTATTGAGATCGGCAAGACGGATCGGATGTGGATGACGAACCGCCTGCAGCCAGCCGCGGCCGTTGCGCGTGCGCCAGCGGAAGGCGATGGCGTCGTCCCAGTCGGGTGCTGGAACGGTCGGCGGGAAGCTGGCGGCGAGCTGTTCGAGAACGGCTTCGGCACGGTTCAGGAGGCGTTCGAGTTGCGGGGTGTCGGGCATGATGGCTTTATACTTCGCGACGAATCTGCGAACTCTAACCAAAGCCATGCGAAAAATCCAAGCCGCCGCGCTGCTTCTTGTCACAATAATCGTTGCCGCCTGTTCCAGCGTTCCGCTCGACGAATCGAACGCGGGATGCAAACCGTGCCCCGCCTGCCCGGTTTGTCCGGCGCCGCCGCCGACACCCCCGGTCGATGTTCCCTTCGCGCGCACCCTGCTGCCGGCGAAATGGTCCGATCTGCCGGGCTGGTCCGACGACGACGTGGGCGCAGCCTGGCCGGCCTTCATTGCGAGTTGTCGCGGCATGGCGGGCAAGGCGCACGGCGCCGGCTGGAAGCGCGTCTGCGATCTGGCGCGCGCCGCCGACGGCAAGCCGGGGCACGATCCGCGCCGTTTCTTCGAAAGCCAGCTCAAGCCCTATGCGATCCAGGCCGCCGACGGCAACGCCAGCGGGTTGGTCACCGGCTACTACGAGCCGCTGCTGCGCGGCAGCCGGGCGCGCGCCAAAGGCTTCGAGCAGCCGGTGCGCGGCGTGCCGGACGATCTGCTGACCATCGATTTGTCCGCCGTTTTTCCTGAATTGAGGGGCAAGCGGGTGCGCGGCCGGCTCGAAGGCAATAAGGTCGTACCCTACTGGTCGCGCGGTGAAATCGCCGCCCGTGGCGACAAGCTGCCGGCGCGTACCTTGCTTTATGTCGACGATGCCGTCGAACTGTTTTTCCTGCAGGTGCAGGGTTCGGGGCGTGTGACGCTGACCGACGGCAGCATGACCCGCCTCAACTACGCCGACCAGAACGGCTACCCTTACCAGTCGATCGGTCGTATTCTGGTCGAGCGCGGCGAATTGAAGCTGGCCGAAGCTTCGATGCAGGGCATCCAGGCCTGGGCGCGGGCCAATCCCGAGCGGCTCGATGAACTGCTGAATTCAAACCCGAGTTATGTCTTTTTCCGCGAGGCGCCGAACAGCAAGGAGGGCCCGGTCGGCGCGCTCGGTGTGCCGCTGACTGCCGGACGAAGCATTGCCGTCGACCCGCGTTCGGTGCCGCTTGGGGTGCCGGTTTTTTTGGCGACGACGCGGCCGAATTCTAACCAGGCGTTGAATCGTCTGGTGTTGGCGCAGGATACCGGCAGCGCGATCAAGGGCGCGGTACGCGCCGACTTCTTCTGGGGTTTCGGCAAGGAAGCCGGCGAGCAGGCGGGCCGCATGAAACAGTCTGGCCGCATGTGGCTGCTGTTGCCCTCCGAGGACGCCCCGAAATGATGCGTGGCGCACCGTTGTGAGGCGACCTGTTAACTCTGTGCACTTTAATGGTGCGTTCGGTCATGTGCCTTGTAATGCAATGCCCTGATTTGTAATATTATTTACGCACTGGAATGGTGCTTGCTTCTATCCCCCGATCAATTTTTCAGGGGGGTTTCATGGAAGCAGTTCAATCGGGCGGCAACGTCCTCTTCATTCTGTTGGGCGCCATCATGGTGCTTGCCATGCACGCCGGTTTTGCCTTTCTCGAAGTCGGCACCGTGCGCAAGAAGAATCAGGTCAATGCGCTGGTCAAAATTTTGACCGATTTTGCAGTGTCGACCGTAGCGTATTTTTTCATCGGCTACGGCATTGCCTACGGTATCCACTTTTTCACCGGTGTCGATACGCTGATGGAGAAAAACGGCTTCGAGCTGACCCGGTTCTTCTTTCTGCTGACCTTCGCCGCAGCCATTCCGGCCATCGTTTCCGGCGGCATCGCCGAGCGCGCCAAGTTTCATCCGCAACTGATCGCCACTTTCCTGCTCGTCGGCTTCGTCTATCCCTTTTTCGAAGGCATCGCCTGGAACCAGGCCTTCGGCATCCAGGCTTGGCTGAAGGCGACCTTCGGCGCAGAATTCCACGACTTTGCCGGCTCCGTCGTCGTGCACGCCATGGGCGGCTGGATCGCGCTGCCCGCCGTGCTCCTGCTTGGCGCCCGTTACGGACGTTATGGCAAGGACGGCCGGATTTCCGCCCATCCGCCGTCATCGATCCCCTTCCTCGCCCTCGGCGCCTGGATCCTGACCGTCGGCTGGTTCGGCTTCAACGTCATGAGCGCCCAGACGCTCGACAAGATTTCCGGCCTCGTCGCGCTCAATTCTCTGATGGCGATGGTCGGCGGTACGCTGGTCGCGCTGCTCGTCGGCAAGAACGACCCCGGCTTCGTCCATAACGGTCCGCTCGCCGGTTTGGTGGCGGTCTGTGCCGGTTCTGACCTGATGCACCCGATTGGTGCACTGGCAGTCGGCGGCATTGCCGGCGGCCTGTTCGTGGCCATGTTCACGCTAACCCAGAACCGCTGGAAGATCGACGACGTACTTGGCGTCTGGCCGCTGCACGGTTTGTGCGGCGCCTGGGGCGGCATCGCCGCCGGCATCTTCGGCAGCAAGGCGCTGGGCGGCGCGGGCGGTGTTGCCTTCATGCCGCAACTGATCATGACCGGGCTGGCCATCGTCGTCGCCGTGCTCGGCAGCCTGCTCGTCTATGGCTCGCTGAAAGCCGTACTCGGCCTGCGTCTTGACCAGGAAGACGAGTTCCAGGGTGCCGACCTCGCCATCCACCGGATCACGGCCACGCCGGAGCGCGAACCGAACTGGTAAGTGCTGATGGGGTTAAAAATAAAGTCTGTAACAGTTGAATAAAGTCTGTAACACCCTAAAAAAATGTCTGTAACAGTTTCGGTTGCGAGCTGATTACAGTGCCGAAGCAAATTGAGGCCAGGCAAGAGGATCCCTCTGCTTGGCCTCGATGCTTTCTCATTGAGTCTGCAGGTTTCAGAGGTGACATCATTTGTCACCTTGTCCAACGGAATGGTGTCCTTGTAGTCCCGTTTCGCCGTATCGCCAGTCCGATGCCAGCGCCAAGTTTTCAGTCGCTGACGGCAATCGTCACACTCATCAGGCCGATGACATCACCAACTTCCAGTCCATCTTTTTCGAAATAGACGATGTCCAGTTCGCCTTTCGGTTTGCCATGACATGACATGCATGGTGCAATCAGGCGGATCGGCTCCATGTGCCGAAAAACCTCCTGTTTACCCCACACGGCATAACTGGTGAGTGGCGCGCTTTCGCTCTGGCCGGCTTGGACATAATGCTCCAGAGCTGCCCGCTCGGTGTCGTCGGGAACGTTCACCGGACTGCGGTAGGCACGCCCTGGCTGCTTGATGATGATACCGGTCCGCGCGGCAAATACCTGCCCCATCTCGCGCTCCCACTTGGCCGGCAGAAAGTTCTTCCAGGCGACGCCCTTCAGGTTGAGTCGATCTTGATTGTTGTCGATGACCTGCCGCCCCGCCCAGAACAGTTTTTCCATGATGCGCTTCTGATTCGGGGTGGCATCGATCAGTTCACCCTCGAACGCGCTCCGCCACTGTTTTTCGAAAAACTCCCCGCTGAAGCCCTTGTCACCGAGTTCCGGATCAACGAACTTCTTGCTATAGGCAAAGATGATGGTGCGCGCGCTGATCACTGCCTTGGCAAGCTTTTCGGCGGTCGCCTTAGCTTCCGTACGCGGCACCTTTTCGATGAAAAGCGATTCCGGAAAACCTCCTTTGGCACGGGCACCGATCTGGTCTGCTTGCGCGGACAATGACAGGAGTCCAAGGAACGTAGCTGCGATAAAGATTCGTTTGATCATGGATAATTCCCCTAATGAAGAAAAGTGATCAGGAGCAGCAAGTGCCTTCCGGGACGCCGGCTTTCTTGAGCATGAAGGCAAGCGGGCAGAAGTTGGTGAGGCCACTTTGCGCAAGGTTGAGGCCAACGAAAGCAGGCAACAGCAACCAGTTTGGATGGACGTAATAGGCCAGGGCGACGCCAAGCAGCACCATCAGGCCGGCGACGAGATGAACGATACGATCGACTGTCATTTGCTGTTCTCCTTAGTGCTGATAACTGACCTGAAGGTTGAAAAGGTTCTGCTCGAGCTCAATGGTGTTGTACGGCGCAACGTTGGACGTCACGCTGTTATTGAAAGCATGCACATAAGAGAGTGAGCCGATCACATTCTTGCTTAACTTGCGTGAGATCCCGAGTGAGAGGTGCTTCTCCACCACGGCGAGCGAGCCTAAGTTGTTGTTAACGTCCTCCTGACCGATCGGTGATTTGCCGTAGTTGAAGCCAGCACGAATTTGCATCTTGTCGCCGATGTCCTTCTGCACCGCAATGGCGAAGACCGTCTGATCGCTCCAGCCGAAATTCATTGTTGCCGGGATGGTGCCGCGATAGCCGGCTGGCCGGCCGACGGTGACTGAGTCGAGGACGTCGGAGTACCAGATCTGCTTGATGTCGCCTTCGATCAGCCAACCCGGCTGTGGTTTCCAGGCAAGCCCGATTGCCAGCGTCTGCGGTGCATCCATGTCCATGGTGAATTTCCCTGCAGTGGTATTCCACTCGAACTCGCTCATGTTCTGTTTGCTCGACCAGTTAGCGCCCAACTGCCACTGGTTGTTCAACTTGTAGATCAGTCCGGCGGAAACCCCCCAGCCAAACACCTGATTCTGCGGCAGGGCAAACGCCGGAGTGGCCAGCGCTAGGCTCTGGTAGTTGAGGTTGATGGTGGCGCCGATCGCCAGTTGATCGTTGATTCGATAGGCGAAGCCCGGCGCTACCTTGAAGAACTGCTTGGTCGTGACGATCGACTGATTGCCCGGTGCAGCGGCCGTATCGGCAAAATCGACGCCCATGCCGGACAATCCGCCCAAACCCATGCCCAGCGTAAGCTGATCATTGACGCGGAAGGCTACTGCGCCTGCCGGCATCATGTACAGGTTAGAGTCGCTGTCCATGTCATTGACACTGCGTATCGGATTGAGGAAGCCCAGGCCGAGGTCGAAGCGAACGTCCTGGATGTCAAGCTCTGCCATGCCGGCCGGATTAACCAGTACCGTGGCCGCGTCCTGCGGTGCGGCGACGACCGCTCCGGCCATCCCGTTCTGGATGGCCGACAGGCCGAACATGTGATCCCCATTGGTGGCGGCAGCGTACGGAGCGAACATCGCCAGAGTTACCGCCGAAAGCCCAGCGGCCCGATTCATGTTTTTCATCTTGTCTTCTCCCTAAATGGTGCTTCTGGATCTACTGTTTCAGACGCGGCGTGTAGGCGGTTGCACCAGGCTGGCCACGGAAATGCATATGGCACGCCACGCAGCCGCTAGTCATGTCACCGTAGTGCTGTGCGGCAGCGATCATGTCGCCCTTTTCTGCTGCTTCGGCAAGTTTCATGGCATTACCTTCGACTGCGACTTCCATACTCGGTAGAACGGAAAGCGATTCGGTGGTGACTTTTTCTATCGGCAGGTAAGGCAGCATGCCGCCCTTGGGTAGACGGTGGAAGGCGAGTCGGCGTGCGGCATCGGCGGCCATCTGGCCGTTGTCAGTCGCGATTGCGGCGCCGATCATTTGGTGCTCGGCCATGATTTCCTGCATGACTTGCACCAACGTCAGCGTATCGCTCCGACGTTCATGGCGCATGGCAACGTGCATGAGGAACTTCTTGATATCGGGCGACAAGCCTTGGGCCTTCTGAGCCAACTCAGGCGTCATCAACATCATTTGCTGCTGCATCAATTCCTGTCCACGCTTCATGTCTTCCGGCTTGCCTTGGGCTTGCGTACCTGCGGCAAGACATGACATAGCGACACCCAGCAGCCACTGTTTTCTGTTTTGCATTGCTTCGTTCCTCCTGTGAAAAGCCTGTGTTATGTTCCGAGTCGTCAGCTTAGGAAGGGGAGATTTCCTGGCTGTTGCGACCAGCGCTACTTTGTTACAAGTTGTTACAGGTGCGCTACGGTGCAATAAATACAGAGAGGGGCAAACAATGTCGGCTGTATGCAGGCAGGTGTTGGTGGTCGACGATGATGAAGGCTTACGCGAACTGCTGGTCCGTTATCTAAACGACAATGGTTATGCCGTGGTGGGTGTTGGCGACGGCGCTGCGATGCGTTCGCACTTGCTAACTCATCCCGTCGATCTCATCCTGCTTGATGTAATGCTTCCCGGCGAGGATGGCCTGTCGCTCGCGCGCGGGCTCAGTGGGTCCGGCGCCCCAGCGATCATCATGCTGTCGGCGCGCGGCGAGGAGGTCGACCGCATTGTCGGCCTCGAGGTAGGGGCCGACGACTATCTTGCCAAGCCGTTCAGCCATCGTGAGTTGCTGGCGCGCATCGCAGCCGTGCTGCGCCGCCGCCAGACTGCACCGGAGGCTGGGCGTATCCGCCGCTTCGGGCCGTTCGTCATCGATATCGAGGCCCATAGACTCACGCGCAATGGTACTGAGGTGAATCTTTCCCGCGCCGAGTTTGCCTTGCTGCACGTCCTGCTCGATCACCCTGAACGCGTGCTGAGCCGCGACGTACTGGTCGAGTTGCTCAAGGGTTACGAACGCACACCATTCGATCGCATGGTCGACGTGCGTGTGACGCGCTTGCGTCGCAAGGTCGAAGCAGACCCAGCGCACCCGGTCTATTTGCGCACCATCTGGGGCGAAGGCTATCTGTTCACGCCACGCGGCGCCCAAATCGCATGAGTGCCGCCGGCTGGTCCCTGCTACCGCGCAGCCTGTTCGGACGCACTGCGCTGGTGATCGCTTCGGTATCGATCGCTTTCCAGCTGTTTACGCTGGCAATCATTTTCTTATTTGCGCTGATACCGCTCGGACGCGACGCCACCGACGACCTCGCTGCGCTGATGCGGACCAGCGCCCAAATCTGGCGGGCGACACCGGTCGAAGAGCGCCCGGCTTTCGAGACGCGACTGGGCGAAGAGCATCGGCTGAGGCTACGTGCCGAACCCGCAGCGACCGAGGACTTCACACATTACCTGCCGTATTTCCATTTCCTCGAGGAGGCACTCTCGTCGCGGACCAGTCAGGCAATAAGGCTGGGGCGAACTGTCGAGGCCGACGGGGTGTGGTACTGGGCAAATTTGCCAGTCAATAATGCAGACGATGAACCGACATCCATTCAAGTGGGCTTTCCCGACAGCCGGGTGGCAGTGCAGCCATCTTTCGCGCTGCTAATCATCCTGCTCGTCGGCGCGGTGGTCACACTACTGACCGCTGAACGGCTCGCACACTGGCTGATTCGTCCGCTGGCGCGACTGGCTGTGGCAACGGAGCGCATCGGCAAGGGCCAGCGACCGGTACCATTGCCCGAGTCCGGACCGAGCGAACTGGCGACCCTGGCACGCGAATTCAACCGCATGGGTGAAGAAGTCGAGACCTTGCTGGCGAACCGCACCACTTTGCTTGCAGGAATATCACACGACCTGCGCTCGCCACTCGCGCGCATCCAGCTGGCGCTAGGTATGATGACCGAAAAGCCCGATGCCGATCTACTCGAACGAATCATGCGGGATGTGGAAAATATGAATCTGCTGATCGCTCGCTGCCTTGAAGTTGGCCGCGATTTTGCGGAGCAGGATTCAGCGGAGATAAGCTTGTGCGATTTGCTGGAAGACGTAGTGAGTGAGCATGCTGCTGGAGTGGAAATCCGCGGCCATCGTGGTCCGGATTGCCAGTTGAATGTCAGGCCATTGGCGCTACGACGCATCCTGTCGAACATTATTCAGAATGCCGCCCAGTATGGAGACGGCCAGCCAATTGACATCGAGTATGAGATCTACCCGGATAGCGTAGAAATACGCGTCCTCGACCGCGGTCCTGGCATTCCAGAAAGCGAGCGCGAGGCCGTATTTCAGCCTTTCCGGCGTCTGGATCCGTCGCGCAGCAACCGGACGGGCGGAAGTGGCCTAGGACTTGCGATCGTGCGACAAATTTCTCTGGCTAACAACTGGGTGGTAACACTCTCTGAGCGACCGGAGGGTGGCACGATCGCCCGCGTATGTTTGCCGATCAGGGGTGACTGATAGACATATCCGGGAACAACGAATCCATTCAAGTACGTCTGCTTTTCTAACAGGCCGTTGAATTTCTCCCTGACGCTTCCGGCTACCGAACCCTGATTGCGATGAATCGAGCATTCGAACCCCTTGTGTGCCTCGAAACCGGTTTTTAGCCGGGTTCTTAGCCCCAACTGGTGTTTGATGGCCGCAAAATCACCATGCAGTGTCGCCAGTATGCCATCAACCAACTCCCGAAACTTACGTAGTGGGTGCGAGGGTGGGGTCCGTTGCTCCTGAAGGTCCGCATTGGGCAGGAGGTTCGTTTTCGCCGGATCGAGAACCTGTGGTTCAACCCGGCCGTGGCCTGTTCGCAACACTTACCAGTGGCGATAGCCGTAGCCGGGTCGGCGCCAGTAGCCGCGGGCGGGGGGCGCGTAATAGGGAGCAGGCGCGTAGTAGGGGGTTGGCGCGGCGTAATACGGCGCCGGGCCGACGACGATACCGACGCTCGGCCCGCTATAGGCGACCCGCGGCGGCACCACCGTACACGCGCCCAGGCTGGCCAGAACGGCCAGCGCGGCGGCGATCTTCAGGATTCTCGACATGGTGTTTTTCTCGTTGTGGTTCATGCGCAAGTAACGCAGGGGCAGCGGGTGTTGCCGACGGCGGCTGTGTAGCGAGATGTATCCAGATGTAAGCCGGACCATGAAAAATGACCGGTTTTCGCGGTCGACCGCAAAAAACAGCCAAATTTGCGGCGGCCGGTTCCGCAATTCCACCCGCATCGCTACACTGCGCTATTCGCCCAATGCACCGCCGACCATGACCCCCGAAGCCTTCATCGCCCTGTGGAAAGACAACCCGCTCACCGAACG
>ENA-UOWG01003876-UOWG01003876.1-activated-sludge-metagenome-genome-assembly--contig:-NODE-3876-length-10909-cov-4.020914_pt1 | contig 10909 bp, 8 predicted proteins | sample MGYA00238147_ERZ761563 | MGnify/ENA primary metagenome ERZ761563 (study PRJEB28884, sample SAMN05720216) | anaerobic digester metagenome | isolation source: active sludge of municipal... | reverse complement strand
GAGTGAATGCCCAGATTCTTTTTGGCAGCCAGTTGAACGGCCAGCGCTTCATAAAGGGGGCCGATGCCGAAAGACAAACAGCTTCCGTCGTCAACAACCGCGGCGATATTGGCGGCTATTTTCAGAAAGACATCTTCCACCGGCCAGCGCGGAATATAGAGAGGACTTTCGGTTGATTCCACAAAATAATTGAATTCGTTCACATGAATCAGTGTGTCGCCCATGATGCGGGGCGCTCTTGCATTAATTTCACCAACCACCAGTTGAGCGGTTTCCATCGCCTGCCGTTCCACATCGACGCCGACCAGGCAGGCGTAGCCGTTTTCGTCCGGAGGAGAAATCTGAATGAAGGCCGCGTCAATATGAATGGCGCCGGATTTAAACAGAGCGGGTATTCTTGAAAATCTGCTGGGAATAAGGTCAACCCGTCCTTCGCTTATGGCTTCGGAGGCAATCCAACCGGAAAAAAATGTTCTGAGACGAAATTTTCGCGAGTACCGCTCATCAATCGGGATGGTGTCGCCGATACTTACCAGTTGAATCAGCTCGAGATCCTGCAGGTTCGGCTCTTCTGAAGCCATCAGATGCTTCACCAGCGTTCGCGGTTCCGCCATGCCCGTGCCCAGAAAAATAGCCATTCCCGGTTCAATATGAGAAAGAACTTCCGTGGGAGAAACGACTTTATCTTTCCACATAAATGATCATCCTTGGTGTTGTCCGGTTGTATTTTTTACGCCGCCAATGCTTCCGCGACAGAAAGATCGCTCAGGCAACGCATTGGTCTCAAAACAGACACGTTTTTCGGGAATGATTATATGAAGACGGATTCTGTGTGTCAAGCAAATTAAGATTTACAAAATTCCTGTTTTCCCTTTTCATCCGGGATAAAAAAATATATAAGCGTAGCCTCAAATATATCAGGAGATTTCTGCCATTCACTTTTTATTTCATTATGCACGTCGGATGACATTCTTCTTATTATGCCTGTTGGCTATCATGTCGCCAAACGCCTTTGCCGTAAACTTTTACGACGGCGCGCGAGCCAGACAGGGAACATATTTTCTTACCTACACGTCCCTTTATTCCGCTGATGAAACCACCAATGAGCACGGAAACACCGGCAAGAAAGACTTTGGCCTGCAAAGCGCTCAGGAGCTGCTGCGCCTTTGCTATTATTCGCCTGATTTTGTCGCCACAGCGCTGGTCCCCTGGGGATATACGGACATTGAATCGCTGGATCAGAGCTCTTCAGGACCGGGCGATATCAATCTTGGCGTCGGCTATTTTCTGCCGGTCCAGCAGGTGGATATTCTGCCGATGCTCTTCGTCGAATTTCCGACCGGCGAATATGAGGCTTCAAAGGCCGTAAATATCGGCTCGAATCAATACGACATCAAGCCCGTCATTTTTTTTCATAAAACACTGGGCGATTTCAGCATCGATGCCGCCGCGAAATATTTTTTCCGCTTAAAAAATGAGGAGACGGATGTGCGGCCGGGAGATGAGCTATATCTCCAGTGTCTTTTAGGCTACAACCTGACCGACCAATTCAAATTGGGCCCCTCGATCAACTGGATGATCAGCCGGGATAAGGAGCAAAACGGAACAACGGTCGATCACAGCGCGCGGGAAACGCTTTCCGCGGGGGCCGATTTTTATTTCCGCTTTTCATGGCTGAGTGTCACGTTCACCTATCTTTATGATGTGTATAGCGAAAATTCTCCACAAGGACACTTTTTCCAGCTTAAAACCGTTTACCGTTTTTAATGATCTCTCTTTTGTTAGAGAAAAATAATGTGATTCATTGTTATTTTCTTTGACATCAAAGGCTTTTTCCATATATATTCTGAGCCACACAAATAAACTGAATACAAACAAATATATTTGGGGGTGTTACTATGGCGCAATTTCAAGAAACGTCGATGGGGGCAATCTTTCAAAACAGGGTTCAGCAACAAGGGGACAAGACACTCGTCATCTACAAGAGCAAAGCCGGGAAATGGGAAGAGATTTCCTGGAATAAAATCAACGAAATGGTCCGGGAGTTGGGCATGTTCCTCATCAAGCGAGGTGTTCAACCGGGCGATAAAGTGGCTCTCTTTTCGCCGAATCGATATGAATGGTGGGTGGCTGATCTGGCCATCATTTCGGTGGGTGCGGTCAATGTTCCCATCTACGCCACCAATTCCGCTGAGGAATCCCGCTACATCATCGATAATTCCGAATCAAAAATGTGCTTTGTCGGCACCAAAGATCACATGGCGAAGATTCTCAAAGTCAAGGAAAAGTTTCCCAGTTTGGGCGAAATCATTATCTTCGATGAACTTGAGCAGCCCCCTGCGGGTGTCATAACGCTTGCCGAAGCGATGAAAGAGGGCAGGACCGCCACCAATCAAGAAGAGTTCGACAAGCGGTTGAAACCCATCAGCATGGAAGACGTGGCAACGATTATCTACACGTCCGGCACGACCGGTAATCCCAAGGGCGTTATGCTGACACACAAAAATTTTGTTTCCAACGTCAATCAGGTTAATGCGGTCGATCCGGAATTCCTCGCTGACGATCACACCTTCCTGTCCTTCCTGCCGCTGGCTCATTCCCTGGAGAGAACGGTGGGATATTATGCCGCCATCTTCCTCGGCAAGAAGGTTGCTTTTGCCGAAAGCACGGAAAAGCTCCTGGAAAATTTTCAGGAAATTCGACCGACTATTCTCGTCAGTGTGCCCCGTATCTATGAAAAGGTGCACGCGGGCATTCTGGCCAAGGTGGCGACGGCTCCTCCCGTCAAAAAAGCTCTTTTCAACTGGGCAATGGGCCTGGCCAAGAAGAACCTGCCGTATATCTGCAACAACGAATCGAGGACCGGCTTGTTTGCCTTTCAGTACAATCTGGCCGATAAACTTATCTTTAGTAAACTCAAAGTAGCGCTGGGCATGGATAAACTCAAGGGCGCTGTGTCCGGTGGCGGGCCGCTTTCCGTATCCGACGCGGAGTTCTTCCTGGGGATGGGCATCATCATCACGGAAGGCTACGGCCTTACGGAAACAACACCGGTCACCAACTCCAACAAACCCAAGAAAATCAAGCCCGGAACCGTCGGCCCGGCCGTCAAAGACACCATCATTAAAATCGGTGAAGGCGGCGAGATCCTCATTAAAGGGCCGCAGGTTATGAAGGGCTATTATAAAAACGAAGAAGCCACCAAAGAAGTTTTTACGCCGGATGGCTTTTTCCGCACCGGTGATGTCGGTGAATTTGACAGCGACGGATACATGAAGATTACTGGCCGCATCAAGGATATTATCGTGACATCCGGCGGCAAGAACATCTCGCCCCAGAATATCGAAAACACGCTCATCACGTCATCCTACATCGAACAGGTGGCAGTCATCGGCGACAATCGGAAATATCTCTCCGCCCTGATCGTGCCGGCGTTCGCGACGCTGGAAAGCTGGGCGAAAGACAAAGGAATTGCGTTCTCCAATCGCCAGGACCTGACCAAGAATCCCGAAGTCATTAAACTCTTCGAGCATGAGATTGCGGAATATATGAAAGATTATGCGCGCGTGGAACAAATCAGAAAGTTTATTCTGATGGAGAAGGAATGGTCACAGGATACCGGTGAACTGACCCCCACCATGAAACTGAAGAGGTCCATCATCCGCAAGAAATACGAGAAAGAAATCGAATCGATGTATCCGCCGGAATAAGAAAGTCAAGTGTCGCCTGGAAAGCAAGAGGCCGTCTGCACGCGACATTGCAGGCGGCCTCTTTTTATGGATCTGATATCCGGCTTTATGACGGACCTTCAAAATAAGCGAATGGACGTTGTCTGATGATTATTTCTCCGGCGGGCTCAGTTGAAAGATGAACTCCACTTCCTCATCGCTTTCAGCAATCTCCGGTTTGACCTGCGACGATTCAAAAACGCGCGCCATCGCTCTGTTCTGGGGCATCATCATGGCATAAAATGTCTTGATTCCCCGCTCACGAGCGATATTGATTAAATAATTGAACATAAATGTCGCGATGCCCATCCCCTGGAATTCTTCATCCACAATAAAGGCTACTTCATACTGATCCCGCTCGTCATCCAGGGCGTACCGGGCTTCTGCAATGATCCTTTCGCCGCCTTTGTGTTGAATCGTGCCGACAATCGATAAAACCGCATGATAATCGATCTGAACATACGGCTGCATCGTGGCGTGGGGCATAATGCGAACCGGCGTCAGGTAGCGCATATACTTCGATTCATCCGAAAAACCGTAGAAAAGGCGGCGCATCATATCTTCGTCGGACGGTTTAATGGGCCTGAACTTCACTTCCTGATTGTTGGCAAAGGTCTTCACCGTCTCCAGAGCAAAGGGGTAATCGGTCGCGAATTCCGTGACATAGACCTGGTCTTTGTAAATCAAGTCCATTGCTTTAGCCTGCTTAATCAGGTCGTCCCGGTGATCAGGATGGGCAATGTCCACCATGGCGAGCACCCTTTCCCGAATCGATTTTCCGGCCAGATTGGCCACACCATATTCCGTTACAACGTAACGGGTTGTGCCCAGAGTCGAGCGCATTTGCTCACTGTTTTTATGCGCGATAACGATGTTGCTTTTGCCTTCCCTGTTCAGCGACCGGACGGTGACAATGGATTTTCCGTTTCGCGACATGGTGGAGGCGATGGCAAAATTCAGTTTGCCTTCAAAGCCGGGCAGGAAATAATCACTCGGGTTTAATATAACGGCATTGCCCGTGATGTCGACGCTTTGCGCGTTGATGACACTCACCAGGCGGGGAATCTTCGGCAGAGCGGCCTGGTAGCTGGCGCGCAGCAGAGGGATGAACGAAAAAAAAGGGTTCTTGTCAACGTAATCGTAAAGTTTTTTGGAACCGAAACAGGAGTTCGCCACAATAATGCCCTGATGATCGATGCCGCGATCCAGAGCCAGCGCGCCGGATCCAATGAGATCGATAATCCAATCCGATATGGCATAGGAACAGATCCGCAGATTTTTCTTGCTTCTTAAATGCCGGGCAATGGCGTTGAAAACGCTTCCGAAATGGAGAGCAACGGTTGACCCATCGTCAATGATGTTGCTGACATGCCAGCCGATGCGGTCGGTCATTTCATCCGGGGGAGAGGTCTGCAATTCCAGCAGAGGCAGGTCGCTTTCGATATATCCGTCAAACTGATTCAGATGAACGGACGTTGCTCCATGGGTAATGGGTACATGGGGATTAATTTCTGCAATCGCTATGGGCGCATTTTTAATGACCAGATCAGCAACATCGGATACCACGCCCAGGCTCACGAAGCCTTTGCTGTCCGGCGGCGACGTCTGGACGATCGCCATATTGACATCCAGAGCATCGGAATGAAAAAGATACGGTATTTCCGCCAGGTTGGATGGAATAAAATCCATCCAGAAAGGCAGAGCCGCTTTGCCGGTCTGAATCCCCTGAACGATAGCTTCGCCGACACTGAAAGTTTTCCAGCGATATTTGTGGGGTTGCCTGTCTTTCGGCAACACTCGCATTTCCGGCAGGACCAGCTGGATGATCCACAGATCGATCAGATTCGGATGTGTCGACTCCATAATCATGGAGATCGTTTTCATGGGCGTTGCCGGCCCGCTGGAAATAAAAATGCGGTTTCCGGGACGGATATGACTGCAAAGAGATTCGAATGATATTTTCTCGCAATGTTTGTGCCCTGTCTCCATCGTCGAATTGTCCTCCTTTTTACCGTGATTGCGGCTGTGTCACGATTAAGAGATCATTCTACATATATTTCAAAGGGTATTTTTTGCTGTAGCCAACCAGCTCCACATAACCTTTTCCCCGGACCGGAAGATCATTATAGGTTCCTTCAATAATCACGCTTCCTTCCCAATAAGGCATCGGCTGTAAATTCACTTCCTGTTTGGCGAGCATCGGACTGACATGAAGTTTTAAATTCAGCGATTTAACATGGACATCCCATGAGGAGGGATAATTCGAATCCGTCTGTCGGCTGTGCCAATAGGATAAGGGCTTCACATCAATTTCATCTTTGGTCAGCCATCTTGTCTGACCGTCGGGCGACACGAAGGTCGCACCGCCTGCGTCAATGATGGCATCTCTGTCGTTTCGGATCAGATAGATCATCAGTTCGCAATGATTGTCCAGCTGGATGCTGAACCAGTCCCAGCCGGACTGGGGGTAGACAAGCTTCATGGTACCATACTCGTGATCCATCCACGACATGCCGGTAACTTGAATGGGCCGGCCATCCACCGTCATCGTTCCCGATGTTTTCATCTTTGTGAAGGAGTAATAATAGTTGGCATGTTCCTTCCCCTTCCGCACAATGCCGTTTTCGCCATGAAGAGCGGCCGGTTTGAGCGCCTCCAACTCCAGATCAATCTTGTAACCTTTCATGACGGCGGACAGAAGATGTTTCCCCTTTTCTTCACGCGCGGTCCAGTTATCAATCTTGACATCGTATTTCTGATCATCCGCTTTTGAGTCGGTCAGCAAATTACTGATCTCTGCCGTCTGGAATTTTTTGTTCTGCAGATCGGTCACGGCAAAGTGTCCCAGCATTCCGACATCTTTAAACCAGTGGGCGGGAACCGGAATAAACAGTCCGGGCAGTTTATCTTCGTTGGTAATTCTTTTGAAGAATGTCAACTCGTATCCGAACTCCCGTCCGTCTTCCGCGTTTAAATGGCCGGTATAATACCACCATTCACTCTGCGCCCAGTTATGAGCGGCTTCGTCAGACGCTATCTGAAGCGGTTTATCAGGCAAAGCATGATTGATGGTGTAAACGGGAGCACAGGCCAGGATCAGAAAAGAAAAACAAATTGCGGACAGAATCTTTATTTTTTTCATCGGTTCCCTCCATAAATAATTTAAAAATCAAAACAAATGCGACAAAGGACAAAATCCTTGAATCTGGCTTTTCAGATTCAAGACTTTTATCACCCAATATTGCGCTTGACATAAAATGATTGGTTTCTTATAGTAACTAAACAAAAAAAATCACATAAAAGCAATATAAAAAAGATAACTTTCCCAATTCCTGATGGAATGTAAAAGACGCGTTTTGAATGTTCCCGAATAATTCGTCTTTCTGATAATTGGCAACCATGAACATTTTGTCCTGGCGCACTAATGTGAAAGTATGATTAATAAAAATTCTGTTAATGTCGAAATCGCTGCAAAGCCTCTTCCATCAAAGATAGAAACTATTCCTCAACCCCACCTTCCGGTCCGCCATGATAAATATGAATATTTCCCCTGGCCCTATTACATGTCTCTGCCGTTTATGTGGCTGATTACCGGCTATGTCGCGCTGAAAAAAAATTTTTATAGAATTTTAGGTCTCGGTCAGCCGGAAATCAATACATTTCTATTCGACGGCTTGGGCAAAGAATGCCGAAAAGTAAAGGATTACGCGACAACTTTCAGAGCGATGAATATTGTTTACAATCATCCCTTCCCTCAAAAATGGACTCTCGGCGGCATTGTGGATGAGTTTTACTGGTTTGGCTTGAACTGTCAGGCTCTGCGCAACCGACTGAAACTGGTCAAAGACGAATTAAGAAAGGCCGTCGCCGGAGTCGATCATGGCGGCGAAATCAGAATCATGTCGCTGGCCTGCGGTTCTGCGGACTCGGTGATTGAGATCATAGCCGAAGCCAAAGCCATGAATAAAATGATCAAAGCGATCTTTGTGGATATCGATGGCGATGCGCTGGAAAGGGCAAGAGCCATCGCCAGACATTATGGCGTTGAAGACCAGATTCAAATGCACAAAGGACACATCTATGACGCCATTGAATCGTCTTATGCGTTCAGACCCCAAATTGTCGAGATGATGGGCTTTCTGGATTATATCGAACGGAAAGACGCGATCTACTGGGTCAGTAAAATAAGAGATATTCTAGAGCCTGACGGTTTTTTAATCACGTGCAATATTGCCCCGAACATCGAGCAGCATTTCTTAAAATGGGTCATTAATTGGCCGATGGTTTATCGGTCACCAAAAGACTTTGATGACGTGGCCACGCAATCCGGTTTCACCGATTTCCGCCTGATTTACGAACCGTTAAAAATTCACGGCCTGCTGGTTGCCAGGAAAAGCTAAAATCCGGCTATATATGAAAAGCCCTTCAGCGATATTTCCTGAAGGGCTTTGTCGCGAATGATCTACGGACAGGGCTTTACCATCCGCCTCCCCCGCCGCCTCCGCCACCGCCGCCGGAAGAACCGCTCCCGCCGGAAGAAGAACCGGGAGGAGACGCAGCCGATGAAATGGCACTGGTCAGAGAATTTCCCAATCCTGATGAAAAGAGGGACGGGCTGAATGTTCTTTCAGAAGGCCCGGAATACCAGCGCTGCGCAGAGCCTTGAGCTGAAACGGACGCGCTGGAAAGCACATCGGAAAATTGTTCAGACCATTCCTGCTCCACATCCAGGGCAAAAGCGTAGGGCAAATATTTTTCAAAAAGTTCAGGCGTCCGATCGGGCGGATTGAGCAGATTCAGCCGGTCTTTTTCCGCCGTGGCGAGATACATTTTGAAGCCTTCAATCCCGTCAAGAACCTTTCTGCCCACGATCGTCGGGGCTTTCAGCAACTGGTAGAACAGAACATTAATAAAAATCATGATACCCAGGATAACCAGAACGGGAACAGATCCTGATCCTGCAACCGCCGCGACGCCTCCTATTTCACCCAGGACAAAGGGTATTGAGAATAGAGTAATGAAAATGGCTTTTGCAGGAGACCCCAGGGTATGACTCCCCCCCATCATCACATCTTTCCAGGCCGCAAAAACCACGCGCAAAAGGATCACCACGCCAAAGGACCAGCCGGTCAGCCAGAAAATCATAAAAATGACCATGGGATTGACTTCGGAAATTCCGATAACAGCACTGGAAATCATCAGCAGGAAAGAAAGCGTCAAACCGATGAGGAAATACTTCTTGTTGGTGAGAAAATAAATTTTCTCCATACTGTTCTTCAGGGATTGATGTAATTCAAGGCGGGCTTGAGCGATTGCGCTATGATTTTTTGTTTCGATATTTAATTCATTGCGGGATGGCATAAACAGCTTCACAGCAGCCGCTTTTTCTTCGCCGGAGAGCTGGCTTTCATTACCGGCTGTTTTAATCAGCGTGAATTTATCGTTGAATTCCTGAATTTTCAGATAGCCTTTGACCGCCATATTGATAATCGACGCGGAGAAGGCCTTGTCATCATAACCCATCTTCACAATGAAACGCATCGCAGCGGGAGAGAGTTTACCGGGCGGTTCGTACAATGGAATGATGGTGCCCCGGGCAGGATCTTTGCCGTATTGAGACCACACCATAAGGTAGTAGAAAAAAAGAATCAGCAAACCGATAATGCCCGAAAGAGTGCCGCGGTTATCATTGGCATACCACAGAACCTTTTGGGATAGTGTTGGCTCCTGCACATACCCTTTGGGCCATTGAACAACAATGGTCAGGCCTTCACTGGGCTGGAGAGTCCGCCTGGTCTGAAAGAAAACATCCCCCGCGTCCCGAATGGACGAGAAGAAATCTTTTCCCTTCTCGCCCGTAAAGCCAGTGTAGGCATCGACTTCACCGATTTTATCGGGTGGCACATCGGGAAGACGGACACTCGCCGACGCCTTCTCTATCGGGAAGACCCAGCCGTTGCCTGTTACATTCCAATAGAGCTCATCAAAGTCCTTAAAAAAGCCAAGCTGCCGGTTGGTTGAATATTTGATGGTGTATTGATAGATGCCGGGATCAAGAAAAACATTTTCACTGCCGATGTAAACGCGGACACCATTGCTTTGATTCTTAAGATGATAGTTCTCCGGCGCACCATCCCGCAAAACCTCTTTCACTTCAAATTTTATTTTATAATTCTGACCGTACCTGTCCTTATACTTGGTCGGAAAATCCCGATAGATTCCTCTTTTGATTTCATTGCCCGCGGCGTAAACCGATATGGTTTCCGTCACGGCCATACCGCCAGAGCGATGAACCTCTATGTCGCTGTGAAATGAGAGGACTCTTTCCTGCTCCTGCCTGACTTCACCGTGAGAAAGTGGCGTCAGAAAAAGCCACGCCAGGATCAGAGCCGACAGCAGCAAAAAGCATCTTGTTCTCATGATTCTCTCAGCCTGACGTCTTAGGTAAATTGAACTCCCGGCACTTCTCTTTCCGTGGCCAACTCGATTTCGAAGAAATCCGCTTTGGTAAAACCAAACATGTTAGCCAGAAGATTATTTGGAAAAGATTCGACCATCGTGTTGTAGTCTCGGGCCGCGCCGTTGTAATACCGTCTGGAAAGCTGAATCTGCTCCTCGGTTTCAGCGAGAATACGCTGCAAGTCCTGAAAATTCTGATTGGCCTTGAGGTCCGGATAGGCTTCCGCAAGAGCGAAAATGCTTTTCAGGGCCTGAGAAAAACTGTTTTCCAGCTCCCCCTTTTCCTTGACGGTTGCCGGTCCTGAAAGACGGGATCGCAGATTGGTGATTTCCTCCAGGACCGTTTTTTCATGGCGGGCATAGCCTTTGACCGTTTCCACAATGTTGGGGATTAAATCATGACGGCGCTTGAGCTGGACATCGATGCCGCTCCAGGCCTCATTGAGGATGTTGCGCTGGCGGATGAAACGGTTATACATCACAACCGCGGCAATTAAGACAAGAGCAACTACAATAATAATCAAATACATATTTAGTCCTCCTGATATTCAAGTGTGCTTAAATATTTACTTTTAAGCCGACAATGTCAAGTGAAACTATAGGTATAGCGGGAAGATTTCCTTGACATATCAAACTCAGTTTTCTACAATTCAAAAAAAATGGACAGAGTTTGATCAAGCATCAAACAGAAGATTTCGATCATTGTGTTTTGTGATTGGATC
>ENA-UOWG01003874-UOWG01003874.1-activated-sludge-metagenome-genome-assembly--contig:-NODE-3874-length-10909-cov-4.707942_pt1 | contig 10909 bp, 6 predicted proteins | sample MGYA00238147_ERZ761563 | MGnify/ENA primary metagenome ERZ761563 (study PRJEB28884, sample SAMN05720216) | anaerobic digester metagenome | isolation source: active sludge of municipal... | reverse complement strand
GGCGTTCACGCTCCGGACCGTAGCCGCGTATTCGGCCGAATCGATAGGAACATCTGGCGCGGATTTCCTCGAAATCGGCGTGGGGACGCGCTCTCTTGGCATGGCCGAAGCGTTTACCTCGATGGTCGACGACATCAATACCATATACTACAACCCTGCCGGGCTCGGCTCGCTCAAATACCCCATCCTGTCGATACATCACCAGGAGCTCATCCTCGACTCTCGTTTCGAGAATATCAGCTTCAGTTATCCCATAGAGCACGGGAACATAGCGGTGACCAATTCGATCTTCTGGGTGCCGCCTTTCGACAGGATCGACATTAACGGTGAAAAAAAGGGAAAGGTAAATTTTCTCAACAACGCGCTTACCGTCGGATACGGCTACGATTTCGACTTCATGTACCTTGGAGGATCGGTCAAGTACATCTACCAGCAGATCCATACACTCGACGTTCACTCGTTCGCAGTCGACATCGGCGTGCTCAAGGGGATGTACCTGTATTCTCCATTCGACGTTCCGACCAGGAACTTCCACATAGGGATATCGTTCCTGAACCTCGGAAGCAACGCGAAGAACGACCCTCTTCCGAGGATGTTCAGGCTGGGCCTTTCGTACAAGCTGACCAACTGGTTCGGCATCTATGTCGACATGACCGAAAACCTGATCAATGCGTCGGACCTCTATGACTTCATCTACGGATTCGAGGAATCGTTCAGGGTGAATATCGGCGCAGAGATCACGCTGTTCGACATCGTCGCTTTCAGGGCCGGATACAAGCTCAATGACGGGCAAACCTATTCGTTCGGCGTCGGCTTCAACTTCGTTATCAAGAACGTCTCATTCAACATTGATACGCATTACGCCGACTCCGGAATATTCGGCCCGACATACTCATTCAGCATCTCATTCAAGCTGATCCCGAAAGTCGTCACCATGCAGGACAAGCTCGACGCGGCCGAGCACTACAAGAAGGGCATCAAGCACTTTATCGACAACCAGATACCCCAGGCCGTCGATGAGTTCAAGGCTGTCAAGGATTTCGATCCGTACTACAAGAACATCGACCGCAAGATACAGGACCTGCAGGAAATCGAGAAATTGAAAAAGGAAAACGAAGAAATAGATGCGGAGCTCAAGAAACTGGAATCAGATTAGGGAGCCCAGGATCACCCCCGACTTTTGTCCCGCATCCCTCGGCTCGGTGCTCATCGAAATGGGCGGCACAAAAGTTATCTGCGCCGTGAGCCTGGACAGGGAGGTGCCGGAGCACGCTTCCGCGAAGGGGAAGGGCTGGCTCACTGCGGAATATTCCCTGCTGCCGTATTCGACTTCGGGGCGCACGCCGCGCCCGCTTCTCAAGCGCGACGGCAGGGCCGTCGAGATACAGCGGCTTCTCGGCCGCGTGCTCAGGGGAGCGATAGATTTACAGAAGATTCCGGGTTACAGCCTTACCGTGGATTGCGACGTACTCCAGGCCGACGGCGGCACCAGGACCGCGGCCATTACCGGCGGGTATATTGCGCTCAGGAAAGCGGCCAGGGCGATGGTCGAGCGCGGCATGATCGCCGACGACCCGGTCGGCACGCAGGTCGCGGCCATATCGGTCGGGATCGTGGACGGTAAAACGCTGCTCGACCTGGATTTCAGCGAGGATTCGGCCGCGGCCGTCGACCTCAACGTGGTCATGGACGGTTCTCTCAACCTGATAGAAATACAGGGAACGGGCGAGAAGTCGTCCTTTTCGCGCGCCGAGCTGAACGCCATGGTCGACCTCGCCGCCCACGGTATCAGAGAGCTTCTCGATATTCAGAAGAAATACTGAGCGGTAGATGTCCATGCATGCGATAATACGAGTCCTGGCGGTAATCATTTTTCTTTCCCGAACGGCCGCGCTGAGCCCCGATACCCTTTGCTCCATCACGATAGAAAACGCGCACAAAAAAAAGATCTCCCTGGGGGTCGAAATCGCCGACAACGAATCGGAGCGCCGGGCCGGCCTCATGCACCGACGCTCGCTTGCCGACAACTCAGGCATGCTTTTCGTCTTCCCCGACTCGGACTTCCGTAACTTCTGGATGAAGAACACGCTCATCCCTCTCTCCATCGCGTACATAGGCCCATCCGGGGTAATCGACGAAATCCTCGACATGAAACCGATGGACATATCGGTCACCTATCCCTCGAAGACGCCTGCGCGCTACGCGCTCGAGGTCCCGCTTGGCTGGTTCTCGAAGAACGGCATCGGGCCCGGATGCAGGGTTTTTTTCCATGGATGCCTCGGTAAATAGGATACGATCATCGAAGGACGAGCGCGCCTATCTTCTGGGCGTACGCATCAGGGGGGATTCTATCGGCCCGGTTGAATACTCCCTGGAGGAGCTCGGCATGCTCGTCAAGACCGCAGGAGCGGTCCCCGTGGGCAGGAGGATCATCACCCGCGACAGCATCGATCCCTCGTACATAGTGGGCCGGGGCTTCGTCGACGAGCTCAGGCGCCTGATCTCCGAGCTCGATCTGAAACTCATCGTTTTCGACCTCAACAGCATCAGGCCGGCCCAGGTGCGCAACCTCGAGGATGCGCTCAAATGCCGTGTGATCGGCCGCACCGAAATCATCCTCGACATCTTCGCCCGAAGGGCGCGCAGCTCCGAGTCGAAAATACAGGTCGAGCTCGCTCAGCTTCATTATATCCTGCCGCGGCTCAAAGGCCTCGGCGGCGTCCTTTCACGGCTCGGCGGCGGCATCGGCACGAGGGGCCCCGGGGAAAAAATGCTCGAGACCGACCGCAGGCACGTCCTCAGGAGAATACACTCCCTGGACGAGAAACTCGAGAAGATCAGGCAGCACCGAGAGCGCACGCGCATCGGCAGGAAAAACGAGGTCACGGGCGCGGTCGTGGGATACACGAATGCGGGCAAATCGACCCTGATCAACCTTCTCGCGCGTGACGATCTTTTCGTGGAGGACCGACTCTTCGCCACGCTCGATTCATACACTCGCCGTGTATATCTCGGCGATGCCGGCGAAGTGCTGCTGAGCGACACGGTCGGCTTCATCAGGAACCTCCCGGCAGACCTTATCGAATCCTTCAGGTCGACCCTCGAGGAGATATCGTTCGCCGATTTTCTGGTTCATGTCATCGATATCACGGCGCCCGATATCGACTCGAACATCAGCACGGTCGAGGCCGAAATCGCCCGCCTCGAGGCGCAGGACAAGCCCGCGATACTTTTTTTCAACAAGTCAGACATGCTCCCGGACGACATGCCTCCTGCTCTTGTCGTTTCGCGCTTTCCCGGCGCGCTGGCCGGCTCGGCGGTTACCGGCGCGGGCATGGACGAGCTCAGGGAGCGCATGTCATCTCTCGCCGGGAGGATTATGTCCCGGAAATAGCAATATTATTGGTTGACTTTTTAGCTTGCATGGAGTTATTGTTACTCGTTTTTTAAAAATAATGCATTCCTTGATTGCGCGAGTGTTTACGAAATCCCCCAATCAACCGTAATTCATAAAGGATTAAAAATGATAGACAAGATAATAAGCCTTTTTTTCGGCACCAAGCACGAAAGGGACATCAAGAAGCTGACTCCCCTGGTTGTAAGGATCAACGGACTCGAAGAAGGAGTGCGCGGCCTTACAAACGACCAGATGAAGGCGAGGACCGTCGAGTTCAAGCAGCGCATCGAGCGGGGAGAGCCGCTCGACAGTCTTCTCCCTGAAGCGTTCGCCCTTGTCCGAGAAGCGTCGGTGCGCACACTCGGCATGAGGCATTTCGATGTCCAGATGATGGGCGGGATCGTCCTGCACCAGGGAAGGATATCGGAGATGAAAACGGGAGAAGGCAAGACGCTCGTGGCCACGCTTCCGGTCTATCTGAACGCGCTTTCAGGCAAGGGCGCGCACGTCGTTACGGTCAACGACTACCTGGCCCGCCGAGACTCGCAGTGGATGGCCCCCATTTACAACTTCCTGGGACTCGATGTCGGCGTGATCCAGCACGACATGCACCCCGTCGACCGTCAGAAATCATACGGATGCGACATCACCTACGGCACGAACAACGAGTTCGGGTTCGACTATCTCAGGGACAACATGGTCGAGCACCGTTCGCTCAAGGTCCAGAGGGTTCTCAACTTCTGCATCGTGGACGAGGTCGACTCGATCCTCATCGACGAGGCCCGGACTCCGCTGATCATATCGGGATCTACCGAGGAATCGACCAAGAAATACTTCCTCATAAACAAGATCATCCCGAGCCTTACAGAGGGCGTCGACTACGAGGTCAACGAGAAGGACCGCCACGTTTCGCTCAGCGAGGACGGCGTGCACCACGTCGAACGCCTTCTCAAGATCGACAATTTGTACGACAACCGGAACATCGAGATCGTCCACCATGTCAACCAGGCGCTCAAGGCCCACACCCTTTTCACGAAGGACGTGGATTACATCGTCAACGAGGGGCAGGTCGTCATCGTCGACGAATTCACCGGGCGCCTCATGCCCGGCCGCCGCTTTTCGGACGGACTTCACCAGGCCCTCGAAGCCAAGGAGAACGTCACGATCGCCCGCGAGAGCCAGACCCTTGCGTCGATCACGTTCCAGAACTTCTTCCGCATGTACTCCAAGCTCTCGGGCATGACCGGAACCGCAGACACAGAGGCCCTTGAATTCAGGAAAATATACAACCTCGACGTCGCGGTCATACCGACGAACATGCCGCTCGTCAGAAAGGACTATCCCGACAAAGTCTACCGGACAGAGGGAGAAAAATACAAGGCCATAGTGGACGAGATCGTCGATCTCTCCGGCAAGGGCCAGCCGGTGCTGGTCGGCACCATATCCATCGAGAAATCTGAGCATCTTTCCAGGCTTCTAAAAAGCAAGGGAGTCATCCACAACGTGCTCAACGCCAAGTACCACCAGCAGGAGGCTCAGATCATCGCCGAGGCGGGGCGTTCCGGAAACGTCACCATCGCGACCAACATGGCCGGCCGCGGGACCGACATCGTACTCGGCGGCAGAAAAACTTATGTCGACGAGCTCGAGGGCCACGTTCCCGTGCATGACCGGGAGCTCTGGAACAGCTACAAGCTTTCCATACTGAGGTCATCATTCGATGAGGCGGCGGCATTCGCAGAAAGGATGACCGGCCAGGACCAGAACAGGGCCAGGAACATACTCCGGGTCGGCCGCGAATGGACGCAAAACCACGAAAAGGTCGTAGAGGTCGGAGGTCTGCACATCCTTGGGACCGAACGCCACGAGGCCAGGCGCATCGACAACCAGCTCAGGGGCCGTTCCGGGCGCCAGGGAGACCCCGGTTCGTCAAGGTTCTACCTGTCGCTCGAAGACGATCTCATGCGCCTTTTCGGCTCCGACAGGATCGGCAACATCATGCAGCGACTCGGCATGGAGGAGGGGCAGGAAATAGAAAGCCCGATGGTCAGCAAGGCGATCGCTAGCGCGCAGAAACGAGTTGAAGGCCGCAACTTCGAGATAAGGAAACACCTGCTCGAATACGACGACGTGATGAACTCACAGCGCGAATTCATCTACCGAGAGAGGAACGAGATACTGGACGGCGAGGACATCTCGCAGAAGATCAGGTCGTACATCGGCGACGTTTGCAAGAACCAGGTCGAGATGTTCACCGGCGGCGGAGGGCACCCGGAGGAATGGGACCTGGAAAGCCTCGGCAACTGGTTCAAGTTCCGGTTCGCCATAGATCTCAACTTCGAAGAGATCAACCCGTTTGACATGACATACAAGGAATTCCTCGCCGCGGTCACGGCGAGGTTCGACGAAAAATACGGCGAGCGGGAAAAGGTCCTCGGCGCCCGCGACATGAGGACGCTCGAGCGCCTCGTTTCGCTGCAGGTAATCGACAAGAAATGGCGCGACCATCTTCTGAACATGGACGACCTGCGCGACGGCATATGGACCCTCGGCTATGGAGAGAAGAATCCGCTGGTCGAATACAAGATCGAGGGCTTTCATAAGTTCCACCTGATGCTGAACACCCTGAAGGAAGAGATACTCGAGTACATGATGAAAGTGCAGGTCGAACGCATCGTCGAACAGGAACCGGCAATGCCTGAACCGATCGCACAGGCGACCGAGTTCCACCCTGAAGTGGGGCAGTTCGGCGGCGGGGGTATCCCGACCGGAGCCTCGGCGCAGATGCAGGCAGGCAGGCCCGGAACCAAGGCCCGGGAGGCGAACATCCCCGTAGAGGGCGGCGTAAAAAGAAAGAAGATGAGAAGGAGCAAGAGATAAATATGGCATCGCGGCTGATGATGAGCGTTTCGGGAATTCGGGGCGTCGTCGGCGAGACGATGACGCCGGAGCTGATCCTCCGGGCCGGCGGCGCGTTCGCCCGACACGTCAAAGGAGGGCCGGTGGTCATCGGCCGCGATTCGAGGCCCACTGGAGAGGCGATCTCCCGCGGTATGCAGTCGGCGCTCGCGATGTCAGGATGCGACGTCATCGACATCGGGCTCGTCCCGACCCCGACTGTCCAGGTCATGGTCGAACATCTCGGCGCAGCGGGGGGGATCGTCATATCCGCGAGCCACAACCCTATACAATGGAACGCCTTCAAACTGATAAACTCGAGCGGTACTTTCCTGAATGAAAAGGACATCAACCGTTATTTTTCGATGATGGACCTCGAACCGGAACACAGGCCATGGAACAGGATCGGCACGATCGCCGCAGACATGTCCTCTTTCGAAATCCATATAAAGAAAGTCATGAAAGTGATAAACGTCGGTAAAATCCGCAAAAGAAAATTCCGCGTGGTGCTGGATTCGGTGAACGGCGCGGGATCCCTCATCACCCGCGAGCTTCTCGGACGTCTCGGCTGCGAAGTCATCCCCCTGTTCTGCGAACCGGACAAGCCGTTCCCGCGGGGGGCGGAGCCGCTTCCCGAAAACCTCCGCGCCCTATCGGCGGCAGTAAGGAAACACCGGGCCGATATCGGTTTCGCCCAGGACCCGGACGCGGACCGCCTCGCGATCGTCGACGATGCGGGCAGGCCGATCGGCGAAGAGCTGACCGTGGCCCTTGCCGCGGAGCGGATGCTATCGAAGAAAAAAGGCATGGTCGTTGTGAACCTCTCGACGTCCAGGGCGGTCGAGGATGTGGCGATAAGACACGGCGCGCCGTTTCTCAGGGCCAAAGTCGGCGAGATAAACGTCGTCGAAGCCATGCGCAGAAAAGGCGCCCTGGTCGGCGGGGAGGGCAACGGCGGGGTCATTTCACCCGAAGTGCACCTCGGCCGCGACAGCCTGGTCGGAATCGGCTATGTACTCGACATGCTTGCAGCGCGCGGGCAGTCCATCTCTGATGCGGTCTCAGCTCTGCCTTCGTATGTCATGAAGAAAGGGAAGGTGAGCTTCGATCCATCGACGTTCGACGCGTCCGTTCTCGATCGGATACGCAACGATTTCAAAAACGATAAGATATCGGCAGCAGACGGACTCCGCATAGATTTTCGCGCCGGCTCACCTTACGCAGGAGGCTGGGTGCACCTTCGGCCGTCGAACACTGAACCGGTTTTCAGGATAATCGCCGAAGGCCCTGATAAAGAGCGGGCCGAAAGCATCTATTCCCGGTTTGAAAAAATTTTCAGGTAAATTTACCCGGCCCGAGTCATGCGGGGTTTGATGCGACCGGCGCGCCTCGGGCAAATATCCCCCCTTTTTAGGCTTGACAAATGCATGGATGGATAAATTCTACAATCTTCTAAGATTGCGGGAGACATTTTGAAGCCATGAAAGAACTTTTCGAGCTAAGAAACTACTGCGGCGAACTATCGGCGGCAGATATCGGTAAAAAAGTGGTTCTATGCGGCTGGGCCGATTCGGTACGCGATCTCGGCGGGATAATATTCATCCGACTCAGGGACGTATCCGGCCAGGTACAGATTTTTTCGGATACTTCGCTTTCACCCGAAGTATACAAGGCCGCGGCCTCGGTGAAGAGCGAATACGTTCTTGCAGTACAGGGAACGGTGCGCAAAAGGGCCGATGACGCTATCAACAGGGACATGAAGACCGGCGAGATCGAAGTTCTCGCCGACGCAATAACCGTATTGAACACATCCCAGGTTCCGCCTTTCCCTCTGAGCGCGCGAGAGAACGTCGGCGAGGAAACAAGGCTGCGCTACCGCTATCTCGACCTTCGAAGGGATGAAATGAGGGACGCGATCATCTCCCGGCACAAAGTCATGCAGGCCATGAGAAAATACCTCTCCGAACAGCGCTTCATAGAAATCGAAACCCCAATGTTGAACAAATCGACTCCGGAAGGCGCCCGGGACTTCCTTGTTCCCAGCAGGATCAACAAGGGAGAATTCTACGCGCTGCCGCAGTCGCCTCAGCTGTTCAAGCAGATACTGATGGTTTCCGGCCTGGACCGCTATTTCCAGATCGTCAAGTGCTTCCGCGACGAGGACCTGCGAAACGACCGTCAGCCCGAATTCACCCAGGTCGACCTCGAACTCTCGTTCACGACGCCGAAAATAATCATGGACGTCATCGAGGGTCTTCTCAACGACACGGTAAAGGCCGTTCTGGGAAAAGAAATACCGATGCCGTTCCCCCGCATGACCTATGACGAGGCCATGTCCCGCTACGGCAAGGACGCGCCTGACACCCGTTTCGGCATGGAAATCGCCGACTGCTCGTTAATATTCGCCTCATCACAGTTCACGGTCTTTAAACAGGCCCTTGCAGAAGGCGGAGTGGTCAAGGCTATCGCGGCGCCCGACAACGGCGGCTTCTCCCGCAAGGCGACTGACGCATATGCCGAATTCGTCAAAACCTACGGCGCGAAAGGCCTTCCTTTCGTCAAATACTCCGGCGGCAATTTCGACGGCGGCGTCTCCAAATATCTTGACGAAGCCGAGAGAAAGGGACTCGTTCAGGCCATGGGACTCTCCGGGCCTTCGGTCGTCTTCTTCGCTGCCGGCAGCGATGCCGTAGCATCACCGGTCCTTGGCAACCTAAGGGTCAGACTCGCTTCAGACCTCGGCATTATCGATGACGACAAGCTCAACTTTCTCTGGGTCACCGAGTTCCCGCTTTTCGAATACAATAACGACGAAGGCCGTTTCAGCGCAGTACACCATCCGTTCACGTCTCCCCTCGAGGAACACAAGAAACTGGTAAGGGACCTCACCCCTGACAAAGTGGCCTCGGTCAAGGCGCAGGCATACGACGTCGTGCTGAACGGCGTCGAGATCGGCGGCGGCTCCATAAGGATAGCGGACTCCGCGCTTCAGGCCGATGTTTTCAGGCTGCTGGGGATTTCAGAAGAAGAGGCGAAAGTCAAGTTTTCTTTCCTTCTCGAGGCGCTTCAGTTCGGAGCGCCTCCCCATGGAGGGATCGCCCTTGGCCTGGACAGGGTCATGATGCTGCTTCTGAAGAGAAACTCGATTCGCGATGTAATCGCATTTCCGAAAACGGCACGCGGGCAGTGTCTCATGAGCGGCGCACCTTCGCCGGTCTCTGAATCTCAGCTCGACGAGCTATCAATCAAGGTCGCGCAAACCGGGAATGATTGAGTCTAAATTCGAAATCGACGACACGTCGCTTTTCAGGCGCCTGTGCGGCTTCAACGACGGGAATATCAGGAAGATAGAGGCCCTTTCAGGCGCCGAAATCATCCCGAGGGGCAACACCCTGATCATCAAGGCCCCGAAGGAAAAAAACGACTCCCTCATGAAGGTCATGCATATCATGAGCGACGTTCTTCACCACAAGGACGCCTCCTATGAATTCGACGACTTCGACCTCAAGTATCTGGTCAACATGGTCCTCTCCGGCGAGTCCATCCAGGCCGAGGACATCAGCCGCCTGAAAATAAAGATACCCGACACTGGCAGGGTCATCATGCCCAAGACCGTGAACCAGGCACATTATCTGTCATCGATCTTCTCCAAGCCGATAACGTTCGCGAGCGGCCCGGCCGGTACCGGCAAGACGTTCCTCGCAGTCGTTGCCGCGATCCACTGTTTTCTCACCGGCAAGGCCGACAGGATCGTTCTCACCAGGCCGGCCGTCGAGGCGGGCGAAAATCTCGGGTTTCTTCCCGGGGACCTGATACAGAAGATCAACCCTTACCTGCGCCCCCTTTACGACGCGCTCTTCGAACTGCAGTCTTTCGAAAAAATCTCAAAGCTCATAGAAAAAAACTCTATCGAGATAGCTCCCCTTGCTTACATGAGGGGCAGGACCCTGAACAACTCGTTCATCATCCTTGACGAGGCGCAGAATACTTCTTCCGCGCAGATGAAAATGTTCCTCACGAGGATGGGGGTGAATTCAAAAATAGTCGTTTCAGGGGACGAGACTCAGATAGACCTGGAAAAACCGAAAAATTCCGGGCTTCTGCACGCGATGAAAATACTGAAGGGGATCAAGGACATCAGCTTCATAAAGTTCACCAAGGAGGACATTTCCCGCCATCCCATAGTGGAAAAAATCGTCGCCGCCTATGAGAAGAGCGGATCTCCGGAATGAACCGATCAGCCGCAGGAGAATTATAATGAAACAATTGTTCCACGGTTTCCTGAACAAGCTCGATTTCATCCTGAGGGCCGAGAACGTCAAGTATTCCTTTCTGACGCTTTTCGTGATCATCCTCATCTCCACCGCGGCCCTTTCGCTCAACATCTTCGAAGAAACGTACCGCTACAATATCGGCGATATCGCACTTACCGACGTCAGGGTCCCCAGAACGATATACTTCGTCAAGGAATCCGAGACCGAAATCGAAAGAAAACGCACCGCTGAATCGGTGCAGATCGTTTTCGATAAGGACCCCGACGTGCTCGTCGAGAACCTGGCGCAGGTTCAGGGCCTGTTCGCTGGAATCAAGCGTACAATAAGGGAAAACCCGCCG
>ENA-UOWG01003871-UOWG01003871.1-activated-sludge-metagenome-genome-assembly--contig:-NODE-3871-length-10913-cov-5.894179_pt1 | contig 10913 bp, 7 predicted proteins | sample MGYA00238147_ERZ761563 | MGnify/ENA primary metagenome ERZ761563 (study PRJEB28884, sample SAMN05720216) | anaerobic digester metagenome | isolation source: active sludge of municipal... | reverse complement strand
CCTGCTCCATCCAGTCGGTGGTGGTCGTCCCATCATGGACTTCGCCGATCTTATGGATGCGACCCGTATAGAAAAGGATCCTCTCGGTGGTCGTCGTTTTGCCCGCATCGATGTGGGCGACGATCCCGATATTTCTCACTTTTTCCAATGGGTATTTACGCGGCATGATAATGGCTCTCTCTATCTGGGGTGTCTCGAATTACCACCGATAATGGGCGAACGCCTTGTTGGCTTCAGCCATCTTATGGGTGTCTTCCCGTTTCTTGATCGACTCGCCTTCCTTCTTGCTGGCCGCCATGAGCTCATCCGACAAGCGCTCATGCATCGGACGCCCCCTCTTGGCGCGAGAGGCTCCTAAAATCCATTTCATCGCCAAGGCCTCGCCGCGTTCCGGCCGGACTTCCGACGGGACTTGGTAGGTGGCCCCACCGACGCGACGGGGGCGAACCTCCAGAAGAGGCCGTGTATTCTCGATGGCTCGGGTAAAAACAGCGAGGGGTTCTTCTTTCATCTTTTCCTGAATCCGATCGAGAGCACTATAAAAAATATCCTCTCCAATGGTCTTTTTTCCCCTGAAATTCAGTTTCCCGATGAAACGCGCCACCAACAGCGAGTTATATTTATAATCCGGTTTCTCAACTTTGCGCCGCTCACGCGGTTTAAGTGCTTTTCGAGGCACAGCGATTCTCCTTTATTTCTCTGCGGCCTTGGGCCGTTTTGCACCGTATTTGGAGCGCCCCTGTCTTCGATCTGCCACACCTGTGGCGTCCAAGGGCCCCCTGACGATATGATATCGAACTCCCGGCAAATCCTTCACACGCCCGCCGCGCACCATCACGATCGAGTGTTCCTGCAAGGCATGACCAACGCCGGGGATATAGGCGGTGATTTCCATCCCGGATGATAATTTAACACGGGCCACTTTGCGTAGCGCAGAATTGGGTTTCTTCGGCGTCACCGTATAAACGCGAGTACAGACTCCACGCCGCTGCGGGCACGAACCCAAGGCCGGTGCTTTCGTCTTTTTCTGGTGCGTTGTCCGCCCCATCGAAACCAACTGATTAATCGTGGGCATTAGGATGCCTGCCTTTTCTGAATGTAATCCGGCCGAGAGTAAAGACCCGTTCCAGCCGGAATCAAGTGTCCAATAATAACATTTTCTTTGAGGCCGCGCAGATAATCTATTTGTCCGCTGGTGGACGCATCCGTCAATACGCGAGTCGTCTCTTGGAACGAGGCCGCCGAGATGAACGATTCCGAGGAGAGTGAGGCCTTGGTGATACCCAGAAGGATCGGCTGCGCTTCCGCCGGAGACCCCTTTGATTCCGCCACCGCCTTGTTTTCCAACGCGAACCGAGAACGACTCACAATCTCGCCGACCAGGAAATCCGTGTCGCCGGATTTTGCAATCATGACGTTCGACAACATCTGTCGCACGATGATCTCGATGTGTTTATCGTTAATACCCACACCCTGCAACCGGTAGACCTCTTGGATCTCATTGACCAGAAACTCCTGAACCTCTTTGGCCCCTTTGACTTTCAGGATATCGTGCGGATTGACAGCCCCGTCAGTCAGCGGTTCTCCAACGCCCACCCGATCCCCTTCGTAAACCACGAGGTGTTTTCCCTGCGGGATGGTGTAATCGCGGGCCATCCCCGTCTCCTCGTTGGTGACGGTGATTTTCAAGGTCCCGCGCTGGGTCATCCCCAATTTAACGATCCCGTCGATTTCAGAGATGACCGCCGCGTTCCGGGGCTTACGCGCTTCGAAAAGTTCGGCCACCCGCGGAAGACCACCCGTGATGTCCTTTGTCTTCGACACTTCCTGTGGAATCTTCGCCAGAACGTCTCCCGGCATGACCTTATCCCCGTCCTGAACAACAATGTTCGTGTCGACAGGCAACGTGTAGCTGAACTCCTTTTTCCCCGTGATCAAGACCTGAGGATGGAGTTTTTCGGCGCGGTGCTCGATGATGACCCGTTCGATCAGACCCGTGATCCGGTTCTTCTCTTCGTGCATGGTGGTTCCTTCCACCACGTCCAGTAACTTTGCCGTCCCTTCGTATTCGGAGACGATCGGCAGCGAATAGGGGTCCCATTCCGCCAGAATGCTGTTGGCCTCCACGCGGGCCCCTTCGGCCACCTTCAGGCGGGCGCCGTAGGGAATCTCATGGTGTTCACGCTCTTTTCCACCTGTTTCGCGAATAGAGATGACGCCATTGCGCGTCACGCACAACAACTGGTCATTCCGATTCCGGATGGTGCGGATGTTCAAGAACTTGGCTGTGCCACCGTTCTTCACGACCGCTTGAGACTGTTTGATGACGCGGCTGGCCGTTCCACCGATGTGAAACGTCCGCAGGGTGAGCTGTGTTCCCGGTTCGCCGATCGATTGGGCTGCGATCACTCCCACCGACTCGCCGATCTCCACCTGCCGACCGGTCGCAAGGTTCTTTCCATAACATTTCGCGCAGACCCCATGAGGCGCCTCGCAGGTCAAAACAGACCGGATCCTGATCCGATCGATCCCCGACGCGGCGATTTCCTTCGACTTGGCTGCGGAGATCAACTCACCGGACTTCAATATCATCTCATCGGTCATCGGATTCACCACATTATCCAACGCAATCCGGCCGATCAACCGCTCTTCCATGGACTCAATAATGTCTTCCCCGCTCTGGATGGTGCCGATGCGGATCCCATTGATGGTGCCACAATCCTCCATCACCACGACCACGTCATGCGCCACATCCACCAATCGGCGTGTCAGATATCCGGCGTCGGCTGTTTTCAACGCGGTATCGGCCAGACCTTTCCGTCCTCCGTGAGTGGAGATAAAGTATTCCAACACGGTCAACCCCTCTCGGAAATTGGCGATGATGGGACTCTCGATGATTTCACCGACAGCACCGGTAATCTTTTTCTGCGGTTTCTGCATCAATCCGCGCATTCCGGCCAGCTGGCGGATCTGTTGACGACTACCCCGAGCGCCGGAGTCCGCCATCATGAAGATGGAATTAAACTTCGCCGCGCCTTTCTTATAGGGGGCCTCGGCCGTTTTCTTCATCTCGTCGAACATGACGTCGGATATCTTGTCAGTCACGTGGGTCCAGAGATCGATGATCTTGTTGTAGCGTTCCGATTCGGTGATCACGCCCATCTTGGCCTGTTTCTCGATGTTTTTGATTTCGACGCGGGCCTTCTGAACCAGTTCCGTTTTCACGGCGGGAATATGCATGTCCGCCACCGAAATGGAAAGCCCCGCCCGGGTCGCATAACGGAACCCCAGCTGTTTAACACCGTCCAAAAATTGAACCGTTCGATAAGTCCCAAGCTCCCGATAACACCGATCCACCAAGCTGGCCAGCTCTTTCTTGGTGACAACGGTATTCACATGCCCCAACTCTTTAGGAACAACACCGTTGAAGATCACACGCCCCACCGTCGTGAAAGCCTTCCATTTGGTGATATCATGGATCTCATCGCCCTTCCAACCCTCTTCAAGCAGTTTGGTTATCCCCCGCACCTTGATTCGCGCGTGAAGATCCACCTGCTCGTTCTGATAGGCGGAGATGACATCTTCGGTATTTGAAAAGATTTTCCCCTCTCCCGGAACGCCCTTCTTGATGTGCGTGAGATACGCGCACCCCAGGACCATATCCTGGGAGGGAACCGCCAGGGGGCGGCCCGAGGCCGGCGACAAGATGTTGTTTGTCGCCAACATCAACAAGCGCGCCTCCAACTGAGATTCCTGTGACAAGGGGACATGGACGGCCATCTGGTCCCCGTCGAAATCGGCGTTGAACGCCGCGCAGGTCAGCGGATGGAGCTGAATCGATTTTCCCTCGATGAGCACCGGCTCGAACGCCTGAATACCCAGACGGTGAAGTGTCGGTGCGCGGTTCAACATGATGGGGTGGTTCTTCGTGACCCGCTCCAAAATATCCCACACTTCGGGTTTCACGCGCTCCAGCATCCTCTTGGCTGCCTTCAAGGTCACATTTTCCATCTTCATCAATTCATGAATAATGAACGGCTTGAACAGTTCCAAAGCCATTTCTTTCGGAAGACCGCACTGGTTCAGTTTCAAGTTCGGACCCACGACGATGACACTCCGGCCTGAATAGTCGACCCGTTTTCCCAAAAGGTTCTGGCGGAAGCGCCCTTGTTTCCCCTTGAGAATGTCCGACAAAGATTTCAGCGGGCGGTTCCCGGCGCCGACAACCGTCTTTCCACGAGCTCCGTTCTCAAACAGGGCATCCACGGCCTCCTGCAACAGCCGCTTTTCATTATGGACCATGACTTCCGGCGCGCGCAGAGACTCAATGTGTTTCAGACGATTATTGCGATTGATGATCCGGCGATACAGATCGTTCAGATCCGACGTGGCGAACCGGCCCCCTTCCAAGGGGACCAACGGACGCAGATCGGGAGGAATCACCGGCAATACGGTCAAAATCATGTTTTCGGGGCGCGTATGGCTCCGGACGAACCCATCCAGAATTCGCAACCGCTTGATCAGCCGACTTCTTTCGGCTTCAGAATCCGATGCCTTGATCCGAGCGCGAACATCATCCGCTTCTTTCTTCATATCCAAAGAATCCAACAAACTGCGAATAGCCTCGGCGCCGATGCTCACCTTCACCTTCGCGCCGTGTTTATCACGGACTTCCTGGCATTCTTCTTCCGTCAGCAATTGCTGTTTCTTATAAATAATCTTGCCGTCGGCATCCCTGTATTCTTCAAGAACGATGTAGCGTGCGTAATAAACGACCTTTTCCAAATCCGACAGGCGGATGTTCAAAAGCGTTCCGATCCGAGAAGGGGTCTTGCGAAGATACCATATATGAGCCACGGGAACCGCCAAATCAATATGCCCCATGCGTTCGCGACGGACTTTAGATTCCGTCACATCCACGCCGCACCGATCACAGATGACGCCCTTATATTTGATGTACTTGTATTTACCACATGTACATTCCCAATCTTTGACGGGGCCGAAAATCCGCTCACAAAAGAGACCGTCACGCTCGGGCTTGAACGTCCGATAATTGATAGTCTCGGCCTTACGGACTTCCCCGTGGGACCACAACCGGATCTGTTCCGGGCTGGCCACCGTGAGGCGCATGGAGTCGAAATCACTGAAGTTCAAGCCTGCCGGGCCCCGTTTCTTCCCGACTGCCCTTTTTTCTTTTTCCGTGAACAGTGTCGTCGTCATTCGATTCATTCGCTCCCTGGAGGAATTCCCGTCGAAAATCTCAACCCTTATTTATGACCGCTTCTTTTTCAGCGGACTTCTTACTCGCGGCGCGGCCGCCCACTTCATCGGCCTTCAAAAGCTCCACATTCAGCCCGAGCGACTGTAACTCCCGGACCAACACGCGGAAAGATTCGGGCACGCCCGGCTCGGACATCACCTCTCCACGGATAATGGCCTCATACATCTTCGTCCGGCCAGCCACGTCGTCGGACTTCACGGTCAAAAATTCCTGAAGGATATGGGAAGCGCCATATCCCTCGATCGCCCACACTTCCATCTCGCCGAAACGCTGGCCGCCGAATTGAGCCTTACCCCCCAACGGTTGCCGCGTGATCAACGAATACGGTCCGGTAGACCGGGCATGGATCTTGTCTTCCACCAAATGAGCCAGCTTGATGATATACATATATCCGATCGTGACCTTCTCCGCGAAGGGCTCACCAGTGCGTCCATCGAACAGCTGTATCCGACAATCATCATCGGGCAAATATTTATCGGGATATCCTTTTTTCTTCAGTTCCGCCTTGGCTTCCTGGACCTTCCCTCGGATCTGTTCCTCGTGGGCCCCATCGAATACCGGTGTCACCATCTGTTTCCCCAACATGTGGGCCGCCCAGCCCAACGTGGTCTCCAACAATTGACCTACGTTCATCCGGGAAGGAACCCCCAGGGGAGATAACACAACATCGATCGGTGTGCCGTCCGGCATGTACGGCATATCTTGCGGGGGGAGAATCTTGGCCACCACGCCTTTGTTCCCGTGGCGCCCCGCCATCTTGTCTCCCACTTGGATCTTCCTCTTGCTGGCGATATAGACCTTCACCACCCGGTTCACGGTCACCGGCAGCTCATCACCCAGTTTTAAATTCTCTTTTTTCCGAGCGATCTGTTTCCGGATCTCTCCCTCTCGTTGCTCCGCCAATGCCTTGTATTGATCCTTCATCTGATCGGCTTCGCGTTTGCCGATCTTGGATGATTTCAACAATTCATCCACGGACGCATACCGGGCTTTCCTCTCCGCGCGGACTTCCTCCAATAGAACTTCCATCTCCTGGTCCACTTCGCGCATGAGGCGATTCTCCTCTTTACGCGGCTGTTTTTCTTTCCTGACATACATCTGCGTAGCCAGAATCTGACCGCTGATCCCCGTCGGAACCCGGAGAGACGCGTCCATCACGTCTTCGGCTTTCTTTCCGAAGATCACCTTCAGCAGGCGTTCTTCGGGAGTGACCTGTTGTTCCCCCTTGGGCGCCACTTTTCCGACCAAGATGTCTCCAGGGACCACTTCCGCCCCGACCCGCACGATCCCGTTCTCATCCAAATTCACCAATGCGTCGGCTCCCACGTTCGGGATATCCCGCGTGATTTCCTCGGCCCCCATCTTCGTGTCCCGCGCCTCCACCTGGAATTCAGTCACATGGATCGACGTGAAGATATCATCACGCACCAACCGCTCGGACAGGAGAATGGCGTCTTCGAAGTTGTATCCCTCCCACGGCATGAACGCCACTAAAAGGTTGCGCCCCAAAGCGAGCTCGCCTTCCTGCGTGCAAGGACCATCGGCAAGAACTTCGCCCTTCCTGATGGACTGTCCACGTCTCACCAAGGGGACCTGGTTGATACAAGTGTCCTGGTTGGACCTCCTGTATTTGATAAGCGGATATACGTCCACCCCGGCTTTACCTTCTTCGCTCCACACAGCGATCTTATCGCCTGAAACGGACAACACCGTCCCCGCCCTGTTCGATACCTGGACCGCGCGAGAATCCCGCGCCACGCGGGACTCGATCCCCGTTGCGACGATCGGCTTCTCCGTGATCAAAAGAGGAACAGCCTGGCGTTGCATGTTGGATCCCATGAGGGCCCGGTTCGCATCATCATGCTCCAAAAACGGGATCAGCGCCGCGGAAACAGACACGACCTGGAGAGGGGAGATATCCATGTAGTTGATATCTTCCGGTGACTTCAAGGGGAAATCCCCCTTAAACCGGCACGCAATCAGGTCCGCCGCGAACTTCCCGTTCTTATCGACGGGAGCATTCGCCTGGGCCACCACGAATTCGTCTTCCCGGTCCGCTGTCAGAAAATCAATCTCTGCCGTGACTCGCCCTTTTTCCACGCGCCGATACGGAGACTCGATCAAACCATACTGATTGACGCGAGCATAACACGCCAGAGACGTGATCAATCCGATGTTCGGACCTTCCGGCGTCTCAATGGGACAAAGACGCCCATAGTGGGTGTGATGAACGTCGCGGACTTCAAACCCGGCACGCTTCCGGTTCAATCCGCCGGGACCCAAAGCAGACAAACGCCTTTTATGCGTCATCTCGGCCAAGGGATTCGTCTGATCCATGAACTGCGACAACTGGCTGGATCCGAAGAATCGCCGGACAGCCGCCACGACGGGCGACGCGTTCACGATGGTTCTCGGGGTCAAGGTCACGTTTTCCTGCAAATTCATTTTATCCCGCACGAAGCGGACCATCTGCGCCAAACTGGCCCTGATTTGGTTCTCTAAAAGCTCTCCGACGGAGCGAATGCGGCGATTTCCCAAATGGTCGATATCATCCACTTCCACCTTGTATTTCTTCTTGTCGTGTTCAAAATAGGTCAACCCGTTATTCAACATGATCAGATATTGGAGCGTGGCGACGATATCCTCCCGGGTCAAGGTGCGGCGGCGATCGGACGGGATTTCCACCTTGGCGTCCTCTTTCTTGGCCAACATCTCGAACAACGGCATCAACTTCCGGTTCAGTTTGAACCGCCCCACCTTGCTTAAATCATATTTCCGGATGGATTTAAACAAGAGGTTATCCAAATAACTCTCCGCCTGTTCGGGGACGATAAATTCCTGGGCGCGAACCACTCGGTAAATGGCATGAATGGCTTCTTTGCGGGTCCGGATGGTATCTTTCAGGAGAGTATTGCGGATGGCGACATCATTCAACTGGGGGTCCGTCTTGATGAGCGAGATCGTTTTAATCTTTTTATCCTGCAGCCTCAGGAACACTTCCGGCGTGATCTCCCGATTGGCATCCAACAGAACCTCACCGGAGGTGTCGTCCAATACATCCTTGGCGGCGATGCGACCGACCAGTTCCTCGCGCCGGGCGTCAGAGAGATGGACATTCTCGGTCTCATAAAAAAGGCTCAAGATATCGGCATCGGTCTCATAACCCAACGCACGCAGAAGGACGGTCGCCGGCAACTTCCTCTTCTTGTCGACGCGGACAAAAATGGCGTTATTGATATCGAATTCGAACTCCACCCAAGCCCCGCGATAAGGGATCATCCGGGCGAAGTAAAGTTGTTTCCCGTAGGACGAGATCTTCTTCTCTTCGTCCTCCTCGAAGAGGATTCCGGGGGACCGATGCAACTGACTGACCACTACCCGCTCCGCTCCGTTGATGATAAACGTCGCGCTGGCCGTCATCAAAGGCAGGTCGCAGATGTAGACTTCCTGCTCGGTCAGAACCTTCGGCTTTCCGCCGGGCTGCTTTTGGATCAACCTGAGCCAAGCGCGCAATTGAGATGAGTATGTCCCGTCCTTAACAAGCGCCTCTTCCGGAGTGTATTTCGGTTCACCAAGAGCATAATGCATGAATTCCAACTGGAGGGTTTCATCCGCATTAGTGATCGGAAACACATCAAGAAAAGCCGCCTGAACTCCCTGGAACTTCCGGTCGGCCGGATCAACATCCTTCTGCAGGAATTCCTCATAGGACCTCAACTGCATGTCCAACAAGGGCGGAAAATCAACGACAGGATCAATCCGTGCAAAAGAAATCTTTTTCATCTCGACTCCTTGGGTTCTGGAAATAGTACAGGACGTTCCAAAGTCTGGTCAGATCGGAAAGAACGCGAAATTGATTACTTAATTTCGACAGCCGCTCCGGACTCCACCAACTTCTTCTTCATCTCTTCGGCCTGCGCTTTCGGTAAACCTTCCTTCACGGGCTTGGGAGCGCCTTCCACGAGATCCTTGGCTTCCTTCAACCCCAGACCGGTCAGTTCACGAACCACCTTGATGACTTGGATTTTCTTGTCGCCCGCGCTGACCAGGACGACTGAAAAATCGGTCTTCTCTTCGGCCGGACCCGCCGCTGCCGCACCCGGAGCCGCCATCGCCACGGCGCCCATCGCCATCGCAGGGGCCGCGCTGATGCCGTATTTATCCTCGATGCCCTTGACCAGCTTGTTCACATCCAGAACAGTCCATGTGTCGATGGACTCCATCACATCATCTACCGTGCATTTAGCCATGAATGACAACCCTCCTTGATATAAATCCCAATTATCGTTGCGAATTCAAATCTTATGCCGCGCCACTCGATTCTTTCTTCTTGGACACCTGAGAGAGCGCCGACGCCAGATACCTCACCGGTCCCGTCAGAGCCCCATGCAGTCTGGACAAGGGGGATTTGAGGTTTCCGAGAAGCCGCGCCAAAAGCACCTCTTTGGGGGGCAAAGATGCCAAGACCTTGATTTCTTCGCTCTTCATCACGCGGCCATCCACAACCCCTCCGCGGATCTTCAAATTCTCGTGCGCCTTTGAAAACTCGACGACCAGTTTCGTGCTGTTGATCACATCGTTTTTCTCGATGATCAACGCCGACTGTCCTTTAAAGAAACTGTTGAACTCCTCCAATCCCATGTTCTTCAGAGCCCGTTTCGTCAGCGTATTCTTGACGATCTTGCATTCACCCTTCAGGGGGCGGAGCTTCGCCCTCAATTCCTCGAACTCCTGGGTCTTGAGTCCCTGGTATTCAGCCAAAACGAGGCCGGAGGCCCCCTTCAGGGTCTCCGTCAGTTTTTCCACTGTCTCTTGTCTTTGTTTTTTTGTCGTCGCCATATCAAAAACCTATGTTCACTCCCAGTGTGATCAACGTCTCATCGACTCCCGACACTTCAACCAACAACTCTTCCCTTTCGAAAAACCGGTAAGCGCATCCGGCATACGGCGCATAACCATCTCTGCGCCCATAAACCCTGTCCGCCGTCTCCCGATCATACACACAAGCCGTTTGGCGGAAGAACCGCACCCCTCCGTAGGGATCCCACTTTTTCCACTTCTTGCTGGCGGACAACGCCACCTGCATTTCCTGCAAGCTGAAATCCTGCCGGACTGAGGCCGCCTCTGCGGAACCCGACTGAAACCGGCTCAACTTGTAATCGGCGCGGGTATAATCGACCGCCAACATCACCGCGGGCGTCACCGGTGTATCCGGAGTCAAGTTCCAACTGACGCCCAAACCCCAAATCAACCCCGGCGTTTCATTCCGAAGCCGGTTTGTGACGGAACCAGAGGGGATGGCCAGCTCATAATCACCGGTTCCCAAGCGGAGGGAATAGCTCAATCCGGTTCCTGGCCGCCAGTTCAGCTTCAGCACTTCGGTACGAAGCTTTCCATCGAACTCGACATCCGTGTCCGCAGCCGAAAACCTGCGCCGTGGCCCCCCCCGAGAGCGGGATTTGAATCAGATCCGTTCCGCCCACATGGAACTGAAGTCCCTCATGACGCCCCTGCGATCCACTGAAGGACACGGCCCAAGAGCCCGTCTCCATCGAATCGGCAGAGCGCATCTGTTCCGACGCCCGAGCCGTCACCACAGACAAAAACACCACGGTGGCAGCCAAGCGCATGC
>ENA-UOWG01003870-UOWG01003870.1-activated-sludge-metagenome-genome-assembly--contig:-NODE-3870-length-10915-cov-6.299724_pt1 | contig 10915 bp, 11 predicted proteins | sample MGYA00238147_ERZ761563 | MGnify/ENA primary metagenome ERZ761563 (study PRJEB28884, sample SAMN05720216) | anaerobic digester metagenome | isolation source: active sludge of municipal... | reverse complement strand
GCATGAAGGAAGAGGTTATATGGCACCACAGTGGTGCCGATGAGTCCCACCAGTGTAAGCACTGCCCCTTTCGGTATTGAAGGGACAAACATCCCTTTAAGCAGATCCGGTACCTGGGGTGCAACTATTATGGCGGTTGTCAGGAAGGTGAGGCTCATTAATATCACCAGGGCAATGAGGACTCTCTCGAGGAGCTTGTAGCTTCCTGCGAGGAGCAGGAGGAAGGCGGCTGTGGCGTTGACGGCCACCCAGAACCTGAGGGAGAGGGTGCCGTTTATGAAGAGAGATGCGGGGCCATCGGGGACCCCGGCTTCAGGTGTACCGGGGTTGAAGAGTGCCTCAAGCCCCATGGATGCGCCCAGGAGGTTGCCAGTCTGGAATGCAGCGTTGCCGATAGTGATTGCAGAGATGACGAGTATTGCTGTGAACACCCTGGCCGCCGGCTTGCTGAAGTGAGCGCGGAGAGCTTCGCCAAGGCCGTTCTTTGATATGATGCCGAGTCGTGCCGCCATCTCCTGGAGGATGATTGTTGCTGCCACTGAGAAGACCATTCCCCAGAGGAGAGCATAGCCAAAGCCGGCACCGGCAAGGGTGCAGGTGGTGATTGTTCCCGGTCCGATGAATGCGGCTGTGACCAGGGCCCCGGGGCCGATCCTGAATCTGGGGTGCTTGCGGGGAAGAGGCATTTTGCGGCTGGTTGATGTATGGCGAGTAAATTTATGAAAAAAGGCAATAGGAGGACAAGCGCAAAAAATGACCCACCGGATGTCGGATCATTTTAGCGAAGTAGACGGTTTACAGGGGGGGCAGTCAGCATCTTCGTAAGGATAGTTAGGGTTAATTCCATGTCAATATTTGTGGATTATAATCCTTAAATATTATAATATTTGGGGAATACAATCCACAAATTCATAGGTAGATATTGATTGGTTGTAGGGTATATATTCTTAAATGAAATGTTGTCCTCTTATCCTTATCTTATGACAGAATTAATCTTTTCGCATCAGAAATGGGAGTTATTTCCTTGCGAACATTATGAGTGAGTCATAATCATCATAGTCAGCCTCATAGATCGCATTAAGGTACTCTGTTCTTACTGAACCTTTTTTTGCCAAGTCTGAATGTCCCCAGGAAAATACTTCTCTGACTATCGATATTATCTAACCTCATTCCCAAAAGTATTTAGGCATTTGAAATTTAATCTCCTCAGCTTTCTCTCTCACAGCCTTTTTAAGCCTGTCAGGCTTATTTTCCTGATCTTCCAGCTTCATTGAGGCTGAAGTTCTGGTTACAATTTCTTTTGCCAATTCCCAGGCCCGTCGTTCGATAATCTTCTCAAGACTGCCTTCTGACGGGATAAAGCCATAAACAAGTTTCAAGTTCAGAGATTGTCCGAATTGTCGAAGCACTTTCAAAGTAACTGTGCCATTCTTCTCTCTTTCCTCAATCTCCTTGACACTCTGTGGAGTTATGCCCATCCTGTTACCCAGTTGCCTCATTGACATTCCAAGTGCTTGTCTGATGGAATAAATCCACCCGGCAGGTGGTATCACCAGATCCTCCGCTTTCTTAAGCTGAGCTATCTTTGCATTTACATGATCTAAAATAAGAATTTGCCTTTTCATCAGGGTATAGCCTTAAAATGATCAGACAAAATTAATGTTAAAACCTTAAATAGACAGATTTATTTTAAGGATATAACCTTAAAATATTGATTTATCATAGTATTAGCTAGAAAGTTTGATTTGACCCTGAATTTGCATATACTTGAATTAAGGGATACTGATATTAATTCAATTCTGTAATAAGATGTATACAAGAGCAATAGTAAGGAGGCCGGGCAGGAACTTTGCCAAGGGGATCACAACATCAGGCCTCGGGCGGCCAGACTTCAACCAAGCCCTCGAACAGCATGCGGCATACTGCGAGGCGCTGATCAGATGCGGCGTGGAACTGACAGTGCTGGATGCCGATGAAAGATACCCTGACGGCTGTTTCGTGGAGGATACTGCTGTTGTCAACAGCAGGGTGAAAGTCATATCCAGGCCTGGAGCCCCCACGAGAAGGGGAGAGGAGGAGGCAATTGCCCGGGTTCTTGCCGGGTACGGACCGACAGAGTCAATTACAGCACCCGGCACCCCGGCAGGGTATGGACAGATAGAGTCAATAAAAGCACCCGGCACTATGGAAGGTGGAGACATTCTCCGGGCTGAAAACCATTATTTCATCGGCATCTCCGAAAGAACAAATGCAGAAGGAGCCAGCCAGCTGTCAGAAATCCTGTTAAAACATGGGTTCACCACCTCGGTTATAAGGGTGGAGGCAGGACTGCACCTGAAATCAGACATTGCATACCTGGGTGACGGTAACTTCATCTCCACTCCTGTGTTTTCACATGTGGCTCACCCCGCAAACACAATCATACTTGATCCTGACGAATATTATTCAGCCAATTGCCTGCGTGTAAATGATTACCTGCTGATAGCCAAAGGATTCCCGAAATCAAAGAGAAAGATCCTTGAGCTCGGTTACAACATAATCGAGCTTGATATGTCAGAGTTCAGGAAAATGGACGGCGGCCTTACCTGCCTGTCGCTGCTGTTCTGAAAAGATGGAATCAGGTTTATCCTTATCGAATACAAATTAGATAGAAAACAATCTTCCTGAAGCTCATTCATATAGCCAAACACTCTTATTCACATAGTCTTTACTGGTTACCTGATCAAGAAGGAAGGCTGCCACATCTGACCGTGGGATACGTAAATTACCTTTTATTTTTGTCTCCCCAAAACCGTGTTTCATGTGATAAGTTTTGGCACCATCGGTCAATCCTCCAGGGCGAACTATTGTCCAGTCAAGCTGGCTTTTTGTAATTCGGTCTTCGTTTGTCTTGTGGTCCGCCAATGGTATTCGAAGCATAATATCAGCAACAAAAAACCGAACAGGCTGAGGCATATATTTGCGACTATCCCCTGCGCCAAGACTCGATAAATAAATAAAGCGCGTCACCTTTTCTTCTTCCATAATGCTGAGGATATTATCGATTCCCTCAATAATTGCGGTACTGTGTTTAGTCAGAGATGCTCCGCCGAGAGTTGAAATACAAGCATCCGAACCTGAAATGACTGATCTGAGTTTGTCCTTTTCATTCAGATAACCTGCAACAACATTTAAATTAGGATGTTCTGATTTAACAGACTCAGGTCTGCGAACATATGCTGTTACATCATGACCTGCTGATAATGCTTCATCAACTAACAGTGAGCCTGTTTTACCGCTTGCTCCAAATATTACTATCTTCATGGGTTTGATTATTTTGAGGTTTATCATAAACTGTAAATGTATTGTATAAATAGTAAAGTGGATAGATGAACATTAATTGATCGGCGGTGCTTAATTGGCATAAAAAACCAGTCGTTGTATAAAAACAAGGAGAATGAAAATGTTATTGAAACCAACGGAGTCATTCATACAATATTTCCATTTGGTCTACAGAGTCAGCACCACGTTGCCTTTCTTGTTTCCGGCCTCAACATGCCTGTGGGCATCGGCTGCCTTTTCAAGGGGAAAAGTTTGATCAATAACAGGCTTTATTTTCCGCTCCTCAAGGAATGCCCTGATAAATTCCAGGTCCTCCTGTTTGGGAGCTGCAAGCGCACAAATAACCTTTTTGCCTCCGGTAACTGATGTCCGTATCATCTGAAGCAGCTTTGAGGTTTTGAAACTTACCGGCAGGTAAATCCCATTCGGTTTGAGTGATGCCCTGTATTTGGCAAAAGATCCCCTGCCCAGTACGTCAATTATGAGATCGTATGACTCTCCGCTTTTTGTAAAGTCTTCTTTTTTGTAATCTATCACCCGGAGAGCTCCAAGGCTCTTTACATAATCCAATCCCTGTGTGCTGCATACACCCGTGACTTCTGCACCATAATAATGACTGGCAAGCTGTACGGCTGCTGAACCGATCGCGCCGGAGGCGCCGATAACTAAAACACGCTGCCCTTTCTGAATATTCACCTTTTTCAACAGGCAGAGTGCCATCGTCGCCCCGTAAGGCACTGCAGAGGCCTCCTCATAAGTCATATATGAAGGTTTCGGAGCAATTATGCCATCCTCCGGGATGCACAGGTATTCTGCATAAGCGCCCATGTTCTCACCGGTGTAGCCAAAAACCGGCTCGCCAGCCCTGAGTTTTTTCACATCACTGCCAACTGTCTCAACCACCCCGGCAAATGTGTTTCCCAGGATCTGTCTTTTGGGCCTGCTGAGACCAAACCCAATCCGCGCAAATACCCTGAACACTGACAGCATGTTGAATTCACCGGCCGGAAGATTTTTGAAATTCCGGGCAATTATGTCTCCGTAATTTACCGAGACTGCATGAACCCTGACAAGAACCTCGTTGCTTTTCGGGCATGGTTTTTCAACTTCTTGCAGATGAAGCACATCAAGTGCCCCGTACTCTGAATATACTATTGCTTTCATATTACTTCTTTTCTTTTTTTGCCTGTTTCGCGACCATTTTTTTATGCACCGGGTCGTTCTCCGGAAAATATGTAAACACATCGGACAAAGGCACACTGAATGTGTGTGCTATCCGGAATGCCAGCTCCAGCGACGGGAAGTACTTCCCGTTCTCTATTGCCACAATCGTCTGCCGGGTAACCCCGGTCCTGTCTGACAGCTCCTGCTGTGTCATCTCATTTGCAAAAAAACGGAGCCTGCGGATGTTGTTGCTTATAAATACCTTTTCGTCGTCCATATCAAGCTCCCCTTCTGTAATAAATGATTTTTGCAATTTCCGATGCCAGGCTGGCCACAAAACCTGAAGTGATCAGGGTCAGAAACATTACGTATGGTTTCATTCCGGCGGCCAGCGCGCCCATTGCCAGCATGAATCCCAGAGTAAATATCCAGTGCGAGATCCGGATACTTTTGAGTTCAATGAGCCTGTCACGCTCGTCGGTGATGTCGGAAAGGTCCTCCTGCGTGACAATCCGGTTTGCGATTGCAAACAGTATCTGGATCACAATCTGCACGACAATTGCCACCGGTATCAGGTAAAGAAACGATTTCCCCCAGAACTGAAAATCGTTCAGCAGCCCAATATCTGCCTGGGTGTAGTGCCTGTAAACATAGAGCGAGTAGATTCCGATCACCAGCACTGAGCCGATGATTGATACGATTGATTGTTTCTCGTGGTGTCCCATTTTAGTACCTCCCTGTGTCTGTTAATATATACTATATGTAAATGTATAACGACACAAAGATAATAATTATTTACACAATGTCAAATAAAATATACATTATTTTTCAAAAACTTTATCAGCATCATTTTGTTTATGCTATATCTCAACAAAATGCATTAATTCGCACCGTTAAAATGTTTTACGCTGATGCAGACTGAACAGAAGAGCAACAGGGCCGTCATAATCCTCCTGTTTGTGGGGGTGCTCATGGGAGCGCTTGACATCTCAATAGTGGGCCCGGCTTTGCCATCCATTGAGACGTTCCTCAAGCTTGATCCCCGCTATGCGGGATGGATTTTCTCGATATATGTGCTTTTCAACCTCACCGGCATCTCACTCTTCGCGAGGATGTCTGACATTTACGGGAGGCGGAACATTTACATCCTGGCGCTTGCAATCTTTGCCGCCGGGTCGCTCTGGGTCTCCCTTGCCGGCAGTTTCGGGTCGCTGCTCGCCGGAAGGGCGATACAGGGATTCGGCGCCAGCGGTATTTTCCCGGTTGCATCGGCACTTGTAGGCGATCTCTTCCCGCGTGAGCGGCGGGGACGGATACTGGGACTTATTGGGGCAGTCTTCGGACTGGCATTTCTCATGGGCCCGTTCATTGCAGGTGTGGTATTAAAATACTTCCAGTGGCATGTACTGTTTGTTATCAATATTCCAATTTCGCTTGTGCTGATTTATTTCAGCATGAAGCTGCTGCCCTCCGTGCCGAACGGACATGTGTCGGTAATCGACTGGGGAGGGATCATCACGCTGGCGGTGACGCTTGCAGGATTCACCATAGGGCTCAACAGCATTGACACGGCAAAGGGAATGGCAGGATTTACAGAGCTTAAGGTTCTGCTTCCGCTTGCTGTCGCTGCCGTTTCGCTTATTTTACTGCTCATTATTGAAAGGAAGGCCCAATTCCCGGTCATTAAGCTTGACTTCTTCATCAACCGGCAGATAACTATAGCGGGCCTGCTTGCTTTCGTGACCGGCCTGGTACAGGCAAGCTTTGTTTTCATCCCCACCTTCGTGGTGCAGCAGTTCGCTGTCAGTCCTTCGGCAGCAAGCTTCATGCTTATACCGTTCGTGCTGGCAACTGCGGTCGGCTCACCGGTGTTCGGAAGGATGATTGACCGTTACGGCGCAAAGAAGATCATCATTGCCGGGTTGCTGTTGCTTGCGGCGGGCTTTTATCTTATCGCCGTTACCGGCGAAAGGAAAGAGATTTATTATCTCAGCGGGGTGCTTGTGGGACTCGGACTCTCAGTGCTGGCCGGAAGCTCGCTACGGTATATTATCCTCAACAACACATCGGCTGACGACAGGGCCACATCGCAGGGCATGCTGACGATCCTTACAAGCACCGGGCAGATCACCGGGACGGCTCTCATCGGGTTGCTCTTTGCCTCGCAGATGGAGGGAGCTTTTGGCATCATATTCAGGGGAATAGCAATACTGGCAGCAGTGATGCTCGCGGTGTCACTAAGGCTTGAGGGGAAGGTCCGGGTTGCCGGGGCCTGATACGTCAGTTTAACTTTCTGTAAACCAGTTTGGTGCGCCAGGAATGACCCTCATTCTCAGCGGTCACTACATACATGCCGCCGGCAAGCGCTGTCTGTGACAGATCGATCTCCGAGCCGTTTTCAGCTTCAATTGTAAACGCTGTGTTCCCCGCGAGGTCAGTGAACGTCAGCTTCAGGTTCCCCGGCGCATGGTCATCGACTTGAATTCTGATTTTTCCTGAAGTGGGGTTGGGGTAGGTGTTCAGCACCGTGGTGCCATCCGGGTCAGGCTGATTCTCTTCAATGCCGGTACCTGTTCCGGCAAGCAATACGGCTGTTGTCGACAGGGCCGGCAGGGTCACAGTGAACGAGTTGCCTGAAACGGCTGCGGTCTTGTTTTTCAATGCATTTGATGAATGCGAAATGAATGTTTCGGTTGAAGGCAGGGCAGACAGTTCGAGGATTTTATAATTCCCGTTGGAAACTGAGAAACCGGTGAGATTGACAGTGACCGTCCGTGAGGTGCTGAGATCGCGGTTGACAAGTACGACTGTCAATGAGTCATTGCTGCCGTTGACAGTGCTGTACCCTGAGACTGTTGCCTCACCGGATGAGGTGGTTTTAACTCTTGTTCCTTTTGTGTACCGGCTGAACAGGTGCAGCGTCTCCCACATCCCGGTCTTCCATGACCACGGCGTAAATATCTCAACACCGTTATCTGCAAAGGTTCCGAGCATCGAGGCGTAAACAACTGATACTATATTGGGGTTGGATGAGCTTATATCATTCTCTGTCAGGGCGATTGTGATGCCGTGATTCTCGCCGAAGTGCTTGAGCAGCCAGTCGTTGATCCTCTTGAAGATGTACTCTTTTGTCTGGGAGCCGTCCCACCCGCCGTTTATTGTCTTTACGCCGTTTGCACCCGGGTAATTGTAGGTCTCGTCATAGAAGACACGGTGCAGCTGAATCAGGTTTGCATCCGAAGATTCCGACGGGTACCAGTGGATGTCAAGCACATCGAGGAGGCGTATTCCTGTTGCCTTCTGCTCGTCGGCAACCCTTTTTATGAAGTATTCGAGCCAGCAATAATAATTCCCGCCGATTGTAAGTGACTCACTTCCCCATTTGTACCACTGCCATTCGTTGGCAGGAACCGGGCCTGTGAGTTTGATTTCCGGAAATCTCTCACGGGCTTTCTTCGCCACTGCGAAATATGAATCCATGAATGCTGAGGCAGACAGCAGCGAGGGCATTACGTCGTCATGTGTGCCATTCCATATCTCCGGCTCATTATCCATGCTCCAGTAGAGGAGCTTGTTTTTATCAAGGCCCAGGCCTCCCGGCCCGAACCAGTGGTTAAGAATATCCGTTGTTGAATCGGCCGGCCAGTTCACCAGGTAGAGGTCAGGATTGCCGTTCACAAGCGCCTGGGAGCCGCCGGCGGGATTCACCTGTCCGCCCCCGGCGAGGTTCTGGCTCACGCCGCTCCACCAGTTCGATCCGTTGTATGACCAGTCGTTGAAGTTGTTGTTTTTGTTGCCCGCGGCCTTCCCGATAAGCTGGAACGCCCACATTACCTGCAGTCCCGGCATCCGGGCCTGTATGTCCTGCGATGCGAAGTCCCAGCTGTGACCATATACATTGTTGTACCAGTCGGGGTGGCTTCCCAGTTTTCTGCGCCAGTTGTATTTGGTTGCGTTGTTGCCGCCGTTTTCGCGCGCAAAGCGAAGACCTGCTTCCTTATACAGGTTGATATTGTCTGCCGTGGTGGGTTTAACGGGGTCATCAGATATGTTATTGTTCCGGCCGAATATGTATGACGAGACGGGCCTGCGGCCTTCGCTGGCGTTTACCTGGACGGTTATCGTCTGTGCTTTTGCTGCCCCGACACAGAGCAGGAGGATTATACCAAGAAGTGATAATTTGCTCATTAAGGCTGGAGAGGTTTTGTTGTAGATCCCATAGAAAATTCAAGGATATTAAATTAGATATTTTTTGTGACCTGATGAGTGTTCCCTGCATACGGCCACTCAGACAGTGACGATTATCTTTCCCCTGAAGCCGCCTCGCATTGCGAGGTCAAATGCATCGGAGGCCCGTTCAAGCGGAAAAGTATTTTCAATAACAGGTCTGAGACTTCCTTCTGAACAGAGTCTCTCAAGCTCGCGCCAGTCTTCATCAAGTGACCGCATGTTTGCCGACATCAGCTTTCTGCCGTGGAGTATCCGTGTCACAGCTATTGCCATGTATGGGGGTGGGATGAACAGGGTGGAGGCATAGGCGCCGCCGGGCTTCAGGAGCCGGTGAACCTTCCAGATCTTCATGTGACCATGGGCATCGAAGACAGCGTCAAATTTCCTGCCTGATGAAAAAAGATCGACGGCGTTGTGATCGATTGTCTCACTGGCCCCAAGTTTAAGTGCCAGTTCTGCGTTGGCAGGGCTGCAAGTGGCAGTCACCCTGGCTCCGTATGCTCTTCCAATCTGAATTGCAAAATGACCTACTCCCCCGGTACCGCCAGTTACAAGCACTTCAACCACGGTTTTATCCCGGGTCCCTGTTCTGCCACCGGCAATTACCTCCGTCCCTTTCCTTACGCCGCATTTTCTCATTGCGTTGAGTGCAGTCAGAGCCGCCACAGGCAGTGATGCAGCCTCGCTGAATGACATTCCTTCGGGGATGAGCCTGACCCTGTTTTCTTCAACTGCACGCAGTTCGGCCATAGCCCCGCCGCGGTCAAAAAGAATTGATTTCGAGCCATACACTCTCTGCCCCTTTGAAAATGCCGTCACCCCGGGCCCGGTCTCCCTGACAATACCTGCAAAATCGGCTCCAAAGATACGAGGGAAACGGAAGCCGGTTACCACCCTCGCATCACCCCGCCTGATCTTCCAGTCGACCGGGTTGATTGATACAGCCTTTACCTCAGCAAGTACCTGACCAGGGCCGGCAACAGGGTCAGGCAGTTCGCCATAGACAGAAGCCTCCGAATTGCCATAAGCTTTTGAGTAGTATGCTTTCATAATTACTTTTAGTGATCAGAAGACAAAACTATGGATTATTTGTTCAGGAGCTGGCCTGGTCACGTCGGATCACACCGGGCGGCGACTTCTGTGCTCAGGATCGCAGGGAAGACTAAAGGCAACAGGGAATTCAGGCAGCCTGACCGGGTACGGAAATATTTAAAAAGACGCTAGTACATTACAAAAAGTAATTTATAATTGCATAAATGTAATTTATACATTACATTCGTATCAAATTTTAAAACCGGATGCTATGAAAACAAAATTGCTTTTGCCGAATCAGTTCAAGAAGGTTGGATGGATAATCCTGATCCCTTCAACCCTGCTTGGCCTGTATGTAATTATTTCAGATAATACATTTGATTTTCTGAATGTCAGGGTATTTACAATTTATAACAAGTCATTTCTGTTTGACTCGAGCGAGACAGTCCGTTTTGGTTTTATCGGGCACAATCTCACAAATACTGTTGCAGGCGTACTCTTCATAGTGGGTGCCATGTTCGTGGCCTTCTCGAGGGAAAAATCTGAAGATGAATTTATTGCAAAAATCAGGCTTGAGTCGTTGCTTTGGGCAACCTATATCAACTACGCAATTCTGCTTTTCTGTTTCCTGTTTTTCTATGAGTATGAATTTCTCTATGTGATGATATTCAATATGTTTACCATTCTGATTATCTTCATCATCCGTTTTTATTATATGCTTCACAGAGCCAAAAAATCGCTGAGTCATGAAAAACAGTCTTAAGGTCGAGCGGGCAATAAAGAATATCACACAGGAGGAGCTGGCCAGGGAGATAGGTGTGACAAGGCAGGCGATAAATTCAATTGAGCTCGGGAAGTATGTGCCATCGACGGTTCTTGCCCTGAAGCTGTCAGAGTTTTTTGGCAAACCCGTAAATGAACTGTTCAGCCTGGAAGAGGGCGATTAATGTCTGCTTTTGTGATCTTCAGCCCGATGCTGAAGCTGACACCACTCATGTCCTGGCCGGGATGATTAAACATGCCTTCACAGAATTTCTGTGGCAAAAAACAGGTTTTCTCTATTTTAGCGTAAACTTGAATGGGAGAGCGAATTCAATATCTTTCTCTTTAAATTCAGGAATATCAAGACTCCCTATCATGCCTGCAACACGCAGACATTCAGCCTTTA